>WNGF01004387.1_pt1 | contig 67198 bp, 63 predicted proteins | sample 5400641 | NCBI WGS metagenome assembly WNGF01 (sample SAMN13153371, study PRJNA577476) | soil metagenome | isolation source: 80 cm soil or saprolite under grassland replicate 2 | place: USA:California | collected 2016-06-15
GCCTTTCTCGAATCTCTGGCTGGCTGAGGCGGCGCCTCGAACTTCGCTGCCAGACGGCGCAGCGTGTTGACGTTGCGCATCGTGCTCGCAGCACCCACGATCCTGCCCAGCAAACCGCCGAGCGGCGAGTCCGCCAGGCTTGTCGGCCGGTAGAACACCTCGCGCTCATGTACGGCGACCAGATCGTCTGGCGTGGCCAGGTCGAGCATCCGAGTGCGCATGGCCGCGTTCGGAGCCGAACGCAGGATCAGCACGTAACTTCGGCCCTGTTTGGCAAACGGATCGAAGGCGGCGATGCGGCACACTTCTGCGTCGGTCCGCACAAAGGTGCCCACCGGGTAGCCCAACCACTGCTGCAGATGGCGTTCGATGCGCGGCTCGAGCTCTGACGCTGCTTCGTCGGAGTCGAAGATCACATTGCCGCTAGCGATGAAGGTGCTGACGTTGTTGAACCCCAGCGCCTCGAATTCGCGCTTGAGCTCGGCCATCTTGACCAGATGCCCGCCCACATTGATGGCGCGCAGAAACGCCACATAGCGCATCAGCCCTTGAGGCCGGTGAATGCGATCCCGCGCACGAGCAGCCGCTGGCCTATGGCAAACGCCAGAATCACTGGCGTCGTGGCGACGACGGTCGCCGCCATGAGCTGATCCCATTGCGTCGAGTACTGCTGGACGAACACCGTCAGCCCGAGCTGAATCGTACGCATGTCATCCGTCGTGGTGATCAGCAGGGGCCAGAAGAACGCGTTCCAGCCGGTCTGGAAGCTGAAGATCGCGAGCGTGGCGATGGCTGGCATCGCCAGCGGCAGCATGATCTGCCAGAAGATGCGCAGCTCGCTCGCCCCGTCAATGCGCGCTGCGTCTTCGAGCTCTACGGGCAGTGTCTGAAAGAACTGGCGCAGCATGAAGATGCCGAATGCACCGACGGCGCCCGGCACGATCAGACCCCAGTACGAGTTGATCCAGCCGATGCCGCCCTGGCCGAGGATGTCGTTGCCGCCGAAGAGTGGCATGTGGCGAATAATCACGAACAGCGGAATGATCGTCACCTGGTACGGCACCATCAGTGTGGCCAGCACCAGCAGGAACAGCAGTTTGTTACCGGGAAAGCGCAGCCGCGCGAAGGCGTAGCCCGCCAGCGCCGACAGCAGCACGTTGGTCACCATGTTCGCCATAGCCAGGAACAGGCTGTTCAGCGCATACCGTCCGAAGTTGCCCGCGCTCATCGCCTTGGCGTAGGTGTCCCACTGGAACTCGCTTGGAATCCAGGTCGGCGGCACGGTGAACAGCTCATAAGGCGGCTTGAGGCTGGTGCTGAGCATCCATATGAACGGCAACAACATCACGGCTGCCCCGAGCAGCAAGACGCCGTGCGCCGCGACCCGACTCATTGGTAGGCGGCCTCGCTGCGCATGGTGCGCATGCTGAACAGCGAAAAGACCAGGATGATGCCGAACAGCACAAAACTTTCGGCCGACGCGTAGCCCATCTGGGTGTGCTTGAACGCCTCGTTATAAATCTGCTGCACGGCCGTGATGGTCGCGTTGGCCGGCCCGCCGCCGGTCATGACGTACACCTGGTCGAACACCTGGAAGGCGCCAATGAGCGAAGTGACCAGGATGAAAAACGTCGTCGGCGCCAGCAGCGGCAACGTGATCTTCGAGAACGACTGCCAGCGATTGGCGCCGTCGATGGCGGCCGCCTCCTTGAGGTGCTCGGGGATGCCCTGCAGCCCGGCCAGATAGATCAGCATGTTCCACCCGATCACTTTCCACACGCTGACCGCGATGATGCTCGGCATCGCCAGATTAGGATCGCCCAGCCAGTCGATGCCTCTCAGTCCGATGGCGTCGAGGCCGGTCGAGATCACGCCGTACAGCGGATCGAACAACTGGATCCAGATCATCGCGACCGCGACCATCGACGTGACCACGGGCACGTAGTACACCGTTCGATAGAGTCCCAACCCGCGCAGCTTCTGATTGAGCAACAGCGCAAAGCCAAGGCCAAATGCCATACTCAGTGGGATCGAGAACACGGTATAGAAGGCGGTATTCTTCAGCGCAGTTCTGAATATCTCATCGTCGATGATATCCGTGTAGTTCGCCGCACCAACCCAGTCTTGACGCGTAAACACATCATAGTTAGTAAAACTCAAAAAAAATGCATACGCCACCGGCAACAACGTGAACACAAAAAAGATCAGCATCGCCGGCGACACGAACAGATACCCCGCCAAAGCCTGGCGGCGCTCCGTACTCCAGTTCGACCGCGCCCGCCCGCGCCGTGGCGCCAAGGCCCCAACCGGCGCCGGCGCAACCTCCGGCCGAGTGGCTACCGCCACAAATCCTCACCGCCCTCCCGCGCCAGCGAATTGTCGCGCCGCACCTCTACGGCGCCGCGGCGCCGAACCAAAGCAACTCAAAACGCCTACCGCCGCATCGCGCGCTCAATCTGCTTCGAGGCATCGTCGAGCGCCTGCTTACTCAATTTCTTCTGATACACCGCGTCGTCCACGGCGTTCTTCATGATCGTCTGGTAGACCTCGAGCGCAGCCGGATTGGTGTTGATCGCGCGCCCGTACTTCTCCATGATCGTGACGAACTGCTGCAACTGCGGATCGGCCATATAGCCAGCAGTCCGCAACGACTTGCGCGGCGGAATGAAGTACATCGTCTCGTTGTACTTCAACAAATTGTCTTTATCAGCCACGAACGAAACGAACTTCCACGCAGCGTCAGCGTTCTTCGACTGCCGAGAAATAGCCAACCAGTCAGTCCAGTTCGTCGTTACCTGCGACTTCTTCGAAACCGGCTCAGCAACCACTAAATCGCCAGACTTAGAAGGGTTGTTCTGCCGAAAATCGCGCACCGTCAGCTGATTGCCGAGCTGCATCGCGACCAGATTTGCCGCCATTGCGCCAACGTTGGCCGTGGGTGCCGCGATTGTGGCTTTACTGGCTACTTTGTCCTGATTGAACAATCGACTGAAGTAGTCCAGCGCTTCGACCGCCTCGGGCGAGTTGACCACCACTTTGCCCTCAGGCGTAAAGACGTCGCCACCGTTCTGGAACAGAAACCACACGTACTGCTGCCAAATCGGTTTGGCGTTGAAGCCGCTGATGACGAACTTGTCGCCGTCGCGTTTCGTCGCTTTGACGGCGACCTGCTCGAGGTCGTCCCAGGTGCTTGGCGCTGAGCCCACGCCCGCCTCGGACAGCATGTCCTTGCGGTACATCAGCGTCTGCGGTGCGCTGAGCACGGGGACGCCATAGGTCTTGCCCTGGTAGCTCACCGTGCCCCAGGCCGACTCATAGAAGTCGTCCTTCTGGCCCCATGCGCTGACGTATTTGTCGACTTCGAGCGCCATGCCCTTGGTCGCCAGCGGCGCGACGTACTCGGCGCCAGCCTGGAAAATGTCGGGCAGCACGCCACCCGCGTGCGCGGCGATGAGCTTTTCGGTAAAGACGCGCCAATCCAGGTACTGGATGTTGACTGCGATGTCGGGATTGGCGGCCTCGAAGGCGGGCACAAGGTCGTCGTTGAACAGGCGCTGGGTGCCCTGTTCCCAGTCGGTCAGCCATACCTCGAGTGTGATCGGTCGGCCGGCCGTACGCGAGCGAGCGACGATCGGCGCGACAGGCGCATCGTTGGCTGGTCCGAGGTCGCCAGCGGCCTGTGACGAGCCGCCCTGCGTCGCGGGCTGGCCCGCTGCTGCCGGCTGCGCGGCCTGGGTAGGCTGCGCTGGCTGGCCAGGCTTGGCCGGCTGGGCGGCCGGGTTGGCCGCTGCGGTTGGCGCCGCGGCTTGACCTGACGTCGGCTGGGCCGCCGGCTGACCCGGCGTGGCGTTCGCGCTGGGCGACGGCGCGCCACCCGATGAGCAGGCGCTGGCCAGCAGCGCGACCAACAGTGTTAAGGAAAGCAGGCGGCTACGGTCGGGCAGCACGAGGGACCCCCTCCACCTGAGCGTCGCGGTGCAACGCGCATGCCACGAAGTCTCCATGTGGCTAGTATGCGGCCTGGCCTGTTTCTCTCCAGACAAGGAACCTGGAACCGCGCCCTGTGTCTGCTTCTCTTGTATATCTGAACCGCAGTCAGCAAGCTGACTGTGCGCGAGATACGGGTGGAGCAGACCGATCTTCTCGCGGTCCGCAGAGACCGTTCTAGAGCCTGGTCGCTCCGCCCGTCCCGTAATGAGCCCGGACAGTTGCCAGGGCCATTGTGTGAGCCCGCATCCGCAAGAATGGGCGAGGGACGGAAAGCCACGCGCAGGGAGCAGTGCATGACTACCCCCAGGCGGTGTTCATCGGTATTGACGTGAGCAAGGCCATGCTGGACGTGGCTGCTCATCCCACGGGCCAGCGGTGGCAAGTGCCGAATGATCCGGATGGGATCGCTGACCTGGTGAGCCGCTACGAGTGGCTTGCTGGCTGATCTCGGTTGCGACGAAGCCCAGGGTTTACCACTTCAGCCGCCCCGTTCCTGCACCAGACCTGGTCGACTGGCTGGCCGATCGCGACCCGGTCGCGCTGGCTGCTTAGCCCAGCGCCAGGGCGACGACGCCGAGCACCATCGCCACCGCGCCCGCCATTCGCCGGGGCACATCGCTTTCGCTGAGCCAGCGCGCGCCCATCATCGCCCCGAGCAGGATTCCGATCTCGCGCGCGGGCGCAACGTAGCTGACCGGACTGATCGCCAGCGCGTACAGCACCAGGATGTACGAGGTCGGACTCAACACGGCGATGCCGAACGCGTGCCGTCGATGCAATCGCCACTCCTCTTTGACGATCGGCCAGCGCTGCATGGCAATGGGCGTGAGCAGCACCGCGCGCACCACGGTGAACAGGTAGAAGTACAGGACGGGCGGCATGTGTACCGCGCTCACAGCTTGCTTGTCCCAAAGCGTGTAGACAGCGATGACCACGCCCGTGAGCAGCGCGAAGACGAGCGAGGCGCCCGCTTGTGAGGCGCGCAGGCGGCGCGGGTCGCCGGCCAGCACGAAGACGCCCAGGCCGATCAGCGCCGCGCCGACCAATGCCAGCACACTTGGCCGCTCCCCGAGCACCAGAACCGCGGCGACGGTCGAGAGCATCGGTCCGAGTCCGCGCGCCAGCGGGTAGACCAGCGACAGGTCACCCGTTCGATAGCCCTGCCCGAGCAACAGGAAGTAGGCCAGGTGCAGCACGCCACTGCCGAAGACGAAGATCGCTTCGACCGGCCCGATCGGCGATGGCTGGACGACGACCTGGGCGATGGCGAGAGGCAAACACACCAGAACCGAAAGCCAATCGAACAGCCAGTTGAAGGCCGGCCCGCCCGCCGCGCGCTTGGCGATCAGGTTCCACGAGGCGTGCGCCACGGCCGACAGCAGCACGAGCGTCAAGGCGAACGCGGTCATGCCGTTTGCGAGGCTATCAGCGATGCACTAAAACCCGGTTTGAGGCCACGTGCTCCTCTGGCGTCGCGCGCTCCATGTCTTGCCACTCATTGCCCTTGTTGCTGTGAGCGCGTGCCAACCGAGTGCACCTCCAGCCGGGCCCACCAGCGCCCCAGCCGGTGTCGCCACGTCCGCGCCGACGAGCCCGCCCGCACTGGCCACAGTGCCGCCGCCGGCCCAGGCCACAGCACCAACGGCTGTCGCCGCGCCCGTCCAACCCGCCGCCGCGCCCACGACCGCCGCGCCGCGCCCGACGCCGACGTCGCTGCCGACGCTGCCGAGTTCCAGCCTCGGCACCCTGCCCGAGGCCCAGCGCACGTCCGTGCGCGATGGCCAGGCCGCGCTCGCCGCGGGCGACTACACACGCGCCATCACCATCCTCGACCCCCTCTCCGCGCAGACCAGCGGCGACCCGCAGTCCGAAGTTCGCCTCCTGCTCGCCCAGGCACTCGTCGGCGACCGTCAGTTCGACAAAGCCCTCACCCTCTCCAACACGCTCGTCGGATCTGTCAAGCGCGCCGACCTGCTGTCCGCGGCACGGCTGGCGAAGGGTCAGGCGCTGCGTGGCCTCGAGCGCTGGGACGACGCAGCTACAGAGATGCGCGCCGTCGCGGACGGCAATCCACTGGTCAGCGCCGCGGTACGCCTGGAGCTCGAAGACATGTGGCTGCTGGCCAATCGGGCCGATCAAGCCGCCGCTGACGGGCTCAAGGGTCTCGACCTCGCTCAGCCGAGGCTGCTGAAAATCGAGCTGGCCGAACGGCTCGGCAAGGCCGAGGTGGCGCTCGGCAAGACCGACGCCGCGATGGACGCCTACCGCCAACTGCTGACCGCGGCCGGTACGCGTGGCTACCTCGGTGAACAGCTGTACAACCTGGCCGAGGGCGCCAGCGCGCTGGGTCGGACCGACGAGGCGATCAATGCGCTGCGAACCTCGATTACGGAGTTCCCGCGCTCGCGCAAAGCGCCGGACGCCGTCGAGCTGCTCGAGAAGCTCGGCGGGATGCGCGCCCAGGATCGCTTCGCGGCTGGTCTGATTCGCTACTACTTCTGGAATTTCCGAGGCGCGCGCGCTGATTTCGACGCCTACCTGGCCGCCCTGCCCGATGGCGACCGGGCAGTCGATGCGCGCTATTACCGTGGACTGTCCTCCGCCGCCAGCGATTCCACGCGCCAGCTCCTACAGCTGGCCGATGACGTGCCTGGCGATGACTTCGCGCCGCTGGCGCTCCTCGAAGCAGGCAAGGCCCAGGAAGAGCTGGGCGACTACGCCAGCGCCGAGCGCATCTACGACCGGCTCGTTGCCACGTATGCCACGCGTGATGCTGGACTCGCGGGCGAGTTCCGTCGCGGTCTCGCGCGCTACATGCGCGGCAACCTGCACGGCGCGATCGCGGCCTGGGCAGAGCTGCTCGAGCGTAACCCCGAACCGCCCATCCGTGCGCAGGCGCTCTACTGGACCGCCAAAGCTCTGACGTCGCTCGATGATCCCGCTGGGGCACACGAGCGCTATGTCGCCGCCGCCGCCGTCCGCCCCGTCGACTATTACGTCCTGCGCGCCCAGGTCGCCTTGGACCCGCCGCCCATGGCCTCCGACTTCAACCCGGCGCAGATCTCCCCACCCGACGAAGCCGCTCTCGCCGCGTGGTTTGCCACGCACGGCCTGGACCTCGACGCCGCGGCCAAAGCGGCCGGTCAGGATCCCTCGTATGTGCGCGCCGTGGCGTTGGTCCAGCATGGGCTGTACCGCGAGGCCAATTGGGAGCACGAGATCTTCCTCACCACGTATCTCGACAAACCGGACCGTCTGTACTGGCTGAGCGCGAGGTTCGGCGAAATGGGCCTGCCCAACGCGGCCCTGAAGCTCGGCACCGCTGCGTTGAACGCCGCCACCGCCGAAGGCCAGGTCAGCGTGTTGGACGTGCCACCGGCGCTCGCGAGAGCCGCCTCACCCCTGGCCTACCCTGACCTGGTCGTCCCAATGGCCAAGGCGCGCGGCGTGGATCCGCTGCTGATGACGGCGCTGATGCACCAGGAAAGCGACTTCGACGCCTACGCGGAGTCCGTCGCCAAAGCCAAAGGCCTGACCCAGATCATTCCCCAGACCGGTCTGGAGATCGCCTCGGCGCTAGGCGTCAAAGACTTCCGCCAGGAAGACTTGTTCCATGCCAAACAAAACGTCCAGTTCGGATCCTGGTATTTCGGTCAACGCCTCAAACGCAACGGCGCAGTAGCGCGAGCCCTGGCCAGCTACAACGCCGGCGACGGCAACGTCGACAACTGGAGTCTCCCCGGCCGCGACGACCCCGACGTCTTCGCCGAATACGTCAGCTTCGCCGAAACCCACGACTACGTCAAAAAGATCCTCGGCTACTGGTGGATCAACCGTTACCTTTGGACCCGATGATCTGATTCCGGAGTTGCCGGTTGACGCGACGCTAAGCTGGGGAGCAAAAGAACAACCGACTGATAATCAGCCGGGTTCTCGGTTCGAGTCCGAGGGGGATCACCTAATTCACAAGTTCGAGTAACCGACAGCTGTTCGGGTTATTGTAGGTGCTGCTTGGTATCTTGACAGCCAGGTTGACAGCCATGATGTCCAGCCGACGCATCGCCTGCACGAATAGAGCATGACGGGCGGGCACCTTGGCCCGAACGCGCTGTGAAGCTACCCTCCCAACTGGCCGGACGAACAAACCAGCGTGCTGGCTCGCGGAAACTGCTTCGGCCCTCGCGCCCTGAGTCGCTACTTTGCTGCGAAGACCTTCACTATCCACGCAGGACAACCTGGATGCGCGCTAACCGGTCGCTGAGGTGGCCGCCTGCCGACTACCGGGTCCATCCGCGCAAGCGGGCTTTCACGTTTCGACACGTAAAAGAAGAATCTCGGCGGCGTTCAAATAGCTGAGTTCGATGTAGTGATTCCACGACCTCTCGAATCCTCGTCCTCATCCGTCGAGTGGCTCATCTCTTGCCGAGCCAGGCCATCAGAGGGCTCAGCCCCGACCAGTGGATTCTCTAGCCCATTGGGCGCCGTCAAGCCTTCAAATTCGATCGCAACTTAGGGCGAGATGGGCACGCGGCGGTTGGAGGCATTTAGCGATGGGGTGATCGCGATCATCATCACCATCATGGTGCTGGAGTTCAAGGTCCCGCATGGCGATAGCACGGCCGAGCTGTTGCCGCTGCTCCCGGTGTTCCTCAGCTACGTCCTGAGTTTCGTGTACGTTGGCATCTACTGGAACAACCACCATCACCTGCTGCATGCCTCTAGAACCGTTACCGGCGCGATGCTTTGGGCCAACCTGCATCTGTTGTTCTGGTTGTCGTTACTTCCGTTTGCCACCGGCTGGATGGGCGAGAATCATTTCACCGCGCTGCCCACAGCGCTCTACGGCGTGGTGCTGTTGATGGCCGCGATCGCGTACTACCTGCTCCAGCTGGCGATCATCCGTGCGCAAGGGCCGGACTCGATCCTGAAAAAGGCGGTTGGGCGCGACTGGAAGGGCAAGCTGTCGCCGGTGCTGTGTATCGTGGCGATTGGTGCGACCCTGGTTTCGTCTTCGATCGCCGTGGCGATCCTCGCTGCTCTGGCGTTGATGTGGCTGATTCCGGACCGCCGTATCGAAAGCGTCCTGCCGCGCAATGAGAACTAGCCTTCGCTTGGCAGAACGTTGACGCGGCATCACGTGCATTCGGTCGTACTGGAGGCATGCGGCTCCGGAGGCTGAGCTTCGGCGGTGGATGTCGTTCGGGAACCTGTGCAGCGCCCAATCGGGAGTGCGCCACCCGGTGATCTCGGTGGGTGCTGATGCTGGGTGCTGGCTCCTACCAGAGCGGGGCCGGAGCCAACGCCGCGTTGCGGGACAGGCGCCGGGCGCCACACGCAGCCACCACGATCGCGGCGAGTACGAACAGAAGACCGTTGAACAGCCACTGAGTAATGACGTTATCGGCGGGCGCAGCACTGAACAACGTGATCCAGGTATTGGCGAAGATGTGGAACAACTGCACCAGCAGCAGGCTGCCCCTCGTGTTGTTGAACAACCAGGTGAAGACCACAGCGCCTGCGATCGAGCCGATCACGAAAACGGGTAAGCCCGCGGCCGCCTGATCGGAGACTGGCTGGAAGAACAGCGGCAGATGAAACAGTCCCTCAAACACGCCAATAAAGACACTTGCACGGAGGGCACTCCAGCGCGCCTGGAGTTGGGGGAGCATTGCCCCGCGCCATACGAGCTCTTCGGAATTGACCAGGAACAGCAGCACGAAACTGATGACCAGTCCGATGAGCAGGTCAAACGAAAACCCCGGGATCTGCAGCCCCGACCCACCAAACAGTGGATTAAGAACAACTGCGCTCAGCCAGATCGCGGCGGTCCCGCCGATCACTAGCAAGTACCATCGCCAGCCCACTCTCCAGATGAGGAGCCTGGCGAAAAGTTTCCGGACGGCCGAGCGGCCACCGGTAGCGGCAGCGACGATGATCGCGGCGACGCCGGGCATCCAGCCCATCAGGAGCACACCCCAGAACGGAAACGAGAATGGCAGCTCGCCGCGCGCATCCAGAACTCGGGGAATCTCGAACAGCCAGGTGAGCCCGAAGGTCAGGATGAGCAGCGCGGCGATCGGGTAGCGTCGGATGAATCCGAACGAACCGGCGACCGTTCGCGCCTGATCGTGGCGACCGAGGATGGTGGTGGCGGTAGTGGACATCTGCATCACCTTGCGAAAGTTGAGGTCCAGTCCGCTTGGTCCGCGACCGTTCGGCTGGGCGCTCTCAGCATCCCGCGGCGGTGAGGTTGAGGCGAGGGTGCTGCCACGCGTCTCGGTTGCGGTGCGCACCCCTCAGCAGCGGGTGGCAAGCATCCCATCGTTCGCATGCCGCCGCCCTTTCGAATTCACTACCCGGGCGCGATCATGGGTGGTACCGACATGCCGAACGAACGCCTCGACGTGCGAGTGCTGATCGTCGAGGATCAGGCATCCTTTCGTCGCGCGGCGCGCAGCGTGGTGGAGCTTACTCCCGGTTTTGCAATGGTGGGGGAGGCCGAAACTGGCGAAGCCTCGGTTGCCGCGGCCGATGCCCTCGGGCCTGACCTGGTGCTGATGGACGTGCACCTACCGGGCATTGACGGCTTGGAAGCGAGTCGGCGGATTCTCTCGGCTGTCAGCAGTCCGCGGCCGGTGATCTTCTTGCTCTCGACCTATGATGTATTCGACTACCCAGACGAGCCGGCTGCGTGCGGTGCGATGGCCTACCTGATGAAAGCGGAGTTTGGCTCCGAGCGACTCGCCGCCGCCTGGGCCGCCGCGAACGCACCGGCGCCAGATTCCTGCCCGACCGATTCGAGTGGCACACGGCCATAGATGCTGGTCCCTTGGCCGACTGCCGAGACGACTTCGAGCGTTCCGCCAACGGCTGCGAGCCGATCCATCATGCCCTGCAAGCCCGTACCCGGATGGCCAACTGACGTATCAAAGCCCCGACCCTGGTCGGTTACGTGAACACTTAGCCAGCCATCCTGCGCGGCGAGCCCTACGCGCACCGGGGCCCCCGGGGCGTGTTTCGCTGCATTTTGCAACGCCTCCAGGCAGCAGAAGTACACGGCGGCCTCAACACGCGGGTCAAAGCGAGCGCGCGCGGCGGACGCATCGGCGTCAAGTTGAACCACTGACACGGACTTGGCCGCGTGGGCCCTCAATGCCGGCATCAAGCCGCGGTCGGCGAGTAGCACGGGGAAAATGCCGCGCGCCAGGTCACGCAACGTCTCCAGGGCGTCGTCTGTCTGTGCGCTGATCTCGTCCAGAAGCGCGCCCACACGAACTGGCGCCGAGTCGAGCACCTGCCGTGCCAGGCGAGCGTTCACGGCTATTGCCACGAGATGCTGTTGCGCACCGTCATGCAGGTCGCGCTCGACACGCCGGCGCTCGGCATCCTGCGCCGCGACGATGCGCTGCCGCGATGCACGCAGCTCATCGGCCTGCGTCGCGAGCTGCGCCAAGCGAGTCTGTAGCTCGACTGTCAGCCGCACGTTGCTCAAGGCTGGGCCCGCCTGTGCCGCCAGATCGGCCAGGAGCGCTGCTTCGGCAGTCGTAAGCGATTCGCCGGGCAACTTGCTCACCGCGATCTCGCCGACCGGTGTGCCCTGGTGCAGAACGAGCAATGACTGATCGAAAGTCGATACGAGGCTCTCGGCTGGCCAGGCGACCACCTGGTCTTCTGCACCGGGCACATACACGCGCACGCGGCCCCGCAGCCCGCCTACGCCGCGCGCGGCCGCTTCGGCCATCCGCGGTAAGACCTCATCAACCGATAGTGCTCCAGCCATGCGTCGGGAAAATAGCGACAGCACTTCGTAGGGACTGGCGCGGTATCCATACACGAGCCGATTCGCCAGGTGCTGGACGCGCCGGCGGAGTGGCTGAAATGCCAGGGCCACGACCGCTGTCGCCAGCAGCGACAGCCCAAGATTGGACTCGCCGCGCGTCCCGATGACAGCGCCGATCCCAGCGACGATCGCGACGTACAGCAAGGTAATCAATGCGGCGAGCGCACCGAACACGAGCGTTCTGTGTACGACGAGGTCCACGTCGTACAGGCGGTACTTCAGAACCGCCAGGCCCATGGTCAGCAGGAACGCGTCGAGAACGACGAAGTACAACACCTGGACTGGTCCCGACCAGTCGGGTGGCGCGGAGAACCCGCCGAGAAAAGCGAGCGCCAGTAGCACCCCGGCGTAGCCAATCCACTTGAGCTGCTGCCGTTCGTCGCCGTTTGCGCGGCGCAATCGAAGGGCCAGCGCCGCCGCCGCCAGGAGGGCGGCCACGACGATCCCGACGATGCTCACCCTGTACGGCACCCTTAGCGCCGCGTCCATGCCAGCAACGCCCAGAGGATTGGCGAACGCGGGCGCACTGGCCAGTGCGCCCGGCTTGATCGCCAGGCACACCTCGGCAGTGACGGCGCTGATGGTGACAAGCCACACGACTGCTAGCCAGCCCCGACCGGGCAGGCGTCCACTTGGGAACAGGAGCAGCACCGGCACGATCAGCACGATGTGAATGTTGAGCGTCTGGGCCAGCCAGGCCATCCACACTGCCCCCGCGGCGATCGACCCGGATGGCGCGAGCACCGGCGAGGTGGCGTACTCCGATGCAAACATCTCCAGACCGAAGACCAGCCCCCAGACGCAGCACAGCCAACCAATCAAATTCCTGGGGTGGCGCGCGCCGATCAGCGCTCCCATGGTGACGAGGAGCACGACGGTCAACGAGTAGACGACACGCAGAAACACGCCGCCCACGGCGCCGAGGCGCTCGCTTTCCTGCGGCAAGCCGCCCAGACTCAGCAGAAGGAGATGCAGAGCGGCAAGCACGACGCCGAGCGTCCAGAGCGACCAGGCGAGGCGAATAGTGGTACGGCTGGCCATCGAGTCGAGCCATTATGGGCCGTATGCTGGCGGCGTGCCGATTCGGGTCGTGCTCGCCGAGGACAATCTCTTGATCCGCGAAGGCGTGCGTCGACTGCTCGAGGGCGAGGATGGCATCGAGCTCGCCGCATCGTGCGGTGATCTCGACGCGCTCCTCGCCGCGGTCGAGGCCGAGTACCCCGACGTGGTTATCACCGATATCCGCATGCCCCCGACGGGCACCGACGAGGGCATCCGCGCCGCCGAACGTCTGCGCACCATGCATCCTGAAATCGGAGTGGTTGTGCTGAGCCAATACGCTGACCCCGAGTACGCCTTGGCGCTGCTCGAGAGCGGATCAGCCGGGCGCGCGTACCTGTTAAAGGAGCGTGTGGCCAATCCCGCTCAGCTCCTGGCCGCTGTTCGCGAGGTCGCCCAGGGTGGTTCTGTCATCGATCCTAAGGTGGTCGAGGCACTGGTCGCGCAACGCGCCCGCGCTGCGCACTCACCGCTGGGCGAGCTCACGGCGCGTGAGCGTGAGGTGCTGGCCAGCATGGCCCAGGGCAAGACCAATGCTGCCATCGCGGACGCATTGACCTTGACACCGAGGGCCGTGGAGAAGCACATCAATGCGATCTTTGCCAAGCTGCCATTCGACCACGCTCCTGACACCGATCGCCGCGTGACAGCTGTGCTCCTGTTTCTGGCGGATCACACCTGAGCAAGTGTCAAAGGCGACGTACGCCGCCGCATGAGCCGCTCGCGTCCGTAGAGCAGCACGACAATCGCCGCACCGAGAACCAGCACACTGGTCGTCAACGCATACAGCTGCGGCGAATCTGATACACCCGTCGCGGCAGTGACGAAGTTGATCGATAGATGCATCAGCGACCCGGGGATCAGGCTTCCGCCTGTGTTGTTGAACATCCACGTGATCAAGATCGTCAGTGCGATGGCGCCTATGAGCGATACAACCGGAGTGAAGCCGGCCGGAAACAAACCCAACGCGAATCCGGGTGTATGGAAACTCCACCAGGCGATTCCCAGCATCAGACTCGAGCTCAATGCGCCCCAGCGCGCCTGAAGTTTCGGTAGTGCAAAGCCGCGCCAGCCCAGTTCCTCACCGAGTGGACCTGCCAGGAAGTTAAGCACGAACAACGGAATGAGGACGTTGAGATCGGTTATGAAGCGTGGCGCCTGGTTTCCGACCACTCCGCCGAAACCGATTGCAAGCATTACAGCCGCGACGGGAAGTACCAGCGCGACGGCGTACCACCAGCCACTGAAGCGCCAGCGCACGGCTCTACTGAAGAGTTGGCGAAGACCCGCCCGCCCGTCGGCCCTCGCGGTGAGTGCGACGCCCACAGTGTTCGGCAACCAGGACGCCAGAAGCAGGACAATCGGAGTGGGCAAGCGAGCCGGAAAGGCCAGCAGAACTAATGCAGCTATGCCAACGCTCACCAGCACGAGAACGAAATATGCCACCAAGAAGCGCTGCTGGCTGCCGCTCATGCCGTCACCCCCGCGACTCGGAATTGTGGATCGACTGCGATCGGTAACTCTGAAACGTGTTCGCGTGACAGGCGTTTTGCGCCAAACACGAGCACGACCACTGCAACGACAATCAGATTGAGCGCCAGACCCAGCCACTGATTGATCGCTCGATCGGAAGTTGGAACCGCGGGCGCCAGGACGTCAGTCCACGTGTTGATGCTCTGGTGCAGCAGCATGCACAACAACACGCTGCCTCCAGTGCTGTTGAACACCCAGGTCAAGATGATCCGCGTGCAGATGGCCCCGACAGCAAAGATGGCGAAGCCGGCGTCAGCCTGCGAGCCCGGAACGAAAAACAGTGGGAGGTGCCAGGCAGCCCAGATCAGCCCGAGCAGCACGCTGGCGATGAGCGCACTGTGGCGCGCCTGCAGCCGCGGAAGCGCGAAACCGCTCCACGCGAGCTGCTCTGAGCTCAGCAGCATGCGGATTGCCAGCTCGGCCACCAGGCCGATGACCAGCGCTGCGGATAGTGGCGGCAGGTGCAGCCCCGAACCACCGAACAGTGGGTTGATGGCTTGTGTGCCGAGCCAGAGCGCAAGAAAACCGAAGAGCGCCAGCGCGTACCACTGCGCGCCGACTCGCCAGACCAGGAGTCCACGGAGCAGAGCCTTGATCCCGCTACTGCCGCCGATCACGCCTGCGACGAGTACGGCCGCCAGACCCGGCATCCAGCCGACTACGAACTGCAGCGCAGCTATCTGCAACAGCTGCATAGGCATCTCGACCGCCCATGTGAAGGCGAACGCCAGGATGAAGAAAGCCATGAGCGGACGCTGACGCATGACACCCACGAGACCCGCTGGTGTGAACATGCACATCACCTCGGGAGAATGGAGCTCCAGTACGTCGGGTCCGTGCCCGTCCGTCTGGGTGGCATCAGCATCCGCTGACTACGTGATGCAAGCGAGGGTGCCGCCACCCGTTTTAGCCGGATGTATGCACCCCCACGGGTGGGGTCGAGCACCCGCGGCGGACTAGCCGAAGAGCGCCGGGTGCAGAACGTTGCCGTACAGGATGTGCCACACCAGGTACTCGCCCTGGCGCACTAGTAGCGAGGCCACGAAGCCGTACCGGCGGAAGACGACCACCGCGGCCGCGGTGTTGGCGACTGCGGTCGGCAGGTACGCGGCAAGCATCAACGGGGTGATGGCCCCGCCGCTGCCGAGCGTGAGCGCGGCGCCCTGCAAGACCGGCTCGAAGAACGTCTAGACCACCGCCACCACCCAGAACGTCGGCTCGCCACGTATCTCAGGCCATACGCGCAGCTCGGTTTCCAGACGTTCCTGTTGATGGAGCGCACGCCGCTCGACTATGAGACGCTGCGGCTGTTCATGCAGCAGGTGGTACCTCGTCTGAAAGAGGCCGTATCTCAGTCAAGCTGAGTGTTCCCTGAGAACCGCCGCTTGAGAGATACTGTAGCTGGGAGTACTTCCAGTATCAGAAGCTCAGAGGAACCTGCCGCCTGACAGCAACCGGTCGGGAATGCTGCAGCGCGCCGCAAGCGACGTCCTGAGCAGCCTGGGCAGCGGTTCGATGTCTGAGACTGCTTACGACACGGCCTGGGTAGCTCGTGTCAAGGATCCGCAGCGACCCGCCGCGCCGTACTTTCCGACCGCACTGCGCTGGCTTGTCGGGCACCAGCGTGCTGACGGGAGCTGGGGGGCCACCATCCCCGTCCTTCACGACCGCGTGGTGTCGACGCTGATCGCAGCAATTACCTTAGCGGAGCGCCCCGGCACTAATCACGCGGGAGCAGTCGCTCGCGCTCAGGCCTACCTGGCGTCATCCCTCATCCATCTCGACCAGGATGTCGGGGAGACGGTCGGGTTCGAGCTGATCATGCCCACGCTGCTGGCGCGCGCACGTCGCCTGGGACTATCGTTGCCATACGAGCAGCGGTCTTCCATTGACGCCCTGCGCGCTGACAAGATGCGGCGGTTACCAATCGGGTTCGTTTACAGCGGCCCGTCGCCTCTAACGCACTCGCTCGAATTTCTGGGCGACGACTTGCAGCCCGACCTCGCGCGGCGTTGTCAGGCGCCGAACGGGTCATTCGCCGCCTCGCCGTCCGCGACTGCGTATTTCCTCACACACCAATGGGACGAGGCGGCCGCCACGTACCTGCGTGCCGTCCTGGCGCTCACACCAACTGGGGGAGCCTGCAATGTCTTCCCGTTTGAAGTCTTTGAGAAGGCGTGGGTGCTGTCTCACCTGGGACCATTAGCGCCGCGGGTGCCCCGCTATCAGCAACGAGTTGCGGAGTTGGCCACCACGTGGAGCCCTATCGGCGTGGGGTTCACATCGGTCGGCAGTGTCCCTGATGGAGACGACACCGCGATCGTCTTCAGGGTACTCCACGGTGGAGGTTTCCCGGTCCGGCCCGAGGTCTTCAAACTGTTTGAAGCAGACGACTACTTTTTCACGTTTCCGCTCGAGCGCAATCAATCCGTGAGCACGAATGCCCACGTGCTGCACGCATTGCGCGACCATTCCGAGTTCCCCGGACGGGACCGGATGCTCAGAAAAGCCATGGCTTTCCTGAGCGCAAGTCAAGTTGCTGGCGTCTGGCGCGACAAATGGCACGTGTCGCCGTATTACGCCACAGGGCGCGTCATCCTGGCCCTGGCCGGGTCTGGCCACGCCGCCGAGCGGCTGTTGGCGCCTGCGCTAGAGTGGCTCCTGGAAACGCAACACGAGAACGGTTCCTGGAGCGAGTTCGAATCAACTGGAACGTGCGAAGAAACTGCGTACGCACTACAAGCACTGGTCTCGCTGCCTCAGTCCTCCAATCCAGTCCTGTCTGCCATGGCCCGTGCGTCGAGCTATCTTTGGGAACGGATTGATGAGCACGAGTACCCCGAGTTGTGGGTGGGCAAAGGCCTGTACGCCCCGTACGCGGTCATTCGCGCAGCTATTCTCGGGGCGCTCTACACCTACGAGAAGCTGGACCGCGCCGCCAATGGGAGCGTCGATGTCTGAGTCGGGCGCTCTCAAGCGGGATCAGGCATGCAGCGGGGCCGAGTTCGGTCTGGTGGGCCGCGGCGGCCAGGACCATCGAACCCTCGCCTACGCGTGCGCGTGCTGGCCGGACGGCGACGAACCCGAGCAGCACCCGCCGAGGCGTATGTGTCCCGCGCACCTATTCGAGCCGCTCTCGCCCGGGTGGAGACTGCGCTAGCGAGTAGAGCGGGCATGCAAAGTGTGATCCAATGGTGGCGGAAACAGGGTGAGCTGATGGTGGCCGCCTGCTGGGAGGAGTCTCGTTGGCGAGAAAGCAGTACGTTGCCCGATGAGGACACCTACCTCGCCATAGCGGAAGTCAGCATCGGCGTTAGATGGATCGTTGCCAGCCTTTTGCTGCTAGATGGGGCTAGCATGCCGCCTCTCGCGGACGGTCTCGTATTGACCGCGACCGCGGCCGTGTCCGCCGCGGTCCGGCTTGCCAATGATCTGCACGACACGCGACGCGAGCGGCGCGAGGCGAAGATACAGCTGCTGTTTCTACGGACACGGGCGCTGCAGGCGCTTGGCTACCGACGGCGACCTGCTCAGCGCCGCGCCCGCCAGGACGTGCACGCGCTGTTGAGTCAGCGGGTCGCGCGTGCCAAGGTGCTTCTCGACGACCGACAGTGGTCAGGAGCACCACGGTTACGGTCGGGCCTATCCGGCATGCTTGGGGCAGCACTGGGGCTGATCCATGCGCGAGAGCCGGCGGTGGGCGACACGGGGCTCGCCGTGGGCCAGCTTCGGGAGTGAGCGTGACAATCCTGAACGTGCATTTGGGAGGGAAGCTGCGTCTGATGCGGAGACGCCTGCCGCGTTGGCGATCGGTGCAACGGGACGAGCCGCATTTCGTCCGAGTCGAGCGGAAGATCGTCCAGGTTCGGTGGCTGACGGTGTTTTTTGTGGCACTCGCCGCGCCCTTCGCGGGGTTGACGCCAGCAGCTCTCCTGGGCACCTATGCGCTGGTCCTGGCCGGGGCGATCTACACGTTCATGTTGCAGTTCGCGATCATCGAGCGCCACCCCGAATGGCTGGCCGGAGGCTATTTGACGTCGCTGGTCGAGGCGATCCTTATCTCGCTGATCGCCTTTACCACTGGTGGCGCGGGTTCGATCATGTTTCTCGCGTACTTCTTGATCGTGGTCGCGGCCGCCGTCCGCTACGGTTTCCGTTCCTCGTTCGTCGCGGTTGGCCTATCCATGGTCCTGTACAGCATCGTGGCGGCGCTGTACCCCGGTGGGGGCCCGTTGGGCATCGGCGAACTGCTACTCCGCTTCGGTTTCCTCGCGATGACCGGCATGTTGGCGGGTTTTCTTGCCCAGGAGGCGCACCAGAGTCGCGTCGCGTTAGCGAAGGAGTTGGAGCACACCCGAGAGCTGCACCGGGAGAGTACAGCGCTTGCGCAGGAAAACGCGCGCCTCTATTCCGAACTGCAGGAACGTCTGAAGGAGTTGGAGCGGACGCACCATCAGCTCGTTCAGGCGGCAAAGCTCGCGGCCATCGGCGAGCTTGCCGCGAACGTGGCACACGAGATCAATAACCCGCTCACGGCTGTACTCACGAATACCGAGCTGCTGGTTGAAGACGGCGGGCCTGAAGACCCGCGCAAGTCAGAGCTGCAGACAATACGCGAAGAGGCCCTTCGCGCCCGTGGCATCGTGCGCAATCTTCTGGATTTCGCCCGCCAGACCCCGCCTGCGCTGGAGCTGACTGAGCCGGTGATTATTATCAAGTCCGTTATCCCACTGGTCCAGACACGGGCTGCGCTGGCTGAGGTGGAAATCCGACACTCAGCTGAGGCTGGTCCTCTGCCCATCATGGTGGATATCAACCAGATGAAGCAAGTGTTCATCAATCTGCTGACCAACGCGATCGACGCGATGCCCCACGGCGGGACGGTGTCCGTCACGGAGCGGCGTCAGGGAAATCGAGTAGAGATCATCGTCAGCGATACTGGGACGGGCATCGTACCAGAACACCGCGACCGGATCTTCGAGCCCTTTTTCACGACGAAGCCCGGAGTTACGGGTACGGGGCTGGGTCTATCGGTCAGCTACGGCATCGTCCAGCGACACCATGGCACGATCACGGTCGCCAGCACACCCGGGCTAGGCACCACCTTCGTCGTGAGTTTGCCAGTCGCAAGGCAGAGCGACGGCCGTCCGAGCAGCTCCCCACCAGGTGCGTCGGCAGCAACTATCAGAGGTGTCAGTAAATGACCGGTGAACGGATCCTGGTTGTCGACGATGAGCCCACGGTGCTCGACGCGTGTGCCCGAGCCCTAACGCGCCGGCGCTACGAGGTCCACACAGCGGCGGGCGGCGCTGAGGCCATCAGCCGGCTTAGCAGTGAGCCTTTCGACCTTCTCCTGACGGACATCAAGATGCCGGACATCGACGGGTTGGAGCTTGTCGGTCGCGCACACGAGCTCGATCCCGACCTGCCGTGTGTGATTCTCACGGGTCACGGCTCACTCGATACTGCGATCGACTCCATCAGGCTTGGTGTCAGCGGCTTCGTCGTGAAGCCATTCACGTTGCAGGAGCTCATGCAGGCAGTGGATGTCCCGCTCGAGAAGGCGCGCCTGGCCCGCGAGAGCATCCGCCTGAAGGCTCTTGTGCCGCTCTTTCAGGTAAGCACCACGCTCGGAAGAGAGTACGACTTCGAGGCACTCTACGACGCGATGCTGACAGCCGCTCAGGACGTCATTAAGGCCGACGCGTGTCGATTGGTGCTGGCACCGCGGCAGGCCCCTCTACTGGATACGCCGATCGCTGTCGCCTTGCGTGAGGGTGACGCGACAGACGATCCGCTCGGGGCTGTCACGTCCGCGGCCGCGAACTGGTGGGCTCCGGTAGCACACTACTTCGAGGTGCATTCCGAGCCGCTCGTTCTCGGCCTTCTTGGCGACGGTGGCCGGTCGCCGGAACGAGCAACGGACCAGCGCCCTCCCGATCTGTCGGAACTCGCGATCGCAGCTCTGGAGCGAGCGGGGCTGCCGGAAGGCGTCGTGCTGGGGCTCATAGCGAGTGGCCAGGTGCTGGGCGTCCTGATCATGCGCAAAGCTGCTCCCCCGGCTCCCCGCCCCGGCGAGACTTCCGCGCAATTGAACGAGAGTGATCGTGAATGGCTGGGTATTCTCGGGACACTGGCTGGCGCGGCGCTGATGCGGGCGACGCTGATCGCCGAACGGGCCGCCTCCGAGGAGCGGCTGCAGACCCTGTTTGACTCCGCGGCATGCGGTCTGTTGGCCGTTGATGCCACGGGTCGGATCACCCAGGCGAATCCGATGGCCGAGCATATCCTGGGCTTCACGCCCGGCCAGACCCAGGGCCGTATGGTGACAGCCGTCCTCGAAGCTGTGGGCGAAGACGGCGCCGCGCTGACAGGAGGTGAACATCCCGCGACCGCCGCCCTGCGGCAAGCACAACCCATACGCGGCGCGATTCTGCAGATCAGCCGGCCCGACGGCCAGAGGCGGTGGCTCCAGCTGGATGCGGCGCCCGTGCTGATACCGGATGGCACGCTGGTGCAGGTGGTGGTCAGTTTTGTCGATGTGACAGAGCGCAGACGAGCTGACGAGCAGCGGCTAGAGCTTGCCCGCGAGCAGGTCGCCCGTGCCGAGGCAGAGGCGGCGGTGCGGGCCCGCGACGAGTTCGTGTCGGTCGCCGCGCATGAGTTGAAAACCCCTATCTCCAGTGTACGGCTGGCCGCGCAACTCCTCGGACGGTCCTTCGAGACGGAGGCTGCTTCCAATCCGGAACGACTTGGAAAGCTGTCGGACATTGTGATGCAGCAAGCCGCCAAGATTTCGCGCTTGATCGACCAACTTCTCGACATCTCGCGAATGGACGCCGGCAAGCTTGGTCTCGATCGCACACCGACGGATATCGTGGCTCTCGTCGAGGGCGTGGCAGCGATGGCGCGACCGCACTCAGACAAGCACTCGATCGTCATACATGCGCCATCGAGACCCATAACGGCTGTGGTGGATCCTCTCCGAATAGAGCAGGTGCTGTGGAATCTCGTGGATAACGCGATCAAATACAGCCCCTTCGGAGGCGTAATAGACATCACACTGCAGCAGCCATTCAAGGACTGGGTGCACCTGGAGGTGCGCGACCGGGGGGTCGGGATCCCCTTAGACAAACTGCCGCGTGTGTTCGAGCGGTTCTATCAGGCCACCGATAGTGACCAGGGAAAACACTTCGCCGGTTTGGGACTGGGCCTGTTCATCAGCCGCCAGATCGTGGAGTTGCACGGCGGTGACATCATGGTCGAGAGCCCGCGGGACGGGGGCACGAGGGTGATCGTGAATCTGCCCGCGGGACTCGATCCGCAAGGTGCTGCTCAGCCCGCGTGATCAGGCACAGCAGTGAGCACGACACGCCCCTCAGGTGGAGGTTGGGCTGGATTGAGCGAGATTGATCGTGATCTGAGGCGCCTAACTATTGTGGACACTGGCGAACCCGCGCGCACTTGAGGAATGTCGTCGGCGAAAGCATTGGTGCTGGGACATGTTCGACAGCTTCCACGCGGTAGGCCGTGTGTTCTTGGGCTGGTGCGGCGTGTCGCTCATCGTAGCGGGCCTGTGGATCTGGGTTGCCACTTCGGTGCGGCGGGTCGACAGGACAGGCGTTATGGTCAGCCTGGCGCTGATAGTTGTCGGCGGCGCACTCGTATGGGGAGCGTTGACACCAGCCTGAGCCACCAACGCTTGGCCCCGTTGGCGGTTACCCAGTTACGAGCCCTGGCAGGTTTGAGCAGCGTTCAACAGCCGCATTTCGCCGAGCAGTACGTTCCACAGACATGGCAACCGCTCGAGGGCTGTCCGATGCAGCAGCCATCCGACACGCGTGAACTGCTCGGCGCCACACTCGTCACCCGGCGGAGCGGTGCGAAACGTGAGCGCTTCGATCGACTTTCTTTGTGAACCGCGCATGCGACACCGCACCAGTACGGGCCCACGCGAGTCGCAGATGATCAGCAGGGCTATGATCGCAAGGACGGGCAGCAGTGCGATGAGCAAGATCGCCGCGACAACCGACTCTGCATAGCGTGCCAGGTCCTTTCGCGTCACGCTGACGTCTCGAAAGGAAGGGTGGACATCGCCAGTACCGGGGCATTGAGGATCGCGATCACCGCCGTGCAGGGTGTGCGCCCCTGGTTCATTCGCCGGTAAGCGCGGCGTTGGCATCTGGTTGAGCGTCCGCGGATGATCGCGGTGATCGCCCGTGTCGGGCAGCAGTACGCGGGCAGCTATGTCGGCCCGGCGTGCTCTGCTGAACGTGGTCCCGCGGGCACGGCGCAATAGAACGTGCTTGACATCGATCTCGGGCCAGCACTCCTCTTGTTCTTGCTGTTGTTTGTCGTCCTGCCGTTGGCGGTGGCGACCGCGGCCACCGTCGCCATTGTGCGGCTTGTCCGCGATGCGACCAAGCGACTGGCCGTTGGGGTGTACGTGATGCTGGTGTGTGCTCTTGTCACGCCCGCGCCCATTCTGTGGGGTGACGACCACCTGGGCTTCACGTCTTCGCAGGCGTTAGAGGCCTATGGCGCGCTGTTCTGGGCTGTTGGCGCAATCAGCACGCTGGACGGCCTGACTGGGATTATGAAGCGGCGCCAGGTACTTGTACTGGCCTTCGCCCTCATCGTCGCCGCCACCTCGTTCGGTGGATGGCTGGTGGGCGGCGTTGATGCAGCGGTGGGCCTGGCGCTGATCCCCGCGGCTGGGAGCGTTGAGGTTCTGCTTGCACTGAGTTGGCTGGCGCATCGGGTTGCTGGCGTGACTTCGGCACTGGATTGGCGGTGGGCGGCGGGGGCCGGCGCGGCGTGCGCCTGCGCGATGGCCGCGTACGTCTACCTGCGTGGGCCGCAAGCCTTCGGTTCGCAGGCGAGCGGCATGGATCTCGCGCTGTTGGGAATGCTGGCGTGGTTGCCAGTCGTCGTGCTCGCCCGTTTGCGCACGCCTCGGCGGTCGGAGCCGGCAGCGAAATCTGGCTAATGCGCAGCCTGACCTGATGGCATACGCCATGCCTTGTGGACCAAGAGTCCCGGCGAGGCACTGAACGGAGGCTTTACATGCGATGGATAGTGAGTCGGTCTCCCGACGCTGCTCGGACTGGTGATGGGTCCCCTGCTGGTCGTGCTCGTGACCCCGGCACACGGCCGCGCCGCAAGCGGTCGCGCGCCCGTGATCGTCCTCCCTGGTCTCGGCGGCTCGGAGTTCACTGCGAACACCGCATTCTCCTTGAGTGTGGACAACGGCCACGGCGGAACGTTCAGCCGCAACTATGGCGCGGGTGAGCAAGTCTGGGTGAACACGTTTCAGCGCCGCTCGCGACGCATCCGGAACCATTCGGGTGTGGGTGCGGGCGACCAGGCCGCGAAGCCAACGCACGTCATTGATCGATCGGCCGCAGGTGTGGTTGCGGGCGAGCAAGCCGCGAAGCCAACGCACGTCAGCTATCCATCGGCCGCGGGCGTGGCCGGGGATGGCAGTCTGCGAGCGGCGATCCTCGCGCTGGGACTGGGCGTGCTGTAGGCTTGACGCGCGGCCCTGGCTGTGGGAAGTTTCGGCTGGCCATGCATCGCGACGATGTCCGCTACCTGTTGATCAACGTCCCGCTGACCGATCCAACCGCGTCGTATCACTCCATTCCGTATCTGGTTGGCGCAACCGCGGCGGCGGGCTTTGGTGGCTGGCGCTGTCTTGACGCCAACATCGAAGCGCTCAACTACCTGGCCACACCCGAGCAGGTTCAGGACGTGCTGAATCAAGCGGATCGAGTCCGAGCGGACCTCGAGCGCAAGGTGCAGCTCAGTCGCGGTGACCAGCTTCTGTATCGCTACGCACTGCGCGGCGTCGGATTACGCTGCGACTCGGTGCAGCGCGCAATCGGCATTTTGCGCGATCCGGAGGCGTTCTACGACTATGGCGCGTATCGTCAGGCAACGCTCGTGCTCAGGCGCTGGCTCGACGTGTTGTCGATTCGCGGATTCCCCGGTCAGTTCGGAGATTTCACGCTGCGTATCAATAACGTCGGCAATCTCTCCAGCCTCGATGACCTGACCAATCCCGCATTTATCGAACGCATAACCGCGCCACTTGCGCCGTATTTCGAGACGACCTTCAACCAGTTGCTCGGCGAGCAGACGTGGAATTTTGTCGGCCTGTCCATCAACTACGTCAGTCAGCTCCCATTTGGTCTTGCCATTGCCCGGCAGATTCGACAGCGCCTGCCGAATACTGTCTTGTGTGTGGGTGGAACGGAAATCAGCGATATCATCAAGTGCTTGCGTAACCCGGCGGATATCTGGAGGCTGCTGCGCGAGTGCGATGCGGTCGTGGGGGGTGAGGGTGAATCGGCGCTGGTCAGCGTTTTGCAAGCCATCGCCAGGGAACGTCCACTGCCGAGCAAGCAGCCAGGCCTGCTTCTGCGCGACAGCGTGCCAGTTCTGAATGGTCTATCGGTCAGCTATGAAAACGTCGCGGAACTGCCTGCACCCCGCTACGACACGTTCGACCTGGGCCGGTACTGGTCACCCGAGCCGGTCCTGCTGTACTCGCCAAGCCGCGGTTGCTACTGGAATAAGTGCACATTCTGCGACTACGGGCTGAATACGGACCTGCCAACCTCGCCATCGAGAAATCGGCCCGTCGACTCGGTGGTCGACGAGCTACGGAGAGCGAGTCGCTACGCGCGCACCTTCTACTTCTCGGTGGATGCAATCGCGCCCGCCCACCTGCGTCGCCTGGCGCAGGCAATCGTCGCCAATGGACTGAACATCCACTGGAGTGCGGAGCTGCGGCTGGAGAAGTCCCTGCTCAAGGGCATGGCCCAGGAGTTGCGAGACTCGGGCTGTGTCGCCATCTCGTTTGGGTACGAGTCAGGGACGCAACGCATCCTGGACCTGATCGACAAGGGCGTGCGGATCGAGCAGGTACCGGAGCTGCTATCGGAGCTCGCCAGGTTGGGCATCGCAGCGCAGATGATGGGCTTCATCGGTTTCCCGACCGAGACACCGGAGGAGGCGCGCAGAACATTCGAGTTCCTGCTCGACCACCGCGACCTGTGGACCCTCGCGGGCATTGGTGATTTCATCCTCACACCGGGCGCCATCGTCGCCAGGCGTTTTCAGGACTTCGGTATCCGGAGCATTGACCCGTTCGAGGGTGATGATATTGTCCGAACGCTGTACTGGATCGACAGCGAGGGTCGCGCTCATTTCGACGGAGGTGGACACGACGCAACCGTTCAGCCGCTGGCCGAGCGCGTCATCAATTTCGTCGACGACCGCCCGTTCGTCGGCGGCATCGACAGCGCGCATAGCATCCTGTACTTCGCGCGCTACGGCCGCGCGCTCGTGCCAGCCGACCAGCGCGATGCTCTGTCGACAGACCCGATTGTCCAGACGGAGTACTATTCGACGCCGCTGCGCGATGTGCAGTCATTCTTCGGTCGCGCGGCTCTGGCGGAGTATCACCGCGCGCAGCGAGTGAAAGGTCAGTCCGCCCGGCTCGCGGACATCACCGCCTGGCTCGATGAAACATCCGAGCCGCAGCCCGCCGCGGGCGACGGCGAAGTCCTGGCGATCTATCCGAATGGTAATTTCATGCCGCATACCGCCGAGCTTGCGGAGTTTGAGCGTCAAGCCAGTCCGGCGTACCACCGCGTCAAAGAACTACTGCTTCGTGAGAGCGGCATCGTCTGAGACTTTGCTCGCCGAGCCGAGCCATTCGTACAGGTACGCCAGCCTCGCCACCTCGACGAACTCGCGATAGCTGGTGAAGCCGCGGAGGACCAGCGTCCGGCCCAGGGCGGCCTGGCTGATGCCCCACCTGGCCGCAGCCCACGCTTCGAGTCGCTCGCATGCGAGTGATTCCGCCAGGCCAGGCAGCCGTTGCGCGGTCTCAGCCGCGAACGCCTGAACCTGGCGGGCGTAGCCGAACATCGAACGAAACGCGCCATTCATCTTGACCTCGCGCAGCAACGGACCATCCCATGGGATGCCCGGTTGCATCCGCGGACCTGCCAGCAGCAGGCGCGGTGACATGCCCGTGCGCTCGGCCGCGGCGGCGACCAGGCGCCGGTACACGGGCCCAGGCCGCGACGACCCCACAATGCCCTGCTCCAGGTCTCGCTCGCACAGAGCCTTCCGCACCTCGTCCGCGGAGAGGTAGCGGTCCTGCAGCGAGCACGCCAGCTCGTCCGATGGTTCGCGCGGCTGGAAACCCTGGCGGCGGGCCTCGTCGGCTGCGATCGATCGCAAGGCAACCCGACGTCGGGCGCGCAGCGCGGTGGGTGCCAGCAGCTTGTACAGCGACAAAACAAAAGCATCGGTGATGTACTGTCCGTCGCACGAGCGACCTTCGTACTCGCGCCCGAAGAGGTGCGCGTATACGGTCTTGTGGGCATGTACTGGCCGCGCTATGGGCCACGGTTCGTGACCCCCGAAACGTCGCCGCAGCAGATGGAGCGCTGCACGCGCATCGTTGCGTTTCAGATCTATCGCCTGGTGCTGCAGGAAGCGTCGTAAGGTCGTGAGCTCGTTCGGTGGAACGTTCGAAGCCGCTTCGGCGAGCGCCGCGGCATACGTTCGGCGGGTGAAATGCAGTGCCTTGGCGCTTGCCAGGACGGTGGCCACGGTTGTGCGCGATATGACGCGTTGCGCGCGAGCGCGGCGCAGGTTGTATCGAATGTTGACCAGCGGCTCGGAGAGGGCGACGTATCCGTCGGCCGCGTCGGCGTGCAGCACGGCCACCTCGTCATCGCCATCGATCTTGCACGTCTTGTACAGCCGGTAGATGGCGCCAACACCCTCCATGCCGAACACGTCGAGCTCGGCAGCGCGCAATGCGCCGAGACTCGCGGCCCCAAGCACGTGCACGCCATGCTGCAAGGTCAGCAGGATCTCCTTGTGCGTGACGGACGGGACCTGAAAAAAGGCGCCGTCGATAATGCACACGTGGGTCGGCTCGAGCTCGGCGATGCGCAGCAGATCGCCCTGCTGCACCGGTCCTAAAACCACAACGTCGGCTGCGATGTCGGCACATCGAGTAGTGACTTCGGCGCGCGACAACGAGGGTCCCACGAACACACAGACGCGCGGACGGTTCATGCTCGTCTGGGCGGTATGAGCCGCAGTCCAGGCGCGATGACCATCACAACCGGCAGTCCAAATTCGGCGCGAGCCAGGTCGACTGCGAGCGGAGCCATACCGGTCTGCGCGCGGATGCGGTGCGTCAGGTCGCGGACGGCATCAAACCACGAACTCTGTCGCACATCGGGCACGTCGCCAAAACCGGTGTGCTCGGAGATCGGCCTGGGTCGCGCGTGCTGCTCACTCCTCCCGAGATAGCTCCGACGAAACATGTCGTCGCGACTGCCGGCGATATGGCCGAGACGAGATTGGGCGGCCTCAGTCAGTGCGCGGACAAGCGCGGTGGAGCGGCGCGGGTGGCAGCCGGCGCCGTAATAACGCCCTGGGGACTCGGCATGCGACAGGAACGCTGCAAATGTTGGCACGCCGGTGGGCCCCGTCACGTCGACGACCTCCGTGCGCATGCCTACCCGTGCGAATCGCTGCAAGAGGCGGCGCGCCAGCACGGTCTGGATAGTGGGCTGGTCTACCATTCGCGCGCGCTGCTGCCCGAGATGCCAGAGTGAGTCGCGCTCGATCACTTCACATAGCCCGTGCACGAGCGCTTCGGCGACGGTATTGCCACTCGACAGTCCATTCGAGGTGGCGCGAAACAGTGGCGCGTACAGCCGCTCATGCACGGTGAAGTTCAGCTCACAGAGCTGTCGCGGGACCCACGTCGCTTCGCCCGTAGAAAGATCGGTGGCCTCGATCCACTCGACCGGGGTGTCGTCCCTGAGCAGCGACGGGTGGCCGACACGCGGCGCGTACGGATCGTCTTCCAGATCCCGCGGCAGGTCCAGTGATGGCGCCGCGAGTACCGCCAGCGAGTACGGATCGTAGTCGATCTGGCGACGCATCGAGCCGAGCGTGGCGCCGACAGCCGGTTGGGCAATCTCCTCCGCATGAAAGGATTCGAGCGATTCCATCAACGCGGACACTTTGGCCTGCACGCGCGTCAGTCCCTTGCCTTGCGACACGGAGATGTTGCGCGAATTGGGCCGAATAGCCTGATAAACGGGCAGCCCGATCCAGTCGAGACCGGTCACATCTGCCAGGCGGGTGATGCCAGCCCGAGTGAGCATTGGTGCAATACGGCGCAGCGTCTGCATCGGGCTCGCTGCGCGCTGCGTGCCAAAGCGGTAGCGCGGAACCTCAACCGCCTGGCACGCGAGGCGCCACAGCGGCGTGGGCGTGTGACTGCTGGCTGTCAGGCGACGGCCTCCGCGGCACCAGTGCTCACTCGCACACGCGCCGAGGTGAGCACGACGAGCAATCCGACGACCGCTAACGCCACGCCGGCGGCGGCGAAAACGGAGCCCACGCCGTAGATCTGCACCAGCACCGCGGCGAGCGGTGGCGCGGCAAGCTGAAAGACCGTTTGCACGGCTTCGGCGCTGGCGAATACACGACCCATGAGCTCGCGCGGCGTCTCGACCTGCAGGATGTAGCCATACGACACCATGACCGCCGCCGCGGATATGCCCGTGATGAGATAGATGAGCACCCACTCGACGCCGGTTCCGCGCACGCTGAGCATGACCGCGCCCCCGAGCCCAGCTATGGCAGCGCCGCTCACCACCTGACCTACACCCATAATCCGGAAGGGTGAGAAACGTCGACCCCACTGGCCGATGGCCACAGCGCCAACCGCGGTTCCTAACCCGATGGCGCCCACGGCAATACCAAACAGGGCTTCATTAACCCCGAGCTCCTTCAGCGCCAGCACGCCAATGCTGTCGATGATGAAGATCATGAACAGCGCGGCGGACATGCTAAAAACGCGGCGGAAACGAGAAACGTCGCAGCGTCGACCGCGAACGCCGCGCGCGGCCCGGCGACGGCGACCAGCAAGCCACCAATCACCGGACCGAAGACTTTGCCTACTTGCACCGAAAGCTGCCCGAGCGAGCTTGCCGCCAGGAGATCCTCTTCGGGAACGGTCGCGCGGACACTGGCCTGCCGCGCCGGCCCAAACGCCGCGCTGAAGACGCCCTTCGCAAAGACAAGTACCAGCACGATGATCAAGTCGGACGCAAACACAAGCCCAAGCACGATTGCCGCCCGCGCAATGTCGGCCGCCACCATGACCGTGCGCCTGGGCCAACGGTCGACCCAGACACCGGCGATTGGCCCGACGACTATACGTGGGAGCGCAACCGCCACCGACAGAGCCGCCAGAGCTGTCGCTCCGAGTTCCCAGCGATAGACAATCAGCGCGATCAGCGCCAGGAAATCCAGCCAATCGCCCAGATCGGAGACGACCTGACCAGACCACAACAGGCGGTAAGGTCGGTGGCGTAGCGGCGCCAGTATTGCAGGGCGCAGGAGATAGCCTCTAACGCCTGAGCGATCCGACAGCCGGCGCTCCGTGCGGGGGAGTCGAAGCGGCGTAGCGCTCGTCGAAGCGCTGGACGATCTCGCGCCCCGCCTGGCTACCCAGATGCACGGTCTGCAGACCGCTGACGCCGAGTACGCCCACCTGCGCAGGCGTCAATGGGAGTGCATCGATCAGTTGATCCAGATCGTCGCGGTGGAAGGGGTCGAGCTGCGCGTGGCGCAGCATCGTCCGAAACGCCTCACGCGGAAAACCGGTGCTTTGAACTAACTCATCCACCTGTTCGACCGTAGGTGGGTATCCCTCCATTACCGCGATGTACCCCAGGAGCGCAACCGGGTGGTAGTGGTGAATCCAGTAATACTGTGAGCCGACCATCGCCGCCACGGTTGGACTCGGCGGCCGCTCGAGCAGCTCGGCTCGCTCGAATCCCAGAACGGCCAGGTCTTCGAGCAGCCACTCATCGTGGTGCATCTCCTCACGAATGTGCTTGGCGAAGTATGACGCGAGTGCTGCGGCAACAGCGTCTGAATCGGCGAGAGCCTGGCTGCGTTCGGCGGCGGCGTGCATCAGTGGCACGCTCGCCCGGATCATGCAATGGGTCGTGTACAGGTAGTCCGGCACGATCTCGGCCATATGCGGATGGGTCCGGATCGCCCCACCGGCCAATCCCAGCTCAGGCAGCGCAAACTTGAGCTTCACCCGCAGGCGCTGGCTGTTAGTAAGCCGCGGCGACGGCTCGCTCACGCGACAACCTTGTCCGCGCCAAGCCGAGCCAGATGGACGAAGGCAGGCGGAGCATGACGATCGACAAAGCGATCCTGCTGAAGCCGCGTCACCTCGTCCTCAAACATGCGCATGGCTGCGCGATTCATGACGGGGTCGAGGCGCTCGGCAAGCCGCGGCGCGTCAGACAAGCGGAGACAGGTGGAACAATAGCCGTCGCACGCCACGGCTCCCTCGGCGTAACGATCGGCGATGTACATCGGACCGAAAGCACGGATGGCGCGCAGCGGAGACGACGCAGCGTACCGTTGGCGTAACGTCGCCCAGTCGTCGCTGGCAGCGTGACCCACCCGCAGGTGGGCAGGTGTTGGGCCGTCGATTGCGTCCTGGTTGCAGCAGGCCACGACGGTTCCGTTGTAGCTGACTACTGGCCACGCTGCCATATCACATGGAACTGCTTCGGCAGCCGCGGGGCTGGATACGCTGGTGGTCGATTCGAGCCACTCACGCGCCCTGCCAACGGCGCCGACCAGGTTTACCAGGATCGGTATGCGATCATCGAACTCACGCCGAATTGCGTCGGTCAGGTCAAGCAGATATGGATCCTGCTCGTTCAAACCGACCACGCAGAAGCTGGCGTCCTGGCCGCGGTCGAGCACCGCGTGCAGGACGCGGAACACGTCCGCGCGTGCGACCTGCTGCTCGTGATAAATGTCGAGGCTGGCGGTCAGATGATCAACCGCTCCAATCGTCTCGTCGAGCAGGCGCGGCACGACCGCCTGCCGCGCAAAGAACATGCCCGACGCGAGCACGACGCGCGTGCCAACCGCGTGCGCTCGCTCGGTGAGGTCGCGCACCAGCTTGGCTCGCACAAGCGGCTCGCCACCGGTAAGGACGAGCACCTCGGGGCGACACGTCGCGGTAAAGCTGTCGACCAGGCGCACGAATGGCGAGGCCGCATATTCTTCGCTGTTCACCGATGAACTGGTCGAGCAGTGGGCACAACTCAGCGGGCAACGCCGCGTTAGCGAAAGATACAGGCCAGCCGCGGGCACCTGGCGTAGCGCCAGAATATCTACAAGATGCATGGATCACTTCGGCGGTGGGGCCAGCCCTGGCCCCGCCAGAATATATCCCCCGCGGACCATTCGATTGGTCCGCGAGGGACAACTAGAGAGCCCCAGCGCTCAGTAGTAGAAGATCCCGTTGTCGGACATGGCGTACGGCTCGACTTCGCCTCCGGCGCCCATCAGGCGCTGGCGAACGTGGATCATCGTATCTACTTCATCCGATGACAACTCGTTGAGAACCTGTCGCTGCGCATCGGGCATCTTGTCGACGGGCCATCCAGCAGCCTGCAGCCGCTGTTCCGCGTTACCCGCAGCCATTGGCGGTCCTCCCAGGGAGAAAAAGTTCTCGCCCGGCCCGCTTTGCGTCTCCCCGCGCGGGACGGGCAAGTGCACCCAACATACGCTTGGTTGATTACCCCGTCAATAGCCGATTTTTGAATCTCAACCAGTCGCTCGAGTGCGTGATCAGTCGCGCGTGAGATTGCCGGCCAGCGCACGCAAAACCATCTTGATCTGAAATACCGTCAAGCGCGGATGCTTGCCCAGGATGCGGGCTACCAACCCCGCGACGTGCGGCGCAGCAAAGCTGTTGCCAGTCGCCGTTAGCCAGCCGCCGTGCCGCCACGCCACACGCACACCGATCCCCAGTGCGCCGAACTCGACCGGTGGCCGCGGGTTGTAGTACAGCAGCTCGGGGTTCTGGACAGCGTGCGCACCCACCGCGATCACCGAGGCGTAAACGGATGGATAGCTTGGTTCGGCCATGTTGTTCGCCGCCGTGATCAGCATCACGTTACGAAAATAGGCCTCGTCGGCGAGCTCGTGCAAGACCGCGTAATAGTCGCGTTTCGTGGTTCCCAGGCTGAGGTTGCACACCTGCATGTTGTTGTCGATCGCCCACTTCAGCCCAGCGCTGAATACATGTCCGCTGCTAGGAGTCCGCTCATGCAACACTTTGATGCTGTACAGTTCGGCGTCGGGTGCGATCGAGCGAATGATGCCCCCGCAGGCCGTCCCGTGGCCGAAGTCATCAGTGTGCGGCGCAGCATCGAATTCGACGCCCTGCGCGCTGTTGATGACATTGACGTAGCCTGCCAGAGTGCCGCCAATCGCGGAATGATCGGCATCGATGCCACTGTCGATCACGGCGACTTTCACGCCGCGCGCGGTACTGCCTCCCCAGGCCCATTCGGGAGTGATGTCTTCCAGCGGGCGGATACTAGGGATGCTTTCCAGGGCGTCCGGCGCAAACGGCGCGGAGTACGCCGGCCGGAGCTCCATCAACGATCCGCGATCAGCCCTGTATGTCGCTGGCGTGCGCGCAGGTAGTCCAGAAAGCCACGCAGGATCGCAAGACACGCTTGCGACTCGTCCTCGCCGTGCTGGGCTACGTCATGGACCAGACGCGCCAACTCCAGGGAGCGTAGGAAGCCAGGGTCGTTTTCGAGTTCGTCGGCGAAGGCCCCGAGGCGCTGGAGCCAGGGCGGTTCTTCAGTCGAACGCGCGTCAACCAACGACCCGAGCAGCTCGCGTAGCAAACTGGCCAGATTGTTTTGGGCCTGGGATTGCTCGATGGCGACTGCCGCCTGCCGCGCGAACAAGCTCAATGCATGCACGTCGTTTGCGTCGAATACAGCCGCGCCTTGCTTGTCTAGCAGCTCTATCACACCGATGATGCGGTCATCGTGCTGCAGCGGGACGCAGACCAGGCTGTGGGGAAGATAACCGGTCTGCTGGGCGATCTTGTGCGCATGGCGCGGGTCGCTTTGCGCGTCTGAGACTGCGATCGGCTGCCCGGTCAAAGCCACCAGGCCGGCGATGCCCTCGCCCAGGGGCACGCGGACATGCTTCAGGTCGCTGACCTCGTCTGAGGTGGCCACCTCGAACACCAGCTCCTGAGATGCCTCGTTGACGAGCATCAGGGAGCCGGACCGCGCCCGGATCACTTGCGCCGCCGTCTTGATGATCATCTCGAGCAAGGGCGATCGAGCGATAGGCGCGGCAACGACGTTGGTCGCCGCCGAAAGCCCCACTATGGCGCGCAGCTGTTCGGCCAGTCCATCAGCATCGGTCATAGGCACCTAGCAACATCGTATCGCGCCTCGGCTCGATATTCGCGGCGTCTCTGGACCGCGCCCTCGAGCCGACTCCCCGGCCGAGGAACGGCTCCCCATCCGCAGTACGTGTTCGATTGACAAGCGCGCCGCGCTCGAGTCGCTGATCGTCAAAGCGATTGTTGACTGACCGGCGTGGTTGTCCGTTTGTCACTCATTGTGCAGCCGTGGCGTGAGCATGACCGAACTTCATGACTGGACGTTACGCATCCTTCACACTGTCGTTATGAGTGGGTCTCCTGGCCTACGCCTGGGCTCACCCGCTGCGCGGAGCACCCTCACTCTGCCCACAGAGTCAGTCAACTAGCTGATCAGGCGAGTTTGCCTGGGCACGCAGCCAGCGCGATCAAACACTCGAGGCCGTCCCAGCGGCACACGCGACTGCGCGTTCGTAGAACGCGAGGAGGGTCCATGACCATGATGCGAAACAACACTAATGTGAGTCCGCGCGGTGAAAGATGGTTCTGGCCGGCCTGGGGCGCGGCTTTCCTCGGCTTTCCAATCGGTGGAGGCGCGGCCTTCTTGCTGCTCGGCCCGATCGAGACAGTTGGCACGGCGGCGATCGCGGGCGCAATTGCTGGCAGCGCGATTGGCGTCGCCCAGTGGATGGTCCTACGCCGGCGTCTGCCGCTCTCGGCGCTCTGGGTGCCGGCAACCGCTGGCAGCATGGCCATCGGCCTTGCGCTCGGTCATGCCCTGCTGGGCGATGACACGACCACTGTCCCGCTACTCGTGCGGGGATTGGTCGCCGGAGCAGCCATCGGCGCGACCCAGGCTGCGCTGCTGCGCGGCGTGCTCCCAACCCCGTTGGTCTGGGCAACGGTTGTGACGGTGGCTTGGGCGCTCGGCTGGACAGTGACGGCGGCGGCCGGGATTGATCTGCCTCGTAAATGGGCCGTGTTCGGCGCGAGCGGCGCATTGACCTTCCAGCTCGTCACGGGCCTGATCCTGGCTTACCTGCTGCGGCGAAACGCCCCAGCGCTCGCGCCTGCGCCAGCAGCGGCCCTGGTAGTGTGACGGCCACGGTCTACCTGCCGGGCGATGCGGCTCCCGTCGTGGCGGATGGCGCTGCTGTGGCCGCGTGACCGCGAGCCACGTGACCCCAGCGGTTCTCGCCGTTTTATCTGGTGGAGTTAGTTGCAGATTTTAGCCACCAAGCTGTACATCCCCCAGCCTCCGCCCAACGTCGTACTCCGTCCGCGTCTGGTGGACCGTCTAAACGAGGGTTTACACCGCAAACTGACTCTCATCTCTGCTCCAGCCGGATTCGGTAAAACCACCCTGCTCAGCGCATGGGTGGCTCGTTGCGACTGGCAGGTGGCCTGGCTCTCTCTGGACGAAAGCGATAACGACGCCACACGCTTTCTCATCTATCTCGTCGCGGCCGTAAGGACTATTGCGCCGACGATCGGAGAAGGGGTCTTAGGCGCGCTCCAATCCCCGCAGCCTCCGCCGACGGAATCGAGTCTGACCGCTCTGCTCAACGAAGTTTCTACGGTCCCGGACAATTTTGTCCTCGTCATCGACGACTACCACGTTATCGATGCGCAACCTGTCGACGCCGCACTCAGCTTCTTACTCGAGCACTTGCCACCACAAATGCGCCTCGTCCTCGCCAGCCGTGAGGATCCACAGCTACCCCTCGCACGCCTACGTGGCGGGGGCCAATTGTCCGAGCTACGCGTCACGGACTTGCGCTTCACACTGTCCGAAGCAGCTGGATTTCTCAATCAGGCAATGGGTCTGAACCTCTCGGAACAAGACATCAACACACTGGAGAGCCGCACCGAAGGATGGATTGCGGGCCTCCAGCTCGCGGCGTTGTCACTGCACGGACATCCGGACGCGACCAGCTTCGTGCAGTCCTTCAGCGGCAGCCACCGCTTCGTGCTGGACTATCTGCTCGAGGAGGTCCTGCAACGGCAGCCTGACAGTGTGCAGACGTTCTTACTGCGTACGTCGATCCTCGACCGACTGTGTGGATCGCTCTGTGATGCAGTTCTGCGCGATCCCACTGGTGCCGGGCAAGCAGCCCTGGAATATCTCGAACACGCCAACCTGTTCCTCGTACCCCTGGACAACGAGCGACGTTGGTACCGCTACCATCACCTGTTCGCCGACTTACTGCGCCAGCGACTGCACCAGAACAGCACCTCTTCCACACTAGATGTGGCCGAATTACACAGACGTGCTAGCCAGTGGTACGAAGACCATGGCCTGGATACCGAAGCCTTTGACCATGCCGCGGCTGTCAATGATGTTGAACGCGCCGAGCGCCTCATCGAGGGAAAAGGCGTGCCCCTGCAGTTTCGAGGCGCAGGTGCTCCGGTACTCAGATGGCTGGAGTCGCTGCCAACGGCGGTACTGGATGCCAGGCCATCATTGTGGGTGACGTATGCCACGGCACTATTCTTTGTCGGCCGCCATACGGCCGTCGAACAGAAACTACAAGCTGCTGAAACAGCCCTGCGAATCAGCGGACCGGATGACAGGTCCAACGACCTGACGGGACGCATTGCCTCCATACGGGCGACGCTGGCAATTATTCAGCGCGACGTTGAAACGATCATTGCACAGTCGCGCCGCGCCCTGGAGTATCTGGCCTCTGACAACCTGCCAATTCGCACCGCTGCCCTCTATACGCTGGGCAATGCCTATCAACTCCAGGGAGACCGTGCCTCAGCCGAGCGGGCCTTTTCTGAAGTGATATCTGCTAGCGCGTCGTTTGCGGATTCCATCTACACCGTTGCCGCGACGCTCAGCTTGGGCCAGGTGCGCGAAGCGGACAACCAGCTGGTTCTGGCGACACGGACCTACGAGCGCGTTTTGGAACTGGCAGGTGATCCGCCACGGACGATTGCGTCCGAGGCATATCTTGGCCTGGCGCGTATCTACTACGAATGGAACGACCTGGATGCCGCGCGCGAGCACGCGGAGCAGTGCCTCCGACTGACGAGGCAGGTGGAAGGTATCGACACCTTCGCTTCGTATGCGGTGTTTGTCGCGCACCTGAGACTCGCTCAGGGAGATGTTTCCGGCGCGGTCGCCATTCTGGATGAGGCCGAAGAGTTCCTGCGCCAGCATAATTTCCAGCTTCGGATGGGTGACGTTGCGGCCGCAAAAGTGCTCACCTCGCTTCGCCAGGGCGATGTCGCGGCGGCGGCTCATCTGGCTGAGGCGCATGAAATCCCCAACGCCCAGGCCAGGGTCCACCTCGCGCGGGGGGACACCTCCGAGGCACTGGCGGTGCTGGACGCCCGGCGACGGCACGTGGAGGCAAAAGGCTGGGCGGATGAACGGCTCAAGGCGATGCTTCTCCAGGTCGTCGCTTTGGAGGCGCACGGCGACCGCGGCACTGCGCTGCAGTTGCTCTCTGAGTCGTTAGCGATTGCTCAGCCGGGCGGATTCGTGCGGAGCTTTGTCGACGAGGGCATGCCGATGGCCCGGTTGTTGTCCGCGGCCGCCGCTCGCGGAGGGATGGCGGAGTACATCGGGACGTTGCTGGGGGCATTCGAACCTCATCAGCAACAGAGCGGAAAACCACTGGACTCGCGTCGTGGCCAGCCGCTCATCGAGCCATTGAGCCCCCGTGAGTTGGAAGTGCTCCGCCTCATTGCTCGAGGACTCACCAATCACGATATTGGCGAGCAGCTATTCCTCGCCCTGGACACGGTGAAGGGACACAATCGCAAGATCTTCAGCAAACTTCAGGTCCAGAGCCGCACGGAAGCTGCCGCGCGGGCTCGCGAACTAGGTCTGACCTAGGTTCACGGGCTCAGCAGCCCCCCGAGCTCGGGCGACGGCACTAACCTGAGCACCCTCCACCTTCTCAGGAACGCCCACAACAACACCACGAACAACACTTTCGTGTCTCCATGTGAACCCCCTTCCGCGGCGATCCTCTGGTGGATCAAGCAAGTGGCACAGACGGCTCTGACCGGCCACAGCAGGAAGGGATCATGTCGCACGACATCAGCTCAGACACCGATCCAGGTCAGCCAGTCGTCTATCAGATCAGGATCCGCGGCCATCTGGCTCGTCACTGGACGGAGTGGTTCGGCGGCCTCGCCATCACCCAGGTAGACAGCGGCGACACGCTATTGATCGGCGCGGTAATCGATCAGGCCGCGCTGCACGGATTGATCAGGAAGGTGCGTGATCTAGGAATGCCACTGGTTTCGGTCAGTCCCCTCGAACCGACTCAAGAGAGGAGGCATGAAAGATGAAGTCAAGGAGTGAAAAACAGTGAAAGTCTGCATCGTAGAGCCAGGGGCTGCCGGTGTGGAGCCGTCACGTGGGCGATCCCATTCTCGAGAGCAACAGCACCCGCCGCGTAGATTTCGCCCTGTTCATGGTGGCGGCAATCGAAAACGACGACCTGGTCCACGAGGCTCCGGCGATCGTCGGCTGCCAGACGCCTTCAGCGCTGGCGCACACCGCGCGCACAGCGGTATTGACTCGCTGACAAGTACCCCGGCCCCCATCAACTCTAAGGAGAGAATGACATGATAACGACAACACGGGAAAGCCCACCGACTCAAACGGGCGTAGAGGAGAGCCAAGGGGCTCAGACGCACGTTGCCTCGCACAGTCGAGTCGGCCCTGCTTCATACCGAAAAACCGCAATAATTATCGGAGTGATTTACCTGGCGGGAATGGTGGTGGGTATAGGTGGAAATATCCTCATCCTGTCCATTCTTGGCGCGTCGGATTCTCTTGCCGCGATTGTAGCGAACAAGATGCTGCTGGCGATCGGCGCGATCCTCTGGTTGCTAGCCGTCGCCGGCGACGCCGCGCACGGAATCCTGATGTTGCCGGTGCTAAAGCGATTCAGCGAGCGGATCGCCTTCGGTTACTTTGGTGCCAGAATCATGGATGCCGTCTTTGTTGCCGTCATGGCTCTCTTGATCCTCTTTCAGATTCCGCTAGCCAACGAGTACCTGAAAGCAGGCGCATCCGATTCGCTCCAAGCCGTGAGCACTGTGCTCAACCAGGCGCAACTGTATGCCTACCACTTCGGCATGCTTACCGTTGGGTTCGCGGGTTTGATGCTGTGCTACCTGTTCTACAAGACACAGCTGGTTCCGCGGCTTCTGGGAGTCTGGGGGCTCGTTGGGTACGCGCTCATTCTTGGCGGCTCCGTCGCGGAAGTGCTGGGCTTCAATCTGAATTCGATGCACACGATTCCGGGTGGCCTGTGGGAGCTGTTCATCGGAGTGTGGCTGATCGTGAGGGGATTCAGTGCTTCGCCCGTTCCTTCGGAGCGGGCCACGTCCCGAACGACACGTATCGTGCCTGCACCCGCCGTGGGCAGCGCGCCGGCCTGATCCATGGAAAGCACCGACGCCCGGCGGATGGCCGACAAATAGTGCTGGTCACCAGCGGCTCGTCGGGCATTGGCAAGGCGACCGCCCTGGGCCTGGCCACAATGGGTGCGCACCTCGCAATCACCGGCCGCGACCGCGCTCGCAGCGAGGCCGCGGCCCGCGAGATCCGCGCCGCCGGCGGCGGCCCGCGCGATCACAAGGGCGTCGCGGTAGTAGACGCAGGCGACCGAGGTACCGAGGCGGACTCGCTCGGTCGCGACTGCGACCGCTGCCAGGGTCGCAAAGCAGTCCGGACTTGTCACCGGGTGGTCGGGGAACCAGACTGAGTCGAAGCCGGCCGCCTCGATGGTGTTCACGAAGCGGCGCAGCGTGGGCCAGTCGGCGCGCGGATGGGTCGCGATTCCGAAGCGCACTCGGTACTGCTGCTCCGCGACCCAAGGGTGCTCCGCCCGTCGCCAGGACATCGTCATGTCAGCCACCCTGACGCGCCTCAGTCCTTGCTGTCAACAGCACTCTGCACGTCGCCTCGGAAAACGCTGGCTTGGTCTTGCGGGTGGTTACGGCGCTGAAGGCTCTGTCACGCGCTTCGCCACCACGCCTTTCGACATTCGGCAGCGTCAGCCAGCCGTTTGCCAGCTGGACGTCATCAGTCTGACCGACCAGCCGCAGGCACGGGCTCAGGTGACTACGTACGTAGGCGTGAGCGGCAGCCCCACGACGAAGCGGCTGCCTCCGTCCGATGGAAACTCGGCGGTGATGTGTCCTCCGTGCAGCTCGACGATCTGACGGCTGACGTACAGCCCCAGGCCGAGCCCACTCTTGTGGCCATCGCCGTGCGCCTGGTAGAAGCGCTCGAAGATTAACGACCGTGTTTCTGGCGGTACACCGGGCCCATGATCTCGGACCGCTATTTCGAGCGCGCCATCGGTCAATCGTGACACTCCGACCTCGATTGCGCCGCCCTCTGGGCTGTACTTGATGGCGTTGTCGAGCAGGTTCGTCAGCACCTGCTCGAGACGCAGCGGATCCACCTCGGCCTCAACGGACTGTGGGGCAGAGAGCGAGATAACCTGGCCGTCACCGCGCGCCCGGGCGTTAGAAACGACCTGCTGGGCGATCGCCACGACATCAATCGTCTGGCGCTCCAGTTGCAGCTTGCCCATCTCCAGTCGCGGGATATCAAGAAGCTGATCTATGAGCCGATGAAGCTTGTCCGATTCACGTGCGATCGCCCGTAGTGCCTCGGCGGCCCGCGTTGCGTCAAGCTGCCCGTCGTGGCCGAGCCTGCGTAGCACCATCTGAGCGTGACCCTTGACGGTCGCGAGCGGACTGCGCAGCTCGTGGGAGGCGATCGACAGGAACTCGTCGCGTGCGCGCACTGCCGCGTCACTCGCCGCGCGGGCCTGCTGCTCGCGTGCCAGCAGCTCCTCTCGCTGCCGCTCGAGCTGTCTGCGCTCGGAGATGTCGCGTGCAATGGCCGATGCGCCGACCAGTCGGCCGGCGGCGTTCCGGCTCGGCGAGATCGTGACCGAGACGCTGATCCGCTTACCGTCCTTGGTGACTCGCTCGGTCTCATAGTGGTCGATGCGTTGGCCGCGCTTCAGCTGCTCCATGATCGACGGCAACTCGTCGGGCCGATCGTCAGGAATAAGCAGCGAGATCGGGCGGCCGATGACCTCAGCAGCCGTGTAGCCATAGAGTCGTTCGGCCCCGCCGTTCCAATCCATGATGATGCCCTCGAGGCTCTTGCCGATGATCGCGTCGTCGGACGATTCGACGATCGCTGCCAATCGGAGCGCGGCCATCTCGACGCGTTCGCGCTCGTCAACCTCGGCTTCGAGCGACGCCGCGCGCTGCTGGAGTCGCGCAATCTCGCGCAGGTGCGCATCAGGGGTCTTCAGTGCGGAGTAACTCTCAGTCGGGATGACGAGAGTGTGCTCGGCGCAGACGTCTCCGAACACCGCTTCGAATGCTGTCCCGCTCAGGACGTTGACCGGGTAGGTACAGAGGAGCGAGAACGTGTGTACCCGCCGCAGAGCGTTCCACAGCCCCTCCAACCGGACGGCAGCGGCGTGATTTCCCTCAGCCGCCAGAAGCGCGACCATCTCGCCAAACGCCCGTATCGGACGGCCACCCTCTGCCGCGCGCGCGACAATGGTCCCGATGACCTCCTCGAACCGCGCAGGCGCAGGGTTCCCAGCGGCCATGATCAGGGCGAGTGTCTCGGCCGCGTCCAGGGCGATGTACTGCCCGCCAGCACACGCGGCGTCCAGGTCCAGTCCGGACGACCGTAATCCGTCCTCGACCTCAGCACGGTGTGCCTCAGTGATAATGGCGATCACGACATCCCCCGCGCGCAGTCCTGCGCCGACGTACTCGACCACCGTCTCCACGAGGACCGCATCGGCCTCATAGAACTGCATCAGGTGCTCTGAGGGCCCCATCTCTCGCCAGGTCGACCGCGGCGCATGGACGGCATCCCTGGCGTCCTCGGTCATGCGGTCCGGCACGATCCGCGGACGGGACTCGAGTACGAGCCGGTCCAGGTCCTCGCGCCTGATCCGTGCGGTGCGATGTCCGAAACGGGCGACGGGCAGCCGGCCGGCGCGCACCCAGCGCCAGATGCTCATCCGGCTGACGCCGAGCAAGCCTGCGGCCTGGGAGATGCTGTAGTAGCTCTGTGCGTCGGCGGGCGGGGCCGAGGCGTCGGTATTGGGAAGAAGTGGGCGGACAGCGGTGACCATCAGATGCACCTTTCGAGTTTTTCGCTCATCTCTCGACCTCCGCGTGTGACGGGCGCTGAGCGCCGGAACCGATGCGTATCTAAGTGTAACACATGGCTGTAACACATGGCGCTCGGGCATGGCTCAGGCCGGCAACGCTGCCACCCCCTTCCGAGAGCGACTCCGCTCGACCGCTGATGAAATCCCGGGTTCGTCGTCGACCGATGAGCAGGGGGTTCGTGTGGAGTGTCGTCGCTCACGCGGTGAGGGCGAAGTCACCGTCGCCGACGTCTTGCGCGATGGTATCAGTCATGTAGATGCCGCCAACCGCTGCGCGCCGAAAAGCACGAGCAATGCCACGCGGGGTTCGCTGCGTGCCGTCACATAGCAAATATGTGCAATTATGAACATGCGCGATCGTGACATGTCAGCGGGTCGTGGGTAAGAGGCGTCGTTCGGCCTGGATCGCTTGATCGTGCCCGAGACTGCGCGCTTCATGTCCAAGCAGCTGCCGCACGCGCAACTCGTCCGACTGGAGCCCGCCGGCCACATGGCGGTGTTCGAGCGTCGCGAGCGCCTGGTTTCCGAGCTCGCCAGCTTCGCCGACGGTGTACTAGCCGCATCGAGGCAAGTGGCGCCAGCGCCGCAACCCGAACTGCGCGCGGGCGCCGGTTCGGCAGGTTACTGGTCGAGCTCTGCTCGCGGGGCGGGTAGCTGGACGGGCGTCCCTGGCTGGTAGATGGCGCGGTCGCGACTGGTGGCCATCCCACAGCGCGCCCGACCGCTGATCGATGCCGACGATCACCACGTCCTCGGCGGGCGGTTCTCCCAGCACGGAGTCGACCCAGCGGTGGCCGAAAGTCTCGAAGTGCGGTGCGACCGCCACCCGTGGGACAAGGTCGAGCGCCGGCTTGTAGCGGCGCTCGGCGTGGCCCGGGTAGGCCTTCCGGATCAGCGTCCACTCTCCGAGCGCCATCGCCCCGGCCGACGACCCGGCGAGCGCGGCGCCACGCCGCCAGGCAGCGGCGATGGCCCGCCAGACGGGACTCCCGCGAAGCACGTCCACCACGAGCCCAGGGTCGCCGCCAGTCAGGTAGAAAAGGCCGCCGCGTTCTGCCAGCTCCACGTTTGTCGCCGCTGCGGCGTCCGATCGCTTCAGCACCGGCAGCTCGACGAAGTCCAGCCCGAGGCCCTTGAACCAGTGCTGGGCGGTCGCGACGGCGAGGTCGGGCCGCTGGCGAGCGGCGGCCGTCGGGACCACGTACGCCGGACCCGGTCCGCGGTGCTCGACGAGCAAGCGGTCGTGCGCTTCGTTGCCTGGCTTGAACTCGTCGCCCCCGACCAGGGCCAGGAAACCCGTCGTCACGGCGCCGGTAGGATATGCCTCCGCATGGGGCGCCCACGCGGTGCCGATGGCCGGGCTTTACTAGCACGGCACAAGGTTCAGCTCGCGCGGAGCACCCGACCGGGCATTGCGCCCGTGTGCTCGCCAGCACGCACGACTGGCTGGCCGGCGACCAGAACGTCGTGGATTCCGATCGGGAATGCGTGCGGCTGTTCGAACGTCGCAATGTCGATGACGGTGCGCGGATCGAAAACAACCAGATCCGCGAGCATGTTCTCCGCCATGCGGCCGCGCCCGGCCAGCCCGAACCGCTCGGCGGGCAGACCGGTCATTTTGTGGACCGCGTCCGCCAGCGACAGGACCGGCGCCTCGCGCACGTAGCGACCCAGAATGCGCGGGTATGTGCCGTAGAAGCGCGGGTGCGGCTTGCTCTCCGCAAACGGACCGTACGGGGCGATGGCCGAGCCATCGGAGCCAACCATCGCCAGCGGATGCCGCAGAAACGTGCGCATGTCGTCTTCATCGCGGTTGAACATGACCACGCCGACGTGGTTGCGCTCGCGACGGATCAACTCAATGACGGTCTCGGCGCCCGAGAGGTCCCACTCCTCGGCCACCTGGGCGACTGACCAGCCGAGATAGCGCGTGCTTTCCGGCGTGCCAACTTCGGTCATGAACAGCTTCGTCCAATCGAACGGCAACCCGCGAAACCAGCCCAGATTGGTATCGGTTATCGCTCGACGGCGCATCTCGGAGTCTTCGAGCCGCGCGAGCATAGCTTCGACGCCGCCGTCCTGCACCCAGGTCGGCACCAGTTGATCCATGGTCGTGCCGCCCGCCAGATAGGGATAGACGTCATACATCACATCGACGCCATCGGTGCGCGCCCGCTCCATGATGCCAATCAGGTTCGACGCGGTACCGTACTCGCGACTGTCGACGATGGCCTGGTGGCTGATCTGGACGCCGCAGCCGACGGCACGCCCGATCTGCACCGCCTCCTCGATCGTTTTCGCATGCCAGCCGGCCCACAAGCGCGAGTGCTGCACATAGAGCCGCCCGTATCGACCGAGCGGCTCGGCCAGAGCGATCAACTCGTTCGTGTCGGCAAATCCGGACGGTACGAGCGTGAGTCCCACGGACATGCCGAATGCCCCTTGCTCGAGCGCTTGATCGACCAGCCGCTGCATCTCGACGAGCTGGTCGGGCGTGGGCTGTCCGTCACCACCACCCATGACCGCGATGCGCACCGAGGCCTGGCCGACGAGCGGCGCGATGTTGACCGACGTACCCGAGGACTCCACGCGGCGGGCGTAGCCGTCCAGGTCCGACCAGTCCCAGTCGATGCCGGCGAGCGCGGTGCGCAGCTCGTAGCGCTCGACCAGCTCCGGTCGGCCAGGCCGCACCGGGTAGGGCGAAAAACTGCAGTTGCCGGTGATTTCGGTGGTTACGCCCTGGCGGATCTTACTCTCGGCGCGGCCGTTGACCAGGACGGTCAGATCCGAGTGGGTGTGGACGTCGATGAAGCCCGGTGCGACGATGCGTCCGTCAGCGTCGATCTCGGTCGCGGCAGAAGATCCGCTCAGGTCGCCAATTGCTGCAATGCGCTCGCCGGTCACCCCAACATCGGCGACGCGAGCGGGCGCACCGGTCCCGTCCAGGACGGAACCACGATGGACAATGACATCGAACTCCATGCCGTCAGCGGTGTCCTTCACGCAGGCGTGGGTCGAGCGCTTCGCGCAGGCCGTCGCCCATCAGGTTGAACCCGAGCACGGCCAGGAAAATGGCCAGGCCGGGAAAAGTCGTGAGCCATGGCGCCAGGTTGATCAACTGCCGGCCGGTGCTGAGCATCGAACCCCACGCGGGTGTCGGTGGGCGCACGCCGAGTCCGAGGAACGACAGGCCGGCCTCGACCAGGATGCCCAGGCCAATGCCCAGCGTGAACTGCACGATTAGCGGCGACATGCAGTTGGGCAGGATGGCGTGGAGCATGATCCGGCGATCACTGGCGCCCAGGGCGCGACTGCTCTCCACAAACTCCTTCTCGCGGATCGAGAGTACCTGGGCCCGCGTCAGGCGGGCGAACGACGGAGTGTTGACGATGGCCACCGCCAGCACGGCGTTCAGAACCGAAGGTCCGAGCACCGCCACGATGAAAATGGCCAGCAGCAGAGCCGGAAATGCGAGCAGACCATCCATGAAGCGCATGACGACGCTGTCCAGGGCGTGGCCGTAAAAGCCGGCCAACAGACCCAGGCTGGTGCCTACGGTGGCTGCGAAGACCATGGACAGGACCCCGACCGTGATCGACGCGCGCGCGCCGACGATGATCCGCGCCAACTGATCGCGACCGATCTGGTCGGTGCCCAGCAGATGCGCGGCCGATGGCGGCTGGAGTCCCTGATCGGCATACTGCGCATCGGGCGGATAGGGCGCGATGAGGTCGGCCAGAAGCGCCGCGCCGACCAGTCCGACGACCAGTACCAGGCCGAGCAACGCGGTGCGATTGCGCGCGTAGCGGCCCCAGAAATGGACGAGTCGCATTCACCCCTCGAAGCGGATGCGCGGATCGAGATAGGCGTACGACAGATCGACCACCAGATTAACGAGCGCGAACATCAGCGTCACGAACAGCACGACGCCTTGCACCACGCCGTAGTCGCGCACCTCGATCGAGTCGACCAGCAGACGCCCCAGGCCGGGCCACGAAAAGACAGATTCCGTCAGCACCGCGCCGCCCAATAAACCGCCGAAGAACAGCCCGAAGACCGTGGTCACGGGGAGCAGCGCGTTCTTGAGTGCGTGGCGCAAAACCAGGAGTTGGCCAGGCAGGCCCTTGGCGCGCGCGGTGCGCATGTAGTCCAGGCCCATGACGTCGAGCATGCCCGAGCGCAGAAAGCGCGTCAGCGGCGCCGCGAAGCCGACGCCCAGGGTGACCGCGGGCATGACCAGGTACTTGAACGATTCTGTTGGGTCCTCGTCGAACGGGACCCAGCCGGTGGGCGGCAGCCAGCCCAGGGCGACCGAGAACAGCAGAATGAGCATCAGACCGAGCCAGAAACTGGGCATGGCTACGCCGAACAGCGAAAAGATCGTGCACAGGTTGTCCAGCCACGAATACGGACGCGTGCCCGACAGGATGCCGAGCGGCAGGGCGATGGCCAGCGCCACCACTGTTGCTGCGACGGTCAGGGTGACCGTCGCCGGCACGCGGCGGGCGATCAGGCTGAGCGCGGGCTGCTTGGAGCGCCACGACACGCCGAAGTTGCCGCGGGCTACCTCGCGCAGCCAGTACGCGTACTGGACGGGAATCGGCTGGTCCAGGCCCAATTCGTGGCGCACCTGGTCGGCTGCGCCCGGCGGCGCTTCCTGGCCGAGCATCACCACCGCCGGGTCGCCCGGTACCAGGCGGATGATCACGAACACGGCCACGGACACGAACAGCAGCACGACGACCGTTTGCAGCAGGCGACGGATCAAATAAGCGCGCATCGCCCGCTACCCACAACCGATGTCATTCCGAGCTTGCGAGGAATCTCGTCTGTCCGACATTCGCATTTGAGCGAGCGTCAGACGGGCGAGATCCCTCCTTCCTCGGGATGACACGTCCCGCACTATTAGCCGATCTTGAGATTGACCCAGTTGCCGGAGCCCTGGGGCAAAATCGGCAGCGTCACGGATTTCGTGCTCGCCCACTGGATCTCGATGCTCTGCATCTTGATCAGCGGCGCGTCCTCCAGAAAGCCCTTGCGAATGATCTTCTCGTAGATCGCCTTGCGCTTGGCCTGGTCCGTCTCGGAGCGACCCTGGTCGAACAGGTCCTCGATCTCCTGATTGAAGTAGCCCATGAAATTGTTGCCCTGCTCCTTGCGCAGGACGCTGCTCAGCATGGCGTCCGGGTCAGGCTCGCGGGTGTACCAGGCGACGGTCATATCGGCCTTCTTGCCGTTCCACACGTCGGCGATATAGGACGCCGTCTCCAGTGGACGGATCTCGATATTGATGCCCAGGTCCTTCCAATCGTTCTTCAGGATCTCGGCAATCTTGATCTGCTCCGGGAAGTTCCAGAAGCCGAAGTCGATCGTGAGCGGTAACGAAGCGCCAGAGGCCTGGACGGCAGCCTTGGCCGCGGCCAGATCGAACTTCGGACACTCCAGGGAGGTGGCCGCCCAGTGTGTCGAGGGCAGCGGACTGCAGCCGACCTCGCCGGTGCCGAACCAGATGTTCTTGTTGATGACGTCGCGGTTGATGGCCGTAGTCAGCGCCTGGCGCAGCTTGAGATTGTCGAACGGTGGCTTGCGGATGTTGAACGCGACGCACTGGTACGACGAACTGAATGGCTGCTTCAACAGTTGTAGATTGGCGGTCTTTTCGATGTCCGCGCCGAGTGCCTGGCTAACGCGCGGAATCACATCCACCTGGCCAGCCTTGAGCGCGGCAATACGCGCCTGTTCTTCCTTGATGACCTTGACCACGATGCGATCGGGGTAGCCGGCGAGCCGCTCCTTGTCGTAGTAGTCGGCGAACTTCTCGTAGACGTGCTGCTCGCCTGGCTGCCACTCCACAAACTTGTACGGACCGGTGCCGACCGGCTTGGTGCCAATCGAGTCGATCGACTCCTTGTCGACAACGCTTGCCGAGCCGACCGCGGTGTTCGGCGCGAGGAGCGCATCGGCTCGCTTGAGCTTGGCCGTGAATTCGTACTTGCCCGTCGCTTGACCGGAGTCGACAGTGACCATGTAGCCCGCGAAGCGGCCTTTCGGACCGATCTCGAAGCCGCGCTTCCATGAGTACTCCACGTCTTCCGCGGTCATCTCGCGACCGCTGTGGAACTTGACGCCCTGGCGCAGGGTGAAGACCATCGTGGTCGGATCCTTCAGTGTCCACGACTCGGCCACGCCGCTCTTGTCGGCGTCCATGGTCTTGTTGAACTCGGTCAGGCGACGAAAAACGACGGACACGGGCACTTCGCTGCCCGCGGACTGCGCCTGCTGCGGGTCGAGATTGTCAAGATCTACGTCAGACCCGATGGTCAACGTGGCGCGCGATTTCGGCGCCGCGGGCGCCTGGGCCTGGGCCTGCGTGGGCGCTGCCGCTGCGGCGGCGGGAGCCGTCGTCGGTGCCACCCCGACCGCGCCAGCGGGAGTGGGGTTGGCGGCACCAGGCGGGGCGGCCGTGGGCGCGGGTTGCGTGGGCGCGGCCGGCGCCTGGCACGCGGCCAACAGACCGAACGCGCCGGCGGCTCCGGCGACAGCCGACGAGCGCAGCAGGAATGTGCGCCGGGACAGTCTGTATCTCATGATCCCCTCCTTCGCTGAGAAGCTCAGCATTCGAACGCCAGCCAACGCGCGGGATTGTCGACCCGCATGGTACGAATGTGCGCCTCGCTCACCCCGGCGTGACGCAGCCACGGTTCGACGTGGCGACTCAAATGGGCGTAGCCATAACCCCCATAACTCACCAGCAGGCTCTTCCAGCACACGTCGTGTGACAGGAGACTCTGGCCGGCATCCCGCTCGGAGTCGCGCGGAAACTGCGTGAAGCTGGAGTCGAAGACGAACTCCATGCCAAATGTGTCGAACTCGATGAAGGCTCCGCGATCGGCGATCGACTGCGCATAGTCCGGATCCGGCCGCGTATCCAGGTGACAGATGACGACCTTGCCCACGTCGGCGCCTTCCTCCATAAGGACGTCGAGGACGTGGTGCGCGAGCCGGTTCGGACGGTAGTTGTAGATGTGCACCGACACTGGTGCGCCGGTCTCGCGCTGGGCCCGGCCGGCAGCGCGGAGCACTTTTTCCTCGCGCGCCGACATATCCGGTTCGCCGCTCACATCCCACGTACTCGACGGCAAATACAGCGGTTCACCGGTCCCAATTTCGCCGATCACTCCTGCCCGCACACCGGTGCCATCAATGCCCTCGGTGATCTCGCGCATCAGCTCGGCCGCGATGTCGTCGATCGAGCGCGCCTCCATCGACGGCGGATGGAAGTGGCCGGTGTAGTAGCCGCACGCGGCGACGATCGGCACACCAGTGCGCGCCGACACGGCGCGCAGGCCGGCCGGGTCGCGGCCAATGCCGCGCGTTGACACCTCGACGATGCTGCTGCCGCCAGCATCCTTGAATTCCAATACTTCGCGCGCCGCGAGATCGACATCGGCGACGCGCCAGTTGTCGCGAATCGCCGCGGGCTGTCGACGCAGTAGGCCGATGTGCTGCATCTCGACGGTCGCGTCCACGAGCGCGCGCGCGGTGACCGCCTCAGGCTCGGGCGATGGCAACTTGGGCCGCTGCTCGAATAGGACGTGCTCGTGCGTCAGCGTCACGCCTAGCCGCTCGGGCTCGAGCGGCCCCAGGACCGTGAGGGCGCGCCGGCTCATGCGCTGGCCCGCGGGTCGCTCAGGACAGCCGGAAGGGGAGCCGCCGTGTCCATGGGGCGTCACGCTATCACGGCCTGGTCTATGATCGACAACCGCCGCCCCATGAAGATCGAACGCATCACTCCATTCCTCGTCGATCGCTGCCTGCTCGTGCGGGTCTATACCGACGCGGGCATTGTTGGTTCAGGTGAAGCGGGACTCTGGTCGAGCCACCGCCTGGTGTGCGAAGCAATTCGCGATCTGAGTGAGTACTTCGTCGGCAAGGACCCGAGCCGCATCGAGCACCACTTTCAGACACTGACCCGCGACACGCACTTCCAGGGCGCACCGCTCTCCCCAGCGCTGAGCGCGATCGATATCGCGCTGTGGGACATACTGGGCAAATCAGTCGATAAGCCCGTATACGAGCTTCTGGGCGGCAAATGCCGCGAGCGGGTCAACGTTTTCGCGGTCGTCGGCGGCACGACTCCAGATGAGATGGCTGAGAGTGCGCGCCAGAGCGTGGCCAACGGGTACACCTCACTGCGCGTGATTCCCTTCCTGCCCGGCTTCGAGGCGCTGCCGTCGTCAAAGGTCATCGCCGACGCGGTGCATATCGTCGAGGCCATTCGCGAGGGCATCGGCTGGGAGATCGACCTGGGTGTCGAAATCCATCGCAACTTCACCCGGCACGAGGTCGTGACGTTCGGTCAGGCGGTGCTGCCCTGCCGACTGCTGTACTTGGAGGATCCACTACCGCCGGAGAACATCGAGGCGCTGCGCTACGTGGCCGAGCACGTGGACATCCCACTCGCCACCGGCGAGCGCGCCGACACCATGTATCAGTTCAAGCAGATCATCGATACGGGCGCGGTGAGTCTGATCCGTCCCGATTTGTCCCTGGCCGGCGGGTTTACCCAGGTCAAGAAGATCGCCGCTCTGGCTGAGGCGGCGTTTGTTGGCGTCTTCCCGCATCTGATGGGCAGTCCGCTCAACATGGCCGCGTTTGTCCAACTCGACGCGGCCATTCCCAACTACTTCCTGCAGGAAGCACATACCGGCGCGGACGCGCTGAACGACATCCTGGACGAGCCCCTGCAGCGCGACGGCGGCTACGTCGTGGTGCCTGAACGGCCCGGCATCGGTGTCGAGGTGCGCGAAGAAATGCTGGCCCGCTTCCCGTATCGCCCGTACACCATCAGCGGCTGGTATCACGCCGACGGCTCGGTCGCGCACTGATCTTACGGCGTACTGGCTCGAATCGAAGCGGGCGGGTATGCAAGTAGCTCCCCGTAGCCAACCTGTATACAGCATAATGCACACCAGTGCCGCGACCGACCTCCGCCCGCCAGCACGCGATCGACCGCTTGCCGGCTCACCCTACGGTGCGCGAGGTGGCCTATCGACGGTTGCGGCAGCTGATTGTCGACGGCACCCTGCCACCCGGCCAGCGCATCTTCGAAAACGAGCTCGCCGAGCAACTGGGCATCAGCCGTACGCCGCTGCGTGAGGCGCTTCGGCAGCTCGAGACCGAAGGCCTGATCACACTCAGCGCGCGCCGCGGCGCGATGGTCGCGGGCCTTTCTGCCGCGGAGATGCACGAGGAGTTTCTCATCCGTGCCACCCTGGAGGGGCTGGCGATCCGCCTCGCGGCGCCGCGCCTGACTGGTGACGACTACCTGCAGCTGGAGCGTCAGCTGGACCGCATGCAAGACGCGCTCACGCGTGGCCAGCGGGCGATCTTCCTCGAGCATCACCGACTGTTCCACATGACGCTCCTCGCGGCAACCGGCGCCCCGCGCCTGGTGCGCATGCTGGCGAACCTGCTCGAAGCCGGCGAGCGCTACGAGCAGCTCGAGCTGGCCCAGGACGTCCTTCACGCGGACGAGATGGCGCACCACCGCGAGCTGGTGGAGCTTTTGCGCGCAGGCGATGGCGAGCATGCCGCGAGCACGTACATGCGCAGCTTCCTGGCGCACGGCGAGCACGTCATCCAGCGGCTTGTCGCGCGATGAAAGTCGGCAAGGAAGAAATCGTCGGCCTGATCGTGGCGCTGCAGCGCTTCGTCGCACGCGACGAGGCCGCGGAGCGCGCTGCGTGGCAGGCCAGATCGAGCATGTCGCGCGTACGCTGGCCGACGTGCCTGGTGTCCAGGTCGACATCGTCGCGGCCGCCGTACCGTTGGCGTGGATCCACCTGGACGAGGGCTATCTCGGCCGCACGGCGTACGACGTGCTGAACGAATTGTCGGCGGGTGAGGCACGCGTGTTCCTGAACGAGGAGCGCGCGTGGCAAGGCATGCTGGGCGTCAACCCGATCGCCCTGCGCGACGGCGACGAACGACTGGTGGCGGACCGCCTGCAGGCGGTGCTCGGCGCGGTTCGGCCGCTGGTCGATGCCACTGCCGGGAGGTGATACAGCCGCCGCAACTGTCGCGCTTTCGACTCCGCACCTCACCTTTCAAGCGACACAGGAGACCGTGCATGACCGTTCGTCCACAGCGCGCTATGCGCGCGGTAGTGATTCTAATCGCCACCAATCTGGCGACGCTGGGCCTGATCGTCTCGCAAGGCGCGGGAATCGTCGGCGCGCAGCAAGGCCAGTCCACCCTGGAGCAGGTGGTCTCGCGCGGAAGCCTGCGCTGCGGCATCCCCATTGGCGGCCTGCCGGTCGCGGCCAAGGACGCCAGCGGCGCAATCGTCGGATCCGTGCCGGATATGTGCGCCGAGATGGCCAAGGGCCTGGGCGTGAATCTGGACATCGTCGACACGCCGACGCCGGATCGCATTCCGTTCATCCAGAGCAGCAAGATCGACGTAACCATCGGTACCATCACCCTGGAACGCGCCAAGGCAGTTGGATTCAGCACGCCCTGGGTCATCGACGGCACTGCTGTGGCGTTTCTGAATTCGTCAGGGATCACCGCGTACGAGGAGATTCATGGCAAGCGGCTGGCGGTGGTGACCGGCGCGACCGGCGACCTGGTGGCCACATCGCGTTTCGGCGACAACGACATTGCGCGCGTGGACCTCGCGTCGACTGCCATTCAGGCGGTGATCTCGGGGCAGGCAGACGCCGTGTTCGACGACTTCTCCACGTTGTCGCTGGCCGCGGCGGACAATTCCAATCTGTCGGTGCTGACACCGCTGACGCGCGAGCCGAGCGGCGTGATCGTGCGCCTTGGCGACCAGCAGTGGACGAACTGGGTGAACTACTTCCTGGATGACTACTTCTCGTCCGGAGTCTCGACCTGTGGCTGCGGCAAGGAGATGCTCCGCAAGTGGTTCAAGACTGAGCCGCTGCCGCTCAAGTTCGCCTATTAGTGCATCCGGAAGTCATTGCCACCAACTGGCGGCTGATCGCCAGCGGTGTCGCGCTCACGCTGCAGATCGCGGTCGTGGCGCTGGTGATTGGCGCCGTGCTGGGCGTGCTGGTGGCGGTCGCGCGGACCAGCGCTCCAAAGCCGCTGGCGGCGCTGGCCACGGGCTACGTGGAGATCATGCGCAACACGCCCGTGCTGGTGCAATTGCTGTTGATCTTCCTGGGCTTGGCGGAATTTCGGCTGCGCATCGCGGCAGTTCCGGCAGTCATGATCGCGCTGGGCATCAACAATGGCGCGTACATGTCCGAGATCATCCGCGGCGGACTCCAGTCGGTCCACAAGGGCCAGCTCGAGGCCGCCGCGGCGCTCGGTCTGGCGCCCTCCGTCACGTTTCGCCAGATCGTGCTGCCGCAGGCGCTGCGCGCCGTCTATCCGGCGCTCGGCAATCAGTTCATCCAGACGGTGCTGGCCAGTTCGATCGGCTCCGTGATCGGCGCGCCGGAGCTGACCCAGCAGATCAACTTCATCGACTCGCGAACATTCCGGACGGTCGAGCTGCTGATCTTTCTGACGCTTGCGTATGCGGTCCTGACGCTGGTGCTCTCTTCGCTGGTGCGTCTATTTGGCCGACGCCTCGAACGGGCGTACCAGTAATGCGTTTCGACTTCCTGGGCAGCTTCCTCGGCCAGATCGGACTCGCGGCGCTGCTGACGATTGCGCTGTCCATCGTCGCGCTCGTCGGTGGCGCCGTGCTCGGCAGTCTTATCGCACTTGCGCGCGTGCTCGGCGGCCGACCCGCCGACCGGCTGCTGACACTTCCTGTTGACCTGATCCGCGGGACGCCGCTCCTGGTGCAATTGATGGCCTGGTATCTGATCCCTGGTGCGTTCCACTGGGACGTGTCGCCGTTCGCCGCCGCCGGCATCGGCCTGTCGGTCAACTCCGGTGCGTTCATCTCCGAGATCTTGCGCGGCGGCGTCGCCGCCGTGCCGCGCGGCCAGCGTGAGGCCGCGCTCGCGTTGGGGCTGTCGCGCCCGTTTACCGTGCTGCGCATCGAGTTCCCACAAGCCCTGCCGGCCGTCGTGCCGGCGCTGGTCGGCTTCTATATTGGCCTGATCAAGGACACGTCGCTCGCGTACATCGTCGGTCTCCATGAGCTCACGCGCCAGGCCAAGCTGATCGCCGATTTCACGTTTCGACCACTCGAGATTTATGTTGTGATCGCCGCGCTCTACTTCGTGCTGTGTTTCCCGTTGTCGAGGCTGGTACCCATCGTCGAGCGCCGTCTGCGACGCACTGGCGCGCTCACCAGCCGGCTGTCGGTCTGAGACGAGGAGGGTCCGCGTTTGCCCGTATCTGACGCTAACCAACAGGTGATCACGGTCAGAGGTCCGATTCACCCAGCCGAGCTTGGCATCACCCTGAGCCACGATCACCTGATCATCGACGCCTTCAAGCTCTTTGGCGAAGCATCCGGGAGTTACGCGTGGATCATGGACGACGAGGACGTGGCGATTGCCGAAGTCCAGCGTTTCAAGGCCGCCGGCGGCGGCGCGATCGCCGATCCGACCAACATTGGCATTGGCCGCGATCCAGCCGCGCTGCGCCGCATCAGCGAGGCAACCGGAGTGCACATCGTGATGGGTGCCGGCTGGTACCGCGAGCGCGCGTATCCGCCGTACGTCTACGAGGAGATGCCCGATGCGCTCGCCGAGCGGCTCGTGCAGGACCTGCTGGTTGGCGTCGACGGCACGGACATCCGCGCCGGCTTCATCGGCGAGATTGGTACCGAGCGCGGACACATCAGTCCGGCGCAGGAGCGCGTATTCCGCGCGGCGGGACGCGCCCATCGGCGTACGGGCTGTCCGATCCTCACGCACACCACGCACTTCGGCGAGCTTGCGCTGGAGCAGCTCGACCTGCTAGCGGAGGAAGGCGTTGCGGCGGAACGCGTGATCATCAGCCACCTCGGCGACCGCGTCGGTATCAAGTGGTGGCTACCGATTGCGCAGCGTGGCGCATGGCTGAGCATCGACAACCTGGGCTTCGTGAGCGGCTACGCGCCGCTCGAGGTCCGGGCGGATAATGTCGCGGCGCTGTGTCGCGAAGGTCTGGTCGGTCAAATCATGCTCAGCAACGACCTGTGCCTGATCGACCAGATGGCGGCATTCGGCGGGCCCGGGTACGACAATGTCATCCGCAACTTCGTGCCGCTACTCCGACAACGCCAGGTCTCCGACGCGGATATCCAGACGCTGCTCGTCGGTAATCCGGCGCGCGCGTTCGCGTATGATGCGGAGGGCGCTCGCAAGCGCCTGGCGGCGACTGCCTGATCGATGCCACCGATTGTCTCGGTTGAGAACGTGAGCAAGCACTTCGGATCGCTGCGCGTGCTCGACGATCTCAGCATGAGCGTGGAGTCCGGCGGGCGGGTCGTGGTCATCGGTCCGAGCGGCTCCGGCAAGAGCACGTTGCTGCGCTGCATCAACGGCCTGGAGTCGATCACCTCCGGTCGGATCGTCGTCGACGACAAGGTAGTGGGTGGTCGTGGTACATCGATCGCCGAAATCCGCGCCGAAGTGGGCATGGTCTTTCAGCAGTTCAATCTGTTTCCGCACAAGACGGTGCTCGAGAACATCACGCTGGCGCCAGTGCGCGTGCGGAAGATCCCGATTGGTGAGGCGCGCGAGCAAGCGCGGGTGCTCCTCGCGCGCGTGGGTCTGCCCGAAAAAGCGGACGAGTACCCGGCCCGGCTCTCCGGCGGACAGCAGCAGCGTGTGGCGATTGCGCGCGCGCTGGCCATGCGGCCCAAGGTCATGCTGTTCGACGAGCCGACGTCGGCACTCGACCCCGAGCTAGTCGGCGAGGTGCTCGAGGTGATGCGTGGGCTGGCCCGCGATGGCATGACCATGATCGTGGTCACGCACGAGATGGCGTTCGCCGAAGACGTCGCCGACGAGGTGATCGTGCTCGATCACGGCGCGATTGTGGAACAGGGCGCACCGGCGTCAGTGCTCCAGAATCCGCAAACCCAGCGCGCGCGGGCGTTTTTGAGCCGTTTGCTCGATCGGTCCGCGCGCCACGCGACGCTGCCGCCCATCGCCAGCTGACGAACCGCGCTCGCGCCCTCAGGCGCGGCGGACGTCATTCTGAAAGTTGTTTACCAGGCCCACCGACGACACCGCGCGTACCCATGTCTGCAGGAGTGTGCCGTCGAGACTCCAGCGCGTGACGGTGTGCGCGCTGATATCGGTCGATAGATCTCGTCGTTGCCGTCGATGAAGATCATGTGCGGTTCGACGAACTGGCCGGCGCCCCAGCGGCTCAACAGCTTGCCGTCCGGATCCTCTTTTCATCGCCCGCGCAGGCGGGGGTCCAGGTGTCGCGCACGTGCTCGGCCGTGCAGAATTTCGAAACGAACTCGCTCCGGCGACCTCTTCGCCGCCGCGCTTGACACTTGCCGCGGCGGGTGGGATTCTTGGCCTGGCTGCCCATATGGCCAATGTCGACTACTTCCTCAAAATCGATGGCGTCGACGGCGAGAGCACCGATGCCAAACACAAGAACGAGATCTCGGTCGAGAGTTTCAGCTGGAGCGAGCGCCAGCTGGATGCCGGTGGTGGTAGCGGCGGTGGCGGCGGCGCGGGCAAAGTTGATCCGGCAGACTTTCAGTACACGTCGCGATTGACAAAGGCCTCACCCAGGCTCCTCGTCGCCTGCGCCACGGGCGAGCACTTCAAGAAAGCGGTCCTGTCCGGGCGCAAGGCCGGCAAGGCTCAATTCGAATTCCTGTCCATCACCTTTACCGACGTCCTGGTGTCCTCGTACGCCACGAGCGATGCGTCGGAGGACGAAAGAACGCCGACGGATCAGGTCAGCCTCAGTTTTGCCAGCCTGCGCCTGGCGTACAAGACGCAGAAGGCTGACGGCAGCGTAGACCAGACCATCGTGGGCGGGTTCGACTTCAAGGCCAACAAGAAGATCTAGCAAAGCGCTCCGCGACGCCGAATTCGACGCACACGTGCGTGCACCACAGCGGCACTCGTCGCACTTGACAGGTCGGCGCTCGGACCTGCAAGCTGCGCTGCGCGGGGGACTAGCCATGCGATTGCATCGTCGCGTTGTTGCGCTACTACTTGTGGTTGGGTTCATCACTACGCTCGCCGTGAGCCCGGCGCAAGCGGCCAGTGGCTGTCACGAGATCAACGCCAAAGGTGTGGGACAGGACGCCGGCGGCGGCGTGACCCACGCACAGGTGATTGGTGGTGGGCTATTGCACGGAACCACCGACGGCAATTTCGCGATTACTGCCGTCAACGGCACGGTGGCGTCCATCTCAGGCACAGTAACGTTCACGACGAACCAGGCAACATTGACGGTTTCCGTCGACGGCACGTTCGATACGAGCAACGGCGCGTTCGATGCGTCTGGCCCCGTTTCGGGGGCAACAGGAAAACTCGCGGGTGCCACCGGCAATCTGTCACTCGTCGGCGTGGAGAACCTGAGCAATGGTCGCTTCGTCGAAGACATCGACGGCCGGATTTGCTTGAGCTAACGGGTTCACGGTCATCGACCTGAGCATTTGAGATGTCCTCCTGTGGCGACCACGGCTCACACGGAGACGAAAACCGCGTGCTGATCCGCATTACGCCGCCACCCGAACAGGCGCGGACGACGATCTTCGGCGATATCGCCGGTGAAGTGGGCGACTCGGCAGCCGCGCGGTATATTCGGCCGCAGTCGCGCCCAGCCTACCGCGCGATCAGGTAGTCGGCGATTTCCTGTGGATGCGACAGCATCGGGTAATGGCCGGCGTCGATCTCGGCATAGGTGCCGTGCAGTCGTTCGGCTGTCCGCCGCTGATGCGCCTCTGGGGGCAGCGGACTCCGCGTGCAGCGCAGCACGTCGACCTGCCACGAGCGCGCCCAGAAGTCGCGCAGGTCAACTGGATCGTCGGTCGGGCCGATCCCCTGTTGCGTATTGCCATACTTCGAAGTGCTGCAGCCGGACGCGGTGCAAAAACAGGGTCTGGTGCAGCACTTCGACGTTGCTGCGAGACGCCTGGTCCACGCGCCGACTGGACCCCGACTCGGATACGAGATCGATCGGCCGGCCGCGGCTGGGTGGGGGACACCCAGCGCGCGCACCGGCCCCCGAGCTGCGGGGCTCGGGCCGGCGGGGGTCTCGTCGGGAACAGGGGGAACTGTTCCCTCCGATCCAACGCGCGCCGGGCCGAGAGAGTGCTCGATGACCATATACGCCAGGTTGAGCTACCGTACGGCCGCGGTTGACGCTCCGGGTCAGGCGGCTACCGTCGTGAGCGTGCGCTTCCGTAGGTCGCATCACGCAAGCCATGCGTTCGGCGCTCTATCCTGGGCAGACACATGGACACACCCCTTGCCCGGCGCACTGCCCTGGTGACTGGCGCGGGCATGGGCATCGGCCAGGCCATCGCCATCGAGCTCGCCCGCCAGGGAGCCGATGTGGCGATCCATTACGCGCATAGCGCCGCCGGTGCGGACGATACCAGTGCGCAGATCAGCCAGTTTGGTCGGCGCACGCGCGCATTCCAGGCTGACCTTGGGCAGGTCGACGAGGCGCTGCACCTCGTCGACGCGGCCGCCGACGCACTGGGCGGGCTCGACATCCTGGTCAACAATGCCGGCGTCACCCGCACACTTGATTTCGGCGAAACCACGCCGGCGATCTACGACGAGGTTTTCAACCTCAATATGCGTGGCTACTTCTTTTGCGCACAGCGGGCGGTAAGCCACATGCAGCGTCGTGGCCGAGGCGCCATCGTGAACGTGACGTCGGTCCACGGCTTCGCTGGGTTCCCGCGCCACGCGGCGTACGCGGCAACCAAAGGCGCCATCATCGCCTTCACGCGGGAGCTGTCGATCGAGCTCGCTCCGCTGCACATCCGGGTGAACGCCGTGGGCCCCGGGCTGATCGAGGTGCCGCGCTATTTCGACATCCCCGCCTACACGAGTGAGCTAGGTGGCAGTATGGTCCCCTGGGGACGCGTGGGCCGTCCGCCCGACGTCGCACCAACGGTCGCCTTTCTGGTGTCCGATGCAGCAGACTTCATTACGGGCCAGGTGCTCTACGTGGACGGCGGGACAACCGCGCGCATGGGGCTCTGGTGGGACCAGGGCACTTCTACAGCGTAGGCGTCGACGCGATCGGTCAGTCGCGCGAGCTGGGCGGGCTGACCTGTTTTGAGGGACGCGTAGACGGCGGCGCCTATGACGCGCATCTGGGTGATGTTGTCGGCCGGCGGAATGCGATGTGGCGTGCCGTTGTCGAGGCAGTCCTGCAGATGCTGCAGCTGCAGCCAGAACTGGTCGGTCGGTGGGAACTCCTCGACCTCCGTGTTCCGTTGCGCATCGGTGATCTCCAGCGCGGTGGCAGTGTTCGGGCCGTCGCCCCACGCATTCTGAATGCGCAGTCGGCCCGCCCTGCCGAGCACCTCACTCATGTGTAGCGGACCAGCCTGCCACGATGTACACCATTCCGCCGTTCGGGCACCGCCGAAGGTCGCAATCGCGGTCACGTGTTCGTCGACCCCGGTCTCGCCCCAGCGGCCTGTAGCCGACACCGACCACGCCGGCGGAGTTTCAGCAGCGACTGCGGTTGACCTCACGGGCGTGCTACACCTGTGGGTGGGCACTCTGTGAGCACAAAGACGCAGTCCAACGGTCGGACCACGACGCCGTGGCAGCCGGACGTATATGCGGTCGAGACCGCCGACAGCGCGGGTCTGTCACCGTTCCCGCCGATTTCGGACTACGCATTTCTCTCCGACTGCGACGTTACAGCGCTGGTCGCACCCAGCGGCAACGTCGAATGGATGTGCTTGCCGCGCATGGATGCGTCCAGCATCTTCGGCGCCGTCCTCGACCGCGGCGCAGGCGGCTTCCGGTTCGGCCCGTCCGACGTGATGGTGCCGGCGGCGCGACGCTATCTACCGGGCACGATGGTCCTGGAGACGAGCTGGGGCACGCCCGGCGGCGGCTGGATGATCATCCGCGACGTCCTACTCATGGGGCCCTGGCACCACGATCGCGAGGTCGCCACTGACCATCGCCGTGCACCCACTGATTACGACACACAACACGTGCTTTTCCGCATCGTCCGTTGCGTCAACGGTGAGGTTCAACTAACCCTGGACTGTGAGCCAGCGTTCGACTACGGCCGCAAGCGACCCACCTGGCGGTATACCGATCGTGGCTACAACCAGGGGGTGGCCAGGGTGGACGGCCTCGACCTCGAGGTCACGCTCACCACCGATCTTCGGCTCGGGTTCGAGGGACCGCGGGCGGCGGCACGAGCCTTGATCAGGGAAGGCGAGACTCGTTTCTGCGCGTTGTCGTGGAGCGATGGCGTGCCGCCCCTTACGCCTGACGAAGGCTACAAGCGGCTGGTCTGGACTGCGCACCACTGGCAGCACTGGCTTGCCCGCGGCAACTTCCCCGACCACCGCTGGCGCAGCTATTTGCAGCGCAGCGCACTTACGCTCAAGGGTCTGACCTACGCGAAGACCGGCGCCGTCGTCGCTGCGCCAACGACGTCGCTGCCGGAGTCGCCCAGGGGCCAGCGCAATTGGGACTATCGCTACAGTTGGATCCGTGATGCCTCGCTGACCCTCTGGGCGCTGTACTCGCTGGGCTTCGACTGGGAAGCGAACGACTACTTCTATTTCATTGCCGACGTTGCCGAGCGAGACCAGGAGCTGCAGATCGTGTACGGGATTGGCGGCGAGCGCGACCTCACCGAACGCGAGCTCGACCATCTCAGCGGCTACCAGGGCGCGCGCCCGGTGCGCATCGGCAATAACGCATACCACCAGCGGCAGCACGATGTGTGGGGCTCGTTCATCGAGTCCGTGTTCCTGTACACAAAGACGCGCGATCACTTCGCGGAGCGAATCTGGCCGATCTTGCAGCGGCAGGTCGAGCAGGCCCTCCAGCACTGGCGAGAGCCAGACTGCGGCATGTGGGAAGTGCGCGGCGAGCCAAAGCACTTCACGTCGTCGAAGCTGTTGTGCTGGGTCGCCGCCGACCGGGGTGCTCGACTCGCACGGCTGCGCGAGGAATGGGAAATCGCCAGGCGCTGGCAGGCGGCGGCGGACGAGATCCACGCCGATATCTGCAAGCACGGTGTCGACCGGCGTGGCGTGTTCGTGCAGTACTACGGCGGAACCGCGCTCGATGCGTCCTTGCTGCTGATGCCGCTGGTGCGCTTTCTGCCAGCCGATGATCCGCGCATTCGAGCCACGGTGCTCACCATCGCCGACGAGCTCACCGTCGACGGGCTCGTGCGGCGCTATCGCGTGGACGAGACAGACGACGGATTCAGCGAAGATGAAGGCACGTTTACGATCTGTTCGTTCTGGCTTGTCTCAGCGCTGTCGGAGATTGGCGAGCACCGCCGCGCCCGCGAGCTCTGTGAGAAGCTACTGTCGCTCGCCAGCCCGCTCGAACTGTACGGCGAAGAGATTGACCCCTCCACAGGCCGGCACTTCGGCAACTTCCCACAGGGATTCACCCATCTTGCGCTGATTAATGCGGTCCTGCATGTGATTCAAACCGAGCAAGCCGCCCAGGCCGCCACCCGGCCAGCCCCGAGCCACCTCGTCTTCTAGCGCCGGAGCCCGGCTCGCCATTCGGCGAGCACCGGCTCAGATTTGCGCATCTTTGGCGCACTCGGTGCGCAGTTCGCGTCTTGCACCGAGGCAATGATGGACGTGCACGAACCCGCGGGGCCAATCGATCGACGCGGGGGCTGCGACGAAGGAGGAAATGATGCACTCGGTAACGTCCATGAATCGGCCAGCGACTGCGTCCATTGTCGTAGTAGGGTTGTGGATCGTCCAGATCTTGCTAGCAGCGCTCTTTGCCTTCTCGGGCGCCTTCAAACTCATCACGCCGATCGAAGAGATGCCGCTGGCGTTCGCGCTGCCCGGTGTGTTCATTCGCTTCATCGGCGTCTGCGAGGTGCTGGGCGCGCTCGGGCTGGTGCTGCCTGGCCTGTTGCATATTCGACCAAACCTGACGCCGCTGGCGGCTCGCGGACTGGTGCTGCTCATGGTCGGCGCGGTGATGTTTACCCCGCCTGATGCGCTGGCCCTGGCGTTGCTACCCGCGGTCGTTGGACTTCTCGCGGCGATCGTTGCCTACGGGCGAACGCGGGTGGCACCCTATGACACCGCGGCCGCCTGGCAGGCGACGACGGCGAGGCGGAGTACGAAGCGCTGAAGCGTTGAGACCCGATGTACTTGCGCAAGCTGGCACGGTATCTGGAGTTCTTCAGTGGCCAGATTGCAACGCGCAATATTGCCGTGCAGGGACCGGTTGTCGCGACATCCGAGCACTTCTGGTCGGCGTTGCGCCGGGCGCTCGGGTTTAGTCAAGGTGCCGGAGTGCGCGAATGGGATGCGGTGCATGCTGCACTCGACGGACTTGGAACCATCGATGGGGTGGTGGATTACCTCACGCCCGAGTTTATGGGGGTGCGAAGCAGCACCGTTTGTACCGGTTCCTCGACACACCGGACAGGGTGCGCAAGCTAACAAGGAGCGGTCACGGGGCAGCCATGAAGATGGTCACCCCGAGATCGCGATACTTCTGCCGCTCGGCTGGCGTGGTCGCGGTCCCCATCGCAATCCGAATGCCGCTGCCTTCGAGCTGAGAGGCCACGTTCTGCATGCACGCTTCGACTGTCCTGAGCGGATATTGCGGATGGAGGTCGAGCGAGAACTCGAGGTCATTCGGGCCCCAGGTCACGTGGGTGATACCCGTCCGGACCAGGCGGGCGATGTTCGTCACAGCCTCGACCGATTCGATCTGGATACTGAGTAGGACCGTCTCGTTCCACCACGCAGCGTACTCGCGCCGCGCAGTTGGCGCGGCGCGGGTGCGCAGGCCGAGTCTGTTGGCGCCGCCCCAGCTCCGCCGTCCGAGCGGCCCGTAGTAGGCGAAATCGAGGGCGTCCTGCACGGTTGACGCCTCCATCACCTCGGGCACCAACGCGCCGGCGACGCCCAGGTCAAAGAAGCGGCCGACCTTGTGGGCGTCGCGGGTATGCGGGATGCGTAGTTGCACGGGGATGCCCAGTTCCTCTGCCGAGCCGGTGAAGCTGACCAACAGATGATCGCTGTACGGCGAGTGCTGGGCATCAAGCCAGATCAGGTCGTACTGGCCGCTTCCAAAGATGGTCGCCAGTTGGTCTTTGCTCCACGAAATGTCCCCGCGCAGCGCGACCAGTTCGTCGCCGGCGACGATGCGTGCGCGCAGGTTGCGTTGCGTCGTCACAGTAGTTGCTTCCTCATCGCGTTGGTAGAGCGGCTCGTAGGCAGATCGGTAGAGTACATCCTCCCGGCCGTGCTGCCGTGGCGCGGTCGAACGTTGCGACTGACCTGCCGCTGAGCGTTGCAGCCGCGCTATCCTGGGTCGCGCCAGAAGTGATGAAGTCTTCGGTGCGTCGGCGACTGGTCGCTGTTGTCATGCTCGTTGCGACGCTCGCATTCGCGTGCACGCCTGCCCCGGCGGTCCCTACACCGACGACCGTCAGACCGCCTGAGCCCACCCCGCCACCGGGCCCGCTCGGGAGCCCTGATTACGGCGTCCACATGTTCGTGTGGGGCCATCCGTCGACCACGCAACGCGACCTGCGGCTGGCAACTGACGCGGGGTTCCGCTGGCAGAAGAGCCTCTTCCAATGGCGAGAGATCGAGGGCGCAGGCAAGGGCCAGTTCGATTGGAGCGAATCCGACCGAATCGTCCGTGCGAGTGCCGCGGCCGGCGTGCGCACGATTGCCCGCCTTGATTTCGAGCCGTACTGGGCGCGCGCGGACCGTGCCCACAACGGGCCACCCGACACTTATCAGGACTACTGGGACTTCGTGTCGGCGTTCGTGGCGCGCTATCGCACGTCATCGACGATTGGTCGCGTCCACGCCATCCAGGTGTGGAATGAGCCGAACCTCGACCGAGAGTGGGGCAATCAGCCGATCAGCCCAGATTCGGCGGCGGACTACGTGCGCTTGCTTGGCGGCGCTTACCTGGCTGCGCATGCCGCCGACCCGAACAGTCTGGTACTCAGTGCGGGCCTGTCACCCACTGGTGTCACGGACGCACACTCCGCCGATGATCTCGACTATTTGAAATGGATGTATCGCGCCGGGCTGAGTGGCAATTTTGATGCGCTCGGCGTGAATGCCAACGCTCAGGCGCCGGAGGTGGCAGTGCCGTTCGGCGCACTCAAGGACTTCCCACATCCGAGCTTCTATTTCCGGCGTGTCGAGCAACTGCGCCAGATCATGGTCGATCACGGAGACGTTGCCAAGCAGATCTGGCTCCTGGAGTGGGGATGGACCGCGGACGTGGTCCACCCCGCCTACGCCTGGTTCGCCGTGAGTGAGCAGAAGAAAGCCGATAATATAGTCGCCGCCTTCAAGTTCGCACGCGCCCAGTGGAGCCCGTGGATCGGCGTTATGGTGCTGTGGACGTTGGCCGACCCAAACTGGGACCAGGGTCGCGAGGAGTATTGGTGGGCAATCACCAATCCCGATGGCTCACCTCGAGCCGCGTACGACAGCGTGCGCACCGCACGCGCCTCGGGCGCGCTGCCATAGGTACCAGCCATCGATCGGCAGCCCATGCTGCGACGGTTTCGGCGCGCCTGGCCGTCCACCTCAGTGGTGAGAGCGAGGAACCTGTCGACCGCCGCGGCGCCTGCGCATCAGCCGGTGGTAGAGGCGCTCGTACGCCGCGGCCATGGCCACCGGCGAGAAGCGCCGCTCGGCTTCGGCTCGGCAGTGCGCGCGGTCGAGCTCGCCCACTCGCCCGACGGCGGCCACCATCTCGTCCTCGTTCTTACAGATGAATCCGGTCACGCCATCCTCGATCACCTCGGGCACACTGCCATCGCGCAGCGCGATTACCGGCGTGCCGCAGGCCAGCGCTTCGGCCATGACCAGTCCAAACGGCTCCCGCCAGCGGATGGGAAACAGCAAGGCTGCGGCATTACGCAGGAACCGGTCTTTCTGCGCACCAGCGACCTCGCCGACCATCCGGGCGTGTCCGCGTTCGAGCAGCGGCTTGACGTCCTCTTGATAGTGGCGCCAATCGGCTTCGACGTTCGGGTCGCCCTTCAGGCGGAGGGGCTTGCGCGCACCGATGCGGATCGGGAGCCCTGCCCGGCGGGCAACACGAATGGCGGTATCCAGGCCTTTCTCGGGCGAAATTCGGCCCAGGAATGCCAGATAGCGGCCTGGCCGCGGGTTGAACGTGAAGTCATCGAGCGGAATGCCGTGATAGATGGTGTCGATCCAGTTGGCCCATGCGGCGGGCTGGCGTTGCGCGTCGCTAATCGAAACCAGCGGTACGTCGGCGAACTCTCGGTATACGTGTCCCAGCTCAGGCAGATCGAGCCGCCCGTGAAGGGTGGTGATCACCGGGCACGGTGCAAGGCGCGCCAGTGGGTACGCGAGGTAATCGAGATGATTGTGAACAACGTCGAAACGGCCCAACTCGCGCGCCAGTTTGCCCAGCGTGGCTGCCGAGAAGGCCACAAGATCGCGGTACGGCGGCTCGGCATGCCACAACGCGCCGTCGACGACGGGCACCAGCCGCGCGGTAGTTTGTGAATCGCCGGACGCGAAGAGCGTCACGTCGTGGCCAAGACGCACGAGCTCTTCGGTCAATGTGCTGACCACTCGCTCGGTGCCGCCATAGCGCGCGGGCGGAACGCTCTCAAAAGGTGGTGCGACTTGGGCGATATGCATGTGCTCGTCCTCCTCGCGGAAGTGAATGATGCAGGCTCGCCATATGCGGGCCTGTAAACGTAAGGAGGCAAGCGGCATGCCGACGCGTCCGCGCCAGGCTCCGCGTTTCGGCTTTCTTGCGGTTCCTGTCAGCGTTTGGTGCTAGTCGACCGCAGGCGTATGTTCCGTCCGCGATGGGTCAGGCCTGATAGGCGACACAGCGGAGCCCCGGGCAGCGACGCGGAAGTGATCTGCTCGGCATAAGGTTCGATGCCCAGCAGCGTGCGCAAGCCCATCACCACGGCGCCAGCCGCCCAGGCCTGGGGTGCATTTGCGGCGGGATACGAGGCTGGCACGTCGCCTGCTCGGCGTTTGAAGCCCGCCAGACGCCCTGTGCGTACTTCGTGTGGGATCTTGCCGGGCTCTGCGTCTCGGAAATCATCTATCTCCGTTGATTGGAACGCCGCAAGTGCCTCGAGCACCTCGACCGATAGATCTGGGCCTAACAGCAGTGTCTCGTAGGCGGTCAGCAGCATGTCGCGGCCAAACAGGGCCACGAACCACGGCAGGCCTGCCGCGAGCAAGCGATGACCCGCCTCGGAGACCATCTCCAGACTGTGCAAGTCGCGGATGGCCTGTTCATACGCCATCTGCAGCGTCGCATCGGGTGTGTCGAGCCTCGGCGCGTGCCACAGCGGCTCCTGCGCATGCGCCAGCGTGCCCACTCGATCGGGCACCCGTGCTGCGCGGATGTCAGCGCTAGGCGTGATCTTGACCTCGAGCTGCCAGCTTTCCTGGGACTGAAGTTGAAGCGCGAAGCGCGCCGAGGAACCTCTGCGTTGCGGCATGACCGAGAAAGCCAGTTCCGTGTTCGCGCCGACTCCGTCCTGGGTGCACGTGAACACCAGTCGGTTATCGGCCCAGGCGTGGGTGCAGTCCATCTGGACGGGCTGACTGTCCCGCGAACGCACCTCGAACAGATCGAGGAAGTCAGCGGCGCACGTGAGCGTGAGGACGACGCTCAGGTCTTCAGGCGTGTGATTGGTAAGCAGTAGCTCGTCGTACAGGCTGCCATCGATGCGCTGTTCGCGCATCAGGCTAAGGGCGCCCTGATGCAGCGCATGTCCTGGAGCGTTCGTTGCATAGAACCGTGCCGCGTTGCGCCGGATTGAGCGTGCCGACAACGGGATCAAACGTTGGCCGTTTACCTGCAGGGCACACATCGACAAGAACCGTGTGTCGGCTGCGTACAACCCATGGGTCGATCGGGGCACGATGTCGCCCACGTCGTCCGCGACGACGAAGCGATCCCCGTCCAGCACGGCGACCTCGACGGGTCGACCACGCGGCACACTCACTGCCGTGCTGGTCGCAGCTTCCATCGTCGACTCCTCATGAATCGCATGTACGCAGCGCGCAGCAATACCTTGTTCCACACTCGAAGCCCGGCACGGCGCATGCCATTCCTGGCATAAGGCCCTCTCGCTGACGGGTGGCCGTACGCGTTTCTTACGCTTCGATTCTGCTTACTGTGAGGATTCGCGCGTGCG
>WNGF01002133.1_pt1 | contig 67171 bp, 69 predicted proteins | sample 5400641 | NCBI WGS metagenome assembly WNGF01 (sample SAMN13153371, study PRJNA577476) | soil metagenome | isolation source: 80 cm soil or saprolite under grassland replicate 2 | place: USA:California | collected 2016-06-15
CGAGCAGGCCCTCGTCGAGGTCGAATTCCCAGGCGCGGTTCTGCTGCGCCAGCAGGCGGCGCTGCAGCCGGTTGGCGAGGCGCGCCACCACGCCCTGCAGATGCGAGAGCTGCTTGTCGAGATAGCTGCGCAGGCGCTCGAGCTCCTCGGGCTCGCACAGGTCTTCGGCGGCCACGACCTCGTCGAACCTGGTGACGAACGGCCGGTAGTCCGGACCGCGCGGCTCGTTGAGCCCGTGATGGCGCGGGCGCCACGGCTCGTTCGGGGTCTCCGAATCGCCCATGTCGGCGTCTTCCGGCATGTCGGCCGAGTCGGCGTCGAGGGCCTCCGAGGCGCTCTCGGGCAGCTCGTCGGCCGCCATCTCGGCCTCTTCGAGCGTCATGCCCTCGGCGTCCTCGGACTCCTTCGCCTCGCCCTCGCCCGAGGCATCGTCCTCGCGGCCGTCCTGATCGCCGCCCTCGTCGTCTTCGTCCTCCGCGTCGCGACTGCGATCGTCGCCCATGTCGAGCGAGTCGAGCAGGTCGTGGACGGCATCGGCGAAGCGGCGCTGGTTCTCGACGAATTTCTCCAGCCGGTCGAGATCGCGGCCGGCGCGATCCTCGATCCACGGGCGCCATAGATCGACGAGCTTGCGCGCCGCCACGGGCGGAGCCTGTCCGGTGAGGCGCTCGCGCACCATCATGGCGAGCGCGTCCTCGATCGGCGCATCGGCGCGGTCGGTGATCTCGTCGAACTTGCCGCGATGGAAGCGGTCGTCGAGCATCGCCGTGAGATTGTGCGCAACCCCCTCCATGCGCCGTGCGCCGATCGACTCGACGCGCGCCTGCTCGATCGCCTCGAACACGGCGCGGGCCTGCTGGCCGCCGGGCTGCAGGCGGCGGTGGATCGCCGGGTTGTGGCAGGCGAGTCTCAGCGCGATCGAGTCGGCATGGCCGCGCACGATCGCCGCCTCGTGCGGGTTGAGCTTGCGCGGCGGCTCGGGCAGGCGCGCCTTGCCGCCGGCGAGACCGGGCCGTTCCGCCGCGAAGGAGACTTCCAGCTCGTGCTTGCGCGCGATCGCGCGCAGGCAGCCGGTGACCGCGCGCTTGAACGGCTCGGTCGGCGCCTCCTTGGAAATACTCTTGCCCTTGATGTTCGAGGCCATGAGAATGGTGCCGATCGCGGCTTTATCTCGCCCGGGTTAGGACATATCTTCGGTCGGACAGATCAAGGCCACGGACATGGCGGAAACCGAGAACCATACCTTGCGCCTGCTTCAGGAGATTCGCCGAGAGGGGCAGAATTTGCGCAAGGACTTCGATCGACTCGAGAGCAAAGTCGATCAAGGATTTGGCGACCTCAAGGAGCGCATTGCCAGCCTTACGCAGGTGTTGGCCGGCGAAATGGTGACCCGCCGTCACACCGATGCGAGGGTCTAGGAGAGACTGGACGCGCTTGAACGGCGTATTTCCGAATTGGAAGCGCGTCACTGAACACTCCTTTTTCAATTCCGCTCCTCCAGAGACTTCCGTACTTCATGCCTTCAGCTCAGCGCCACGTTCACTGAACTCTCCGGCAACTCCACCCCGAAGCAGCGCTGATAGAACTCGGCCACGATCGGTCGCTCCAGCTCGTCGCATTTGTTGAGGAAGGTAAGCCGGAAGGCGAAGCCGACGTCCTTGAAGATGTCGGCGTTCTCCGCCCACGTGATCACCGTGCGCGGGCTCATCACCGTCGAGATGTCGCCGTTCATGAAGGCGTTGCGGGTGAGATCCGCGACCCGCACCATCTTGTTGACGATGTCGCGCCCCTCCGACGTGCGGTAGTGCCGCGCCTTGGCGAGCACGATCTCGACCTCGTTGTCGTGCGGCAGATAATTGAGCGTCGTGACGATCGACCAGCGGTCCATCTGCGCCTGGTTGATCTGCTGCGTGCCGTGATAGAGGCCGGAGGTATCGCCAAGGCCGACCGTGTTCGCGGTCGCAAACAGCCGGAACGCCGGATGCGGCCTGATCACCCGGCTCTGGTCGAGCAAGGTCAGCCGCCCGGAGGATTCCAGAACCCGCTGAATGACGAACATCACGTCGGGACGCCCCGCATCGTATTCGTCGAAACACAAGGCCACGTTGTGCTGGTACGCCCACGGTAGAATGCCGTCGCGGAACTCGGTCACCTGCAGGCCGTCACGAATGACGATGGCGTCCTTGCCGATCAGGTCGATGCGGCTGATGTGACTGTCGAGGTTCACGCGCACGCACGGCCAGTTGAGGCGTGCCGCCACCTGCTCGATGTGGGTCGATTTGCCGGTGCCGTGGTAGCCGGTGACGATGACACGACGATTGTGTGCGAAGCCGGCGAGAATGGCGAGCGTCGTCGGCTTGTCGAACCGGTAGTCGGGATCGATGTCCGGAACGTGCTCATCGGCTTCCGAATAGGCTGGCACTTCCATGTCGCTGTCGAAACCGAAGAGCTGACGGATCGACACCTTCATGTCGGGAAGGCTGGCGATCTCTTGCGTTGCGCCGGTCATTGCTCCTCCGTGATCTCGGCAGCGACCGAGACCCGTTTTCGGTCGACGGAATGCGGGGCAGATTCGTCTGCCAACGTAGCAGAAAGCCCGCGGGGGGCGAAAGGCGCCGCGTCTTTGGCTGAAAATCTCATGATTTCAAATAAGTATCGATGGCGGCAAGGTCAATAAGTTGCCGCGCCGAGTAACAACGCAGGCCCCGCCGCTTGGTTCAAGCCGCAGTCAGCCCCGTTCGGCGCGCCGAACATTGAGATGGCGGGGAAAATCTCCGTCTCAGGCGGACATCCACGCCTGCATCTTGCGCTCGCCGCCGGCGGAGAAACGTACGACCCGCGTGCGCGGTTCGCAAACCGCCCAGCCCAACGCAATGATCCGATCAAAGATGGCGGCCCCGAGCGCTCCGCTGAGGTGACTTCTGCGCTCGCTCCAATCGAGACACGGGCGGCATAGCGGGCGTCGCCCGGTTTCGAGGGCATCGATATCGATGCCGGCTCTGGCAAAAAACCGCCGTCCGTTTGCCGTTACCTGCAGGCTGTCGTCCCGGCGAGCGAGAAATCGACGTTCCGTGAAGCGGTCGAACATTCGAACCGCCAAGTCACCTGCAAGATGATCGTAGCAGGACCGCGCGCGGCGCAACTCGGGGTCGCGCGGCCCGGTGCGGATGCGCGTGTGCCCGGCGCGGGCGGCAAGCGGGATCAGCCCTTCAAGTGCTGTCGCAACGCTTGCATCCGCGAGACGGAAATAGCGGTGCCGCCCCTGGCGCTGGACGGCGACGAGGCCGGCATTTTCGAGCTTCGCTAGGTGGCCGCTAACGGTCGAGAGCACGAGCCCGGCTTCCTGGGCAAGCTCCGTTGCAGTGAGCGCAGGGCCGGCCATCAGCGCCATGAGCATGTTGGCGTTGGCCGGGTTGCCGATCAGCGCGGCGATGATCGAGATGTCGGGCCCTTCTTTCATAGTTTGAGTATTCCCGAAGTATGACAGGCCGTCAAGATGCAAGAATGCGAGCTGGCAACGCGCGACGGAGATGGCAACCCATGGTCAACAGAATCCACGACATCGGCATAGCCCGGCAGATCGGAACCTACAGCGACGCGGTCGAGGCCCCCGCGAATGCGCGCTGGCTCATGACCGCGGGCACGCCGGGGCTCGACGCGAGCGGGAAGGTGCCGCCGGATGTCGGCGCCCAGGCGGAGCTGGCCTGGACCCACATCGTCGCCATGCTTAAGCGCGCCGACATGTCGGTGCACGACCTCGTGAAGGTCACGCAATATCTGCTGCGTCCCTCCGATATCGCGGCCTACGCCGAGGTTCGCGCTCGCCATCTCGGCAGCGCGCGGCCGGCCTCGCTACTGCTCATCGTCCCGACTTTGGTACGGCCGGAGTTCCTGTTGGAGGTCGAGGCCTACGCCGCGAAAGCGTGACGCCATGACGATGCCGGGGGATTTCGCATGTCTCGCGGTCGATGAATCCTCGCCACGCTATGAGGGCTGGCGCGTCACTGCGGTCTGCTTCGTGGTTGCCATGTTCTGCTGGGGATTTGGCCTTTACAGCCATGGCATCTACCTGGCGGAGCTGCAGCGTCTCTTCGGTTGGTCGGCATCGCTGATCTCCGGCGCCACTACCGCCTACTACTTGGTCACCGCCTCCCTGGTCGTGTTCATCAGCGATGCGATCGTCCGGTTGGGCCCGCGCCGGGTGTTTCTGATCGGTACATGCTGTCTCGGCAGCGCGGTCGCGCTGCTGGCGTTGATTGCCGCACCATGGCAGCTCTACCTAGTCTATCTCATCATGGCGGTGGGATCGGCCGCCATGCACGTCGGTGCGATCACCAACGTTCTCGGTCTGTGGTTCGATCGCCAGCGCGGGCTGGCGGTCAGCTTGGCGCTCAACGGCGCGAGTTCCGGCGGCATCTTCGTCGCGCCGACCCTGATCATCGCGATTGCCACAACCGGCTTCGCAGCCGCCATGGTTGGTGCAGCGACCGTCATGGCGGCGACGCTCATTCCGGCCATCGCCATCTGGATCGGTCGGCCACCGAAACGCGCCGAAACGACGGGCGTTTTGCCTCCGCCGGACGGATCGGAATCCGGTTCTGCGTCCACGCCGACCCATTGGACGCGACCGGAGGCGTTGCGGAGTTTCGCGTTCTGGAGCGTGGCGGGACCGTTCGCCCTGGCACTGATGGCCCAGGTCGGTTTCCTCGTGCACCAGATCGCCTTTCTCGAACCGGCGATCGGTCGCAGCCGGGCGGGATTGACCGTCGGCGTGCTGACCCTCATGGCAATCATCGGACGCGTCGCGCTCGGCGCGTCCGTCTCACGGCTCGATCTTCGCCGCGTGACGGCGATCTCATTGGTAAGCCAGGCGGTCGCGCTGTTTGCGATGACGCAGACGACGAACGCTGCTGCCCTCTTTATCGCCTGCGCGATATTCGGCGTGTCGGCAGGAAACCTGATCTCGCTTCCTGCGCTGATTATTCAGCGCGAGTTCGAGGCGACCTCGTTCGGCATGTTGGTCGGATTGTCGACCGCCATCGGCCAGTTCACGTACGCGTTCGGTCCTGGCGTGCTGGGTGTCGTTCGCGACGCGACCGGCGGCTATACCGCCGCGCTCGCGCTCTGCATCGCGCTCCAGCTCGCCGCCGCGGGAACAATCCGGATGCCACGGTTCAGCGGAAGCCGATCGATTTGAGATAATTATAGGCCTGGATGATCTCGCGCAGCCGATCTTCCGAGGAGCGATCGCCGCCATTGGCATCCGGATGATGACGCTTGACCAGCGTCTTGAACCGCGTCTTGACCTCGTGTGCCGAGGCGTCCGCCTCGAGACCGAGCGCATCGAGTGCTTTGCGCTCGGCGTTGCGCACCGCGCGGGCTTCCGGCGGGCGCCGCTCCGAGCGCCGGGCGCTGCCCATCCCGCCGAACTCCCGGAACATGCCGAACGGATCATCCGCATCGGCGAACTCGGGATGGAGGCGCGAGGACCGCGAGCGCGAGCTCGGCCGTCCGCCGTTCATTCCCATCTTCCAGGTCGGACGATGGCCAATCACCGCTTCCTTCTGATAACGGGCAATATCTTCGGTGGTCATGCCGGCGAAGAAATTATAGGCGTGGTTGTATTCGCGGACGTGTTCGAGGCAAAACCGCCAATATTCCCGCTCGCGTAGCCGCCCCTTGGGGGCCCGGTGGGTCGCCGGCGCCTCGCAGTTCGGCCATTCGCAGGCGGGACATTGCGCGCGCAGCCGCCGGTCCTTGTCGGGCTTGACCCGGATGCGATCGAAGAGGGGCGAGTCGCTTTTCATGACCGATCAGTATGCGCGCCTGGCCGAGTTATCTTCAAGTCTTGACAAGCGCGTTTGCGCCTTTCTTGGCCTGGATTGACCGGCAGGTTCGCTTCCGGTTATGCCGAGGCGATGGCAAGGCGTGATCTCATCGCGGAAAAGTTGACCAGGGCTTTCGACCCCGCGCGGCTCGACGTAGTGGACGAATCCCACCAGCACGCCGGGCACGCCGGGCATCGGGAGGGCGGGGAAACGCATTTCAGGGTATATATCGTGGCGGAAGCGTTCCGCGGGAAGGGCCGCCTCGAGCGCCACCGCATGATCAACGAAACCCTTGTCGCCGAGCTCCAAGGCGGCGTGCATGCGCTCGCCATCCATGCCTCGGCACCGGGCGAGGGCGGCGCATGACGCCGCAGCACGGCTCAGCAATCCTGGCTTAAGTCAGCTTCGCCGCCGGCTTGCGCACCAGCGGCGTGATCCGCAATGCGGTAATGCGATTGCGATCTCGGCGCAGCACGCGAAAACGAAAGCCATGGAAGGTGAAGGTTTGGCCGGGCTCGGGGATCGAGCGCGCCTCATGGATGACGAGGCCGGCGACCGTGGTCGCCTCCTCGTCGGGCAGGTTCCATTCCATCGCGCGGTTGAGATCGCGGATCGGTACGCCGCCGTCGACGTTGACCGAGCCGTCGGGCTGCGGCCGCACGCCGGGCACCGCGACGTCGTACTCGTCCGAGATGTCGCCGACGATTTCCTCCAAAATGTCCTCGAGCGTCACCAAGCCCATCACCTCGCCGTATTCGTCGACCACCAGCGCGAAATGCGTCTTGCGCCGGCGAAAGGCTTTGAGTTGCTCGGAGAGCGGGCGGATATCGGGCACGAACCAAGGCGGCCGCGCAATGGCGGTGACGTCGATCTTGCTAAGGTCGCCTTCCGATACCTGCATCGCTCGCAAGAGGTCCTTTGCGTGCAGGATGCCGATGATGTTTTCAGGCTTTCCTTTCCAGAGCGGCACGCGTGTGACCTCCGATTCCAGCGCCGCCTTCACGACCTGCTCGGGCGGATCGTCGGCGCAGACCGTGACCATCTCGGTGCGGTGGATCATGACGTCGGATACGGTGAGATCGCGCAGATCCAGAAGCCCGCTGAACATGTCGCGGTCAAGCCTCTCGACGCCTCCTTCCCGATGCAGGAGATCGAGCGCTCCCCGTAGTTCCTCGTGGGGTGAAAGAATCGATTCGGTTTCACCCATCTTCGTCCCGGCCAGCCGCAGCGCCCATTTCACGACCCACTCGACCGCGATCAGGACGGGGGCAAGCAGCCGGACCGTCCAATCGATCGGACGCGCGACGGCAAGCGCAATGCGGTTGGGGGCGTTGAACGCTGCGGTCTTCGGCAAAACTTCGGCGAATACCACGATCAAAATGGTCATGACCACCGTGGCATAGATGACGCCCACTTCGCCGAACCAGGCGAGCAGCACGCCGGTTGCGAGCGCGGACGCGGCGATGTTCACCGCGTTGTTGCCGAATAGGAGTGCGCCGATCATCCTCTCGCGCGCGCTGAGCAGGCGATTTACGATCGCAGCGCCGCGATTTCCTTGCTTCTCGAGACGGTGCATGCTGGCGCGCGAGGATGCGGTCAATGCAGTCTCGCTTCCCGCGAAGAAGGCGGAGAGCAAGATACAGGTCAGAACCGCCACAAGGGCGAACCAATCGCGTGCAGTCATTGCTCGGCGAGTTTGTCGACCAGAAACGCGCGGACCTCGGCGGCGTCGACGTCGGGCGCGATGAAGCCTGCGCCGATCCCGCGCGCCAGGATGAACGTCAGCTTCCCTCGCCTAACCTTCTTGTCCTGGGCGATGAGTTGCATCAGGCGGTCGGCGTCGGGCAGGCCGCCCGCAACCGAGGAGACATGGACCGGCAGGCCGGCCGCGGCAAGATGACGCTCGACGCGCTCGGCTTCTGACCGCGGCAGCAGCCCGCGCTGGGCGGAGAAGGCGAAGGCGAGCGCCATGCCGAGCGCAATGGCCTCGCCGTGCAGGAGACGATCGGAGAAACCGGCTGCCGCCTCGAATGCGTGGCCGAACGTGTGGCCGAGATTGAGCAGTGCCCGCTCGCCGGTCTCGCGCTCGTCACGCGCCACGATTGCAGCCTTCATCCGGCAGCTCACCGCGATGGCGTGTTCGCGCGCCGCGCCGCCTGCAAACAGCTCCCGCCAATTGGCCTCCAGCCAGGCGAAGAAGCCAGCATCTCCGATCAGCCCATATTTGACGATTTCGGCATAGCCGGCACGGAATTGACGCAGCGGGAGCGTGTCGAGCAGCGCGGTATCGGCCACGACCAATACCGGCTGATGGAACGCGCCGATCAGATTCTTGCCATGCACGGAATCGATCGCGGTCTTGCCGCCGACTGAGGAGTCGACTTGTGCAAGAAGCGTGGTGGGAACCTGCACATAATCGAGACCGCGGCGGACCAGGGCCGCGGCAAGACCGGCGAGATCGCCGATGACCCCGCCACCGAGCGCCACCACGATGTCGGCACGCTCGATGCGCGCAGCGATGAGCGCTTCACAAACCCGTTCGAGCAACGCGAAGCTCTTCGAACCCTCACCCGGCGGCACCGTCACGGTGGTGGCGGCAATCCCAGACGCGGCAAGGGCGCTCTCGGTCGCCGCCAGATGGTGACGCACGACCGTTTCGTCGCTGACCATGGCGGCCTTGCATCCCGGGCGCAGCGCGACGAGCCTTTGGCCTAGCGAGGCGAGCTGGCCGCGCCCGATAATGATGTCGTAGCTGCGCTCGCCGAGCGCGACATTGACGAGGGTCGGATCGCTGGCGCGCAGCGGCGCGGTCATGGGCGATCTCCATGCGCAGAAGCGCTCGGTCGTGCGCAGGCGGCGCCGAGCCGGCCCGCGAGCGCACTTACGATTTCGTCAACAATCCTGTCGTGCAGCACGTCGCGCGACTGTACGGTGAGATCGGCCAATGCATAGATCGGATCGCGCTCTTGCATCAGCTTGCGCAGCGTTGCCCCGGGATCCTCGGTCTTGAGCAGCGGCCGATCGTGCCGGCGTCTGATCCGCTTCAGCAGCACGTCGAAGTCGGCTTTTAGCCAGATCGAGATGCCTTTGGCCGCGACGGCGGCGCGAGTCTCCGGGTTCACAAACGCTCCGCCGCCGGTCGCCAGCACCTGCGGCCCGCTCTCCAATAGCCGGGCAATGACGCGCGTCTCCCCGGCGCGGAATTCCGCCTCTCCGCGAATGGCGAAGATATCGCTGATGCTCATGCCGGCTGCCTTTTCGATCTCGGCGTCGGCATCGATGAAGGGAATGCCAAGGCGTAGCGCCACGCGCCGGCCGATCGACGATTTGCCGGCGCCCATCATGCCCACGAGCACGATCGAGCGCCGTACGAGGGCCGCCATGACCGCGGCTTCCGGTCGCGCCGCAAAATCATGTGTCGTGCCGTGCGGCATAGTTCCTCTTGCTCCGAGACCGATCGAGGCCGCGTATTGTGGCCTCCCTTCTAGCACAACCGCTCGCGGATACGTTTTGCTAGCACACATGTCCGCGCTATTAACCATCTTTGCGGGGCCGTCGCGCTTCGGTCCGTTGGACGCTCGGCGCTACGTCCTAGTTTCTCCATTGTTCTGTGCAAACTTGCCGTCCGAGGTCTCACCATGCCGAGTCTGCTCCGATTTCTCACCTTAGTCGGCATCCTAGGGGGACTCACCTATGGCGCCATGTTCATGCTCGCGACATGGTTTGATCCCAAGCCGCGCGAGATTACGGTTTCGATTCCGCCAGATCGGTTCGCCAAGCAGCCCTGAGCCCAAATGGCGCCGAAGGCCAAAAATTCCGACCAGGCGTGGATCGAGCTGTTCCTCGATATGATTGCGGCCGAGCGCGGTGGGGCCAAGAACACGCTCGCCGCATATGCCCGCGACCTCGCCGACTTCTCCACAGAGCTCGGCAAAGCCGGACGCACCATCGCCGGCGCCTCGACCGACGATCTACGCGGCTATCTTGGCTCGCTCGCCAGGCGCCGCTTCGCGGCATCATCTGTGGCGCGGCGGCTCTCGGCCATCCGCCAGCTCTATCGCTTCCTTTATGCGGAAGGACACCGTGCCGATGACCCGTCCGCGGTCATCGAAGGGCCGAAACGCAATCGTGCATTGCCCAAGGTGCTCAGCATCGCCGAGGTCGACCGTCTGCTGGCGCAGGCGCGGGCCGACATGGGCCAGGCGGACCAGGGAGCGCCGAAGCAGCTTCGCGCCGCGCGCCTCGCTTGTCTCATTGAAGTGCTCTACGCGACCGGCTTGCGGGTCTCCGAACTCATCGCGCTGCCGATTTCAGCGGCCGAGCGCAATGCGCGCATGCTCACCGTTCGCGGCAAGGGTAACAAGGAACGTCTGGTGCCGCTGAACGAGGCAGCGAAGAAGGCCATGGCCGAGTACCTGGCGCTGCTATCCTCGGCGAATGGCGTTCGGGAAACGAAATGGCTGTTCCCCTCCTTCGGGCGAACCGGTCATTTGACTCGCCAGCACTTTGCCCGCGAACTCAAGGCGCTTGCTGCTGCCGCGGGACTACGCCAGGTTAGCCCGCACGTGCTCCGCCACGCATTCGCCAGCCATCTTCTGCACAACGGCGCCGATCTACGGGTGGTGCAGACACTTCTGGGGCATGCCGACATCTCCACGACACAAATCTACACCCATGTGCTCGAGGAGCGCCTCAAAAGCTTGGTCCGCGACCTGCACCCGCTGGCGGACCAATGACACCTTAAACCGGACATGATTTAGCTTGACCGCCGCAAACGATGGAGTGGCCGTCATGGCAGCAAAGCATCTCTGCTCGATCCTGGTCGGTCTCATGTTCGCCGGCGCGTCGGCGTTCGCGCAGACACCCCAGGAGCGCGCGTGGTGCGAGGGTGAGGAGGCGGTGACCGTCGATCAGCGTCTCGATGGTTGTTCCGCCGTGATCAAAGCGGCACGAGACAAGGGCGACAAGCTCGCGGAGGCCTTCAACAATCGCGCCATCGGCTACCGGCTCAAAGGCGAGCACGACCGCGCCATCGCCGACTACAACCAGGCGATCAAGCTCAACGCAAAATTCGCGGCGGCCTACAACAATCGCGGCGTCGCCCACGACAGCAAGGGTGAATACGACCGCGCCATCGCCGACTACGATCAGGCGATCAAGCTCAAGCCTTCGGCTGAGGCTTACTTCAACCGCGGCAACGCGCATCTCGGCAAGAGCCACTACGATCACGCCATCGACGACTACAATCAGGCGATCAAACTCAAGGCGGACTTTGCCGCCGCCTTCGACAACCGCTGCTGGGCGCGCGCGGTCGTCGGCATTCTCAAGCCGGCACTCGCCGACTGCAACGAAGCGCTGCGCCTCGTTCCCAACAACGCCGTGACGCTCGACAGCCGCGGCTTCATCTTTCTGAAGATGTCCAATTTCGATGCCGCTGTTTCCGATTACGATGCGGCGTTGCGAACCGACCCGAAACTGGCCTTCGCCCTTTACGGTCGCGGCTTGGCGCGAGTGAGAAACGACGACCCCTCCGGCGCAGCCGACATAGCGGCGGCCAAGGCGCTTCAGGCCGACATTGCCGAGGAATATGCACGCTATGGCATGGCCGAGACGCGCTAGCCATTCACCGGCGCAGCGTGCCTGAGAGCGCCTCGATGCGCAGCTATCTCGACTTCGAAAAGCCGGTGGCGGAGCTTGAGGCCAAGGCGGCGGAGCTGCGCGCGCTCGAGACCGGTGACAGTGCTGCCGCCATCGGCGAGGAGATCTCGCGGCTAGAGGCCAAGGCGGCGCAGACGCTCAAGGATCTCTACGCGGACCTGACGCCTTGGCAAAAGACCCAAGTCGCCCGCCATCCGGATCGGCCCCATTGCCTCGATTACGTCACCGCCCTCGTCACCGACTTCGTTTCGCTGGCCGGCGACCGCAAGTTCGGTGATGACGTGGCGATCGTCGGCGGTTTCGGCCGCTTTCGCGGCGAGAGCATCTGCGTCATCGGGCATGAGAAAGGATCGTCGACCGAAGGCCGCCTCAAGCACAATTTCGGGATGGCGCGGCCCGAGGGCTACCGCAAGGCGGAGCGACTGATGCAAATGGCCGACCGCTTCGGCATTCCGGTGCTGTCGCTGGTCGACACGGCCGGCGCGTATCCTGGCATCGGCGCGGAGGAACGCGGCCAAGCCGAGGCCATTGCACGTTCGACCGATGCCAGTCTCGATCTCGGCGTGCCGAACATCGCAGTCATTATCGGCGAAGGCGGCTCGGGCGGCGCTATCGCCATTGCCTCCGCCAACCGCGTCCTGATGCTCGAACACGCAATCTATACCGTGATCTCGCCGGAGGGCGCGGCCTCGATCCTGTGGCGCGACACATCCAAGGCGCAGGAGGCAGCGACCAATCTGAAAATGACGGCCGAGGACCTGATGCGCTTCGGGGTCATCGATCAGATCGTTACCGAACCGCCGGGGGGCGCGCATCGCGACCCGGCGGTGGCGATCGCTTCCACGGGCGAAGCCATTGGCCATGCCCTCGAGGAACTTGCCGGACTCGACCGGGAGACTGTTCGCCGCCAGCGCCGCGAGAAGTTCCTGGCCATTGGGCGCACCTTGGGGTGAGGGGGCGCCTGAGGCCGTCCGCTTCTCCCGAATGCCTGGTAAACGTCTGTTTTCCAAAGGAATCCCTAGTAAGGCAATTCTTAATCCTTGCCCTTATCTTACCCAAGTCTTGGCCTAGCTTGCCCGTGCCGCAGCGAAGGGTCGGACCTTGCCTTCGTCCGCGGCACGCTCGATCGGCGGTCCACTGTTGCGGACACGATCAGGCGGGGGGAGGCTTGGGGAAGCCTGGCGGGGGAGCTTTCGGTTGAATCGTCAGCCTTTGGTGCACGCGCTGTTTGCGTCCGCTGCGATTGCGGCGGCGCTGGCGCTTGCCGGTTGCAACACGGATAGCAGCACCTCCGCGGTCAACGGCCGCCACATGCAGCCGCTTTCCGAGCGGATGCTGGCCGACATCGAAAGCAAGAACATGGCGAAGGAATCGCCGATCCTGGTGCGGATCTTCAAAGAGGAATCCGAACTCGAGATCTGGAAAGAGGACAAGAGCGGACGCTTTGCCCTCCTGCACACCTATCCGATCTGCCGCTGGTCGGGTGAACTCGGGCCCAAGATCAAGCAAGGCGACCGGCAGGCACCGGAAGGTTTCTACACCATCACTCCCGGCCTGATGAACCCGAATTCCAACTACTATCTCGCCATCAATACCGGCTTCCCGAACGCTTATGATCGGGCGAACGGACGCACCGGCGCGTTTCTCATGATCCACGGCGACTGTTCTTCAGCCGGCTGCTACGCCATGACGGACGAGCAGGTCGCGGAGATTTACTCGCTGGCGCGTGAATCGTTCTTCGGCGGCCAGAAGTCGTTCCAGATCCAGGCCTATCCGTTCAAGATGACCCCGCTCAACATGGCGCGGCATCGCAATTCGCCGCATATGGCATTCTGGAAAATGCTCAAGCAGGGCTATGACCACTTCGAGGTCACGCGTGTCGAGCCTAAGGTCGACGTGTGCGAGAAGCGCTACGTGTTCGATGCCGAACCCTCAGTCAAGTTCAGTGCGGCCGACCGCTGCCCCGCCTATAGAGTCCCCGAGGAGATCGCAGCCGCGGTCAGCGAGAGGCAACGTCGCGACGAGATCAAGACCGCCGAGCTGATCAACCGCGGCACGCCAGCTGCGCCAGTCAAGATGGGCGTCGACGGCGGCATGAATGCAACGTTCTTGACCGCCGTAAAGAGCCACGGAGGTCCGGGCGCACCAATTCGCACCGCCGTGGGCACGATCCCGCCGCACGTCAACCCGCCGCGCGAGCCCGAGGCCACGGCGGGAACGATGTTCAGCCTCGCCTCCACCGAATCAAGACCGGCCGCCATCGAATCAAAACCGGCCTCCGTGACGCGATCGACCGTGCAGGTCGCCTCCGCGACGCCAGCGGGCTCGGGCGGGGTCGGCGGCTTTTTCAGCAATCTCTTCGGGTCGAAAGCCGAGGACCAGGGGGCAGCGTCTGCTTCCGCCCAGCCCACCCAGACGTCAAATTCGAAGCGCGCCGGGGCAAAGCCCGGGCAAAGCGCGGCCCGGCCGAAGCCCGAGCCCCAGCCGGCCGAGACGAAGACCGTTAGTAACAGTGCGGCCAAAGCTTCCGCGCCGAAACAGGAAACCAACGGCGAGCCGCAGCGAAATACAGCCAGCGCTACGGGCGTGCTCAGCGGTGCTGCGCCGACCGTCCCCTCCGGCGGTTTCGACAACCGCTTCGGTGCCTGGAATTAACACCCCTCCGGCTTGAATTTTCAATCACTTAGCGGATCGCCCCGGCTCGAGCTCAAGGACGAGCGCATTCGCGAGCTCAAGGACGAGGTCGACCAAGGGCGCGAGTTTGTCCACCGGATGGAGGAACATGTCCAAGAGCGTGACGAGTATCTGGAGCGCTTTATCACGACGTTTGGCTTGACGATCGACGACGATGGCAAGTGGTGCAACGGCGAGTTCCTCCGCCAGCACAACAATCTGGTCGATGAATTCAACGATTTGGCTGACCGCTATAACCGGCTCGTGCGTGATTTCAATCAGTATGCTGTACCGCCGCAGCCGGTTGGCCGTCCGATTGCCGCCAGCGAGGCACAACAGGCGCAAATCATCAAGCACCACAAGGCCGGCAAGTCATCGCGTTGGATCGCCGAGGAGATGACGCTGTCACGGCGGACGGTGACGACTGTCATTGGCAGGTTCGACGGGACCGATCGCACCATGGCGCGGCATCGCAAGCGGCTCGGGCTTGAACCCAAGCGGAAGGATTGGCGCCCGGCCACGATCAAGCGCCTGCCCAAGGGCGCGACCGAGCATTTCGAGAAAGGCCGCGAGCTGATCAAGGAGGCGAAAGGCTTGGGCCGATGACCCGATGGATAGTCGCCAGATCGCGGGTTGTGATGCGACGCGAGCCAATAGGAAGGCCGCCAGCGCGTTAACCAGTGCCACCAGGGGGAGGGTCCGGGATGAGCGCAACACAGATTTGGAATGTCATTTGGGCGTGCATTAATCTGCTAGTCATGACACCGCTCACTGCCGTTGTTCTAAAATTTTTTGCGCGGTCGCTTCCGTTTTCGCGCGCGTTGCTTATCTCGCTTGTCGCGTCCTCAGTTTCGATCGGCCTAGGTTTTCTGTATTTTTTGGCGAAGGACGCATGGGGGTTTTCTGCGGGATCCGATGGATTGGCGGCGTTTTCTGCGGGATCCGATGGATTGGCGACGCTCGCCGTGTTTTGCGTTGCTGGCCATCTGATAACCAAACTTGCCAAGAACTACGGGATAGAAAAGGCTGGGTGGCTTGGTGTCGGCGCTAAATCGATGTTGGCGCTAGTGGCGATAAGCTGGGTGTTTGTCGGAGTGCTTGCCCTCGTTCAATGGTTATAGTATTCGCGGCCAGCGGAACGGATTGCGACTTGAGGGCCGCTTAGACTGCATAGTCGGCGAGGGTTAACGCGAGAGCTTGCGACGGTGGATAGCCGCCGCCCCGCGTTGTCCGAAATCGCGATCGGCGATAAGCCATGGCGGGTACCGCGGACCCCGCCGTCATGCCGCAGCCGCTCCGACTGACCGACGCACAGCTAACTGCAATCTGGGCCGCCGCGGCGCCGTTAGCCCCGCAGGACCGGGACCCGTTTGTCCGCGCGGTGGCACAAGCGCTGCAGGAGTGTCGGGACCCCGGCGACGGGGACGTTGGTCGCGCCATCCGCGAGCTGCAGCGCCGGCACTTCGACCCGCCGCTCGCGACTGACGAGCGCGCGGAGCCGCACCATCGAGGGCCAAATAGGCGCGCGGTGGGGTAGGAAAATTGCCACCGGAATTGCCACCGGACGGATCAGTACAGGGTCGGATTAGGCCGGACAGACGTTCGCGACAGTGGTGCAGAAATCCAATAAAATCGGGCATATCCTTGCATGATAGGACAGGACCCGACAGCGAGTTGAGGTTTCGACAACCGCTTCGGTGCCTGGAACTAGATAAGGACCAACGCCCGCCGGCCGAGCAGACGAAGTCTCCGTCCCGCCCTCCGTCCGCGACTTGTCCTGCTCAAGCAAACCGCCCGTGACAGTGCTTGTACTTCTTGCCCGAGCCGCAGGGACAGGCCTCGTTGCGGCCAACCTTGCCCCAGCTTGAAGGATCCTTCGGGTTGCGCTCCGGCGCCGCTGCTGCGGCCGCCGTGATCCCGTGGCGCGCGAGCGTCTCCGCGCCGGCCCGCGCCAGCGCGAGTTCGTCCTCGCCGGTCGAGGGATCGATCTTGTGCGCCTCCATATAGGGCAGGCTCGCCGGCTCCTCAGGCGGCGGGGCCGCCCTGATCTCGACCCGCATCAGCTGCGATGTCACCGCCTCGCGCAGACTGGTGCTCATGGTCTCGAACAGGTTGAATGCTTCTGCCTTGTACTCGTTGAGCGGATCGCGCTGTCCGTAGCCGCGCAGACCGATGACTTGGCGCAGATGCTCGAGCATGACCAGATGCTCGCGCCAGAGGTGGTCCAGCGTCTGCAACAGGACCGATTTCTCGACGTAGCGCATCACGTCGGCGCCCCACTGCGCGGCCTTCGCCGCCATGTGCTCGTCCGCGCGCCGTTCGATGCGGGAGAGAAGTTCCTCGTCGGCGATACCCTCCTCTTTCGCCCATTCATCGACCGGCAGGTCGAGGTCGAGGATGCGCTTGAGCTCTTCCCGCAGGCCCTTGGTATCCCACTGCTCGGGATAGGCGTTTTCTGGAACGTGCTTGCCGACCAGGTCCTCTATGGCCGCATGGCGCATATCGGCCACGACCTCGTTGACGGCCTCGTCCCGCATCCACTCGATCCGCTGCTCGAAGATCACCTTGCGCTGATCGTTCATGACATTGTCGAACTTGAGCAGGTTCTTGCGGATGTCGAAGTTGCGCGCCTCCACCTTCTGCTGCGCCTTCTCGAGCGCCTTGTTGATCCAGGAATGGACGATCGCCTCGTTTTCTTTGAGCCCCAGGCGCTGCAGCATCGTGTCGAGCTTGTCGGTCCCGAAGATCCGCATCAGGTCGTCTTCCAGAGACAGGAAGAACTTGGAGTGTCCGGGATCGCCCTGCCGGCCGGAGCGGCCACGCAGCTGGTTGTCGATCCGCCGGCTCTCGTGGCGTTCGGTGCCAAGCACGTAAAGCCCGCCGGCCGCGAGCGCCTTTTCCTTGAGCCGCGCCACCTGGGCACGAATTTCCGCCACCCGCCGCGCATGTTCGTCCTCCTGGCTCACGTCCTTGAGCTCCTGGCGAATGCGCATGTCGGCGTTGCCGCCAAGTTGGATATCGGTGCCGCGCCCCGCCATATTGGTGGCGATCGTGATCGCGCCGGGCACTCCAGCTTGGGAGATGATATAGGCCTCCTGCTCATGGTAGCGCGCGTTGAGGATGGCGAACACCTTGGCCTTGGAAGCCCCGTCATCGCCCGAATAGAGCGCAGCAAAGGCATTCGGATCAGAGAAGTCGTGCTGCTCCCAGCCCCGCTGGCGCAGCATCTCGGCCAACTGCTCCGACTTCTCGATCGACGTTGTGCCCACCAGCACCGGCTGCCCCCGCACCTTGCAGTCGTCGATCAACGCAAGGATCGCGCGATACTTTTCCGCAGCCGTCCGATAGACCTCGTCGTCCTCGTCGACGCGAATCATCGGCATGTTGGTCGGCACTTCGAGCACTTCCAGATTGTAGATGTCGATGAATTCGTCGGCCTCGGTCATGGCGGTACCCGTCATGCCGGCGAGCTTTTCGTACATGCGGAAATAGTTCTGGAACGTAATCGAGGCGAGCGTCTGATTTTCCGGCTGAACAGGCTGACGCTCCTTCGCCTCCAAGGCCTGGTGCAGCCCCTCCGAATAGCGCCGCCCCGGCATCATGCGGCCGGTGAACTCGTCGATAATCACGATCTCGCCGTTGCGTACGATGTAGTCCTTGTCGCGATGGAACAGCTTATGTGCCTTCAGGGCCTGGTTCACATGGTGGACGGTGGAGACGTTTTCTACGTCATAAAGCGAGTGACCCTTGAGCAGACCGTCGCCGCGCAGCATCTGCTCCATCTTCTCCATGCCGACTTCGGTCAGCGTTACCGTGCGCTGCTTCTCGTCGACCTCGTAGTCGGCCTTGTCGAGCTTGGGGATATAGGCGTCGATCGTGTTGTAGAACTCCGAACGGTCGTCCAAGGGGCCGGAGATGATCAGCGGAGTCCGCGCTTCGTCGACCAGAATCGAATCGACCTCGTCCACGATGGCGTAAATGTGCCCACGCTGGACCATGTCCTCGAGCCGATACTTCATGTTGTCGCGCAGATAATCGAAGCCGAGCTCGTTATTGGTGCCGTAGGTCACGTCGGCATCGTAAGCGCTTTTGCGCTGCTCATCGTCCAATCCATGGACGATGACCCCGACCTTCAGCCCGAGGAAGTTGTAGATCTGCCCCATCCATTCGGCGTCGCGCTTGGCCAGATAGTCGTTCACCGTCACGACGTGCACACCGCGCCCGGCGAGCGCGTTCAGATAGACCGGCAGCGTCGCCACCAGCGTCTTGCCTTCGCCGGTCTTCATTTCCGAGATGCGCCCCTCGTGCAGGATCATGCCGCCGATGAGCTGGACATCGAAGTGCCGTTGCCCGAGCGTGCGCTTGGCCGCCTCGCGGCAGGTGGCGAATGCCTCGACCAGAACGTCATCGAGGCTCGCTCCCTCCGCCACCTGCTGCTTGAACGCGTCCGTGCGCGCGCGCAACGCCTCATCCGAGAGCTGTTCGAGCTCCGGCTCCAGCGCGTTGATCGCGGCAACCCGCGGAAGATAAGACTTGATCCGGCGTTCGTTCGAAGAACCGAACAGCTTGCGGGCAATGGCGCCGATCATGCAGTAGGTCCTTCGGGTCCTCTAGGATATCGATACCGAACCTTACCAAATCCGACGGGGAGGAACGCGGAAAGACGATGTCTGACGCAACAGCGCCTGCCCGCGAGCACCCATGGCCGTGGAATGCGGAAAATGCCGCACCTTTCGATCGTCTTTCATGCAAACGGCGGCGGCTTGCGGTCGGATCGGCCAATTTTGTCGAGAGATAGGAGGGGGTCCCACCCTTGTCAATCGGCCGTCGAGGCGCTCACGTTCTCGTCACAATGTCGCTGGGCGATTGCCAAGCAGCGCCGTTTTACCTAACTGTCCGGCGCGCCTGACGGCCGTCTGATCCAGGATCACCCCCATGACCTCCCACAACGTGCTGCCCCATTCCCCGCCGCACAAGCGGCCGATCGGGTACGCCGCCATCGCGGCAGTGCTGTTCACCGTGTTGACCGCATCAGGCTGCTCGAAGGACACATCGTCGGAAGCACCCGCCTCCGCCGCCGATCCGGTCGTCGCCCGCGTCAATGGCGTCGACATCAGGCAAAGCGATCTTGCGCTCGCCGAAGAGGACCTGGGCGCCGACATGCAGGCGGTCCCGCCAGAGGCCAAACGCGACCATCTGATCTCCTACCTCGCCGATATCATCATGGTCACGCAAGCCGCCGACAAGAAGAACCTCGCGGACAATCCCGATTTCAAGCGGCGGCTGGCGTTCCTGCGCAACAAATTGCTGATGGGATACGAGTTGCAGCAGGAAGCCAAGACGGCGCTCACCGACGAAGCGTTGCACCAAACCTACGATGAGGCGGTGAAATCCATGGCTGGGCAGGAGGAAGTGCGCGCCCGCCACATCCTGGTCCAAGGTGAGGATGAAGCGAAGGCCATTCTCGAGCAGCTCAAGAAGGGTGCCGATTTTGCAACGCTGGCCAAAGAAAAATCCAAGGATCCTGGCGCCGCGGAGGGCGGCGATCTTGGCTACTTCACCAAGGACCAGATGGTGCCTGAATTCGCCGATGTCGCGTTCAAAATGTATCCGGGCCAACTCTCGAACCCGGTGAAGACGCAATTCGGGTGGCACGTCATCAAGCTCGAGGACAAGCGCACCAAGCAGCCCCCGGAATTTGAGAAGGTGAAGGATCAGATCGAGGCCTATTTGGTGCGCAAGGCGCAAACCGATTTCATCGCCAAGCTGCGACAGAACGCCAAAGTGGAGCGCCTCGACAAGCCAGCCGAGCAGAAAAAGAACTGATCGTATCGCCCATTTCCTAATTGCCGGCTGCCGTTCCCGCCCGAGCGGGGTCTATATTCCAGCGCGGGTCGCTGCGGCTCGAGGTGCGGCAGCGACGATCACACGAACCCATCGATCCGATTCGCTCCATCGATAGGCTAGCCGGTCCGGCCACGAGAACATGCTATGGCCATCTCCCCGCTTGCTCCCGCGCAATTTCCGCAGATGCCGCCGGTGGCTGGTGTCAAGCTGGCGACGGCCGCTGCCGGCATCCGCTATCCCGGGCGCACCGACGTGCTGCTGGCGCTCTTCGATCAGGGCACGACCGTCGCCGGTGTTTTCACGCGCTCGAAATGTCCCTCCGCCCCGGTCGATTGGTGCCGCGCGCATCTCAAGGCCGGCGTGGCGAGCGCACTCGTCGTCAATTCAGGCAATGCCAATGCCTTTACCGGCAAGTCCGGGCGCACGGCGACCAAGCTCACTGCAGAGATCGCCGCCAACGCCGCTGGCTGCAAGCCCTCGCATGTGTTTCTGGCGTCCACCGGCGTGATCGGCGAGCCGCTCGACGCAACCAGATTTGAGGCCGTCATGGATCGACTGGTCGCGAACGCGGCACCCGGTGCCTGGCAGGAGGCGGCGACGGCCATCATGACGACCGACACGTTTCCCAAGGGCGCCGCCGCCATAGCGCGGATCGGCGCGGTACCGGTCACCATTTGCGGCTTCGCCAAGGGCGCCGGCATGATCGCGCCGGACATGGCCACCATGCTGTCGTTCGTCTTCACCGACGCACCGATCTCGGCGCGCGTGCTGCAACGCCTGCTCGCGCAGGGCGTCGCCGACAGTTTCAACGCGGTGACGGTCGACGGAGATACCTCGACCTCCGACACGCTGCTGGCGTTCGCGACCGGTGCGGCCGCCGCGCGCGGCGCGCCGAGGATCGCACGCGTCTCGGACCCGCGCTTGCCGGCGTTGCGCAAGGCATTCGATGCCGTGCTGGCCAACCTCGCCGAGCAAGTAGCCCGCGACGGCGAAGGCGCGCGCAAGCTGGTCGAAATCATCGTCGAGGGCGCGGTATCCAAGCCATCGGCGCGAAAAATTGCGCTGTCGATTGCCAATTCCCCGCTGGTCAAGACTGCCATTGCCGGAGAGGACGCCAATTGGGGCCGCGTGGTCATGGCAGTCGGCAAAGCCGGCGAACCCGCCGACCGCGATCGGCTTTCGATCTGGTTCGGCGGCATCCGCGTCGCCCATCGGGGTGAGCGCGATCCGGCCTATGACGAGGCCGCGGTCTCAGCGGCAATGAAGAAGTCGGAGATCACGGTCAAAGTCGCGCTTGGGCTCGGTCGCGGTCGCGATCGGGTGCTGACCTGCGACCTCACCAAAGAGTATATCGCCATCAACGGCGATTATCGCTCCTGAGGTGATCAGCGCGCGAAGGTCTGCAACTCGTGAACGTAAAACTCGTCCTCGTCGCCGCGTGCGCCCTTGTGGATGCGGACGCGCGCGTGTTGATCGCACAGCGACCGGCGGGCCGCCCGATGGCCGGCTTGTGGGAATTCCCCGGCGGCAAGGTCGAGGCCGGCGAGCGGCCGGAGAACACTTTGATGCGCGAGCTCAAGGAGGAACTGGGAATCATCGTCGACGAGGCGTGTCTCGCGCCCCTCACCTTCGCCAGCCACAGCTATCCGGATTTTCATCTGCTGATGCCCCTCTATGTCTGCCGGCGTTGGCAGGGAACGGTAACGGCGCTGGAAGGCCAGACGTTAGCGTGGGTGCGCCCAAATCGGTTGCGGGAGTATCCGATGCCGCCTGCAGACGAGCCGCTGATAGCCCATCTGATGACGCTCTTGTGAGCGATGGAGCAAGAACAAGCGGGCAGTAGATATCGGCGGCGTCAGGCTGGCGTTCGGCGGGTCCTGCTCCATCCTGACTAGGGCGTGTACTCATCAATCCGGTTCTGTAGGCGCGGCTCAGTCAATGTCCGCTTCGCTCCGAAAGCGACCGAAATGCTGCGTTGCCGCGCATTGACGCGATGTGCCAGGAGCCGACAGAGCGCCGCGCGGTGTTTGATCACTTTATCGGCCCGGCGGGATTGGTCCTTTTCTTCTTCCACTTTCGTCATGTGTAGCTCCGAGAGTTGTGCTTTCGACAATGCCTCGGCGTGAGCAATTTTGAGCAATAATCAAGCTTGCGCGGCAATCTTGCGAAAGCGCTGCCACAATGCGCGCTGCCACACTGGTCGTCGTCATTGCCGTCGGCAACCCGCCGCCGCGATTTCAGGAGCAGCAGGATGGCGATTAAGGATGTGAGCGTGGTGCTTGCCCATGGAGCATGGGCGGATGGATCAAGCTGGGCACGGGTAATAACGGCACTGAAAACAGAGGCCGTGAAGGTATTGGCGGCGCCGCTTCCGCTAACCTCTCTTGCCGAGGACGTGGTTGCGCTCAACCGCAGCTTGGACCGAACGGAAGGGCCGATCGTATTGGCGGGACACGCCTATGCCGGTGCGGTCGTGGCCTTGGCGCGTCCCGAACGAGTCGAGGCTCTGGTTTATGTGACCGCTCTTGCTCCCGACGAGGGTGAGACGGTCGCAGACGTGTTCTATCGCCTCGAACCCCATCCCCAAACGCCAAAGCTTGCACCAGACGGTAGCGGATTGATTTGGCTGCCCGAACGAGCCTTCGAGACGGCGTTCGCGCAAAACGCATCCGCGGACGATCGAGCAGTGCTCGCTGCCGTGCAGCGGCCGATTTCGCAGGGCTGCATCACTGTTCCAGTAGGGCGCCCCCTTTGGAAGGACATTCCGAGTTGGTTTCTGGTCGCTGAAGACGACCGAATGATCGTGCCCGAAACGCAGCGGTACATGGCGGAGCGGATGAAGGCGAAGATAAAGGCGCATGCCGTCGATCACACGCCCAGCGTCACCGCTCCAAGAATTGTCGTCGACATTATCCGCGACGCAATCCGCTCCATAACCGGCAACTGAAGCAAGCCCTTACCGGCGCCGCAACTGGCCGGCAAGCTGGCGAACTCTAGACCGGGCGCAACAAACAGGAATCTAATAACATGGCCGCTCTTCCCTTGATCGTCTTCGATGTCAACGAGACGCTTCTCGATCTTGAAACGATGGAGCCAACCTTCGAGCGCATCTTCGGTGAAAAGAGCGCCGTGCGCCTATGGTTCGCCGACCTTATCCTGTATTCCGCGGCCCTGACTGTGGCCGGCTGCTACGTTCCGTTCACCGATATCGGTTCGGCTGTGATGAAAATGCTGGCGGATACACGTGGCATCAAGATTGATGACAAGGATAAGAAAGAGCTAGCCGAAAAGTTTTCCACGATGCCGCCCCATCCTGAGGTTCCAGCCGCGCTACGCAAGCTGCGCGATGCAGGTTTCCGGCTCTTCACCCTCACGGACAATCTGCTTGAGGTTCAAACCCGCCAGCTTGAACATGGCGGCATTGTCGATTTGTTTGAACGAAGATTCAGCGCGGACGGCGTGAGGCACCATAAACCGTCGCCCGAGGCATACGCCTATGTCGAAAGAGAGCTCGCGGTTGAGCCCTCCCAGCTCTGTCTTATCGCCTGCCACACATGGGACACTCTCGGCGCCGTCGCTGCGGGCTGGAAGGCAGCGCTGATCAAGCGTGTCGGCAACGATGTTTTAGGAGTCGGTCCTCAGCCGGAGATTGTTGGCGATAACCTGAACGACGTTGCCAATCAACTCATCGCTCGACACAAGATGCGGGCCTAACTAGCCAGTCATCGCAGGCTAAATAGCGAGGCCGATGTTGATCACTAGGCAGGTGCATGTCCGCTCCGGGTCATGAGCGACCAGCATCGTCCCGGCTGCGCGACCATTAATGTCTGCTTCGGTCCGAAAGCGGATCAATGACGGCCTATACTCCCCGTCGAGCGCGCGCCTAGGTGATGCGCTCGGACAACGCGCCTGCCCCGCAATGTTTGAGACGTCATAGCGATGAGGGTGCGAACCGGTGGGCGTTCTGCGCGCTTGACCAGCTGATAAACCCGAACGACGGCGGCCGTTACCTGGTGAGGTTGTAGCGGATGAAGGCGTCGCGGTCGGTGGGATTATTCCCTAAGCCCCTGTTAAGCGGAAAAGACTGATTAAGCTGGTTGATCTGGGCACTGGGGTTGCTGACGGGGGGCGGAATGTAAACGCCCGTCGACTGTTGGGGCAGCGCCAGCGATGGCGGCGTGAGAGGTGCCGGGGCATAGACACCGCCGCTGCCACGCCGCGTGACACGGGGGCGTACCGTGGGCTTGGTTGCCTGCTCCTCCCCGCCAGCAGGGCCGCCACTAGCGCGCTTCTTGCACTCGATCCCCACCATGATGATCGGCGTTCCATCGCACATCGTGATTGCCGTCGATGTAGGCTCCGGGCTAGGTTTCTTGGGTCGGGCCGATGCGGTTGCAGCCGTCCCAAGGAGAACAACGGCGAAGGCGAAGGCCACCATTCTGGATAACAGCATGCTCATACCAATATACTAAGCACTTTCTATGGCACCCGCTACTGGCGCGGGTGGAGAAATATTATTATTGCGCACGGCAAACGATCTTTCATGTAGCTCAAAGCCGCCGCAGCAGGATCGACGTGGGTATCGTGACGCCGAGCCTTGAATTGTTGCAGCTCGATCTTCAGTGGACAAGCTTGCGGCCAACGACCTCGCATTCCTCCAGCTTGCGCCGATAGGGCTGTGGCTCCGTGTTCATGAGTCCACGCCCTAGCGATCACCGTCGCGTGGCAGCCTGGTTTCCTTGGTGCCGAGCGCATCGGCCAAGCGTCGGCGCGCCGAGCCCGGCGCGAGCGGCTTCTGCTGGCTCGCATGCGGCGCCCAGCCGGAAAGCCAGATGATCTCGAACGTCGCCCGGATGCGGCCATCGCGATCGGCAAAACGCTCGGCGTAGACCTCAGACATCCGCGTCAACGTCGCACGCTTGAGCGGCCGCCGGCTACGCTCGACCAGGGCGTTCGTCGCGCCCATGCGGCGCAGGTCGTGCATCAACGAGATTGGCGAGTCGTAGCGCGCCGTGAGCCGATCGACGTCGGTCACCGGCAGCGCGAAGCCCGCGCGTTGCAGCAGCGCACCCATGTCGCGCACGTCCGAGAAAGGAGCCACGCGCGGCGAGATCCCATCCTCGATCTCGGCCTCGGCGACGGCGAAGGCTTGGCGCAATTCCGTCAGCGTTTCACCGCCGGCCAGCGCCGCAAGGAACAGGCCATCGGGCCTGAGCGCGCGGCGGATCTGGATGAGCGCGCCGGGCAGATCGTTGACGAACTGCAGTGCAAGCGCCGACACAACGAGATCGAGCGAGGCGTCGCGCAACGGCAATGCCTCCTCGTCGGCTGCGATGCAAAGCTGCGCTTCGCCTTTCCCCCGACTGTCGGACAGATGCCTGAAGGCGGCGGTGCCGGCCAACGCATCGGCGGCGATGATGGTGCCCACCTTCCCGCTCGCCGCGAGCACCCGTCGCACAGCATCGCTCGGTGTGCCGACGTCGAGCGCGGATTCGAAGCGGCGAAGCACTGCCGCCAATCGATCGCACAGATCTTCTGCCACGCGATCGATCAGAAAGGTCGACGGACCCAGCGCCGCGGCGCGCGAGCGGTGCGCGCGATGGCAAATGCGGTCGAAGATGACGGGTTGCGACGAAACCATCGCTTTGCCTTAGCATGTGCAGCGCCCAGAAACGACGTGTGCGATGCGTGCCGGCTATCGCGTAATGTGCCTCCGCCGCCGTTGAGGTTGCCAAGCCGTGGCGTTAGCGTAACCGCCATGCACGGGGACATCGTCCCGGCCAAGCGCTTTGCCCGGCTGAGGGGCCTGATGCGGGCGAGCTTCGGGCTCGTCGTCGACGTTGCGTTGCCGCAGCTGTGCCCGAGCTGTCGCCAGCCGGTCGAGGGCGCCGGCCTGTGCCCGGCCTGCTGGTCCAAGCTCTCGTTCATCGCGCCGCCCTATTGCGAGCGACTCGGCATCCCGTTCCCCTTCGATGCCGGGCCCGGCCTGTTGTCGATGGAGGCGATTGCCGATCCGCCCGCGTATAACCGGGCCCGCGCGGCAGTGCGCTACGACGAGATCGCGCGCAAGCTCGTCCATGCCCTGAAATACGGCGACCGGCTCGACCTCGCGCCGACCATGGGGCGATGGATGGCGCGGGCCGGCCGCGAGCTGCTCGCCGACGCCGATGCGCTGGTGCCAGTGCCGCTGCATTGGCGGCGGCAATGGTCGCGACGGTTCAACCAATCCGCATTGTTGGCCCACATCATCGCAAACGCCAGCGGCCGGATCGTCACGCACGGGGCGCTCAAGCGCGTCAAGCCGACGCCCCAGCAAGTCGGGCTCGACAAAGCAGGGCGCGCGCAGAACGTGCAGGGCGCCTTTCGCGTGCCGGCTTCCGGCAAGGCCGAGGTGGCGGGGCGCCAGCTCCTGCTGGTCGATGACGTGCTCACCTCGGGCGCGACCGTCGATGCCTGCGCGCGGGCATTGTTGCGGGCGGGCGCCGCCTCCGTCGATGTGCTGGTATTTGCCCGGGTTGTGGCGGGGAGCCGCGCTCCCATATAAAGCGATCGGTAAGACTTAAACATTCATGATCGAGATCTATACCACCTCCTACTGCCCCTATTGCCACGCCGCCAAACGGTTATTGTCGCGCAAGGGCGTCCAGTTCACGGAGATCGATGTGAGCGGCGATGCGAAGCGGCGAAGCGAGATGGTGGCGCGCGCAAATGGGCGGATGACCGTGCCCCAGATTTTCATCGGCTCGACCCAGGTGGGCGGCTATGATGAACTCTCCGCGCTCGACCGGGCCGGCAAGCTCGATCTGCTGCTCGGCCGGGACGCAGCGCGCGCGAGCGCCGGCAACAGGCCTTAGGTATGAGCCAAGCTGCGACCTTCACCGCGGGTCTCGTCCAGATGCGCTCGGGCCTGTCGCCGCACGCCAATCTCGATGCCGCGGTGCGGCTGATCGAGGAGGCCAAGAGCGCCGGCGCCGACTACGTTCTCACGCCCGAGATGACCAATATTTTGGAGATCAAGCGTGAGCGGCTGTTCGCGGCGATCGCGTCGGAGGAGAGCGATGCCACGCTCGCCGCGTTGCGCGAGCTTGCCCGCAAGCTCGGCATTTTCCTTCACGTCGGCTCACTGGCGATCAAGCTGTCGTCCGAAAGGGCGGCGAACCGCTCCTTTCTGATCGACCCCAACGGCGACATCATCGCGCGCTATGACAAGATCCACATGTTCGACGTCGAGCTCGGTGCGAGCGAAAGTTATCGCGAGTCGTATAGCTACCGTCCGGGCGAAATCGGCGTCGCCGCCGACCTGCCGTGGGGACGGCTCGGTCTCACGGTCTGCTATGATCTTCGCTTCCCTGCCCTCTACCGCGCGCTTGCGGAGGCCGGATGTTCGTTTCTCGCCGTCCCCTCGGCGTTCACGAGACAAACCGGCGAAGCGCATTGGCATGTGCTGTGCCGCGCGCGGGCGATCGAGAACGGCGCCTTCGTGCTCGCGGCCGCGCAAGGCGGCAAGCACGAGAACGGGCGCGAAACCTTCGGGCATTCGCTCGTCGTCGACCCTTGGGGTCGGGTCCTGGCCGAGGGCGGCACGGAGCCGGGCGTGATCGTGGCGGTGATCGATCCCACCGACGTGACGGCCGCGCGCGCGAAAATCCCTTCGCTCCAACATGGTCGGCGCTTCGAGATCATCGAACCGATGGCGGAGCCCGCTCATCTGCACGCAGTGCGAGGCCTCCCATGATCCGGTACGCGCTGGCGTGCGACAAAGGGCACACATTCGAAAGCTGGTTCCAGAGTTCGGCCGCCTACGACAAGCAGATCAAGGCAGACCTGATCACCTGCCCGGTTTGCAACTCCTCCAAGGTGGAAAAGACGATCATGGCACCGGGAGTGGTGGGAGCGAAGAAGCGTGGCGATGCGCAGCCGCCGAAGCCGCCGGCTTCTCCCCCGCCAGCAGCGGAGACCCCGTCCCCGGTCGCGATGATGTCGCCGCAGGAGCGCGAGTTTCGCAAGAAGCTGAAGGAATTGCGCGACCACCTGACAAAAAACGCCGACTATGTCGGCCAGAAATTTCCCGAAGAGGCGCGCAAGATGCATTACGGCGAGATCGAGCACCGCTCGATCTACGGCGAGGCCACTCCCGACCAGGCCAAAGAGCTGGACAGTCATGCGTTCCGGCGTCGAGCCGCGCGCATCACCGCATGGCACCGCGCGCTGCGGATCGTCAATGCGCCCACAACAAAAGCGCTACCCCGGTCACGATGAGCACAATGCCGAGGGCTTCGCGGGAAGTCATCGCCTGTTTGAACACGAAGCGTGAAATCGCCTGCGCGAACAGCACTTCGACCAGCGCCAGCGTGCGCACGCTGGCGGCGGTGGCGAGCGCGAAAGCGAGGAACCAGAATTGCGAGGCGAGCGCGCCCATGAACCCTGCGAACAGCGACAGCCGCCAGGCGCGCACAATGTCGGCGAGCACCTGCGGATCGCGGAGTCGCAGGTAAAGCGACAGCAATATTGATTGCAGCAGGAGGCCGGCCACCAGCGTGAGCGTCGCGTCCATGACATAGCTCGGCCCACCGAGGCGCAGGATCGCGCCGCGATAGCCGACCGCGGAAAGCGCGAACATGGCGCCAGCGGCAAGTCCGAGCAGCGTCGCTGTCAAGCTCGATGGCGTTCCCGGCTTGACCGCCATGATGACGACCCCGACGGTAGCAGTGACGATCGCCGCCGCCATCGCGGGCGTCACCGCGTCGCCGAGAAAGATGAGACCGAACAGTGCGACCTGCACCGGCTCCGTTTTGATATAGGCATAGACCACGACAAAGGAGCGGTCGTTCATGGCGGCAAGCATCAACGCGGTAGCGCCGATCTGCGTCAGAGCCCCCAGCACCACCCACGGCCAAAAGATGGCCGGCGGCCGCGGCAGCTCTTGTCCCAGCGCGATCATTACGGCGGCGAGGAAGACAAGTGCGAACGGAAAGCCAAATAGAAAGCGCACGTGGGTCGCGCCCACAGTGCCGAGCTTGGCGGTAAGCTCGCGCTGCGTGGCGTTGCGCACGGTTTGCGCGGCCGCAGCGATAACGGTGAAGACAGCCCAAAGCCACGCGGGATCGAGCATCGGACGTTTCGTCGGACAATCCTAGGAGGGGGCGCGTTCTGCGACCACCATGTAGTTCACGTCCATGTCGGTCGAGAGCTGCCAGCGGTCGGCCAAGAGATTGTAGATCACTCCGGTCTCGTCGATGACGCGCAGCCCATGGCGCTCGAGCGCCGCCTCGAGTTCGTTCGGCGTCACGAACTTTTCCCATTGGTGAGTGCCGCGCGGCAACCAGCGCAGCACATATTCGGCGCCGACGATCGCCAAAGCGAAACTCTTGAGGGTGCGATTGAGCGTCGCCGTGATCATGAGCCCCCCGGGCCGGACCATCTCCGCGCAACGGCTGATGAAGAGGCCAAGATCCGCGACGTGCTCGACGACTTCCATGGCAAGCACGACGTCGAAGCGCTCGCCTTCGTCGGCCAGCGCTTCGGCCGTGGTCGCGCGGTAGTCCACCACGACGCCCGCTTCGCTCGCATGCAGCTTCGCCGCCTCGATGTTCGTCTGCGAGGGGTCCGCGCCCACGACCGCGGCGCCGAGGCGCGCCAACGGCTCGCTCAGAATGCCGCCGCCACAACCGATGTCGAGCACCCGAAGGCCGGCGAGCGCGTCGAGCCGCCGCTCCTCACGGCCGAAATGCCGACCCCCCACCTGCTTGATGAAAGCGAGCCGCACCGGGTTGAACCTATGCAGCATGGCCATCTTGCCGCGCGGATCCCACCATTCGGCGGCGTACGCCGAAAATTGCGCGACCTCCGCCGCGTCGACGGTTGAACCGGGTTCGGGCTTGGGCCTGCTCGCCATCGATCTTCTCCAAAGCCGCGGTTGCGGCCATGCGGCCTCCCCCGGTATGTATACGCGCCTTTTCGCGCGAGGGCTTGCCGCAAGGCGGAGCGCGCCTCGACTCACGCCGGAGATCCCGCGAGTCCGTCATGGCCCGCCTGGTTATGAAATTTGGCGGCACCTCGGTTGCCGATATCGAGCACATCCGCAATGTCGCGCAGCACGTCAAGCGCGAGGTCGGCGCCGGCCACGAGGTGGCGGTCGTGGTCTCGGCCATGGCCGGGACCACCGATCGGCTGGTAGGCTGGTGCCGCGAGGCCGCGGCCTTGCATGACGCGCGCGAATACGATGCCGTGGTGTCCTCGGGCGAGCAGGTGACCGCCGGGCTGTTGGCCATCATGCTGGAGGGAATGGGGGTCAATGCCCGCTCGTGGCAGGGCTGGCAGCTGCCGATCCTGACCTCCAATGCTCATGCCGCGGCGCGCATCCTCGACGTCAATGGCGCCGAACTTGTCAAACGCTTCAAGGAGCGCCGCGAGGTGGCCGTGCTGGCCGGTTTCCAGGGCGTGCACAAGGAGACGGGCCGCATCACTACGCTGGGACGCGGGGGATCAGATACCTCCGCGGTCGCGATCGCGGCAGCCATTGCGGCGGAGCGGTGCGACATCTACACCGACGTCGATGGCGTCTACACCAGTGATCCTCGCGTCGTGCCGCACGCGCAACGGCTGGAACGGATCGCCTACGAGGAGATGTTGGAGCTCGCTTCGCTCGGCGCCAAGGTCTTGCAGGTGCGCTCGGTCGAGCTTGGAATGGTGCATAACGTGCGCATCTTCGTGCGTTCGAGCTTCGAAAAGCCCGAGGACATCGACCCGCACGACACGCCGCCCGGAACACTCATTTGCGGCGAGGAGGAGATCGTGGAACAACAGGTCGTCACCGGTATCGCCTTTTCGAAGGACGAGGCGCAGATCTCGATTCGGCGCGTTCAGGACAAGCCCGGCGTCGCGGCCGCGATCTTCGGCCCGCTCGCCGAGGCCAATATCAACGTCGACATGATCGTGCAGAACGTCTCTGGGGACGGCGCGACCACCGACCTGACCTTTACCGTCCCCGCCTCCGATTATCAGCGGGCCACCGAAACGCTCATCAAGGCCAAACGCGAGGTCGGTTACGAGCGCCTCGATGGCGCAAACGACGTTGCGAAAATATCGGTAATCGGCATTGGCATGCGCAGCCACGCCGGCGTCGCGGCCAAGGCGTTCAAGGCGCTGGCGGAGAAGGGTATCAACATCCGCGCCATCACCACCTCCGAGATCAAGTTTTCGCTGCTGATCGACGCCAATTACACCGAGCTCGCGGTGCGCACGCTGCACAGTCTCTATGATCTGGATAAATGAGCGGCTCAGTCCCCGGATGCGGCGCCGCGCCTGCGCGAGATGCCGCCCCTCGCCGAGCTGACTTATGCCCAAACAGACCATCTCGTACGCGCAGCGCTTCGAGGACCTCTACCTCATGCGCTGCTTCGGTAGCCGCAGCGAGGGGTTCTATATCGACATCGGGTCCGGACACCCGGTTTACGACAACACGTCGTTTGCGTTCTATCTCAAGGGTTGGCGCGGCGTCACGGTTGAGCCCAACCCGTCCCTCGCGCGTCTGAGCAGAGCAGTACGGCCGCGCGATCGGCACGTCGAGGCTCTCCTCGGCGCAAGCGTCGGCGAAGCCACCTTTTATCTCGTGAATGAATTCCACGGCCTTTCGACCATGATCGAAAGCCATGCCCGCGCGGCACAAACGCAATTCGGGAAATCCTCTCAGGCCCTCGCGATGCCAGTCACGACGCTGAATGAGCTCTGCCGGCGGCATGCGCCGCCCACGTTCGAATTCCTCAAAGTGGACGTGGAAGGCGCCGAGCACGAGGTGCTGCTCAGCGGCGATTGGCAGAGCTTTCGGCCGAAGGTGGTGGTGGCCGAAGCGCTTGCACCCTATACGTTGGCGCCCGCCTGGCCGGCATGGGAGCCGTTTCTCGCAAAACACGGCTATCGCTACGTCTGGTTCGACAGCCTCAACCGTTATTACCTCGCCGAGGAGGCGAGCGAACTCGCGCGCTGTTTCGAGACGGCACCGACCTCGTTCGCGGAGGCGTTTCAGTTCCGCAATGTCCAACCGGCGCTCGCCGATGCGGCCCATCCCGACCATCGATTGGCTAAGCTGTTGGCCGGCAACGACATGACGCGCCTGCCGCTGCTTGGGTACGACGTTCTCCTTGAACTCGTCACCGCGGACATTGCTTGCGCCGCGCTCGAAGAGCCGGCCGACACCGACGCAATCGCCGACGCCATCGAACGGCTGTTCGGACCCGACCCGACGTTGTCGAGCAAAGACTTGCGGCTCCCCGCCGCTCCTTTGCTGCGCGAGGTCTACGCCGCGCTCGTCGACAGCGACCAATTTCGCACCGCCTGCGGCCGGATTTCCGCGAGTTATGCCTGGTAGCGTTGGCGACCCGCCGTCGCCGCCGCTCGCCGGGGGCAACCGCCCATGCACTGGCTTGCGGTTTGCATGCCGCATTCGCTATAGGCGATGAGCGAGAGGCTGCCGTGGGCCGCGGGCCACGGGCACTCTTAAGCCTGATTGTGTGGCACCGGGGGCATATGGCCCCGGCCGCATGCGCCGTCCGAGGGATCACGTCATGCGTGGCGCGCTCGGCGGTCCGCGCGTGCTGTTGCGCCGGCTTCGCGAGGTCATGGCGGAGCCGGTCAGCGCGCAGGAGCGCCTGGACAAGATCGTGGTGCTGATCGCCGCGAATATGGTCGCGGAGGTCTGCTCCGTCTATGTGCTGCGCGTGGACGGCACGCTCGAACTCTACGCCACTGAGGGCCTCAACAAAGCGGCGGTGCACCAGACCGTGCTGCGCGCCGACGAGGGTCTCGTCGGTTTGGTCGCCAGCGAAGCGAACCCCATCAACCTGTCGGAGGCGCAAAACCATCCTGCCTTCTCCTATCGCGCGGAGACGGGCGAGGAGATTTACCACTCGTTCCTCGGCGTGCCGGTCCTGCGCGCGGGCAACACGCTGGGCGTGCTCGTCGTGCAGAACCGGGCGCGGCGCACCTATACCGAGGAGGAGGAGGAGGCGCTGCAGACGACCGCGATGGTGCTCGCCGAGATGATCGCCTCGGGCGAACTCTCGGCCATCGCCAAGCCCGGCGCCGAGCCCGCAGCGCGGCGGCCGCTGCACCTCGTTGGCACTGCGCTCAACGAAGGCATGGCGCTCGGTCATGTGGTGCTGCACGAGCCGCGCGTCGTGATCACCAATTTCATCGCCGACGACGTGCCGAAAGAGTTGAAACGGCTGGAAGCCGCGGTCGAGACCATGCGCTCGGATCTCGACGTCTTGCTCGAGCGCGGCGAAGTGGTCGAGGGCGGCGAGCACCGCGACGTGCTCGAGGCCTATCGCATGTTCGCCTATGACCGCGGCTGGGTGCACCGCCTGGAAGAAGCGGTGGCCACGGGCCTTACCGCCGAAGCCGCGGTCGAGCGCGTGCAGTCGGACACGCGCGCGCGCATGCTGCGCGCGACCGACCCGTATCTGCGCGAGCGGCTGCATGATCTCGACGAGCTCGCCAACCGCCTGATGCACCAGTTGCTCGGCAAGGACTACGCGCCGGCGCGCGACCGACTGCCCGAAAACGCCGTCCTGGTCGCCCGCTCCATGGGGCCGGCGGCGCTGCTCGAATACGATCGCAAGCGCCTGCGCGGCCTCGTCCTCGAGGAAGGCGGTCCCAACTCGCACGTGGCGATCGTCGCCCGCGCGCTCGGCATCGCGGCGGTGGGCGAGATCGCCAATGCCACCGGCGTCGTCGACCCCGGCGACGCCATCATCGTCGACGGCTCGAGCGGCGATGTGCATGCGCGGCCGTCGCCCGACATGGAGGCCGCCTATGTCGAGCGAGTGCGCTTGCGCGCCCGCCGGCAATTGCAATACCTCGCCCTGCGCGACAAGCCCTGCGTCACCAGGGACGGCGAGAAGATCGAGCTGATGATCAATGCGGGTCTCGCCGTCGACCTGCCGCACATCGATGAGACCGGAGCCGTCGGCATCGGGCTGTTCCGCACCGAGTTGCAGTTCATGGTGGCGGCGAGCTTGCCCCGTACGGCCGAGCAATTCTCGCTTTATCGCGCCGTGCTCGACGCCGCCGGCGACAAGCCGGTGACGTTTCGCACGCTGGATATCGGGGGCGACAAGGTACTTCCCTACATGCGCAACGTGGAGGAGGAGAACCCGGCACTCGGTTGGCGTGCCATAAGGCTGGGGCTGGACCGGCCGGGCCTGCTGCGCAGCCAGATCCGCGCGCTGCTGCGCGCAGCCGCCGGACGTGATCTGAAAATCATGTTCCCGATGATCGCCACCGTGGAGGAATTCGACGAGGCCAAGTCGCTGGTCGAGCGTGAACTCACCCACCTGCGCCGGCACAGCCACAAGCTGCCGGAGCGGGTCGAGGTCGGCACCATGCTCGAGGTCCCTTCCCTGCTCTACCAGCTCGACGAGTTGCTCGATCGTGTCGACTTCCTCTCGGTTGGTTCCAACGATCTCGTACAGTTTTTCTATGCCGCGGACCGCGGCAATTCGCGCGTGGCCGATCGGTTCGACGCGATCTCGGCGCCGTTCTTGCGCGCGCTCAAGAGCATCGTGGACAAGGGCCGCGCGTACGCCAAGCCGGTGACGCTGTGCGGGGAACTCGCCTCGAAACCGCTCGGGGCGCTCGCTCTGGTCGCCATCGGCTACCGCTCGTTCTCGCTCTCACCCTCCGCAGTCGGTCCGGTCAAAGCCATGCTGCTCGAGCTTGACGCCCGCAAGACGGCAGCGCTGATCGAGCCGTTGATCGAGAGTCCGGCCGGCAGCTTGCAGATCCGCGAGCGGCTCAAAGCTTTTGCCTCCGAACAGGGACTCCAGATTTGATGCTGGCGCACTATATGGCGACTGGAGCCGACCCGGCGCCGCCGGCGCCGCACTCGAACCGTGCTGTCGGCCTTCTCCTGATTTTTCTCAGCCATGCTTCCTGAGCAAAAACTCGACGCACTTGTCGCCCGGCACAAGGCGGTCGAACACGAGCTTGCGAGTCCGGTGGCGCCTGAGACCTACATCAAGCTCTCGCGCGAATTCGCCGAGCTGGCTCCCATCGTCGAGACGGTGAACAACTATCGTGGCGTGGTCGCCGAGATCGCGGGCCTCGATGCGCTCATCGCGGACGCCGCCACCGACGCCGAAATGCGCACCATGGCGGCCGCCGAGAAGCCGCAACTCGAAGAAAAACGAGCGGCGCTCGAGCGCGAGATCAAGCTCGCGCTGGTCCCCAAAGATGCGATGGACGAGCGCAACGTGATCCTGGAAATCCGCGCCGGCACCGGCGGCGACGAGGCCGCGCTCTTCGCCGGCAATCTGTTCCGGATGTACGAGCGCTACGCCGCGAATCAGGGCTGGAAGGTGGAGGCGATCTCCGCGAGCGAAGGCACCATGGGAGGCTTCAAGGAGATCGTGGCGGAAATCCGAGGCCGCGGTGCGTTCGCCAAGCTCAAGTTCGAGTCAGGCGTCCATCGCGTTCAGCGCGTGCCCGACACCGAAGCCGCAGGCCGCATCCATACATCGACCGCCACCGTCGCCGTGCTGCCCGAGGCGGCCGACGTCGACATCAACATCGACGACGACGACCTGAAAATAGATACCTTGCGCTCGGGCGGGGCCGGCGGCCAGCACGTCAACAAGACCGAATCGGCCGTGCGTGTCACCCACATCCCCTCCGGCATCGTGGTCATGATGCAGGAAGACCGTTCGCAGCACAGAAATCGCGCCAAGGCGATGGCGGTGCTGCGCGCCCGCCTTTACGACTTCGAGCGGCAGAAGCGGGATGCCGCCCGCGCCGCCGAGCGTCGCGGCCAGGTCGGTTCCGGCGACCGGTCCGAGCGCATCCGCACCTATAACTTTCCGCAAGGGCGCGTGAGCGATCACCGGATCAATCTCACGCTTTACAAGCTGCCGCAGGTGATCGAAGGCGAGGCGCTCGGCGAGATCATCGACGCCTTGGTGACCGAGCACCAGGCGGAATTGCTGGCGGCGGAGGGCACGTCATGACAAGTGCCGGCCTGCCACTCGCCGACACGGCAGCCGACGCATCCGCGGGCGACTCGATCGCCGCCGCGCGGCGGCAGCTGGCGCGCGCGTTTCGCCAGCAGGACCTCGAGACGCCCGAGCTCGATGCGCGCATCATTGTCGGCCACGTGCTCGGCCTCGATCACACGGCGCTTTCCGCCCAGTCGAGCCGCGTGCTCACCGCCGAGGAGGCAGCCATCATCGCCGAACTTTCGGCGCGGCGGCTTGCCCGCGAACCGGTCGCGCGCATTCTTGGCCGCAAGGAATTCTGGGGACTGCCTTTCAAGGTCAATGCCGAGACCCTGCTGCCTCGGCCGGAAACCGAGACCGTGGTCGAAGCCGCGCTGGCTGCGCTCCATTGCGACAATCGCAAATCGCGCGCGCTGCGCATCGTCGATCTCGGGACTGGCTCGGGCGCGCTGCTCCTGGCTCTGCTCTCCGAGCTGCCGGGTGCTTACGGCATCGGCACCGATGTCAGCTTCGCGGCGCTGCGTTGCGCCCGCGACAACGCTGCCGCGCTCGGCCTGTCCGCCCGTGCGTCGTTTGTGGCCTGCGACTATGGAACGGCGCTCAGCGGCCCGGCCGACGTCCTCGTTTCCAATCCCCCATACGTTGCGCGTGGCGACATTGCGGGACTGCAGGCCGAAGTACGCGACTTCGATCCGCAACGCGCGCTCGACGGCGGGCCCGACGGGCTTGATGGCTATCGCGCAATTGCATCCGATGTCCGGCCCCTACTCGCGCCCGACGGCATCTTGGTCCTCGAACTGGGACAGGGCCAGTTCGGCGCCGTGACATCGATCTTCGCCGCTGCGGGGCTTGAGCCGGCCGCGGCGCGACACGATCTTTCAGGCATCACCCGGGCCGTGGTCATGCGGGGCCGCATGAGGGGTCCACATTCCCGGTACGAAAAAAAGCACTTGGATTGTGGGCCAAGACCGACTAGGTTTCGCCCACGGAATCGACCCGAGATAGTTGAGCGCCGATAGCGAGCCCCGGAGCAGGACTGCGGAGAGCCGACGGTGCGGACGAAGCGAACGAAAGGCGCCGGATGAGCCGGCAAGTGGTTCGCCCAATCGGGATTAGATGTTTTATCGGTTCGGCGCTGATCCGCGAGCGACGCGGACATGCTTGTAAGGAAGAGCTGGGCAACGCCGCGGTATGCCGCGGACAAGGGGTTGCTGCTTCGCGACACGGAACATGAGATTGCGGCGGTACGCCGCATTTGCCTCCTGCTTGAACGGGCGAGGACGCGGTCGTTTTGCGTACTCGCGCGAGGGAGTAGCGAGGATTTGGTGAAGCCACGGCGGCAGGAAGCCGCCACAATGAAGGGGTTGGCAACAGGCGAGTCATGAGAAACGGTCAAAACAAACGCATGCGCGGACGCAACAATCACCGCAAGAGTCACAATCCGATGGTGCGCGTATTCGAATCGAACGGTCCGGATGTAAAGATTCGCGGAAACCCATCTCACATTGCAGAAAAATACGTTCAACTTGCACGAGACGCGCTGACCTCGGGGGATCCGATCTCCGCGGAGAACTACTATCAGCACGCCGAGCATTATTATCGCGTGATCGCGGCGGCGCAGGAGCAATTCCGGCAGAACAACCCCCACTTCTCGCGTCCCGAGAACGAACAGCCGGGGGCGCGCGAGGCTAACTTCGACGAGGGCGACGACGACGGGCAACCGTCGATGAGTGGCTCCTCCGATTCGCCTTACGGTACTCGCGAGCCGCAACCCTACATCCCTCGCGATGCGCAGCCTTTCCCGCAGCATCAACAGCGCCATCCAAACCAGCCGCGCCCACCGCAGGGCCAGACGCCCGCCGACGGTGACGTGGACCGGTTGCCTTCCTTCATCACCGGCGGGCAGCAGCAGCCCCAGCAAGGTCAGCAGGGCCAAAACGGCCACGATAATCAGCCCGACCGCTTCCCGCTGCACCGCCGTCGCCGTCGTCACCGCGGACCGCGTCCGGACATGCAGGGTGGCGGCGAGGGCGGGAACGAACCTTCCGCGCAAGGCGAGTGATGATGAAACTCCCGCGTCGATCTGTGCGGCATTTTCTCGTCATGTAATGAATTGCCGGCGCGAGACCGGCAGACTGCTATCGACCGGGCGAAGGCACGAGTGCCGGCTCGAGCGCGGGTACCAAGCGCGCGCGCTCGCGGCGCGCCGGAATGGCACGATAGACCTGCTTCGTCGCCTCGACGATGTGCACGCCCGCGAACGGCGCAGCGACGGACGAGCCTGCGCGCTCCCAGGCCACGGCCGAGCGCAGGAACCAGCCGCGCGCGACCGGCGGAACATGCAGGGCGTCCGCCCAACCCGTCGGCGTGAACCAGGCCTCGCGCAGCAGCTGCGTGATCTGCGAGCGCGAGTAGGGCCGGCCATGGCCGAATGGCGTCGTATCGAGGCGCGCCCATACTCCGCGCCGGTTCGGCACCACGATCAACAGGCGTCCGCCCGCGGCCAACACGCGCCAGACCTCGCGCAGCAAAGCGATCGGGTCGCGTGCCATTTCGAGTGCGTGCACGAGCAGCACCCGATCGACCGCGGAATCGGTAAGGGGCATCTCCAGCTCATCGACGAGAGCGACAAGACCGGGCCGATCGGTCGGCCATTTGACCACGCCCTGCACGGCCGGCATGAAGGCGAGGCAGCGTTCCGCCTCCTCGCGAAACAGACCGAGATAGGGCGTCGCATAGCCGATCCCCAGCACGCTCATACCGCGCGTATCGGCAAAGCGCTGGCGAATACCGCGTCCGACGAAACGACGCGCCACGATTCCGAGGCGCTGGGCATAGAAATTGCGCAGATCGACGACATCAATGGACATGCAATAAAGGTAGCATGAATTTTCCGTCGTTTTGGGCGCCCGAGCCTCCCCTCCAGCCTTGCAGGGCTACGGTTCGGGGTGCCTAATAGGCCAACTGGGCTGATGCAGTCGGAGAGCGATATGCCCGCGCAAACCCGCTTGTTTTTGTGTCTCCAGGACAATTACGGCGTGCTCCTGCATGATCCCGAAACTGGCGCGACCGCAGCGATCGATGCGCCGGAGGCCGCACCGATCGAGGCCGCGCTGAAGACGACCGGATGGCGGCTGACCGACATTCTCGTCACCCATCATCACGCGGATCACACCGGCGGCATCGCTGAACTCAAGCAGCGCCACGCTTGCCGAGTGGTTGCCCCTCACGGCGAAGCCGCGCGCATTCCGCTGGTCGATGTGGCGGTGCGCGAGAACGACGAGGTTGGGGTCGGCACGCTGCAAGGCCGCGTGCTCGAGACGCCGGGGCACACCGCGGGCCACATCAGCTATGTCTTCCCGGCCGACAAGCTTGCTTTCGTCGGTGACACATTGTTCTCGATCGGCTGCGGTCGCGTCATCGAGGGCACGCCGGAAATGATGTGGCAGTCGCTTCTCAAGCTGCGCGGCTTGCCCGACGAGACGCGCATCTACTGCGGCCACGAATATACGAAAGCCAACGTCCGCTTCGCCAAGACCATCGAGCCCGCCAACGCAGCGCTTACCGCACGTGAGAAAGAGGTCGAAAAACTTCTCGCCGCGCACCAGCCGACCATTCCGTCGACCATGGGCTCGGAAAAGGCGGCGAACCCGTTTCTGCGCGCGGACGTGCCGGAAGTGGCGAAGTCGGTCGGACTTGTGGGCAGCCCGGCTTGGAAAGTGTTCGCCGAAATCCGCGAGCGGAAGAACAGGTCCTAGCCCGCCGAGCGCGCGGCAGCGAGCCTGCAGCGCATTTCTAGCGCACGAGAGGGCAACCTCAATTCGGTGCTGCTTGCGCCAGCTTGCTCCACTCGTCGGCCTGCACGCGGACGATCAATTTGTAGCCGCCGCCGCCTGGCTGAAACACCGAGGCCTCGCCTTCGCGCACATCGAACCACTCCTTGCCGAAAGCATCGAGGATATTCGGCTTGTGGGTGACGACGACGATGTTGGCGCCGGCGGGCGGCACGGTTGCCGCGACCTTGCGCAGCGCTTGGGCGCGCCGATTGTTCTCGATCGGAGTGACGACCAATCCCCCTTCGCTAAAGTCGGACGAGGCCGTTACCTCGCCCAGATTCATCAGCGTTCCGGTCTCGACCGCGCGATTGAATGCGCTGCTCTGCACCTGCCCGACAGGAATCCTGAGCTTGCGGAACGCCTCGCCGATTTCCTTGGCTTTCGCTTTGCCGGTGTCGTTGAGCTGGCGCTGCTGCGCCACGTTCTTGGGATTGAGCGGATCGGTGTCGGCCTGGTCCGGATACGTCGCGCCGTGACGGAACACGATCACGTATCCGCCTTGGCGCAGCGCATTGACCCATTCGTTTTGCGCCTGTGCGTCTCGCTCCGCCGCCGCCAATAGCAGGAACGCCACCGCAAACGCCACGATTTGAAAGCGGCCAGAACGCGTCGTCATTGGTTGCCTCCCCTTGCTCGAGGTGCGGCCGGAGCGAACGACGGCACCTCGCACGGAACACACCAGCAGGGTAAGATTGTCGTCTCCGAAACACAATCTCGCACCGTTTCACGAAGAGGTCATAATGCTCTCCGCCGCCGAGGTGATGCGCCTGCTCGACCTCAAGCCGCATCCCGAAGGCGGACATTATCGCCAGACGTTCCGCGACCGCCGCTCGGTGGACGGGGCGCGCCCGGCATCGACGGCGATCTATTTCCTGCTGGCGCGCGGCGAGCGCTCGCATTGGCACAGGGTCGATGCGGTCGAGGTCTGGCACTACCATGCCGGCGCGCCGCTCAAGCTCGAGATCGCAGCCGACGCCAAGGGTCCGACCGAACGGATCACGTTGGGAGCCGATCTTGCGGCCGGTGAGCGGCCGCAGGCGATCGTGCCGGCTCACGCCTGGCAGGCGGCGCAGAGCCTGGGTGAGTGGACGCTGGTCGGCTGCACCGTCGCGCCGGGATTCGAGTTCAGTCGCTTCGAGCTAGCCCCAAAGGACTGGGCACCCGCGGGCGCCACCTGAGGTCCAGACCCACTGAGGTCCATGCCCAGCCGTGCGTTCAAGCGAGATATTGTCCGCCGTTTGCCGTCAAGGTCGCGCCGGTAATGAAGCCGGCATCGTCGGAGGCTAGAAAGACGACGCAACGCGCGATTTCCTCCGGTTCTCCCAGTCGGCCGATCGGGATATGCGGCAGGATGTTCTTCTCCAGCACGTCCTGCGGCACCGCCTTGACCATTTCGGTCGCGATATAGCCGGGACAGACGGCGTTGACGGTAATGCCGCTCCTGGCGCTTTCCTGCGCCAGCGCTTTGGTAAAGCCCAACTCCCCGGCCTTGGCTGCGGAATAGTTCGCCTGACCGACTTGTCCCTTCTGGCCGTTGATCGACGAGATGTTGATGATGCGGCCGAATTTGCGGCTGCGCATCCCTTCGATCACCGGCCGGCACATGTTGAACAGCGAGCTCAAATTGGTGTTGATCACCGCGCCCCATTGCTCCGGCGTCATGCGGTGAAACATGGTGTCGCGGGTGATGCCGGCATTATTGACCAGCACCTCGACCGGACCGAGGTCGGCCTCGACCTGCTTGAGGCCGGAGGCGCAGGACTCGTAAGAGGAGACGTCCCACTTGTAGACGGGAATGTCGGCCGCGGCTTTGAATTTCTGCGCTGCCGCATCGTTGCCACCATAATTGGCGGCGACCTTGTAGCCGGCCGCCTTGAGAGCCTTCGAGATCGCTTCACCGATTCCGCGCGTTCCGCCCGTCACTACCGCGACGCGTGCCATGTCCACTCCTCCCTAGGACGAGCCGTTTCGTTGTGGTTGGGCGGCAGGCGGCGAACGCGATGCTCGTCGCCTGCGCCGTCGTCCGGCTCTTTAGTGTCGTGTCACCTTTCGATGCACATCGCAATGCCCATGCCGCCGCCGATGCAAAGCGTGGCGAGGCCCTTCTTTGCATTGCGCTTCTGCATTTCGTAGAGCAGCGTGACCAGCACGCGCCCGCCCGAAGCGCCGATGGGATGGCCCAGCGCGATCGCCCCGCCGTTGACGTTGACCTTCGACGTGTCCCAGCCGAGGTCCTTGTTGACGGCGCAAGCCTGCGCGGCAAATGCCTCGTTTGCTTCGATGAGGTCGAGATCGCCGACGTTCCAACCGGCTTTCTTGAGCGCCGCACGCGATGCCGGAATCGGCCCGGTGCCCATGATCGAGGGATCAACCCCGGCATGGGCCCAGGATACGATGCGCGCGAGCGGCGTCCTGCCGCGCTTGGCCGCTTCGCTCGCCTTCATCAACACCACCGCCGCCGCACCGTCGTTGATTCCGGACGCATTGGCAGCGGTGACCGAGCCGTCCTTGGCGAAGGCCGGACGCAGCTTGCCGATCGTCTCGAGCGTGGTTCCGTGCTTGGGATGTTCATCGGTATCCACCACGACATCGCCTTTGCGTGTTTTCACGGTTACCGGCACGATCTCGTCCTTGAAGCGTCCTGCTTTCTGCGCAGCCTCCGCCTTGTTCTGCGACGCCACTGCGAACTCGTCCTGCTGTGCGCGAGTAATCTGCCACTGCCGCGCGACGTTCTCGGCGGTGTTGCCCATGTGGTAGCCGTTGAAGGCGTCCCACAGGCCGTCCTTGATCATGGTGTCGACCATCTCGAAGTTGCCCATTTTCACGCCGCCGCGCAGATGGGCGCAGTGTGGGGCCTGGCTCATGGACTCCTGACCCCCCGCCACCACGATCTCGGAATCGCCGTTGAGAATGGCCTGGTAACCGAGGGCGGCCGCGCGCAGGCCGGAACCGCAGAGCTGGTTGACGCCCCAGGCGGGGATCTCGACCGGGATGCCGGCGGCAATCGAGGCCTGGCGTGCCGGGTTCTGGCCTTGGCCGGCCGTGAGAATTTGCCCCAGGATGACTTCGGAGACCTGGGAGCCCTCGACGCCGGCGCGCTTGAGCGTCTCCTGGATCGCGACCTTCCCCAACTCGTGGGCCGGGAGCGTCGCAAATGCCCCGTTGAAGGCACCGACCGGCGTGCGGGCCGCAGCGACGATGACGATATCGTCTTTCATGTCATAATTCCCTTCGCTATCCGGCTGAACGGCGGAGACTGGCTACCGGCTCGGTTTTTCGATTCCGGGCAAGCCCGCATCAGCGCCGGTGATCCCGCCGCCTATGGCCGCATCCTTGGAATGTGGGTACTGGCCTGTCAATTGGAAGGATTGCCGGGCTGTTCTGCATCCATTTGGCCCAAGGTGAAGCCGCCGGCGCGCCCCCGCTACCACGCCGCAGCAGATAAAACGGTGGCCGGGCTCAAAAAAAACAGGCTATGCTGCCCAACGCGGAGGCGGGAAACTGAGCGCACCAATGGCTGCGGAACCGGTCACCATCAAGAAATACGCCAACCGGCGGCTCTACAATACCGGCACGAGCACCTACGTCACGCTCGAAGACCTCGCGGCCATGGTGAAGGCGGGCGAGGATTTCATCGTCCACGACGCCAAGACCGGCGAGGACATCACCCGCCAAGTCTTGGCACAGATCATTTTCGAGCAGGAGAACAAGGAGGGGCAGAGCCTGATGCCGATCGCCTTTCTGCGCCAGCTCATCCGCTTCTACGGCGACAGTATGCAGATGCTGGTCCCGCGCTATCTCGAAGTCTCCATCGATTCGCTTACGCGCGAGCAGGAAAAATTTCGCCAACAGATGGCGCAGGCCTTCGGGGGAAGTCCGTTCGGCGCGCTCGAGGACCAGGTGCGGCGGAACATGGAAATGTTCGAACGCGCCTTTGCCATGTTCACGCCGTTCGCGCGGCGCGAGGGACAGTCTTCCGCCGAAGCCGACAAGGGCAATGCGCAGGCGGGCAGCAGCAGCGAAGAAATCACCGACCTCAAGCGCCAGATGGAAGAGATGCAGAAGCGTCTCGACCGTTTGAGCGACAAGGACCAGACGTAACTCTGACCAGTCTGCGTGCGCACCGTCGTCTGGACAGAGGATCTAGTACCCCAGCGCGCAGCCGTCCTTGCGCGGATCGGAGCCCCCGATCAGCACGCCGCGTTTCCAATCGATGTGGACCGCCTGCGCGCCGCCCCACGGTGAGGACGCGAGCGCCACTTCGTGCCCCCGCGCCAAAAGTCCTTCGATGCTCGCTGCCGGCAGCCCGCGTTCGACCACGCTCGTTCCTTCCACGAAGAACGCGCGCGGCGCATCGATCGCCGCCTGCACGTCCATGGCATAGTCGACGATGTTGGTGACGATCTGCGCATGTCCCATGGGCTGGTAGTGCGCGCCCATCACGCCGAACGACAGCTCACAATGCGCGCCACGGAAGGCAAGCGCCGGGATGATCGTGTGCATCGGCCGCTTGCTCGGACCGAATGCGTTGGGATGGTCGGGATCAACCACGAAACAGGCGCCGCGGTTGGTGAGCATGATGCCGGTCTGCTCCGTGCAGACGCCGACGCCGAAATGGGAATAGAGCGTATTGATCAGCGATACCGCCATGCGGTCGCGATCGACCACGGCGAGAAAGACGGTGTGGCTATCGGGCGGTGAAGGCGCCCTCGGCAATGGCACCCGTCGCGCGCGGTCGATACGGCCTGCGAGCTCGGCCGCGAAACGCTTGTCGAGCAAGGCTGGGACCGCGGCACGCATGAAAGCGGGATCAGCGACGTGGGTGTCGCGCACGGCATAGGCGAGACGCGCCGCCTCGAGCGCGACATGGAAGCGCTCGGCGCCGAGCGGGTCGAGCGCGGCGAGATCGAAGCGCTCCAGGATGTTGAGCAGCACCAGCGCGGTCAGGCCTTGGGTGTTGGGCGGCAATTCCAGCACGTCGAGCCCGCGGTAATTCGCGGCGATCGGCGCGACGATGTCGCCACGATGATGGGCAAAGTCTTCGGCCGACAAGAACGAGCCGCGCGCGGCAAGGGTGGCGACCATGTCGTCGGCGATCGCTCCCTCGTAGAAGGCGGACGGCCCCTTCTCCGCGATCGTCTCGAGGGTGTTCGCCAGCGCCGGCAGCTTGACGACATCGCCTTCCGCCGGTGGGCGGCCGCCGAATAAAAAATGCCGGGCAGCGCCGGGGTCGGCGCTAAGTTTCTCGACCTCTCGAGCCCACTCCCAGGCAATGCGCGACGCAACGGGAAATCCGCTCTCGGCATAGCGAATCGCCGGCGCCAGCGCGCGATCGAGGGAAAAGCGGCCATGCGCCGTAAGGATTGCCGCCCAGGCGTCGATCGCGCCCGGCACGGTCACGGCATGGATCGAGTCGGAGGCGATCGAGCGAATGCCCCGCGCCGTGAGCGCGTCTAGCGATGCCCGTGCGCCGGCTCGGCCGGAGCCGTTGTATCCCCAGACCGGTTTCCCCGGCACGTGCAGCATGCAAAAGCAATCGCCGCCGATGCCGGTCATGTGTGGCTCGACCACGCACAACACCGCGACCGCGGCCACGGCGGCGTCGGCCGCAGTGCCTCCGGCGCGCAACGCCTCGATGGCGGCGAGGCTCGCCAGCGGATGCGAGGTCGCTGCCATCCCCTCACAAGCGATGACCGGCGATCGGCCCGGCAGCTGAAAGTCGCGGCTCATGATGGTTCTTGCGGCGAGGTTGCGCTATTCGATGCCGCCGCCGCCGTGATCAGGGAGAGACGCGATGACATTGACGCTTGCTCAAGCCCGCACCATCCTCGACAAGACTCTTGCCGCCGCGCGCGAGAAGAAGCTCAAGCCGCTCGGCATCGCCGTCGTCGACAATCGCGGAGCGCTGCGCGCCTATGCCGAGGAGGACGGCAATCCGATCCTGCGGTCCAAGATCGCCTCGGGCAAGGCCTTCGGATCGGTCGCCTTCGGCGCGGGATCGCGGCGGCTGCACCAGATCGGCGTCGAGCGCCCCCACATGGCGGCCGCGCTGATCGAGATGAGCGGCGGCACGCTGGTGCCGGTGCCGGGCGGCGTGCTCATCCGCGACAAGGCCGGCGCGCTGCTTGGTGCCGTGGGCGTCTCCGGCGACACGTCCGACAACGACGAGGCGGCGGCGATCGCCGGCATCGAGGCTGCAGGCTTCGTCGCCGAGACTGGCGGCTAGACGGCGCCGACGGCTCGGAGGCGCTCTCTGGACGGACTTACGGATGATCGCTCGCTTGGTGCACCGGCTGCGCCGGGGCCGCTCGTTCGAATACGACCCTCGGCTGTGCCAATCGGACCGAGAGCCCGGCGATGAAATCGACGAAGCCGAGCACGGTGAGCAGCAACAAGGTCGACGACGTCGCCCGCGGCACGAACAGGAGTTCGCCCGCCATGGCGAGGAACAGGATTAACGACAGCAAATGGTCCACCATCGACTTGCCGCCGGGTCGTACCGATTTGATCAGCTCGACGTAGAGCAGCAAGATGCCGATTGCGACGATGAGGTCGCCGAGGGTCACTGGCATGCTGCGGTCAAAGACCGGAGGGAAGGTCGCCTCAGAGGCAAGGGGTATCGTGAAGACCGCGCTTTTCCCCTCATCCCTCAGCGGCATGTTGAGGAGAAAAACGACGATGTTGAAGAACGCAAACGGGATGAGCAGCAAGGGGAAAGCGATGAGGTACATGACAGTCGGCTCTCTTCACGCAGACCTTGCAACCTCGCCCGGCCGTGCTCCGGTCCTCCACTCCAAGTTCACTGCGATTGCAGCGCCCCGCAACGTCTGGAGCGAGATCAGACCTCTTTCCTCGGCTTGAGCACTTGGCGGCCGCGGTACATGCCGGTCTTGAGATCGATGTGGTGCGGCCGCCGCAACTCGCCCGAATCCTTGTCCTCGACGTAGGTCGGCTGCTCCAGCGCATCGGCGGAGCGGCGCATTCCGCGCCTCGACGGCGATGTTTTTCGTTTCGGAACAGCCATGGTCGTACTCCTGGTGACTTGTCGTGAAAGGCAATTCCTTGCCTGCGCCTTTGGAAGCGGGCTTATAGAGGATCGCGCACGTCAAGGCCAGAGCCGCGAGCAGGCCGCGCTACTTGGCCCCCCTCGCACAGAACGCGAGCGAAGCCTGCGCCGCGCCGCGCGCCTCGTAGATGGCGGCGAGCCGGCGCACCGCCGGTCCCGGCTGCTTGGCGCTGCGCCGCCGCGGGTTCGGCAGCACCGCGGCCAGCAACGCCGCCTCGTGCGGAGTGAGCGACCGCACCGACTTGTTGAAGGCGTAGCGGCTGCCGGCCTCCGCGCCGAATTGCCCGTTGGGGCCCCACTCCGCGATGTTGAGATAGATTTCAAGCACCCGCCGTTTCGGCAGCACGAGATCCATCCACAGCGCGAGCGGAAGCTCCAACGCCTTGCGCAGGAAACTGCGCCCCGGCCACAGGAACAGATTTTTGGCGGTCTGCTGGGTAATGGTGGATACCGCCCGCGCCGCGCCGATGTCGTCGACATCCTCCAGCCGTTCGCGGATCTCCTGCCAATCGACGCCGCGATGGGTGCAGAAGCGGCCGTCTTCGGAGGCAATAACGGTCGCCGGCAGCGCCGGCGCCATACGCTCGATCGGGACGTAGCTTCGCTCGACGCGCGCGCCCGTTGCCCAGCGCCATAGCATCAAGGTCGAGATCGGGTTGATCACGCGATAGAGCGGCACCAAGACATAGGGCAACAACACCACAAGCATGACGGCGAACGCGCAAACCCATGCCAGGCGGGAAAGCCATGGCTGCGGTTTTGCGGCGCGCGGTTCCCTCGCAGGCGGCATCGGCCGTCCAATCGATGAGCCTTTGGTGTGTGGCTGCGGGCAGGCGCCGCTAGCCGCTATCCGGCGGATCGCCGAGCTCAAGCCCCTCATATGCGAGCGTCAGCTGCTCAATGGCAACGTCATTGCTCGCAGCATTTAGGTCCGGCGCCTCGAATTTGATCGGCAGCGCCCCCTTCAGCACCCAAGCGGCCGTGATCCGCCGCTCGCCGTCATGCAGTTCGATCCGCACATCCTTGCGCGGCGCAGGACCCGCGCCCTGCTGCACCGCTCGCGCCCATTTTTCGAAGGCATCGTCATGGGTGATGCCGCGCTCGATCGTCACCGGCTCGAACTTCGTAGGTCCAACGATGACGCGCGACGCATTCGGATCGCTGCCGTCGTGAACCGTCACCAGTTCGGTGAGCTGGCCAAGCCCACGCACGCGGCGCACGCCCGCGATCTGCTCGCCGTCCCACACGACACGCAGCGAGTAGCGAGCGGTGTGGATGCAATAGTGCCGCAAGACGAAGCTCGCGGACGAGTGAGCCTTGCCAGAGCTGCCGATGCCGATGATGACGAATTCGGCGGGCCTGAGCGGCGCGACGCCGATCACCAGGATGAGGATGCCCTGATCGATGTCGTGCTGCGTCATGGTCGAGGCGTCGCAGCGCACGAAAAAGGCTTCCTGCGGCTTGTCGCCCTGCAACGCGCCTTGCCGAAAGAGGCCGAGCAGAAAATCCTCGACGCTCGTGCGGATGCGGTCCCAGAGCGGCGGGCCGTTCGGCTCGAACACGGCCCATCGCAGGCCGCGCGTGATGCTCGATTCCAAGAACAGCTCCAGACGCCGCACCGGGACGAATTTGAACGCGTCCTCAACGTCGTCGCCCGCGAGCGTGCGCGCGCCCCAGAGAACGATTGCGCCGCCGGAAAGCGCACGCACGCCGTTGACCCCCATGGCGTTGAGCGCGGAGAGCTGCGCCTGCGAGAGCGCGACGCTCACACCCTGTACGCCGAGCAGGTTCGCCTGCACCCCCGCCGGAGCTTTCCAGACGCCACTGGACGCGTCGATGCGCGCATAGATCCCGGCCACCGCACCGCAGGGTGCGAAGCTCGCGACTTGATTGCCGCGCAAGGGATCGGCCGCCTGCAGCCGCGGATAGTAGAGCGCCGCGTTCGCGCTTGCGTTCGCCAATGCAGTTATCTCCGACCGCGTCGGTGCCGCCGCCCAGGCCGCCGGCGGATCGATGATCACCATTGCGCGGCGGCGGGCGGCGTAGTCGATCGCGGCATCCCAGGTGGCGCGTCCGACGTCGGTGGTGCGCGACAGCGGCGGGATGCAGAGAATGTTGAAAGGGTGGTCCGCGTGTTCGAGCAGCCAGAGGCCACGCTTCTTCGCCTCCAGCGCCGGGCTCGACAAATCGGCATCGGTGAGCGTCGACCCGCTCGGCACGACGCGCGCGATCAACGCCTTGCGGCCACCGTTGAGAAAGTACTGCTGCACCGCGTAGCCGAGCGGCATCTCCAGGACCAATCCGCCGAACTGGGCCTGGAATTCCGCAAAACTGTGCACCATGCGAGGGGCGCCGGCCGGCCCGGACGGGGTCACACCGACGAACGCGGCCGTGGACGTACCAACGCCTTCGATGGGGCGCGCGCCCGTAGGCGCTTCTTCGACAAAGACGCCGGGATGCTCCGGCATGGCAGTCCCTCCTGCGGCGGCGACGGCGGCATACCAAAAACGGCAGCGTAGAGGGCGGCGGCGCCCCGGTCCATTGCGTGCTTGCCTTGAGTCGTGGCCGGTCGATCCGCGCCGTGATGGCATTGCCGCGAGCAGTCCGCCGCTGGTAAATCAGGGCGGCAAAGCGTGGAGCGCCCGAATGGCCAAGGACGCCACCGTCTCGCAGGATCTGGCGGACAAGTTCAAGACGGAGAAGGATTCGCCTTATCTGCGCTTCGCGCGCGGGGAAGGCCTCGACATCATCAGCGCGCAATACGTGCCCAATCTGCGTACCGTCGAATTGAAGCCGTGGGCGCGCAAGAGCGGCAAGGGCGTGTTCATCAATCACGAAGCCTCGCGCACCTCGAACGACTGTTATGTCTGTGAGATCGCCCCGGGCAAGACACTCGAGCCGCAACACCACTTGTTCGAGGAGATGATCCTGGTGCTGTCGGGACGCGGTTCCACCGCCGTGTGGAATAATGCCGGCGCCCGCGTCACCTTCGAGTGGAAGGCGGGCGCGATTTTCGCCATCCCGCTCAACTGCTGGTACCAGCATTTCAACGGCTCGGGTCAGGAGAGCGTGCGCTACGTCGCCGTGACCAACGCGCCGTCGGTGATCAATCTTTATGACGACATCGACTTCGTCTTCAATCATCCCCACGACTTCAAGAGCCGCTTCTGCGGCGAGCCCGACTACTACAGCGCCAAAGGCGAGCAGGTCGGATTCCTGCTGCAGACCAACTTCGTCGCCGATGCCGTCAACTTGCCGCTCATTTCCGCCAAGGAACGCGGTGCCGGCGGCGGCCACATCCGCTTCAACATGGCGCGCGGATCGATCGCCAGCCATATCTCCCAGTTCCCCGTCGGCACCTACAAAAAAGCGCATGCCCACGGCCCCGGCGCCCACGTCATCATCCTCTCGGGCGAGGGTTATTCGCTGATGTGGGCGCAGGGCGAGGAGCCGCGCCGATTCGACTGGCAGGTCGGCACGCTTATTGTTCCTCCGAATGCCTGGTTTCACCAGCATTTCAATACCGGCCCGACGCCGGCGCGCTATCTCGCCTTCAAACACTGGACGCCGCGCAATGCGCAGGGCGTGCCGATGTCGTGGATTTCGACGCGGCTGGGCGGAACGCAGATCGACTACGCCGACGAGCGGCCGCTGGTGCGCCGCATGTTCACCGAGGCGCTCGTTCGGCACGATCTGCAATCACGCATGGACGAGGTCTACGCAGCGGAACTGGCAAATCTGCCGCCGAAAGCGGCATGACCAAGAGTCACCTTTCGCACACTGCCCATAATGTAGGCCGCCGAGACGCAATCGGGGGCCAGTGCGTCGCAAATCCGACAACGGACTTAACGGCAGATTAAGGTCCTGCCATCACTTTGCCATGCGGCGGAACTTGTGCCGCCGCGATCGCGTTCTAACCTCTGCCCACTGGGGATGGGTTCTGGGAGGGCGCGCGTGGAAAAGATCGTGCTCCTTTGTCTTCTGATGGCGGTCATCGGGGTGCTCGCCGAATTGTCGCGCGCGCCGCGAGCGCCGCAATAGGCGCCGCGACCGCATCATAATTCCGATTGAGAGCTCGGGGTGAAGGCGTGCTGTGCGCCGCGCGGCTACTCCGCCGCGGTGCGTCCGGCGCTGCCCTGGCCGAAGCGGCGCTCGATATAGTCGATCACCATCTGCTTGAAGTCGTCGGCGACGGTGGCGCCTCGCAGCGTCGCCACCTTCTTGCCGTCGATGAACACCGGCGCCGCCGGCTGCTCGCCGGTGCCGGGAAGCGAAATGCCGATATCGGCGTGCTTGCTTTCCCCCGGCCCGTTGACGATGCAGCCCATGACGGCCACGTTGAGCCTCTCCACGCCGGGATAGCGCCGCTTCCAGTCCGGCATCGACGTGTGGATGAAGCCCTGGATATCGCGGGCGAGTTCCTGGAACGTCGTCGAGGTCGTGCGTCCGCAGCCCGGGCAGGCGGCCACGAGCGGCACGAAAACGCGAAAGCCCATCGTTTGCAGCAGCTCCTGCGCGACCTTGACTTCGAGCGTGCGGTCACCCCCCGGCTCCGGGGTCAGCGAAATCCGGATGGTGTCGCCGATGCCCTGTTGCAGCAGAATGCTCAGCGCCGCCGCCGACGCCACGATCCCTTTCGAGCCCATGCCGGCTTCGGTCAGCCCGAGGTGGAGGGTATAGTCCGAGCGCCGCGCGAGTTCGACGTAGACGGCGATGAGATCCTGCACCGCCGACACCTTGGCGGACAAGATGATGCGATCGCGGGAAAGCCCGATCTCCTCGGCGCGCGCGGCCGAGAGCAGCGCCGATTGCACCATCGCCTCTTGCGTGACCTCGCGCGCGTCGCGCGGGTTCGGCGAGCGCGCGTTTTCATCCATCAGCCGGGTCAGAAGCTCCTGATCGAGCGAGCCCCAATTGGCGCCGATGCGCACCGGCTTGCCGTGCTTGATCGCCGTCTCGACGATCGCGCCGAACTGCCGGTCCTTCTTTTCCTTGAAGCCGACATTGCCGGGATTGATGCGGTACTTATCGAGCGCCTCGGCGCAGGCTGGATGATCAGCCAAGAGCTTGTGGCCGATATAGTGAAAGTCGCCGACGATCGGCACGCCAACGCCCATCTTGAGCAGCCGCTCCTTGATGTGCGGCACCGCGGCGGCTGCTTCGCTGCGGTCAACGGTGATGCGCACGATCTCGGAACCCGCCCCCGCCAGCGCCGCCACCTGCCCGGCCGTCCCCTCGACGTCGGCAGTATCGGTATTGGTCATCGATTGCACGACAATGGGCGCGTCGCCGCCGACGATGACGCCGCCGACATCGACGGATACCGACCGGCGTCGTTGCTGCGGCCCGGTTTCGGTCATGTTGGCCTCCTTTGCCGCAGGGAAGTGCCAGACTGCACCGCCGGCGTCAACGCGGCGGCTATGGACCGCCTATCGCGTCTCGCGGCAGTGCGTGCAGACGCCACTGAGCTCGAGCACCGGCGATTTCGGCGTAAAACCGGCAGCGCGGGCCGCTGATGTCAGCGTCGCGGTGACCTCGTCAGACGATGCCTCTCCCACGGCACCGCAGCGCTCGCAAATCAGGAACACGACGAAGGAACTGGCGGCGTGATTGTGCACGCAGGCGACGAAAGCATTGCGGCTCTCGATGCGATGCACGAGGCCGTTCTCCCGCAGGAACTCAAGCGCGCGATAGGCGGTAATCGGCGCCGGCCGCGGTCCCTTGAGCGCGAGCCGCTCGATGATCTCGTAGGCGCCCAGCGGCTTATGCGTGTCCAACAGCGCGGCCAATACCTTGCGGCGGATCGGCGTCAGGCGCTGGGCACGTCGCGCGCACAACATCTCGGCCACGGCCATCGCATCACTGGAGCAGCGATCGTGGTCATGATCGGGTGCCGGGAAGACGGGCCGCCGCCGAATCGATGACTCGCGCGAAGCTTTCGCTTTCGACATGCCCGCACCTTAGCCGTTCTGATCGCATTTCGCTCTTGCTGCGCTGCCATAATTGTTATTGCAATGCAGCAATTCCACCCCATATCCACTGTTCCCCCTCGCTGAGGCCCTCCTACCAACCAACCCGAGAATGTTTCCCATTCTGCTCGCAAATCTCGTTTCAAACGCGCTCACGCCGCGCAGCCCGCGGCGCAGGCGCCCGCCTGGGCGTGCGCGCAAGGGCAGCGCGAAGCCGGTCAATCTCGCGCTGCAGGGCGGCGGTGCCCATGGCGCGTTCACATGGGGAGTACTCGACCAGCTGCTCGACGACGGCCGTCTGGCAATCGAAGGCATTTCCGGCGCGTCCGCAGGAGCCGTGAACGCGGTCATGCTGGCCGACGGGCTCACCCGCGGCGGGCCGGACGAGGCGCGCCAGCGGCTCGCCGATTTTTGGCGCGCGGTGAGCGTCGACGGCCATCTCGGAGACCTGCAGCGTGGTGTCGTGGAGCGGCTGTTCCCTTTCGTTCCGCGCGAAGGCCTGTGGTTCGGCGCGGTATCGCACATGCTCTCGCCCTCTGATCTCAACCCGCTCAACATCAATCCGCTCAAGGAATTGGTCGAGCGTTTCGTCGATTTCGAGGCGATCCGAAAAGATCCGAACCTCGAGCTGTTCATTTCCGCCACCAATGTCCAGACCGGGGAGTTGCGCGTGTTCACGCGCGCGGAAATGAGCGCCGAAGTGGTGATGGCTTCAGCCGCGCTTCCCCTGCTCTTCCGCGCGGTGGAGATCGACGGCGTGCCCTATTGGGACGGTGGCTACAGCGGCAATCCGGTCATCGTCCCGTTTCTATGCGCGACCGCAGCAGAGGACGTGCTGATCGTCCAGATCAATCCGCGGGAGCGCCGCGAGGTGCCGACGCGCACCCGCGAGATCGTCAGCCGCGTCAACGAAATCGGCTTCAACGCCTCGCTTCTTTCGGATCTGCGTGGAGTCGCCTTCGTCAACCGGCTCATCGACCAAGGGCGATTGCCGCGAGGGACTCGGCCTGGCGAGTTCCGGCGGCTCAGGCTTCATCGCATCGTGATGGAGGATCTGGGTGAGCCCTTCAGCGCCCGCAGTACGCTCAAAAACGACTACGAATACTTCGAGACGCTGCGCAAGCTAGGGCAGCGGGCGACGCGGCGCTTCCTCGACGCCCATTTCAGCGACATCGGGCGGCGGAGCAGCATCGATTTTGCCGCTCAAGCCGAGCCGGAATTGGTCGAGTAGAGCTAACGTCGGGCGGCGGGCGCTGCGCTGCGCTCCCGATTGCGCTAGCATCGGCTGCATGAGCGCTCCCCTCCTCACCGCAGAGGTCGGAACCGCGCGGCTCGAGATCTGCGTCGCCGACATCACGACCCTCGATGTCGAGGCCATCGTCAATGCGGCCAACCAAACGCTGCTCGGCGGCGGTGGCGTCGACGGCGCCATTCACCGCGCCGCCGGGCCGGAGCTTCGGCGGTGGCGTCGACGGCGCCATTCACCGCGCCGCCGGGCCGGAGCTTCTCGTCGAGTGCCGCACGCTCGGCGGATGCGACACCGGGTCAGCGAAGATCACGCGCGGCTATCGCCTGAAGGCGAAACACGTCATCCACGCGGTCGGGCCGGTGTGGGGCGGCGGCAAAAAGGGCGAAGATGATTTGCTTGCGTCCTGTTATCGCACGTCCTTGGCCCTCGCGGCCGAACAGAGCTCGAACTCGATTGCCTTTCCGGCGATCTCGACCGGTGTCTATCGCTTTCCGCTGGAGCGCGCGGCACGGATCGCGGTGGGAACGGTGGCCGGGGAGGTCGCCCATGCGCCGCGCGGCATCACGCGGGTCGTTTTCTGCTGCTTCTCGCCCGCCAGCGCCGAGCATCATAAGCACGCCTTCACCGAGCTTGGTCTGGCGTGATGGTGGGAGCCTGCAGGTAGCAGACATCGCCTGCTAAACGGTTACCGCGTGCTCACTCGCCAGTGCCGCACAGCCGATCAGGCCAGGCTGCGGGCATGTGATGAGCAGCGTGGGTATCGTTTTGAGCAAGCTCTCGTGGGGAGGATGCGCCTCGAAGGCGGCACGAAACTGCGGCTCGTCGAGGAGCGGTCCGAGGCCGTAGGCGACGCCGCCCGTGATGTAGACGCCACCCAGCGCCTTGAAGGTGAGCGCCAGCCCGCCGGCAAAGCGCCCGAGCAGGCGCACGAACATTCGCGCCGCGGCGTGCGCCGAAGGCTCGCGCGCCAGCGCGCTGGCGACGATGGTTTCAGGCTGGTGACGGCCTGCCCGCGGATCAAGGGCACGCGCGAGCCGTACGAGGCCGGGGCCGGACAGCACCGTCTCGGCGCTGATCGCGCCGCATTCCTCACTGAGCTTAGCGAACATCGCGGTTTCGTCCCGAGCCTGTGGACCGAACGAGACATGTCCGCCTTCGCTCGCTATCACGTGCCAACGGCCATCCGCGGGCAGAAGCGCCGCCACGCCCAGACCGGTGCCTGGACCGAGCACGACCTTCACACCCTCGCGCGCCTCCACCGGCGTGCCCAGCGGCCGCGTGTGTGCCGCGCCGAGGTGCGGCAGGGCCCACGCGACGGCTTCGAAATCATTCAACACGCGCAACTGCGAAAATCCGAAGCGCTCAGCGAATTCGCCGCGCCGGAGCCGCCAGCCCGTGCGATTGGTCAGCACGACTTCCTCGCCGTCGACCGAACCGGCAACGGCCAGCGTTGCCGCGCGCGGGTGCGCGCCCGTCTCCTCAAGATAGCGTGCGACCGCCGCATCGAGGTCCGCGACCGTATCGTTCTCGATGACCAGTACGTGCTCGAGATCGCCGGAGGAATTGGCCAGCGCAAACCGGCTCTTGCTGCCGCCAATATCGGCGACAAGGGTGGTGCTCATTCGGGCTACTCGACTAACAACCATCTCCTAGCCAACCAGCGGCCGCATCCGCAAGCAGGAACTCGCTTTTCCCAGGCCCCAGCTGTTCAATACGATCGCGGCAGGCCGAGAACGTGCTCGGCGAGGTACGACAGGATCAAATTGGTCGAGATCGGGGCGGTTTGATAGAGCCGCGTCTCGCGAAACTTGCGCTCGACGTCGAACTCCTCGGCAAAGCCGAAGCCGCCGTGGGTCTGCAGGCACATGTCGGCCGCCGCCCAGGAGGCATCGGCGGCGAGCAGCTTGGCCATATTCGCTTCCGCACCGCACTCGCGCCCTGCCTCGTAGAGGGAAGCGGCCGCCTGAACCATCAGTTCGGCCGCGCGCATCTGCGCATAGGCCCGCGCGATCGGGAACTGCACGCCCTGGTTCTGGCCGATCGGGCGGCTGAACACGATCCGCTCTTTGGCATAGGCGGTGGCCTTGGTGATGAACCATTTGGCATCGCCGATGCATTCCGCCGCAATCAGGATGCGCTCGGCATTCATGCCGCTGAGGATATAGCGGAAGCCCTGGCCTTCCTCGCCGATGAGGTTTTCCGCCGGAACACGCAGGTCGTCGAAGAACAGCTCCGTCGTCGCGTGATTCATCATGGTGCGGATCGGATTGATGCTAATGCCGGTGCCTTGCGCAAGGCGCATGTCGACGAGAAAGACCGAGAGACCCTCGGTGCGGGTCTTTGCCGCTTCGCGCGGGGTGGTGCGGGCGATGAGCAGGAGAAGATCGGAATGCTCGGCGCGCGACGTCCAGATCTTCTGGCCGTTGATGATGTAGTGATCGCCCTCACGCACAGCGGTGGTGCGCAGATTGAGCGTGTCGGAGCCTGATGTCGGTTCGGTGACTCCGAAGGCCTGCAGCCGCAGCTCGCCCGCTGCGATCGCGGGCAACCAACGCGACTTCTGCGCCGCGCTGCCGTGCCGCAACAACGTGCCCATGGTGTACATCTGGGCATGGCAGGCCGCGCCGTTGCAGCCCGACGCCTGGATCTCCTCCATGATCACTGCCGCGGCGGTCATGCTCAGCCCGCTGCCGCCATACTGTTCCGGGATCAACGCGGCGAGGAAGCCGGCCTTGGTGAGCGCCGCGACGAACTCGGTCGGATAGCCGCGCTCGCGGTCGAGCGCGCGCCAATATTCGCCCGGGAACTTGGCGCAGAGGGCGCGAACGGACTCGCGGATTTGTGCGAGATCATCGGTCGCGGGACTCACTTCAGCCTGGGCCATGTGATTTCAAACCGCCTTGGCGTACTCGGTTCCACTTCGCCGCAAGCTCGGCTGCTAGCGCAGGCGAGCGGCTCGCTTTTCGGCATCGAAACGGGCTCGCTTCGCCGTTTCCCGGGCGACCGGCCGGCCGCGTTCGTCGAGTTATATCGGATCCCACGAAAACACATCGCCGGAGCGCTCGAGCGGCGTGAAAGAGGGCCCGAGCGCGCCCTTGAGCTGCTGGGCAAGCTTGTCGGGCGTCCAGCCGTCGGAGCGGTGGATGGTACGAACCGCGCGCGGCTGGTTGAACAGGAAAATCTCGTTGTTGCGCACGCCGAAAATCTGGCCGGAAATGCCCTCCGCGCGGTCGGAGGCGAGATAGACCGCAAGCGGCGCAATCTTTTCCGGCGTCATCTGCTGCATGCGTTCGACCCGCGCCTTTTCCTCCGCAGTCTCGGTCGGTATCGAATCGATCATGCGCGTCCAAGCGAACGGCGCGATGCAGTTCGAACGCACCTTGAAGCGCTGCATGTCGAGCGCGATCCCGCGGGAGAGCCCGACGATGCCGAACTTGGCCGCCATGTAATTGGCTTGGCCGAAATTGCCGACCAGCGCCGACGTCGAGGTCATGTGCACGAAGGCGCCGCCATTCTGCTCGCGGAAATGCCCGGCGCAGGCCCGGCTCATGTTGAAGGAGCCATTGAGGTGGACCGCCAACACGTCCGACCAATCCGACCAACTCATGCGATGAAAGATACGGTCGCGCAAGATGCCGGCATTGTTGACCAGGATGTCGACGCGCCCGAAGGCGGCGAGCGCGGCTTTCACGATCTCCTCGGCATTCTTCGGCTCGGCGATCGAAAGCGTGGAGGCGATCGCCTCGCCGCCACTGCGCTTGATCTCGTCCACCACCTCGTGCGCGGGAGAGGGATCGCTACCCGCGCCTTCGAGGCTCGCGCCGATATCACACACGACGACGCGGGCACCCTCGCTGGCCAGCAACACGGCGATGGCACGCCCGATGCCGCGCCCAGCGCCGGTGACGATCGCGACCTTGCCGGCGACGATCACCCCCACACCTCGTCCGCAACCTCGACGATGCGGCGCAGCTTCGCCCACTGCTCGTCCTCGGTCAGCAAATTGCCCTCCTCGGTCGAAGCAAAGCCGCACTGGCCCGAGATGCAGAGCTGCTCGAGCGGAGCATATTTGGCCGCCTGGTCAATGCGGCGTTTGAGGTCATCCTTGCTTTCGAGCTTGCCGGTCTTGGTGGTCACGATGCCGAGTACGACCAGCTTGCCTTTGGGCAACATACGTAGCGGCTCGAAGCCGCCGGAACGCGGATCGTCGTACTCCATGAAATATCCGTGCACCTTGATCTTGTCGAACAGGATTTCCTGCACCGCGTCGTAACCGCCAGCGCCCATGAAGGTTGATTTGTAGTTGCCGCGGCACAGGTGCATGGTGATGGTCATGTCGGAGGGGATATCTGCCATCGCGGTGTTGATGAGATCGCCGTAGATCTCGCCCAACCGTTCGGGATCATCGCCGCGAGCGCTCATTTGCTGGCGATATTTCGGATCGCACAGCATGGCAATGAAGACTTCGTCGAGCTGCAGGTAGCGGCAGCCGGCGTCGGCAAACGCGCGCACCGCCTTGCGGTAGGCCTGGCCAAGATCGGCGAAGAATTCATCGAGGTTGGGATATACGTCCTTGTTGATCGGCGTCATGACGGGACGGCCGTAGATCGCCGAAGGCGCCGGTATGGTGATTTTCGGCATGCGCGCAGTGTGTGCCTGCACGAACTTGAAGTGCTCGATCATCGGATGGCCGGAAAATCCCAGCTTGCCGGTGACGCGCACGCCCTCGTTGCGGGTGGTGACGCCGGCAAAGGCAATCCCGGTATCCATGACATGGCGTTCGACTCCGTCGAGACCCCAGAGAAAATCGAGGTGCCACCAGGAGCGGCGGAATTCGCCATCGGTGACGTCCTGAAGCCCCACCTCCTCCTGCTTCTTGATGACGCGCTCGATCTCGCGGTCCTCGATCGCCTTGAGATCCGCCGCGCCGATCTCGCCCTTCGCGCGCTTCTCACGCGCGGCTTTCAACGCCGCCGGACGCAGCAAGCTGCCGACGTGATCCGCGCGGAACGGCGGCTTGGATCGCTTCATGTTCTCACCCCTCGGTACGCGGCACGAGCGAACGGTGAATAGACCGGCACCATTTCCCGTTCGTTCGCGATGTCATAAGCCCCACACCTCGTCCGCCACGTCCACGATGCGCCGTAGCTTCGCCCACTGCTCCTCCTCGGCCAGGATATTGCCTTCTTCGGTCGAGGCGAAGCCGCATTGCGGGGAAAGGCAGAGTTGATCGAGATCGATGAATTGGGCGGCCTGATCGATGCGGCGCTTGAGCGCGTCCTTCGATTCGATCGCCCCGCTCTTCGAGGTGACGAGGCCGAGCACCACCATTTTGCCTTTGGGAACGAAGCGTAGCGGCTCGAACCCGCCGGCACGCTCGCTGTCGTATTCCATGAAATAGGCGTCGATATCGATCGCGTTGAACAGGATTTCAGCCACCGGCTCGTAGCCGCCGGACGCGACGAAGGTCGATTGGAAATTGCCGCGGCAAAGATGCATCGCCGTGGTCATCTCCGCAGGGGCGTCGGACACCGCCGCATTGATCATGGCCGCGTAGATATGTGGCAGCGTCTGCGGGTCGTCGCCGCGGTCGGCGACGAAGGCGCGCAGCTTGGGATCGCAGAGATAGGTGAAATTGACCTCGTCGAGTTGGAGATAACGGCAGCCGGCATCGGCGAAGGCGTGCACCACCGTGCGGTAACTCTCGCCGAGGTCGCGGTAAAAATCGTCCATGATCGGATAAATCGCCGCCGGCACGGCGTCGCGCCCGTAACGGAAATGGAGTGACGACGGCGACGGGATCGTCATTTTCGGCGTCGCCTTGGCGTGCGCGGCGACGAATTTGAAATGCTCGATCATCGGGTGTGAGCCGTTTGCGCCGAGCTTGCCGGTCACGCGCAACATCATCGGCTTGGGCTGCGGGCCCTGGAACTTGATCTTGCGCTCGCCGAGGTACGCTTCGACGCCCTTGAGCTTGCCGAGAAAGTCGTAATTCCAGAACGCGCGGCGGAATTCGCCATCGGTGACCGATTGCAGCCCGATTTCCTCCTGCTTGCGGATCACCTTCTCGATCTCGTCGTCTTCAATCGCCGTGAGCTCGGCCACAGTGATCTCGCCGCGCTCGTGCTTGCCGCGCGCCGCTTTCAGCGCGGCGGGACGCAGCAGGCTTCCCACGTGATCGGCACGGAACGGCGGCTTGGTTCGGGACATGAGCGGCTCTATCTCTCAGTTGTCGTCCCCGCGAGGGGCACCCCGCGACGCTTGCGTCGCGGGGACCCCGTTGCGGGGACCCATATTCCAGAGCCCGTGATTATGGATCCCCGCTTGCGCGTATAGGCGCTAAGTTAAGGAACGTGTCCCGGGCGCAGCGCAGCACAAGCGAAGCGAAGTGTTGCGCTGCAGACCCGGGACCGTCACGGTCCGTGGCGGTCCCGGATCAGCGGCGCACCGCTCCACTTCGTTTCGCGCTGCACCGCATCCGGGACATCTGGCTAGTTTAGCGCTCAGCGCTTGCGGGGATGACACTGAGCAAGCGGTCGATCTGCTCACTCGGCCGCGGCGAGGGCCTCCGCGCCTCTCGCCAGCACGAAGTCGTATTTCACCTCGTAGAACGGCGTCGTCACGACTTCGCCGGTTGGCGCCTTGCCCGGCGGCTTTTTGACGAAATCGACGATCAGTAGCTCTTTCACGGCATAAACGACGTCGGTGTCGAGATATTCGCCGCCCCGCTGGAACAGGTGCGTAACAAGGCCATCATAGCCGGGCGCAGAGAGCGCGAAATGAATGTGCGCCGGCCGCATATGGCTGATGTTCGTCCGCTCCATGAGCTCTCCCACCGTGCCGTCCATGGGAATCGTATAGGCAATCGGCGCCACGGTACGGATCACATAGCTGCCATCGGCTTGCGTGCGGTAAAGGCCGCGCATCCAGGGCCCCTTGACGTCGCGTTGGTCCTCGTAGAGCCCCTCGCCGTCGGTCTGCCATAGATCGAGCGCCGCTCCCGCGAGCGGCTCGCCCTCGAAGCCTCGCACCGTGCCGGTCACGAAGCAGGGAATCCCGGGCGCATCCTCCGCCATGTTGCCGCCGTGCGGCATCGCCGGCGCGTCGGGCACGTGGAACGGTCCTTCGACCGTGCTCGGCGTGGCACCACTGGGCTGGCGATGGTTGATCGCATCGACCAGCATGCTTACCCCCAGCACGTCAGAGGCGAGCACGAATTCCTGCCGTTTCTGCGAGGACAACTTGCCGGTACGCGTGAGCCAATCGATCGCGGCTGCCCATTCCGCCTGCGTCAACTCGATCTCGCGCACGAAGCCGTGCAGGTGCTTGATCAGCGATTGCATGATCTGTCGCAGGCGCGGATCGGGAATGTCCTTCCACCGCTCCAGCGCGACATCGGTGAGATTGTCTTCGGTCACGTAGGGCATGGCTGACTCCTCTTTGTTCTCGCAGCACGATGTGTCATGCCGCGAGTTCGCGGCGCACGATGCCGGCGCCTTCGACCATCGCGCGCATTTTTCCGAATGCGACCTCGCGCGGAAGATATTTGAGGCCGCAATCCGGCGCCACCACGATCCGATCGGCCGACGCAAACGGCAAAGCCTTGCGGATGCGCGCCGCAACGGTTTCGGGCGTCTCGACGGTGAGGTCCGAGAGATCGATCACGCCGAGAATGATCGTCTTGGACGGCAACTGTTGCAAGACCGAAGGATCGAGCTTGGGCTGCGCGGCCTCGATCGAGACCTGATCGACCGCCGACTGTTCGAACTCCCCTAGGAAGGAATAGCCGGAAGGCTTGTCCTTCACCACCGCGGCGTAGCCGAAGCAGATATGCACGGCCGTCGTTCCCTCGACGCCCGCGAGCGCACGGTCGAGCGCCTTCAGGCCGTACTTGCGCGCCTTTTCCGGCCGCGATTGCATCCAGGGCTCGTCGATCTGCACGATATCGGCACCGGCGGCGAACAGATCCTTGATCTCGGCGTTGACCGCCGCCGCATAGTCGAGCGCCAGCCGCTCCTCGTCGCCATAGAAATCGTCCTGGCACTGCGCCGACATGGTGAACGGACCGGGCACCGTCATTTTGATCGTCCGCTGCGTATTGGCGCGCAGGAATTCCACGTCGCGCACCTCGACCGGGTGCTTGCGCCGAATCGGCCCCACGACCCGCGGCACGGTTGAAAATCCACCGGTCCGGTTGGGCGTCTTGCCGGGATTGTCGAGATCGATCCCCGCGAGCGCGGTGGCAAAGCGATTGGAATAGCTCTCGCGGCGCTGCTCACCGTCGGTAATGATGTCGAGCCCGGCGTGCTCCTGATCGCGGATGGCAAGCAGCGTGGCGTCATCCTGCGCGGCCTCCAGCCGTGGCTGATCAACGAGCCACAGATCCTGCGCGCGCACGCGCGGCACCTGCTTCGAAAGCTTGGCCTGGTCGATCAGCCAGACCGGCTGGGGATACGACCCGACCAGGGTGGTGGGTAAAAGCATAACGCGCCGACCTTAGGTGTCCCGGACGCAGCCTTTCGGGGAAAGCGCCGCATCCGGGACAAAGCGCAGTGCCTACTTCGCCTTCTCGTAGGGATAGATCACGTCACCGGTCTTGTACTGCGCCGGCGTGAGCACGGTCTGCGTCTCCATGCCCCGGAATTGCTCGAGGTCGCCGCTCTTGATGCCGTGGTACTGGACCTGCAGCATGCGGCCTTGTGCCCACTCGCCTCCCTTGCCGAACTTCACGTCGCCCATGATGGTCTTGAAGTTCGTTTTGCCGATGTAGTCGGCAAGCTTGTTGTCGTCGAGGCTCTTGGTGGCCTGCACCGCCTCGCCCAGAATCTGGATATAGGCGTAGCCCCAGGTTCCGAGATAGTAGCCGAGCGGATCGACGCCCTCCGCGCCGGCCCGCGCCTGGTACTGCTTGAGGAACGCCTCGGTGCCCTCGAACATCATGCTCTTCGCCGGAACCCAGGTCTCGTAATTGACCCAGCCGTTGAGCAAGGGACCAAGCTGTCGCTTGAAGACGGTGGCTTGCAGCCCGACCATGGCGCCGCCGATCATCTTCGGCTTGTAGTTGAGTTCGTTGACCGCCTTCACCATCCCCACCGAGTCGAGCGGGTAGGAGCAGATCGTGACGATGTCGGGATTGGCTGCCTGGACCGCGCGAACAATCGGCGAGAAGTCGGTGGTCGACGGCGGGTAGGTCTTGTCGTAGACGATCTTGAAGTTGGCTTTCTTGGCATTGTCGCGCGCGCCGTCGCAGGCGTTGCGGGAGAACTCCTGGTCGGCCGCGGCGAGCGCGACTGTTTGCGGCTTCGGATTCTGCGCCGCTGCGACCTCGAAAAAGCCGGTGGTGAAGGACGGCTTGGTGTCCGGTCCGGTCGGAATCATCGCGAAGAATTTCGGGTACTTGAACTCGTGGTTCACGTCGAGCCCGAACAGAATGATGAAGACCTTGCCCTTCTGAATGATGACCGGCATGGCCGGGGCGGCCATGGCGGTGGCGTAAGGACCGAGGACGAGATCCACCTTGTCGACGTCGAGCAACTTCGTGTAGATGCCGGGCACCGTCGAGGGGTTCGACTGGTCGTCGTAATAGACGAGCTTGACCGGACGCCCGAGGAGACCGCCCTTGGCGTTGATCTCCTCCTCCCAGATTTTCATGCCCAGCAGCGCCTGCTTGCCGTTGGCGGCAAGCGGGCCGGTGAGCGCCATGGAGAAGCCGATCGTAACCGGCTGCCCCGAGGGCGCCTGGGCCGGTGCCGGCATTGAGAAGACGGCGGCAAAGAGCGAGGCCACGGCGGCTCGCCAGGTCAGTCGTGCAAACATGCGTTCCTCCACTAGTTGCGATTTGAACGGGATTCTTGGCGATCCCTTGCTTTGAAATTGCTCTTATCGTCCCCACACTTCGTCGGCGGCATCGACGATCATCCGCAGTTTCGCCCATTGCTCCTCCTCGGCCAGGATATTGCCTTCCTCGGTCGAGGCGAAGCCGCATTGCGGCGACAGGCAGAATTGCTCGATCGGAGCGAATTTGCCCGCTTCTTCGATGCGGCGCTCGATGTCGTCCTTCTTCTCGAGCGCGCCGCTCTTGGAGGTGACGAGGCCGAGTACCACGACCTTGTTGCCCTTGGGCAAGAAACGCAGCGGTTCGAATCCGCCGGCGCGCTCGGTGTCGTACTCGAGGAAGTAGCCGTCATAGTTGACTTTGCCCAGCAACGTCTCCGCCACCGGCTCGTAGCCGCCCTCGGCAATCCAGGTCGAGCGGAAATTCCCGCGGCACACATGCGTGGTGATGGTCATGTCGGCGGGCTTGGCTTCGAGCGCGGTGTTGATCACGCGCGCGTAAATACCCTGGAGCTGATCGACGTTCGCCATCCGCTCGCGTGCTTTGCGCAGTTCCTCCTGCGAGCAAAGATAGGCCCACACCGTGTCGTCGAATTGCAGATAGCGGCAGCCGGCGTCGTAAAATGCCTTCACCGCTTGTTTATACGCGTTGCCGAGATCGTGGAAGAATTGATCGACATCGGGATAGACGCTCTTGTTGATGCCGTCCTTGGGCAATCGGAAATGCAAAACCGGCGGCGCGGGGATGGTCATCTTCGGCATGACCTTGGTGTGCGCCTTGAGAAATTTGAAGTGCTCCAGCATCGGATGGTTGGAGAAGCCGAGCTTGCCCACGACGCGCAGGCCTTGCGCCTTGGTCTGCACGCCACGGAATTGGATGCCCTGCTCGGCCTCGTAGATTTCCACGCCGTCGAGCATGCCGAGAAAGTCGAAGTGCCACCAGGAGCGGCGGAACTCGCCGTCGGTCGCAAGCTGAAGCCCAAGCTGCTCCTGCTTTTGGACGATGTTCTCGATCTCGCGATCCTCAATCGCCTTGAGCTCGGCCGCCGTGATGGCACCCTTTTCGCGCTTGGCGCGCGCCTCCTTGAGCGCCGCAGGCCGCAAGAAGCTGCCGACATGATCGGCACGAAATGGCGGTTTGGTCCTCTTCATTGATCCGGCTCCTTGAGGCATTTGATCGCGAGCAAAGGCACGCCAGCCGAGGCGTCGTCAACCACAAAACGATGGGCAGATTGTCCCGTAGTGCCGTGTGGGACACAGCCCATCATGTTGGGAGGACGCCGCGAGGGAGCTCAACTTCTGCCCTTGCGGCGGGAGCCGGCGGCGGTGACGCCGAGATAGGCTTCCAGCACCGCGCGATCGCCGGCAAGCTCGGCGCTCGACCCCTCGTGAACAACCGCGCCGCGCTCGATGATCGCCACCCGATCGGTCACGCCGAGCACCTTCTGGGCATTTTGCTCGACCAAGATCGCCGACATGCCTTCATCGCGGATGATGCGCCGCAGCGCCAGCAACAGCTCCTCGACCAGGATCGGGGCGAGCCCCTCCAGCGGCTCGTCGAGCAGCATGAGGCGCGGATTGAGGATCAAGGCGCGGCCGACCGCGAGCATCTGCTGCTCGCCCCCCGAGAGCTGATTGCCGAGATTGCGCCGCCGTTCGCTGAGCCGCGGAAAGAGGTCGTAGATGCGTTGCGCGGTCCACGGGCCGCGCTGGGCGACGGCGGTGAGGTTTTCCTCGACGGTAAGCGATTTGAAGATGTTGCGCTCCTGCGGCACCCAGCCGATGCCGGCATGCGCACGCTGGTCAGGGCGCAGAGGGGTGATGTCGCGGCCGTCAAGGCCGATACGGCCGGAGATAAAGCGCGTCACGCCGACGATCGAGTTGATCAACGTGGTCTTGCCCATCCCGTTGCGGCCCAGCAGGGCCAGCGATTGGCCCTCGGCAAGGGTGAGCGAAATTGCGTTGAGCACGACCGCTTCGCCGTAGCCGGCGCTCAGCCGCTCGATGGTCAACAATTCAGGCATCGAGCGACTCGCCCAGATAGACCGCCTTGACGCGGGGATCGCGCGCAACCTCCTCGGGCGCCCCGTCAACGAACAAGGCACCATTCACCAGCACCGAGATGCGATCGGCGAACGAGAATACGATGTCCATGTCGTGCTCGATCAGCAGCACGCTCACGTCGGCCGGCAGCGCCGCGACCGTCGCCAGGATCTCGTGCCGTTCGTCTTCAGGTACGCCCGCCGCCGGCTCGTCGAGGAGCAGCACCCGCGGACGGCAGGCGATGGCGAGCGCGATCTCGACCAGCCGCTGCTTGCCATAAGGCAGGTTGCCGGTTCGCTCATACATGACGTCGATGAGGTGGAAGCGCGTGAGGATTTCGACGATTTCCTCCACCACGAGCGGATTGGTGCCGACGAGACGCCACCACTGGCCGCCTGAGCCCAACCGTTCAGAGATGGCGAGCCCGACGCTCTCCAGTGGCGTGAGGTCGAGGAACAGCTGGTTGATTTGAAAGGTGCGGGCAAGCCCGCGCTGCACCCGCTTGTAGGCTTCGAGCGAGGTGATGTCCTGCCCCTCGAGCAGGATGCGCCCGGCGGAAGGTCGCAGCACGCCGGTGAGCAGATTGATGACCGTCGTTTTGCCGGCGCCGTTCGGCCCGATCAACGCGTGGCGGGCACCCTTTTCGATCTTGAGCGAGACGCCGGCGACCGCGGCGATGCCGCCGAAATGCTTCTCCAAACCCACGGTTTCGAGCACGGTGGGCATAGGTCAGCGTCCTTCTCCGGGCACCTTTTCCCCGCGCCTGCCTGCAAGCGAGGGAGGATAGGAAGAGGGTACGGCGCCAGGCGTGAACCGGCGCGTGATGCGCTCGGCAAGGCCGCGCGCAGCCGATGTCCACAGCCCGATGCGGTCGCGCCCGACGAGCACGATCAGGACCAGCACGAGACCGATCCAGAACTGCCAGTACTGCGGGGTTAGATTGGCGATCCAGTCCTGCATCAGCTTGAAGATCACCGCGCCGATCAGCCCGCCGTAGAGGTAGCCGGTCCCCCCGATAATCAGCACCAGCAAAAGATCGGCAGAGCGTTCGAAGGAAAATACATCGAGCGAAGCAAAGGAGGTGGTCTGCGCCAGGAGGGCGCCGGCAATCCCGGCGTAGAACGCGGCCATCGTATAGATGGCCACCAACCGCGCGTTCACGGAGATGCTGATCGAGGA
>WNGF01001148.1_pt1 | contig 67157 bp, 58 predicted proteins | sample 5400641 | NCBI WGS metagenome assembly WNGF01 (sample SAMN13153371, study PRJNA577476) | soil metagenome | isolation source: 80 cm soil or saprolite under grassland replicate 2 | place: USA:California | collected 2016-06-15
TGGACATCCTGTTTACCGCGCGGCGCCTGCACATCCTGGTGGCCGCGCGGGGCCTGGACATCCTGGTTACCGCGCGGGGCCTGGACGTTCTGGTTACCGCGAGGGGCCTGGACATCCTGGTTACCACGCGGTGCCTGGACATCCTGATTGCCGCGAGGAGCCTGGACATCCTGATTGCCACGGGGCGCCTGGACATCCTGGTTACCGCGAGGCGCCTGAATATCCTGCCGCGCGCCAGCCAACGACCGCGGAGCCTGGACATCCTGGTTACCACGAGGAGCCTGCACATCCTGATTGCCACGAGGAGCCTGCACGTTCTGGTTACCGCGGGGCGCCTGGATGTCCTGACGCGCGCCGGCCAGCGACCGTGGCGCCTGAATGTCATCTGGCTTGACCGAGGCCTGCCTCTTGCTGAGGAGGTCCTTGGCCTGGGTAACCTCCACCGGGCAGCTCGACGACTGAGCCGAGCTGAGAGCGGGCGAGAGCGAGACCGCAACCGCCACGCTGAGAACTGCTGCAACAAGCTTCTTCATGTGTCCATCCTTTCTTTCTAGGTTGTGGGCCTTGCCGCCGCCCGCCCCTTCGGCTCCCCACTGAGCCTTGGGGCATCTTTGAGTACCCGTCGACTTGGTGCCGTTATTGATTGGGCCCGTCAGCCGGGTGGGATGCAGAAGGAGTGCCAGACCCTCAAAATGATAAGACTCTCTTGGAATTAGATACTTATGAAGGGGATCCCTCGCGTCGCACCAGGGACTAACCCGGCGTTCTGCCCGAGCGAACACAGCTCACTTCGGCGCAAACTGCCCCTGGAAAACCGCACTTCCCGAAACGAAGGCGTCCAGCCCTGCCGGCTCTAGCTCAGTTGAGGCTCCTTTTCGAGTCTGATACGCTCACGCCTGCTATGAAGCATCTGCCCTTGAGGTTATTCGCGGCCATCATGATAGCCGCGGGCCTCCTGGGCGCCTGCGCCACGTCTCGACCGGCCCTTTCGCCCGGCTCGGAGCTACCGCCGCTCTCTCGCGAGGTGTTGCCAAACGGCGTGCGCCTCATCATCCAGGAGCACCGAACCGCAGACGTGGTCGCTGTTCAGCTATGGGTCGGCGTCGGAGGTCGGGACGAGGGGCCCTCGGAGCGGGGCTTTTCCCATTTCGCCGAGCACATGCTCTTCAAGGGGACCGAGACACTGGGTCCCGGGTTCGTCGACCGCGAAGTCGAGGGCGTCGGTGGCCGCACGAATGCGGGAACGTCCTTGGACTACACGTACTACTACATGTTACTGCCCTCGCGCCGCGCCACGCGGGCTGTCGAGGTCATGGCCGACATGGCGTACAATTCCCGCTTCGACCCAACCGAGCTGGGGCGCGAGCGCGACGTCGTGTTCGAAGAGGTACGCGTCGGCGAGGATAACCCCCGCTCTTTCCTCGGCCGCCGTCTCTACGAGTTGATCTTCGCCGGTCACCCGTACGGATTTCCCGTTCTGGGTGACCCGGCCGCGCTCAGGGAAGCAACACAGGACACCCTGCGGGGCTACTACAAGCGCCACTACGTGCCAGGCAACATGACCTTGGTTGTGGTCGGCGCAATAGAGCCCGCTCAGGTGCGTGCCGTGGCGCTCCGTGCCTTCGGAGAAGCTCGTGCGGAGCCCTTCACGCGGCGCGCTCTACCGGCCCAGCCTGCAATTGATACGGCGCGCCGGCTAAGCATCGATAGGCCCGAGCGTCAGGCGCATCTGGGTCTCGGCTGGGCCGCGCCGGCGCTAGGGGAGCGAGACATGTATGCCGTCGAGCTTCTCACATACATCCTGGGTGGGTCTCGCAGTTCGCGACTCAATCAATCACTTCGCGAGCGCCGCCGGCTTGTAACCATCATCGGCACGAGATACGACACACTTCAGGGCGGAGGTGCCATTACGATCACTGCCCAGATGGAGGCGAAGGAGCTCGAAGCGGCTGAAGGCGCGATCCTCACAGAGATCAAGCGCATTCAGGACGAGGGCGTGTCGGCAGCCGAGGTCGAGCGGGCGGTGACAGCGGCCGAAGCAGAGTATGTCTTTGACCGGGAAACGGCCGAGGGGCTGGCGCTGGCGTTCGGTCGCGCGGAGACGCTCTGGAGCTTGGCTGGGGACCGGGCGTATCTCGATCGCCTGCGGCGGATAACACGCGGGCAGATCCAGGCCGCGGCGCGTCGGTATCTCCCGCCGACCTACGCGCGCGTCGCGTTGGTTCCCAAGGGGGCGGGCTCGTGAGCAGGCCACGGATCCTGCCCGCCATCGTGCTCGCCCTGATTGTGTCAGGTGCGGTCGAGGCCCACGCTGATGTCGTCCGCCGGCAACTGGAAAATGGGCTCGTGGTTCTCGCACGCGAGAAACCCGCAGCCGCGGCGGTCGCGATCTCGGTCTTCATCCGGATCGGGAGCCGATGGGAGCCCGAGACGAGCGCCGGCATCACCAATCTGCTCCAGCTGGTACTGGTCAAGGGCACGACGAGCCGATCGGCGCTCGAGATCGCCGAGGGTGGCGAGACCATGGGAGGCGGGATCAGCGCCTCTGGTGACATCGACTACGCGGAGATCCGGGGAACGTCGCTGGCGCGGCACTGGAAGGAGCTTCTGGCCTTGATCGCCGATGTAACGCTGCGGCCGTCACTACCGCCGAGCGAGATCGACAATGAGCGGCGGGTGGTAGCCAGCATGCTCCGGAACCGACTCGACCAGCCTTTCCCGCTCGCCTTCGACACCATGATGAGCCACCTCTTCCGGAACCACCCGTACGGCGCGCCGGCTCTGGGACGCGCCATGGTCCTCGATCGCCTCGACCGGGCGACCCTGCTGGAACACTACCGCCGTTATTACCGGGCCGGACGGATAGTCGTCTCGGTTAGCGGGCAAGTGCGCGCGACTGACGTCGTGGCGGAGGTCGCGCGAGTCTTCGCAGACGCTCCTCGGGACGATCGGCCGCCAGACCCGCCGCTGGGCACGCCGGCGGTTTCCCTCGAGCGGGTCCTTTTGAGCCGCGCAGCCGCCCAAGCCCAGATCATGATGGGTTTCCTGGCGCCGCCGATCGGGCATTCGGATTACGCAGCCGTCAAGGTCCTCCAGACGTCGCTGGGAGGAGGAATGTCGGGACGCCTGTTCAGCGAGCTGCGAGACAAACAGGGTCTCGCCTACTCCACCGGGGCGCTGTATCCCGGGCGCGTCGAGCTAGGCTTTTTCCTCGCCTTCATCGGAACGGCGCCCGCCAACGCGACGAGGGTGGAGCAGGGGATGCGCGAGCAGATCGAGCGGGTACGTTCGCACCCGATATCCGGGGCGGAGTTGGAACGCGCCAGATCGTATCTCCTCGGCCAATTCGTTCTTGACCGCCGCACCAACGCGCGGCTCGCCTGGTACGAGGCGTTCTACGAGACGGCGGGAGTCGGGCACGACTTCGCGGACCGCTACGTCCGCGCGCTCGCGGCCGTGACGGCCGACGACGTGCTACGCGTGGCGAAGGCTTATCTCACGTCGCCCACGGTCGTCAGGCTCGAGCCCGTGCCCCGCTGAAGGGGCCGGAGCCTTCGGCGCGCAGGCCAGCAAGCTACCGTGTTCCCGCTCAAGGACGACATTCCGACCCGGTCGACTCCCCTCGTCACGGTGAGCCTCATCGCGGTGAACCTGCTCGTCTTCTTCTACCAGGCCTCGCTTCAGGGAATAGGCTCGCCAGAAGGGGCGAGCGCGGCGGAGGCATTCGTCTTCGAGTTCGGTCTTGTGCCGTGTCGCCTCACAGGGCACTGCTGGGCGCCGGCGGGGTTGCCCTCGCCATGGATGACCATCTTCACCTCCATGTTCCTCCACGGGGGATTCTTCCACGTCGGCGGCAACATGCTCTACCTCTGGATCTTCGGTAACAACGTGGAAGACACGCTGGGTCATGGTCGCTTTCTGGTCTTTTACCTGGTGTCGGGCCTCGCGGCTGCCCTTGTCCAGACAAGCTTCGGCCCCGCCTCGGCCATGCCCATGATCGGAGCCAGCGGTGCCGTTTCCGGCGTGCTCGGCGCCTATCTGGTGCTTTTCCCCCGCGCCAACGTGCTTACCCTTCTCATTTTCGGGTTCTTCATCCGGTTTGTTCGGATCCCGGCCGTCTTCGTTCTCGGCTTCTGGTTCGTGGTGCAGTTTCTGAACGGGGTCCTGACATGGGGTGCAAGGACCGCTCACGGAGAGGGTGGCGGCATTGCCTGGTTCGCCCATATTGGGGGCTTCCTCGCGGGCATGGCCCTGCTCGCCATCCTGCTCCCCCGTCCCCCCGTGGATGAGGGGGCTCGCCGGTCCTTGTAAGTTCCGTCCTGGCGGGGATTTCCGCTATACTTCGGTATGCTTGGTGATCCTTCGGAAGGGCCGCAGGCCGCCTCGGAGAGGCTCAGATGAGAGGTGTAATCATGGCGGGGGGGTTCGGCACGCGACTCCGTCCCCTGACCGCCCACATACCGAAGCCGCTTGTGCCGGTGGGCAATGTTCCCATCATGGAACATACGGTCCGCCTGCTCAGGCGCCACGGCTTCACCGATCTCGTGGTCCTCCTGTACTTTCTCCCGGAAACGATCACGTCGTACTTTGGCGACGGGAACCGCTGGGGCGTGCGCATGACCTATGTCACGCCAGCCGCCGATCTCGGCACGGCCGGAGCCGTCCGTTTCGCGCTGGGGGAATCCCGGGAGCCTGTGATGATCATGTCGGCCGACGTCCTGACGGACTTCGACCTGCGGGCGGCAGCCGGCTTCCACCGTGCACGAGGTGCCGAGGCCACCATGGTGCTGACCAGGGTGGAGGAGCCGCTGGCCTACGGCATTGTGATCACGGACGAGGAAGGCCGCATACTTCGGTTCCTGGAGAAGCCGGCGTGGGGCGAGGTCTTCAGCGACACCATCAATACCGGCATCTACTTCCTCGAGCCTTCGGTGTTCGCGGCCATCCCGCCAGACAGGCCGTACGACTTCGGCAAGGAGCTCTTCCCCGCGCTGCTGGCGTCCGGGCGCTCGCTCTGGGGTCATGTGGCCAGTGGCTACTGGCGTGACGTCGGAGACCTGACGGAGTATCGCAGGGCGCATCTCGATCTCCTCCAGGGGGCGGTCGGAGTGGACATTCCGGGAGTGCGGCAGGAGGGCGCCGGGCATACCGTCTGGCTCGACGAAGGAGCCCGCGTCGACTACTCGGCGCGCCTGACGGGCTCGGTCATCGTGGGGCGGGGAGCGCACATCGCGCCCGGAGCTCGCGTGGCGAACTCGGTGATCGGCGCCGAAACCGTGATCCAGGCTGGAGCCGACATCCAGGGGAGCGTACTGTGGGACGGCATCGAAATCGGCCCCGGCGCGGTCATCAAGGAAGCCGTGATCGGGCGCAAGACCGTGGTGCGCGCCAATGCGTTCCTGGCCGAAGGATCGGTCATCGCAGACTCCTGCCGGATCGGAGAGAGCAGCGTTGTCAAGGCCAACGTCAAGGTCTGGCCTTACAAGGAGGTCGAGGACGGCGCTACTCTCGCGATGAGCCTGGTCTGGGGAGAGCGGTGGAGTCGGTCGCTTTTCGGGCGCTACGGCGTGTCGGGCCTGGCCAACATCGAGGTGTCGCCGGAGTTCGCCGCCAAGCTGGGAGCCGCTTACGGAGCCATCGTAGGCCGGCGCAGCGTGGTGATCACCAGCCGTGACCATCACAAGGCCTCGCGAATGATCAACCGGGCGCTCATGTCGGGGCTCCTGTCCGTCGGGGTAGAGGTCCAGGACCTCGGCGTGGCGCCGATCCCCGTGGTGCGCTACCAGGTGGGCGCACTCGGACTGGCGGGTGGCACCCACACGCGTAAGTCTCCCTACGACCCCCAGCTCCTGGACATTAAGTTCTTCGATGCTCGTGGGCTCGAGATCGCGCCGGATCGGGAGAAGTCCATCGAACGCCTTTTCTTCATGGAGGACTTCGAGCGGGCGCCCATGGACGAGATCGGCACGCTGTCCTTTCCGCACGCTGGCACGGACCGGTACCGTGACGGCCTTCTCGAGTCCGTGGACCGGGACGTCGCGCGCAAGGCGGGCCTCAAGATGGTGCTCGACTACGCCTTCGGCTCCGCCTCGTCCATTTTCCCGGCGGTCCTCGGCGCGCTCGGTGTCGAGGTCATCGCCCTGAACGCCTACCTCGACGAGACGCGGATCTCGAAGACGGCGGAGGAGTTCCGGCGCTCGCTCCAGCAGCTCTCCAACATCGTGCGGACGCTCGGCGCCGACCTGGGCGTGCTCCTCGACACGGGCGGTGAGAAGGTGTTTCTGGTGGATGAAAAGGGCGATGTCCTGCCCGGCGATCTGACTCTGGCCCTGGTGTCGCTCCTGATCATGCGGACACGGCCTCGGGGACGCATCGTCGTGCCGGTGACCGCTTCCCGGGCCATCGATCGGATGGCCGAAGAGCACGGCTTCGCGGTGACCCGTTCTCGTGGCACCTCCCGCGCGCTCACTGAGGCGGCGCTCGCTCCGGACGTCGCGCTGGTCGGCGAGGAGATGGGAGGCCTGATCTTCCCCAGCTTTCAGCCCGCCTTCGACGGTATGTCTGCGGTGGTCCGGATTCTCGAGATGATGGCCCGCCTCGACGTGCGGCTGCACCAGCTGACCCGCGCCGTGCCCGAGAGTCATATCGCTCGGATCGAGGTGCCGTGCCCGAACGAGCGCAAGGGCGCCGTGATGCGGCGACTCATCGAGGCGACCAAGGGAGCCAACGTGGACTTGATCGAAGGGGTGCGCGTGCGGATGGGAGACGACTGGGTGGCGGCAATTCCCGACGCAGACCGGGCGACCTTCCACGTGGTCGCCGAGGCGGGGGACCGGGCCGGGGCACAGCGGCTGGCGGAAGAATACCGCGAACGCATCACGGGTTGGAGAAAGGAGCCCGCGTGAAGAAATCTCTGGCGAAGAAGCCGACGCCCAGCGCGCCCAGACCAGCATCGTGCCGCACGATGGTCGCCGGGCAAGCCAAGGTCAAAGAGCGGATCGACGTGGCGCTCGTGAGCCGCGGATTGGCCCCCACCCGTGAGAAGGCGGCCAAGCTTTTGATGGCCGGCGCGGTCACGGTGGACGGTAGGCGGGTGGACAAGGCTGGCGCGCTCGTGGCGCCGGGCGCGGACCTCAAGGTGACGGCACGGCAGAAGTTCGTCAGCCGCGGCGGGGACAAGCTCGCGCACGCCCTCGGCATCTTCGGGGTGTCACCGAAGGGCCGGGTGTGCGTCGACGTCGGGGCGTCCACGGGCGGCTTCACGCACTGCCTGCTCGAGACGGGCGCCTCGCGGGTGTACGCAGTGGACGTGGGGCAGGGCCAGCTGGACGCTTCCCTCCGGGCCGACGGCCGCGTTGTCGTGATGGAGAAGACCAATGCGCGCCAGCTGGCGCCAGAGGCCTTCCCGGATCCGCCGAGCCTCGCCACCATCGACGTCTCGTTCATCTCGCTGGAAAAGGTGCTGGCACCGGTGTTTGGCGTGCTGAGGCCCGACGGCGAGGCCGTCGCTCTCGTGAAGCCGCAGTTCGAGATCGGCAAGGGGCTGGTTGGCAAGGGCGGGGTCGTGCGGGACGCCGCCCATCACAAGACGGTAGTCTCCCGCGTCGCGCGCTATTGCGTGCTGCACGGCTGGCACGTCAGAGGCGTGACGATCTCGCCGCTCAAGGGCCCGAAGGGCAACCGTGAGTTCTTCCTGCATCTCACGCGCACCGGGCGCACCGCGGCGGAACTCGACGTGCTCATCGCTCGGACGGTGGAGACTCCCGAAACGGCATGAAGCGCATCGGTGTCGTTGCCAAGACCGATCGCCCGGCCGCGGCCGCGGTCGTTGAGCAGCTGCTCGCGTGGTGCGAGGAGCGCGGACTCCAGCCCATCCTCGAGAAAGAAACCGCCGGGCTGTGTCCCGATGTGCAGACCGCCACGGCGCGCAAGCCCGATCTCCCCGGCCAGGTGGACCTGCTGCTCGTCCTGGGTGGCGACGGCACCCTGCTGTCCATGGCGCGTCTCGTTGGCGACCTGGGGGTGCCCCTCCTGGGCGTCAACCTGGGCGGGTTGGGCTTCCTCACGGCGCTGACGAAGGAGGAGCTGTTTCCGGCGCTGGAGGCGTTTCTCGCAGGCGGCCTCGTGATCGAAGAGCGCGTCATGCTCGCGGCGCAGGTGTGGCGCCAGGGCGAGCGGCTGTCGGAGTACGTGGCGCTGAACGATGTCGTCATCACCAAGTCGGCGATGAGCCGCATCATCAACCTCGCCGTGTCCGTGGATGGGCAATTCGCGACCGGCTATCGCGCCGACGGGCTGATCATCTCGACGCCCACCGGCTCGACCGCCTACTGTCTCTCTGCCGGCGGCCCGATCGTCTTCCCGACCATGCCGGCGATGGTGCTGACTCCGATCTGCTCGCACACGCTCACCAATCGCCCGATCGTGCTGCCCGTCGACCAGCGCCTCGAGGTGACCCTGCAGTCCGACCAGGACGTCATGCTCACGCTGGACGGCCAGGTCGGCTTCGCGCTCAAAGAGGCGGACGTCGTCGCCATCAGCCAGGCCACTGCGCGTATCCGGCTCCTCCGCTTTCCGCAAAAGCACTTCTTCTCGGTGCTCCGGACCAAGCTCAAGTGGGGAGAGCGCTGAGAGAGGAAGGCTTGGTAGGACACGGTGTGGTCGGCCGTGTTTGAAGGGATACAGTTTGAGTCGGACCCTTTCCGCGCATTAGCATAGCTGCCGAGATGCTGCGGGAGCTCGCCATCCGGAACCTCGCTGTGCTCGAGGAGGCGCGTGTCGCCTTCGGTCCCGGCTTCAATGTCCTCACGGGGGAGACCGGTGCCGGCAAGTCCATTGTCATCGACGCCCTCCTTCTGATCCGCGGCGCTAGAGTCCAACCCGATCTGATCCGGTCCAGCGCCGAGTCGGCATCGGTGGAAGCGGTCTTCGACGTGCCTCCGATCGGGCTGGTGGCCTCGGCCCTCGATGAGGCGGGCCATGCCCTTCAGGATGGCCAGCTCGTCATCAAGCGCGAGCTTTCCAGGTCCGGGCGGCACCGGGTCTTCGTCAACGACTCGGCGGCGACAGTGGCGTTGCTCGAACGTCTGGGAGATCTCCTGGTCGAGATACACGGCCAGCACGAGCACCAGCGGCTGATGGAGCCCGCGCGGCAGCTCGACCTGCTGGACCGCTTCGCCGGATGCGAGGAGACGCGCGATCGCATGAGCGACCACTGGCGGCGCTGGAACGCCGCTCGGGCTGAGCTCGCGAGAATACGTACCGAAGCTCGCGAGGGCGCGCGCCAGGAGGAGCTCTACCGCTGGGAGCTCTCGGAGATCGACGCGGCGCAGCTGCGGGAAGGCGAGGAGGACGATCTGCGCGCCGAGCGGCGCCGCCTGCAGAACGCCGAGCGGATTCTGACGGGTCTCCAGGAGGTCATGGGGCTTCTCATCGAGGACCCTAGGGCCGCTGACCCGGCGCTGGGCCGCGCGGCGGCGCTGCTGCGGGAGCTCTCGCGATTCGACCCGGACGTGGCCGCGCCCATCGAGGCGCTCGAAGGCGCGCACGCGTATCTGGAGGACGCGGTGATTCGGGCACGGAGGCTTCGCGACCGCTCGGTCATGGACCCCGAGCGGCTCCGTCAGATCGACGAGCGCCTGGACGCCATCGGAACCGTGAAGCGGAAATACGGCGAGACCGCGGATGCCGTGGCGGCTTACCGGGAAAAGATCGCCGCTGCCCTTGACCGCCACCTGCGGTACGACGCCATCGTGGAGGAGACGGAGGCGGAGGTCGCCCATGCCGCCGCGGCCGCCGGGCGCGAGGCACATGCGCTCTCGGAGGCTCGAACGGACGCGGCGCAGCGACTCGAGCGGCAGATCCAGCGAGAGCTCCGCGCGCTCGGCATGGAGCAGGCGCGGTTTCGCGTCACGCTGCGCCGCGAGTCCGCGGGCGCCCAGGATCTCGCGAGCGGCGCTGACGGCTGGCGGCTAGGATCCCGTGGGACGGAGAGCGTGGAGTTTCTCCTATCCTCGAACCCGGGCGAGGAGCTCAAGCCCTTGGCTAAGGTTGTCTCGGGTGGGGAGCTCTCGCGGACCATGCTGGCAATCAAGACTCTCCTGGCCGCCGCGGAGGATGTGCCGAGCATGGTCTTCGACGAGGTGGACGCTGGCATCGGGGGACGGGTGGCCGACGTGGTCGGGCAGAAGCTTCGGCAGACGGCCGCCGGCCGGCAGGTGCTCTGCGTCACCCACCTGGCACCCATCGCGGCCTACGCCCAGCACCACCTGCTGGTGGACAAGCGCGTGGCCAAGGGCACGACCCGGACGACCGTGACGTCGCTCGACGCGGCGGCGAGGGTCGAGGAGGTGGCGCGGATGCTGGGCGGCGAGCGCATCACGGACACATCCCGGCGACACGCGCGCGAGCTGCTCAGGGCCGCCCGTCCCGACGACTAGTGTAAGATACATCGCATGCTTTCCGTTCTCGTCCGAGCGATCTTCGGCACCAAGCACCAGCGCGATGCCAAGCGCATGCGCCCGGCAGTCGAGGCCATCAATGCCCGCGGCCCGGAGCTCGAAGGGCTCTCCGCCGCGGCGCTGCGCGCGAAGACTGATGAGTTCCGCAAGCGCCTGGTCGACGGCGAGGAAGTTGACGACCTCCTCGCCGAGGCCTTTGCCGTGTGCCGCGAGGCCGCACGCCGCACGGTCCGGATGCGCCACTTCGACGTGCAGCTCATGGGCGGGATGGTGCTGCACCGGGGCACGATCGCCGAGATGGCCACCGGTGAAGGCAAGACGCTCGTGGCGACCCTGCCGGCGTACCTCAACGCCCTGCCAGGGCTCGGCACGCACATCGTGACCGTCAACGACTACCTGGCGCGGCGCGACGCCCAGTGGATGGGACCGATCTACCACGCTCTCGGGCTCTCTGTGGGCATCATCCAGCACGAGGCTTCCTATCTCTTCGATCCCTCGCACGCCTCGCCCGACATCCGGCTCCAGGCCCTCCGGCCGTGCACGCGCCGGGAGGCCTACCAGGCAGACATCACCTACGGTACCAACAACGAGTTCGGGTTCGACTACCTTCGCGACAACATGCGCTTCAGCCTGGAAGACATGGTCCAGCGCGAGCACCACTACGCCATCGTGGACGAGGTCGACTCGATCCTGATCGACGAGGCGAGGACGCCGCTCATCATCTCCGGCCCGGCGGAGGGCTCGACGGAGCGTTATTACAAGATTGACCGCATCATTCCCAAGCTCACGCGTGCCGCCACCATCGTGGAGGGCAAGCTCTCCGAGATCGAGGCGCAGGCCCCGGGTGATTACATCGTGGACGAGAAGTCGAGAGCGGTGTCGCTCACGGAGCAGGGGATCTCGCACTGCGAGCGGTTGCTCGGCGTGGACAACCTCTATGACCCGTCCCAGATGGACCTGCTGCACCACATCAGCCAGGCGCTCAAGGCCCACGCTCTCTTCAAGAAGGACGTGGACTACGTGGTCAAGGAAGGGCAGGTCATCATCGTGGACGAGTTCACCGGGCGGCTCATGCCCGGTCGCCGCTGGTCGGACGGCCTCCACCAGGCGGTGGAGGCGAAGGAAGGCGTGAAGATCGAGTCGGAAAATCAGACGCTAGCGACCATCACGCTTCAGAACTACTTCAGGATGTACGAGAAGCTCGCCGGCATGACTGGCACCGCGGCGACCGAGGCCGAGGAGTTCGCCAAGATCTACGAGCTCGACGTCACGGTCATCCCGACCAATCAGCCGCTGTCGCGGGTCAATTATCCTGACGTCGTATACAAGACCGAGCGCGAGAAGTTCGAGGCGGTCAGCACCGAGATCGTCTCTTGCCACAAGAAGGGCCAGCCGGTCCTGGTCGGGACCGTCTCCATCGAGAAGTCGGAACACCTCTCCAGGCTCCTGAAGAAGCGTGGGGTGCCCCACCAAGTCCTCAATGCGAAATACCACGAGCGTGAGGCCGAGATCGTGGCCCAGGCCGGACGCGAGAAGGCCGTCACCATCGCCACCAACATGGCCGGCCGCGGCACCGATATCCTGCTCGGAGGCAATCCGGATTTTCTCGCCAAGGAGCTTCTGAGCAAGAAGGGGCTCGATCCGGCCCTCGCTCCCGCGGAGGCGCGCCAGGCCGCCTGGGAGGAGGCGCGCAAGGTGACCGAGCCGGAGCATGAGCGGGTCGTGGCGCTCGGAGGGCTGCACATCATCGGCACGGAGCGCCACGAGTCACGACGCATCGACAATCAGCTCCGCGGCCGGTCGGGACGCCAGGGCGACCCCGGCTCCTCGCGCTTTTACCTCTCGCTCGAGGACGATCTCCTGCGAATCTTCGGCTCCGAGCGGATTCAGAAGATCATGGAGCGCCTGGGCATGGAGGAGGGCGAGCCGATCGAGCACAAGCTCGTCACGCGCGCCATCACCACGGCGCAGAAGCGAGTCGAGACTCGAAACTTCGAGATCCGCAAGCATCTCCTCGAGTACGACGACGTGATGAACAAGCAGCGCGAGATCGTCTACGGGCTGCGCCACCAGACGCTCGAAGGCGACAGCCAGGAGGATCAGGTCCTCGAGTGGGCCGGGGAGGCCGCGAGCGCCAGCGTGATGCGGTTCGCGCCCCGGGAGGCCCACGTCGAGGACTGGGACTTGGCGGGGCTGAACGAAGCACTGTACCGGCAGTTTGACCTGCGGCTGCCCGGCGAGGAGACCGACGCGGCTGTGGAGTCGGGCTCGGCTGAGACCCTGGAGGCCGTGGTCCAGGCCGCGGTCGAGCGGATCTACCGTGAGCGCGAGCAGCAGGTCGGGCCCGAGCTCTTCCACCGCCTGGAGCGCTGGATCATGCTCGGGCTGCGGTGGGAGGACGGCGAGTTCCGCGGCATCGACCAGCTGTGGAAGGACCACCTCCTGAACATGGATCACCTGAAGGAGGGGATAGGGCTTCGGGGCTACGGCCAAAGAGATCCGTTGACCGAGTACAAGAAGGAAGCCTTCGACATGTTCCAGGAGATGATGGACCACCTCAGGGAGGTCGTCCTGGAGCAGCTCTTCAAGGTGCGCATCGGCCCGGCCGAGCTCGCCGCCCCGCGCCCCGAGCCCGCGGTGGTGCCGAGGTCCAGATGGCGCGAGATCCACGGCGACATCGGCGGCGCCGCGCCATCCGAGCCGAGGGCGGTAGCTTCTGCCAAGGTCGGCCGCAATGACCCCTGTCATTGCGGATCGGGAAAGAAGTACAAGAAGTGTTGCCTTCTCAAGGGGGCCTGAGGGTAAGCCTCGCCCCCGCAGGTAGTGCGGTCTCTGCCCCGCGGCCCCACACGTGGGGTTTTTTCTTGTCGCCGCGGCGGGCTCCGTGGTATCAGTAATTGCGCCGACCTGGCGCGAACCATGCGTCTCCAACAGATCGTGATCCAGGGCTTCAAGTCCTTCGCCGAGAAGACGGACGTGCAGGTCTTCCCGGGCGTGACCTGCATCGTGGGACCCAATGGCTGCGGCAAGTCCAATGTCGCCGACGCCATTCGTTGGGCACTGGGCGAGCAGAGCCCGAAAACCCTCCGCGGCCACAAGATGGAGGACGTCATCTTTCACGGCTCGGTCTCGCGGAAGGCCGTGGGACTGGCCGAGGTGAGCCTGATCTTTGACAATGACGGCGCCCTCGAGGTGCCGTGGAGCGAGATCGGCGTCGCGCGACGCCTGTACCGCACAGGCGAAAGTGAGTACCTCCTCAACAAGAACGTGTGTCGCCTGCGGGACATCCAGGACCTGTTCGCGGGCACGGGCGTCAATCCCAAGGCCTATGCGCTCATGGACCAGGAGCGCCTCAACCATGTGCTGACGGCCAAGCCGTGGGAGCGCCGCATCTTCATCGAGGAGGCTGCGGGTGTTGCGCGCTACAAGCAGCAGCGCGCGGAGACGCAGGGCAAGCTCGACGCGACCCGGCAGAATCTCCTGCGCGTGCGCGACGTCATGGACGAGGTCAGACGCCAGGTCGGCTCACTCGAGCGCCAGGCCAAGAAGGCCCAGCAGTACAAGACCTTGCATCTGGAGCGGCAGAGGCTGGACCTGGCGATGATGGCCGCGGACTACGCCGGCCTCACTGCGGCACACGAGGCTCTGGAGCAGGAGATTCGGCGCCTGCGCGGGGAGGAAGAGACGAAGCGGGTAGCCCTCGCCCAGATCGGGGCACGCGAGGCCACGCTTCGGGCGGCCATTCAGGAGAGTGACTACCGCCTCGCCGATCTTCGCCAGTCGGCCCAGAAGTTCCAGGGGGAGCTCGAGCGGTTGCTCGAGCGCCGGGAGCAGATGGGCGCCCAGATCCGCGAACTCGGCGAGGAGGAGGCCCGTCTCGGGGAGGAGCTCCGGTCGCTCAGTGAGCGTCGGGCAGGCGTCGGCATCGAGCGGGAAGAGACGATTCGTGCGCTCGCCGATGCCCGCCAACGTTTCGGCGAGCGGGAGTTGCAGGTCCGCGCCTTCGAGGCCGACCTCGAACTCCGGCGCGGCGAGCTGGCCCGCCAGCGGGACGCCCTGGAAGCGCTCCGGCTCGAGCAGATCCGCACCGCTGGAGAGCGCGCAGAGCTGACGCGCTCGATCGGCGAGCTGCGAGAGCGGCTCGCGCAGGTGGCGCGCCGCCGCGAGCGGCTCGACGCCGAGATGGCGACGGCGCGCTCCGAGGCGGATGGGCTCGCGGCCGCGTGGCGTAGGCTTGAGTCGAGCTTCGAGGAGGCGGGCACGCAGCTGTCGCTACTGACCGGCGAACGGGAGCAGGTCGGCCAGGAGCTTCAGGGGCAAGAGCGTCTGCGGCTGCAGGCCCAGGAGTCTCTTGCCGCGCTGCGGGTGAATCTCGCGGCCAAGGAGTCGGCGCTGCAGTCGCTGCGCCGGCTCGAGCGTGAGCACGAAGGCTACGGTGCGGGAGTGCGGTCGCTCTTCTCAGGTCAGGGGACGCCGGCCATCGCCGGCATGATAGGAACCGTGGCCGACCTGCTCGACGTGCCGGCCGGGCTCGAGGCAGCAGTCGAGGCCGTGCTTGGCGATCGCCTCCAGTGGGTGATCGTCGAGCGCTTCGAGCACGCTCGCGCGGCTCTTTCGTATCTCGAGCGCGAAGGCGGTGGCGCCGCCACCCTTCTCGCCCTCGAGACGCTGAGCTCCCAAGCTTCCGCACCACCCACCGGCGACGACCCGGACATCGGCTGGGTCAGCCGGCTGGTCGGCGGCCGGCCCGACCTCGTGCGCCACCTTCTCGGACGCGTGGGGGTGGTCACGCACCTGGACCTGGCGGAAACGCTGTGGCGGAGGAATCACGCGGGCGCGACCTACGTGACCCGGGCGGGGGAAGTGTTGTCGCCGGCAGGAGCGCTCACGGGAGGCCGGCGCGACAGCGAGCGGCACGTCAACGAGCAGTCCCTGCTCGGCCGTAAGCGCTCGATTCGGCAGTTGGGGGAGGAGGTCGCCGCGCTGACCCTGCAGGGCGAGGAGAGCCAGCGCCGGCTCCAGACGCTCGAGGCAGCCGTTGAGTCTCTGCGGACCCGGCAGAGCGTGCTCCAGGTGTCGGTGCACGCGCAGGAGGCAGCACGGCTGACCGGCGGAAAGGACCTCGAAGCGACGCGGCGAGAAGCGGAGCGTGTGCTGCGCCACATCGAAACACTCGAGGCGGAGAGTCGCCAGGTCGGCGCCGAGCACGCGGAGACGGGAAGGGAGCTTTCCGGTCTCGACGGCAGGCTGTCGGAGGTCGCCGGACGCGAGGGTTCGCTCGAACGAGACATGGATGTGCTCCGGAAGGGTCTCGAGGCAGACCAGGCGGCCGAGGCATCGCTCATGGGCAGCGTCACGGCCTGCCGCGTGGAGCTCGCGACGGTCCTCGAGCGGGTCGAATCCCTGGGACGCGACATCGAGCGGCTGACGACTCTGGAGGCCGAGTTCGGATTGCGTATCGAGGAGTCCGGGATCCGGCGTACCCAGACGATCGAGCGTCGGCAGGAGCTCGGGCGCGAGCAGTCGCGGACGGACGACCGCGCGCGAGAGGTTGGAGCGGAGCGCGACAGGCTCGAAGAGGATGTCAGCGTCCGCGCCGAGGAGCACAACCGCCGCCTCGAGGAGCGCCAGACGACCGAGACCGCGATGCGGGACGCACAGCACCAGCTGGACACCCTGGTTGGACGCATCCACGAGCTGGACATCAAGGAGACGGAGGGTCGGGTGCGCCGCGAGGAAATTCTCCAGGAGGCAGGTCGGCGCCACGCCATGTCGGGCCAGGATGGGCTGCTGGCCGCCCACGACCCGACCAGGGATCTCGACGCCACCCGCGCGCGGCACCAGGAGCTGGGCGAGAAGCTCGAGAGCATGGGTCCGGTCAATCTCGTCGCTGATGACGAGTACCGGGAGCTGACCGAGAGGCTGGAGTTCCTTCGCAGCCAGCATGACGATCTGGTGCAGTCCATGAAGGATCTGGAGAAGGCTCTCCGCGGCATGACGCGTACTGCGCAGGATCGTTTCCAGGAGGCGTTCGAGCAGATCAACCGCCACTTCGGCGAGATCTTCTCCCGCCTCTTCGAAGGGGGCCGAGCCGAGCTCCGGATGGTGCCGCCCGAGGACGGTGAGGAGGACCCGCTGGAGCTGGGAGTCGAGCTGATGGCTCAGCCCAGAGGCAAGCGCCTGCAGGCCGTCACGCTGATGTCAGGGGGCGAGCGCGCGCTCACGGGCCTAGCCCTGCTGTTCGCGATCTTCTACTATCGTCCGAGCCCGTTTTGCGTGCTGGACGAGGTCGACGCCCCGCTCGACGACGCCAACATCCACCGCTTCATCCGGGTGCTGCGTGAGCTCTGCACGCAAACACAGTTCATCGTCATCACCCACAACCGCAAGACCATGGAGGCGGCCGACGTGCTGTACGGCGTCACCATGCAGGAGCCGGGCCTGTCCCGACTCGTGTCCGTCAAGCTGACCGAAGCGTAACTGCCTCTCCGCATTGACTGTTCGGCGGTCGCGGGCGTAAACTCCGCGTGGGAACCTATGAGCTCTCTCGGCAGCTATCTGCGCGGGCTTCGTGAAGCGAAAGGTGTCTCGATCGACGACATCTCACGCTCGACCCGGGTGGGGCGCCGCCACCTGGAGGCGCTCGAAGCTGATACCCCAGCAGACCTGCCCGCGCCTGTGTTCGTCAAGGGTTTTATCCGCGCCTACTGCGAGTTCCTCGAAACGCCGACCGACAAGGCATTCGATCTCTTTCGCCAGGCCTCGGGGGAGTCACCGCGAGTGGAGCGGACCGTCGCGCTCGCGCCGCTCCGGTCGCGGTCGCGGCGGTCCGGCCCACTACTGGTCAGCACGATCCTCTTCTTGGTGCTCGGCGGGAGCCTCCTGGCGCTCCACTTCGGGCTCAAGAGCTCCTCCGGAGACAAGCCGGTTCCTCCGAGCGCCACATCACGCGCGGCAGAGCCGGCCGTCTCTCAGACGCCAGCCCCCGTCACGACGATGAGCGTCCCGCCCGCACCGGCCACACCCGCCGCGCCAGCGACCGCCGTCAGTCCGCAGGTGGTCGCCGAGCCAAAGCTCCTCGCACAGCGGCTCGTCGTCCGCGCCGTCGAGCCCACCTGGCTTCGTGTCCAGGTCGACGATGGCCAGATCGCCGAGGAGTTGCTACAGGCTGGCGCGGTTCGCGAGTGGACGGCGGCGCGTCGCTTCGTGCTGACCGTAGGCAATGCGGGCGGGCTCGAGGTCGATCTTAACGGCCGTCGTATACCGCCGCTCGGGGCCCGTGGCGCGGTGATTCAGAAGCTCGTGCTGCCCCAGGACGCCGCCCCTGAGGGTTCCTGATGGGGTTCTTCGACTCGCTGGCCGACCGTTTTCGGCAGGGGCTCGAGCGCTCGCGCGAGGCCATGACCTACGGGCTCGACAGCCTGCTGAGCCTCGGGCGCACGGTCGACGAGACGATGCTCGAAGAGCTCGAAGAGCTGTTGCTCGCCTCCGACCTCGGTGCCGAGACGGCCCGCGAGTTCGTCGCGCGGGTGCGGGCCGAGGCAAAGCGATCCGGCGAGCTGTCGGGTGCAGATGTGCGGGCCCTGCTCGGGCGATTCCTGGAAGAGGCGCTGGCGGGAGCGGCCGCCCCGCTCGATCTCGATGCCCGCCCGAGCGTCATCCTCATGCTCGGCGTCAACGGGGCCGGGAAGACAACGACCGCGGGCAAGCTGGCAGCGGCGCTCGGAGAGTCTGGCAAGAGCGTCCTGCTCGCAGCGGCAGATACCTTCCGCGCCGCCGCCGTCGAGCAGCTCGAAGAGTGGGGACGCCGGGCGAGAGCGGAAGTGATCCGTCAGGCTAGCGGCGCGGATCCTTCGGCCGTGGTCTTCGACGCTGTCAAGGCCGCCATGGCGCGCCGGGTCGACGTGCTGCTGGTGGACACGGCCGGGCGCCTGCACACGAAGAGCAACCTGATGGATGAGCTCGCGAAGCTCAAGCGTGTGGTCGCCCGCCAGCTACCGGGGGCCCCTCACGAGACCCTGATGGTGATCGAGGCGCCGACAGGGCAGAACGGACTCCAGCAGGCGAGGCTCTTTCATGAGGCGGTCGGGCTTACCGGGCTCGTGCTGACCAAGCTCGACGGCACGGCCAAGGGCGGGATCGTGGTGCGGATCTGGAGGGAGCTCGCTGTCCCGATCAAGCTCGTCGGGACCGGAGAGCGCGTGGAGGACCTCCAGCCGTTCGATCCGAAGAGCTTCGTCGCGGGGCTGGTGGGCGGGCCGTGAAGGCCACCCCTTCGACCGTGGTCGACGCGCGCTGGATGGGCAGGGCGCTGGAACTCGCGGAGCGCGGGCTCGGGCTGACCTCGCCAAACCCGGCCGTCGGTGCCGTTGTCGTCGTCGCCGGGCGCGCGCTCGGCGAAGGATTCCACGCACGGGCGGGCGGGCCGCATGCGGAGGCCGAGGCGCTCGCCGCGGCCGGCCGGTATGCCCGTGACGCGACGCTCTACGTCACGCTCGAGCCCTGCAACCATGCCGGTCGCACGCCGCCATGCGTCGATGTCATCCTCAGCGCCGGCATCGCTCGGGTCGTGGCGGCCGTGCCGGACCCGAACCCGAAAGTCGCTGGCGGAGGGGCCAGAGCCCTCGCCGCCGCAGGCATCGACGTCACCCTCGGCTGTCGAGAGCGGGACGCGATGACGCTCAACCGTCCCTTCTTCACCGCCGCCCGGCGCGGCCGTCCCCAGGTGACGCTCAAGTGGGGCGCCACGCTCGACGGCAAGATTGCCGATCGTGACCGGACCTCGCGCTGGATCACGGGCGAGGCTGCTCGCGGCGAAGGGCACCGGCTCCGCCGCATCAGCGACGCCGTGGTCGTGGGCATAGGCACCGCGCTCGCCGACGATCCGGCGCTCGATGTGCGGGTCGGGTCACCCTGGCCTCGAGAGCCTCTCCGCGTGGTGGTCGACAGCCGAGCGCGCCTTCCAGCTCATGCCCGGGTCATCGCCGCTGGGAGCCCGGAGCGCGTTGTCATTGCCGTCACGGACGGCGCCGATCCCGATCGAGTCGGGCGGCTCGAGGCGCGCGGGGTGAATGTTCTTCGGTGCAAGGAGCAGGAGAGCCGAGTCGACCTGGTCGATCTGCTAGCCCGGCTGGGTGGGTTGGATGTGGTCGGGGTGCTCGTGGAGGGCGGAGCCGAGCTGGCCGGCGCATTCCTGCGTGCGGGGCTCGTGGACCGGGTCGCAGCTTTCGTGGCTCCCATGCTACTCGGAGGCGGCATGGCGCCCGGCCCCATCGCGGGCGCGGGGCTGCCGCTGCCGGAGGGGCTTCGCCTCGAGCGTCTCGAGGGTCGGCCGGTCGGGTACGACTGGCTTCTCGAAGGGGATGTCGTTGCGTCGGGGCGGGCTTAAGATGTTCACCGGCATCGTCGAGGAACGGGGACGGGTGCTTGACCGCAGGGGCTCGCGCCTCACGGTCGAGGGGAGCCAGGTACTCCGCGGAACCGAGCTGGGCTCAAGCATCGCCGTCAATGGGGTCTGCCTCACGGCGGTCGAAGTGGCAGCCCCGCGGGTGGGCTTCGATCTCGGTCCCGAAACGCTTGCGTCGACTGCGCTCGGTGACCTCGCATCAGGCGATCCGGTCAACCTCGAACGGCCGATGCGGCTCGACGGCTTCGTGGGGGGCCACCTCGTCCTGGGTCACGTCGACGGGGTGGGCATGGTGGCCGCGATGGATCGAGAGGGAGAGACGGCCCGGCTCAGGATCGAATGGAGGGACCCGTCACTGGCGGCGCTCGTGATTCCCAAAGGCTCGGTGACGGTGGACGGTGTTAGCCTGACTGTCGCGGCCCTCATGGAGCGGGCCTTCGAAATCATGCTGATCCCGCATACACTGGAGCACACGACCCTGGGAGGCCTCAAGACCGGTCGGAGGGTCAACCTGGAGATGGATGTGATCGGCAAGTACGTGCTGCGAGCGTTGACCCTGAGAGGGGAGCTACCGTAATGACCGACGGCCGACGGGAGTTCGCGAATGTCGAGGAAGCGCTGGAGGACATTCGCGAGGGGCGGGTCATCGTCGTCGTCGATGACGAAGACCGCGAGAACGAGGGTGATTTCGTGATGGCCGCCGATCGGGCCACGCCCGAGGCGGTCAATTTCATGATCGTGCATGGCCGCGGCCTCATGTGCATGCCGATGGCGGGCGAGCGCCTCGAGGAACTCCAGATCCCGATGATGGTCAGCGACAACACCGCGCCTCTGGGCACCGCCTTCACCGTGAGTGTGGATGCCCGCCGCGGCGTCACCACCGGCATCTCGGCCTACGACCGCGCGGTCACCATCCGGACGCTCGTCAGCCCGACCGCACGGCCGGAAGACCTCACCCGCCCGGGGCACATCTTCCCGCTCCGCGCCATGCCTGGTGGAGTCCTGCGGCGCGCCGGCCACACCGAAGCCGCCATCGACCTGGCGCGGCTGGCCGGGTGCTATCCGGCGGGCGTGATCTGCGAGGTGCTGGACGACGAGGGTGGTATGGCGCGGGTGCCGGGCCTTCTGGCAATCGCGCGACAGCACGGTCTCAAGTGCATCACCATCAAGGACCTGATCGAGTACCGGATCCAGAAGGAGAAGCTGGTCCGGCGGGCCGCCACGACCGTGCTGCCGACAGAGTACGGCCAGTTCACCTGCATCGCGTACGAGACCACGGTGGACGACCGCTTGCCGCTGGCGCTCGTGATGGGAGAGGTGCGCGGCGAGGAGCCGGTCCTGGTCCGGGTCCACTCCGAGTGCCTGTTCGGCGACGTCCTGGGCTCGCGGCGGTGCGATTGCGGCCCCCAACTCCACAAGGCGCTGGCCATCATCGAGCGCGAGAAGCGCGGCATCCTCGTCTACATGCGGCAGGAAGGGCGGGGGATCGGGCTTCTCAACAAGTTTCGCGCCTACGAGCTCCAGGATCAGGGCAAGGACACCGTCGAGGCCAACACCTCTCTGGGCTTTCAGGCCGATCTACGACATTATGGTATCGGGGCCCAGATCCTGCTCGACCTTGGTGCCAAGCGCCTCCGTATCCTGACGAACAACCCGAAAAAGATCGTCGGCATCGAGGGCTATGGGCTCCAGGTGGTCGAGCGCGTGCCCATCGAGATCCCGCCCACCGAGAGCAACCGGCGATACCTCCTGACCAAGCGCGAGAAGATGGGCCATCTCTTCTCCTCCTTCCCGGACTAGCGTGGCCGGGCGCGCTCCCAGGCCGTCAGAGCGTGCGAGCCGGCAGGCCGCTGGCCGCTTTGCCGTCATCGCTGCGCGCTTCAACGAGGCAATCTCGAAGAAGCTCGCCGACGGCGCCGTGGCCGCGCTCGGCGCGGGCGGCGTCGGGCCCGATCGCGTGGAGCTGCACTGGGTGCCGGGCTCCTTCGAGCTGCCCCAGGCGGCCATGGCGCTGGCCCGGACTGGACGCTATGCCGCCATCGTCTGCGTGGGCGTCGTGATCCGCGGCGAGACTCCACACTTCGAGTATCTCGGCGGCGCCGCCGCTCACGGGCTCTCGAGGGTGGCAATGGACACGGGCGTGCCGGTGACTTTCGGCGTCATCACGTCGTTGACCGAGGAGCAGGCATGGGAGCGGGCCGGGGGCCGCGTCGGCCATCGCGGCGAGGAGGCGGCGCGCGCGGCGCTGGAGATGGCGGCTTGGATCCGGGATATCCGCGCCCGTCGCCGTCCGGGAGGCCGCTGATGGGCAAGCGGCGCAAGGCGCGTGAGCTCGCGCTCCAACTCCTGTACCAACTCGACGTCCAGAACGAGTCTTCGCCCGAGCCGTACCTGGACGAGTTCTGGACGCGCCACCCGGTGGACGTCGAGGTGCGTGACTTCACGGAGGCCCTGATCCGGGGCACCAAGTTCCACGAGGCGAAGATCGACGAGATGATCTCCCAGTACGCGGAGAACTGGGAGATCGAGCGCATGGCAGTCGTGGACCGCAATATCCTGCGGCAAGGCATCTTCGAGCTCTTGTGGGAAGAGGGCGTTCCGCCCAAGGTCGCCATCAACGAGGCGCTCGAAGTGGCCAAGAAGTTCAGCACTCAGGAGTCGAGCCGCTTCATCAACGGTGTCCTGGACCGCATCCACAAAGAGCTCCGGCCCTCGGGCTGAGGCCTGCGTGCGCTACGCGGTCCTGTCGGATGTTCACGGCAATCTCGAAGCCCTGTCCGCGGTGCTCGCCGACGCCAGTGCGGCGGGCGCGGGGGGGTTTCTCTGTCTCGGGGATACCGTGGGTTACGGCGCCGATCCGGTCGCCTGCACGGAGATTCTGGGAGAGCGCGCCGTGCGCATGGTCGCCGGCAATCACGAGCACGGCGCCCTCGGCCTGATCGATCTCGCGTGGTTCAACCCCGTCGCCCGCGCCGCCGCGCTCTGGACTCGCGAGCGTCTGGGGGCGGACCACGCTGCGTACCTGTCGGGGTTGCCCCTGACCGTCGCGCTCGGGGAGGCCACCTGTGTCCACGCGAGCCCGCGCAACCCCGAGGAATGGGATTACCTGGTCTCGGCGGAGGACGGCTGGGCCGCGTTCCCTGACTTCGCGACCCGGCTCTGCTTCGTCGGTCACTCGCACCGGCCGGGCGTCTGGTCGCTCGGGTCGAGTGGTCCCGACCACGAGGACCTGGGTGGGCCCGAGACGAACGGACGGCGGATCGACTTCCTCGACGGGCGGCGATACATCGTGAACGTGGGCAGCGTCGGTCAGCCGCGCGATCGGGACCCGCGAGCGGCCTACGTCGTCTGGGATGAGGAGGAGCGTAGCGTCACGCTGCGACGTGTGGCGTACGACCACCGCGCCGCGGCGGCCAAGATCCTCGCCGCCTCGCTGCCGCGCGCGCTGGCTGACCGCCTCGCGCATGGAGTCTAGCCGGCTCGAGGTGAGCCCTGCGGCGCGGCGGCGACTCGGGCTCCTTGCCTCTGGCATCGCCGGGGCGCTGGCCTTCCCCACCACGGACTGGTCGGTCCTGGCGTGGATCTGGATGGTACCGGCCCTGGTCAGTGCGTCCGAAAGCTCTCCCCGGGGCGCGCTCGCCGATGGATGGCTTGCCGGCACGACCTTTTTCCTCGTTCTCCTCCGCTGGCTCGATCACACCTTCCAGAACTACAGCACCATCCCGTGGCCACTGACATGGATGCCCATCGGGGCGCTGGCAGCGTACTGCGGGCTCTATCTCGGAGCGACGGCGGGCGCGGTGTCGTGGCTCGCCGGACGTGTCGGCCGCGGATGGGCGCTCTGCGCCTCGCCAGCGCTGTGGGTAGCTGGAGAGTGGATACGCGGGTGGCTGATGGGAGGATTTCCCTGGGGGCTCCTCGGCTACTCCCAGCACCGCAGGCTGGCGGTCATCCAGGTCGCGGAGTTGGCCGGCGTCTATGCCGTTTCCCTGCTCATCGTCGCGATCAACGCGGCGCTGGCGGCGCTGTTCGTCATGGGCTGGCGCCGTGCTCTGCCTGGATTGACCGCCGCTCTACTTCTGCTCGCGGCCACGCTTGGATTCGGGTGGTGGGCGCTGAGGCAAGACCACGGGTCGGCTGCGGAGGGCTCCGCGGCGGGTCGCACGCCGCGCTCGCTCGACGTGGCCATCATCCAGCCGTCGATCGAGCAGACGCTCAAGTGGGATCCAGCCTATCAGGCCCTTGCCCTCGAGCGCTACGAGACGCTGACGCGCCAGGCTGCGCAGTCGAGGCCGGCCCTCATACTTTGGCCGGAGACGGCGGCACCGATCTTCCTGCGCGGGGACCCCATCCTGCTCGCCAGGCTGACGGCGCTCTCGGCAGATCTGAGAGTGCCGATTCTGGTCGGCTCCATCGACCGCCTGCCCGGTGCCCGGGGCCGATTCCTGAACAGCGCTTTTCTGCTGGGAGAACAAGGGATTAGAGACAAGTATGATAAGATTCACCTCGTGCCGTTCGGCGAGTACATCCCGCTCGCCGGTCTGATCGGCTTCGTCAGGAGCTGGGCCGAGTTCATCTCGGACTTCGCCCCCGGAACCCGGCAGACGGTGTTCCAGTTGCCCGGGGCTCCCTTCGGTACGGTCATCTGTTACGAAGTCATTTTCCCCGAACTCTTCAGGGGTTTCGCGGTCGAGGGCGCGAGCTTTATGGCCAATATCACCAACGACGCGTGGTTCGGGGAGACGAGCGGGCCGTGGCAGCACCTCGGCATGCTGCCCCTGCGCGCCGTCGAGAACCGTCTCGCCATCGCGCGGGCTGCGAACACGGGCGTGTCCGCGTTCGTGAGCCCGACGGGCATCGTGGCGCCCATCCTGCCCCTGCTCGAGAGAGGGTTCATCTCGGCGCGGGTGCCCCTGCGCGAGCGAAGCACGCTCTACACGCGCTGGGGCGACTGGCTGCCGTATCTCTGTCTGGGCTTCTCAGTGGCGGCGCTGGCGGTCGGGCTCAAGAGGCGGCCGGCCTAGCCATGCTGGGAGACCTCAAGCGGAATCTGGCCGACGTCGAGAAGCGGCTCCAGGACCTCCGGGGGCATCTTTGACGTTGCCGTCAAGGAAGCCCGACTCGCCCAGATCGACCAGGAGATGTCGGCGCCGGCCTTCTGGGACGACAGCCGCAAGGCGCAGGGGCTGGTACAGGAGCGCGCAGACCTCGCACGGACGGTCGGCCGCTTCAAGGAGATCTCGCAGCAGGCCGAGGACTTGCGGGTCCTGTGGGAGATGGCCACGGAGGCCGCGGATGAGAGCGAGGCGCCCGGGCTCGAGCAGGGGCTCTCATCGCTCGCGCGCGATCTGGAGGCCTTCTCCATCAAGATCGTGCTCTCCGGGCCGCAGGACAGGAAGAACGCGATTCTCTCGATCCATCCCGGCGCCGGCGGTACGGAGTCCCAGGACTGGGCGCAGATCCTCATGCGCATGTACCTCCGCTGGGCCGAGCGTGCCGGCTTGAAGGCGGAGGTCCTGGACCTGCTGCCGGGCGAGGAGGCTGGCATCAAGTCCGCCACCATCGAGATGACGGGCGAGTACGCCTACGGCTACCTCAAGAGCGAGATCGGCGTGCACCGGCTCATCCGCATCTCGCCGTTCGACGCCTCCAAGCGACGGCACACTTCCTTCGCCTCGGTCTCGGTCATCCCCGAGGTCGAGGACGTCGAGGTCGTGGTCAAGGACGAGGAGATCCGCGTCGACGTCTATCGCTCCTCGGGGCCAGGCGGCCAAGGAGTCAACACCGCCGACTCGGCGGTGCGGCTCACGCACCTGCCCACGGGGATCGTGGTCGCCTGCCAGAACGAGCGCTCGCAGCTGCGCAACCGCGACACGGCCATGCGCATCCTCAAGTCGCGCCTCTACCAGGTCTACGAGAAGAAGCAGCGCGAGGAGCTGGCCGAGCTGAGTGGGGAAAAGAAGGACATCGCCTTCGGCAGCCAGATCCGCACGTACACCTTCCACCCCTACCAGATCATCAAGGACCACCGCACGGGAGTCGAGGTGGGCAATGTCGAGGCCGTGATGGACGGGGGTATCGACGTCTTCATCGAGGCGTACCTGGCCTCCGGCAAGGCCTCGTAGCGTGGGTGGCGTCCCACCGACTGAGGGCCAGCCGGGCGAGCCCAACCCGCTCGTCCGCCGCCGGCTCGAGAAGCTTGAGGCGCTTCGCAGGAGCGGCATCGACCCCTTTGGGCAGCGATTCGGGGTCACGCACTGGGCTGGCGACCTCGCGCGGCGGCACCACGAGGCCGCCGAGGAGAAGCTCAAGGCTGTCGGCTCCGTCGCCGTGGCAGGGCGGGTCGTGGCGCTCAGACACCATGGCAAGACCTGCTTCGCGCACCTGAGAGACCAGTCGGGCCAGATCCAGCTCTACGCGCGGAGCGATGCCCTGGGCGAGCGCTATGCCTCCTTCACCGACCTTGACGTGGGCGACTTCATCGGGGTCACGGGCGAGCTGTTCCGGACGCGAACCGGCGAGCTGACGGTGGCCGTGCGCGCCTTCGAGCTCCTCGCCAAGTCGCTGCGCCCGCTGCCGGAGAAGTGGCACGGCCTTAAGGACGTCGAGACGCGATATCGGCGGCGCTACGTGGACCTCGTCATGAATCCGCAGGTCCGCGAGACCTTCGTGACGAAGAGCCGGTTGATCCGGGAGCTCCGCGCTTTCCTCGAGGCGCGGGGGTTCCTCGAGGTCGAGACGCCGATGATGCAGCCCATTCCGGGGGGCGCTGCGGCGCGGCCCTTCGTGACGCACCACAACGCGCTGGATATGCCGCTCTACCTCAGGATCGCGCCCGAGCTCTACCTCAAGCGGCTGGTCGTGGGCGGCCTCGATCGTGTTTACGAGATCAACCGCAGCTTCCGGAATGAAGGCATCTCGACCCAGCACAATCCGGAGTTCACCATGCTGGAGTTCTACCAGGCCTACGCCGACTACGAGGACCTGATGGCGCTGACGGAGGAGATGTTCGTGTACCTCGGCGCGCGGATCCTCGGTCGGGCGACGCTCCTGTACCAGGGCGAGGAGATCAATCTGTCGGCTCCCTGGCCGCGGCTGCCGTTCTTCGGGGCGATCTCCAAGGCGGTCGCGACCGACGTGTCGCCGGACACGGGAGAGCAGGCGCTCCGGAGGGCGGCCGTGGCCGCCGGCGTGGCGGAGCCCCAGCCGGGCGCAGGCGTGGTCGGCCTCTGGAAGGACATCTTCGACACGCTCGTCGAGCCGACCTTGATCCAGCCTACCTTCATCACCGACTTTCCGATCGAGCTGTCCCCGCTGTCGAAGCGCAAAGCCGGGGAGCCTCGCCTCGTGGACCGCTTCGAGCTGTTCATCTGCCGGCGTGAGATCGCCAACGCCTACTCGGAGCTGAATGACCCCATCGACCAGCGGCGGCGCTTCGAGGAGCAGGCCCAGGAGCGCCTGCGGGGCGACGAGGAGGCGCATTGGATGGACGAGGACTTCGTCCGCGCCCTCGAGTACGGCATGCCGCCCACGGCGGGCGAGGGGATAGGCATCGACCGGTTGGCCATGCTCTTCACCGACTCGCCGTCGATACGAGACGTCATCCTCTTTCCACATCTCCGGCGCGAGCGGCGCGAGGAAGCCGAGCCGACAGCCCCGGACGAAGAGCCGGAAAGCTGATGGGGGGGCGCGGGCTGCCGTTCGAGCTATTCCTCTCGCTGCGCTACCTCCGGGCGCGCGGTCAGCGCGCCAACCTCTCCCTGTTCGTCTGGATCGGCGTCGGTGGCGTCTTCCTCGGGGTCAGCGCCCTCATCGTGGTGCTGGCGGTGATGACCGGCTTCCAGGACGGGATCAAGGAAAAGATCATCGCCGCGAACCCCCACATCCTCGTGGTCGATCAGAGCGGCCGCGGCGTCGAGGAAGGCCCGGGCCTGGCCGCCCGCATCCGGCCGGTGGCGGGAGTGCGCTCGGCGACGCCCTTCGTCATCCAGCAGGCGCTCTTCACCGGCCAGCGCGGCGGGGCGACCGGCGGGCTCCTGCGCGGGCTGGATCTGGCCTCGCCGGTGGTGCGCACGCAGCTCCAGGCCGATGTCCGCACGGGCAGCCTCGACCCGTTGCTCCGACCAGGCGGCGAGCCCGCGCTCCTGCTCGGTCGCGAGCTCGCACGCACCCTCGGGCTGGCGCCAGGCGATCAGGTCACGCTCATCTCGCCCCAGGGCGCGATGACGGCCGTCGGACTGGTGCCCAAGATGCGGCGCTTCGAGGTCGCCGGCTACGTCGAGGTCGGCCTCTACGAGTACGACGCCTCGATCGCCTACACGAGCCTTGCGGCGGCGCAGGAGTTCGCCGGGCTCGGCGACCGCGTCTCGGGCGTCGAGGTCAAGCTCGACGACCCCTTCGACGCCAAGGCCGTCGGCCGCCGCATCGCGGACCTCGTGGGGCCTGGACTCTGGCTCCGTGACTGGATGGGGATGAACCGGAACCTCTTCGCGGCGCTCCAGCTCGAGAAGCTGGCGCTCTTCGTCATCGTCACGATCATCGTGCTGGTGGCGGGATTTGCGATCATCGGCCACCTCGTGCTGCTCGTAGCCGAGAAGCGCAAGGAGATCGGCATCCTCAAGGCGATGGGCGCCTCGGCCGGGAGCATCGGCACGGTGTTCCTCGTGGCCGGGACGCTCATCGGCCTGGTCGGGACGGTGGCGGGCAGCCTCTTCGGGCTGCTGCTCATCTGGGTCCAGAACACGTACAAGATCATCCGGCTGGCGGGCGACGTGTATCAGATCGACCACCTGCCGATGAAGCTCACGTGGCTCGACTTCACGCTCGTCACGACCGCCACGCTGCTGATCTCCGTCCTGGCCACGCTGTCGCCGGCCCGCCGCGCTGCCCAACTCGACCCCGTCGAGGTCCTGCGCTATGAGTGAGCCGCTGCTCGCCGCGCACGACATCGAGAAGGAGTACCGGATGGGACCGGAGATCGTCCGGGTCCTGCGGGGCGCGAGCCTCGAGGTCAACCCCGGAGAAAGCGTGGCCCTGATCGGGGCCTCGGGCGTGGGCAAGTCGACCCTGCTCCACCTCCTCGGCGGACTGGACCGGCCCACGGGCGGCCGGGTGCTCTTCGCGGGGCAGGACATGTACGACCGGTCCGAGAGCGCGCTCGCCAGGCTGAGGCGCACGGAGATCGCGTTCATCTTCCAGTTCTACAACCTGCTCGGGGAGATGACGGCTCTCGAGAACGCCATGCTGCCGGCGCTGCTCCAGCGCCTGCCCGCATCCGAGGTGAGGGAGCGTGGGGCCGCGGCACTTCACGAGGTTGGGCTAGGCGACCGGTTGCGCCATAGGCCGGGTGAGCTCTCGGGAGGGGAACAGCAACGAGTCGCCATCGCCCGGGCCCTGGTAGGTCAGCCGCGGGTCGTGCTGGCCGACGAGCCCACAGGCAACCTTGATCCGAAGACCAGCGAGGTGATTTGGGATCTGTTCATGCGGCTCCAGGCGGAGCGCCGTCTGGCCTTCGTGGTGGCGACTCACAACCATGACCTGGCCCGACGGGCGGACCGCGGGTACCGTCTCGTCGAGGGCCGCGCGCTGCCGTGGTCCTGAACCTGGCGAAGCCCGACCATCGCCTCCTCCAACCTTTCGGGCATTTCGGCGGCATCGACGCGGCCGCGGAGAAGAAAGGCTAGGCTGCCCAGGCACTTGGGAGGTATACTTCACACAGGTTAGGGGCCACGTTTCGGGCAGTCCAAACCCGGGCTAGCGAGGACGCCAAGTGTTCGAGAGATTTACCGAGAGGGCGCGACGGGTCATCATCCTGGCGAGGGAGGAGGCGGGGCGTTTCCGCCACGACTTCGTCGGCACCGAGCACATCCTGTTAGGACTGATCCGGGACGGCGAAGGCATAGCAACGGCCGTCCTCCAGCGGCTGGGCCTGCGCCTGGAAACAGTCAAGGCCGAGGTCGAGCGGGCCCTGGCCGGCTTTCCGAAGACCCTGACCTTCGGTGAAGTGCCGTTCACTCCTCAGGCTAAGCGCGTCCTCGAGCTCTCGATCGAGGAAGCCCGCCAGCTCGGCCACAACTACATCGGCACCGAGCACCTGCTCCTGGGGCTCATGAAAGAGGGGCAGTCCATCGCCGCCAAGATCCTGGAGTCCCTCGGGGCCCGTTTGGACGAAGTGAGGCAGGAGACCCTGGCGCTCCTGGGCGACCAGTACTACCCGCGCCCGAAGAAGCGTTCCCAGACGCCCGTCCTCGACGAGTTTGCTCGCGATCTGACGCAGCTCGCCCGGGAGGGCAAGCTCGACCCCGTCATCGGACGCGAGACCGAGATCGAGCGGGTGATCCAGATCCTCGCGCGCAGGACCAAGAACAACCCGGTCCTGATCGGCGAGCCCGGCGTCGGCAAGACCGCGATCGTCGAGGGCCTGGCGCAGCGGATCGTCGGCCATGAGGTGCCGGACGTCCTTGCCCAGAAGCGCCTGCTCCAGCTCGATCTCGGCGCGCTCGTGGCGGGGACGAAGTATCGCGGGCAGTTCGAGGAGCGGCTCAAGGCCGTCATGAAGGAGATCCGGCAGTCGGAAAACGTCGTGCTCTTCCTCGACGAGCTGCACACGCTGATCGGCGCAGGGGCGGCAGAGGGGGCGATCGACGCCTCGAACATGCTCAAGCCGGCGCTCTCGCGCGGTGAGATCCAGACGATTGGGGCCACGACGCTCGACGAGTACCGCAAGTACATCGAGAAGGACGGCGCCCTGGAGCGGCGCTTCCAGCCGGTCATCGTGCGCGCGCCGTCGGTCCTCGAGTCGATCGAGATCATCAAGGGGCTCCGCCACAAGTACGAGGCGCACCACAGGGTCAAGATCACCGACGAGGCGATCGACGCGGCCGTGAAGCTGGCGGACCGGTACATCACCGACCGGCAGCTGCCCGACAAGGCGATCGACGTGATCGACGAGGCCTCGTCGCGCACGAGGCTCATGGCGCTGACCCCACCGCCCGAGATTAAAGAGATCGGCAAGGAGGTCGAGCGCGTCGTGCGCGAGAAGGACATGTATCTCGAGGCGCAGGAGTTCGAGAAGGCGGCATCCCTGCGTGAGAAGGAGAAGCTGCTTCGGGGCCGCGACGAGGAGATGAAGCGCGAGTGGGACAAGCGGAAGGGGAAGGGGCCGCAGACGGTCAGCGAGGAGGACATCGAGTACATCGTCTCCCGCTGGACGGGCATCCCGCTGTCCAAGCTCGAGGAGAAGGAGTCCGCGAAGCTGGCCCGGATGGAAGACGCGCTGCACGGGCGCATCGTGGGACAGAAGGATGCCGTGGTCGCCGTCTCGCGGGCGATCCGCCGCTCCCGCGCGGGACTCAAGGACAGCCGCCGTCCGGTCGGCTCGTTCATCTTCCTCGGCCCGACGGGCGTCGGCAAGACCGAGCTCGCCCGGGCGCTCGCGGAGTACCTCTTCGGCGACGAGAACGCGTTGATCCGCGTGGACATGTCGGAGTACATGGAAAAGTTCTCGGTGTCCCGCCTGCTCGGGGCGCCTCCGGGCTACGTCGGCTACGAAGAAGGCGGCTTCCTGACCGAGAAGGTGAGGCGCCGGCCGTATTCCGTGGTCCTCTTCGACGAGATCGAGAAGGCCCATCCGGATGTCTTCAACATGCTCCTGCAGGTGCTGGACGACGGTCGCCTGACCGACTCGGTCGGCCACGTCGTCGACTTCAAGAACACCATCCTGATCATGACGTCGAACCTGGGCACGAGCTTCATCGGCAAGCGCACCGCCCCGGGCTTCCTCGCGGAAGGCGAGGGCGAAACCCATGACCGCATGAAAGAGAAGGTCTTGGACGAGCTCAAGCGCGCCTTCCGGCCGGAGTTCATCAACCGCGTAGACGACATCATCGTGTTCCACGCGCTCTCGAAGGAAGACATCACGGCGATCGTCCGGCTGATGATCTCCCGCATCAACACGCAGATCTCGGACAAAGGCATCCAGATCGAGCCCACCGAGCCCGCGCTGGAGCTCCTCGTGCAGAAGGGATACGACCCGACGTATGGGGCGCGGCAGCTGCGGCGGACCATCCAGAAGCTCGTAGAGGATCCGCTCGCTGAGGCCATCGTGCGTGGACAGTTCGCTGACGGGGCCCGGATCGAAGTGGACGTGGACGGCGACAAGTTCGTTTTCCGCGAGATCCAGATCGCGGAGCCCCGGCTTGCGCTGGCCGAGCACTAGGCCGAGCACTAGACGGACGAAAAGCCGACTGGACCGACCGGGACCATGACCGCCCGGGGGAGATTCGTTCTCTCCATTTTTTTTGTCTGCGCCCTGATCGGGATGGGGGCGGGCGTGCCGTCCCTGTCGGAGGCCCAGACACCCGCCACGCCGGGAGGGGACCAGCGGATCATCGTGAAGGAGCTCTCCGTCCAGGGCAATCGTCGCATCCAGGAGGCTGTCATCCTTGGCCGCGTCCAGTCCAAGGTGGGTACGCCCTTCATTCCCGCCCGTTCCGCCGATGACATCCGATCGATCTTCGCCCTTGGTTTCTTCGACGATGTCCAGCTCAAGGTCGAGGACTTCGAGGGCGGCGTCAAGCTCACCTTCGTGGTGACGGAGCGTCCCTTCGTCAGGGATCTCGCGTTCGCCGGCAACAAGCGGCTCGACGCCGCCAACCTCCAGGAGAAGATCGACGTCAAGCTGGGCAGCGTGTACAACCCCGTCGAGGTGACCCGGGCGGCCGAGAAGCTGAAGGAGGCCTACGAGGAAGAGGGGTACTTCGAGGTCGGGGTCACGCCGGACGTGACCAAGCTGCCCGACGGCGACGTCGCGGTCACCTTCCGGATCGTCGAGGGGCGCAAGATGACGATCGAGAAGATCGTCATCGAAGGCGCGCAGGGGCTCAAGCCGAGCAAGATCAAGAACATCATGCTGACGCAGGAGCGACAGTTCTTCATCCTGCGGGGCACCGTCCAGCGGCAGAAGCTGGACGAGGACGTCGACCGCATCACCGCCTTCTACAACGACAACGGGTACATCCAGATGCGCGTCGAATCCGTGGACACCCAGATCGACCGCGCCAGCGCGCGCGTGACGATCAGGATCGTGGTCGTGGAGGGGCCGCAGTTCAAGGTCGGCGGCGTGGACGTCACCGGCAACAGCGTGCTGCCGATCGAGGAGATCCGACGCCGGATCGACTTCAAGCCGGACGAGATCTACTCCCGCGCCAAGCTGCGCGAGAGCGTCACGGCCATCACCGATGTCTACGGCACCATCGGTCGCGCGTCCGCGGACGTCAATCCGCAGATCGCGCTCGACGTGCCGAATCGAAAGGTCAACATCACCTTCGAGATCGTCGAAGGGCCGGAGGTGTTCGTCGAGCGCATCAATATCTCCGGCAACACGCGCAGCCAGGAGAAGATCCTCCGGCGAGAGCTCCCCATGCACGAGGGTGACCTCTTCACGACCCAGAAGCTCGCGCGCGCCAAGCAGAAGCTGACAAACTTGAATTACTTCGAGAAGGTCGAGACGAAGACGATGCCCGGCTCGTCCAAGGACAAGATCGTCGTCAACATCGAGGTGACGGAGAAGCCGACAGGCCTCTTCTCGATCGGCGGCGGCTACAGCTCTCAGGACGGCGCGCTGGGCACGCTCGATCTATCCCAGAACAACTTCCTCGGGCGCGGGTGGCAGGTGTTCCTCCGCCTGCGCGGCGGCACCCAGACCCAGCAGGGCACGATAGGCTTCACGGAGCCGTGGCTCTTCGACCGCCCGCTGGCGGCGGGCTTCGACCTCTACAACAACCGCCGCATCTACAACGACTACACAATCAACGCGCTCGGCGGCGACGTGCGCATGGGGCACCCGCTGGGCGACTACGCGCGGTGGAACCTCATCTACAAGCTCGAGCAGGATAACATCTCCGGCGTCGATCCCAATGCCAGCAAGGAGCTGCTGGATGCCAAGGGCAAGAGCATCGTGTCGGTCCTGGGCGGCTCGGTCGGTCGCGACACGCGCGACAGCCTGTCCGACCCGACCCGGGGGAACCTGTCGAGCGTCGGCGCGGACTTCGCGGGCATCGGCACGGAGGACAATCGGTTCGTCCGCGTGTCGGCGTCGACGATCCAGCATCAGTCGCTGTGGTTCGGCCACGTGCTGAGCGGTCGTCTCGCCGCCGGATACGAAGTCGGTTGGAGCGAGAAGCCGGTGCCCCTCTTCGAGCGCTTCTACCTGGGCGGCCCGAACTCCGTCCGCAGCTTCAAGCTCCGCCAGATCTCCCCGGTCGACGAGTCGGGCACCCGGATCGGCGGAAACTTCCAGGTCCTCGGCAACATGGAGTACACGATCCCGCTCTTCTACGGCATCAAGACGGCGCTCTTCTTCGATGCGGGCAACGTGTACGGGCCGGACAGTCACCTGGGACAGAAGATCGATCTCACGAATCTCAAGTACGCGGTGGGCCTGGGCTTCCGCTGGAACTCTCCCTTCGGCCCCATCCGCGTGGACTACGGCGTCAACCCCGACCCGAAACCAGGCGAGAAGTTCGGCAACTTCCACTTCTCTGTCGGCTCGGCGTTCTAACCAGGAGGAGAGGAGCATGATGGCGCGTGTCAGAGAGGCAGTGGCCGCCGCGGCGGTCGTTGTCGGCATCCTCTCGGGAATGTGGTGGATGCTGCCGCACGCTCAGGCTCAGGCCCCGCAGGCGACGCGAGTCGGCTACGTGGACCTGCAGCGCATCCTCGCCAAGTCGCAGGCGGGCGTCCAGGCGCGGGAGCAACTGGAAAAGGACAAGGCCGTGATGCAGAAGCAGGTGGATACCCACAAGACCGAGCTCGACAAGCTCCGGGAGGAGATCGAGAAGAAGGGACAGCTGCTCTCCGCGGAGGCCCGGCGGGACAAGCAGGAGCAGCTCGAGCGCAAGGTGCGCGACGTCCGGCGACTGGTCGACGACCTCGAGAAGGAGCTCCAGAAGAAGGAGCAGGGGCTGCTGGCGAAGGTGTTGCGCGAGGTGGAGGGAGTGGTGGGGAAGATCGGCAAGGAGAGGGGGTACATCTTGATCGTGGAACGTCGCCAGGGTGGTCTCGTCTACGGCGCCCCCGAGGCGGATGTCACCGAGGAGATCATCAAGGCCTTTGACGACGAGACCCGGAAGGCCAAGAAGTAGCCGGCCGTGGGCGCTCCGTTTTCGCTCGGCCGGCTCGCCGAGGCGCTCGGCGCCACCCTCGAGGGGGACGCGGAGCGGCTGGTCCGCGGCGTCGCACCGCTCGAGAGCGCGGGGCCTGACGAGATCTCCTTCGTCACCGGCGCGCGCTACCAGCGTCTGGCCGCGGAGAGCGCCGCCGGCGCTCTCGTGGTCGGCCGGGACCTCCAGGGCCTCGACCGACCGCTCCTGCGGGTGGAGTCGCCTCAGGCGGCGCTCATCATCCTCCTCGGGCTTTTCCATCCGCGACCCGCTCTCGATCCGGGCGCGCATCCCTCGGCCAGCATCGCGCCGGACGCGCGCGTCGATTCCACGGCATCGATCGAGGCGGGCGCAGTGGTCGCGGCCGGGGCGGTCGTCGGGCCCAGGAGCCGGGTGGGCGCGCTCGCGTACGTCGGTCCCGGCGCCGTGCTGGGCGCCGACGTGGTCCTCCATCCCCGGGTCGTCGTGCAGGACGGGGTCCGCATCGGAGACCGGGTCGTTGTGCATCCCGGAGCGGTGCTCGGCGCCGACGGCTTCGGCTATGCGTTCGACGGAGAGGCGCATCGCAAGATCCCGCAGGTGGGGGGACTCATCGTCGAGGACGACGTCGAGATCGGCGCCAACGCCACGGTCGACCGCGCCACGCTGGGAGCGACGCTCATCAGGCGGGGCACCAAGATCGACAACCTCGTCCAGGTCGGCCACAACTGCGACATCGGCGAGCACGTGATCCTGGTTGCCCAGGTCGGGATCTCCGGCTCGTGCACGATAGGCAGCAGGGCGGTGCTGGCCGGGCAGGTCGGGGTGGCCGACCACGTGACGATCGGTGCCGGGGCCATCCTGACCGCTCAGACGGGAGTGCCCAGCGACGTGCCGGCAGGCGAGGTCTGGAGCGGCTGGCCGGCTCGCCCTGCTTCCGAGAGCCGGCGGATCTGGGCCGCCGAGGCCCTGTTACCGGAGCTCCTCAAGCGCGTCCGGGCGCTTGAGAAGCGCGTGCGCCAGCTCGGGGGCGGCCCGGATGAGTGAGCCGATCCGCGTTCATCCGACGGCCGTCGTCGAGCGGGGCGCCGAGCTCGGCGCCGGAACAGCCGTAGGGCCGTACAGCGTTATCGGCTCCGAGGTCCGGATCGGGCCCGGCGCGGAGATCGGCGCGCACGCGATTCTCGAAGGCCGCGTGACGCTCGGCGCGCGGTGCCGCATCGGACACGGGGCCGTCGTCGGCGGGATGCCGCAGGACCTCAAGTACCGGGACGGGCTGCCGGTGGGCGTGACGATCGGCGACGACACGGTCATCCGGGAGTACGTCACGATCCACCGGGCCACGCGCGAGGGCCACGACACGCAGGTGGGTGCACACTGTCTCGTCATGGTCTCGAGCCACATCGCCCACGACTGCGTGGTCGGCAGCCACGTCGTGATCGTCAACTGCACGGGGCTGTCGGGACACGTCACGGTCGAGGACCGCGCCACGATCAGCGGGCTCACCGGCGTGCACCCGTTCACCCGCATCGGCACGTTCGCCTATGTCGGCGGCTGCTCCAAGGTGACGCAGGACGTGCCCCCCTTCAGCATCGTCGACGGCGTGCCGGCGACCGCGCACGGGGTCAACGTCGTCGGCATGCGGCGCGCCGGCATCGACGCCGAGAGCCGGCGGCAGGTTCGCGCGGCGTTCCGGATCCTGTACCGGTCCGGCCTCAGCCCGCGCGCGGCAACAGCGCGCATCCGGGCCGAGCTCGGGAGCCATGCGCTCGTCGCCCGGCTCGTGGCGTTCATCGAAGGCGCGCGCCGGGGTATCGTGCCCGGGGCATGGGAGCCGGAGACGTCTCCGGACGACGCAGAGAGCGAGGAACGGGTGTGGTGAGCGGCGACGGGCAGGGCAGGATCCGGGCGGGTGTGGTCGGCGCAGGCCACATGGGGCAGTATCACATCCTGGCGCTGGCCGAGCTCTGGGAGGTGGACCTGGCCGCCATCTGCGATACGGACGTCGATCGCGCGCGGAGCGTGGCCGCCCAGTACTCCGTCCGCGCGGTCCCGACGCATCGCGAGCTGGCCAGCCTCGTGGACATCGCCACGGTCGCGGTCCCGACGGAGCGGCACTTCGAGGTGGCGCGGGATCTTCTCGAGGCCGGCGTGGACGTGCTGGTCGAGAAGCCCATGACCTCCACGCTCGAGGAGGCGAAGGAGCTCTTCCGGATCGCCCGGGAGCGAGGCCGGGTGCTGCACGTGGGCCACGTCGAGCGTTTCAACGGCGCGGTCCAGGAGCTGCACAAGATTGTGGAGCAGCCCGTCCTCGTGGAGTCCCGCCGCCTTGGGCCCTTCGTGCCGCGTGTCCAGAACGATTCGGTCGTGATGGACCTCATGATCCACGACATCGACATCGTGCTGGGCCTCGTGGGTAGCGAGCCGCGACGGATGAATGCCGTGGGCCGCTCCATCCACTCCGAGGTCGCCGACGTCGCCAACGTGCAGATCGTCTTCGACTCGGGCACGCTCGCGACCATCACGGCCAGCCGCGCCACTGAGGAGAAGATCCGCACGCTCGCGATCACGCAGCCCCAGGCGTATATCCTGCTGGACTACGCCGATCAGGACATCCAGATCCACCGCCGCGCGGACCAGGAGTACACGCTCAACCGTGAATCCATCCGCTACCGGCAGGCTTCCTTCGTCGAACGGCTGTTCGTCCACAAGGACAACCCCCTCAAGCTGGAGATCCGCCACCTGATCTCTGCGGCACGCACCGCCCGGGCGACCGGGCAGGTGGAGCTGCCCGAGACCGAAGACCTGCGGTCCCTGGCCGTGGCGCTGGAAATCGAGCGGATGATTCGTGAGGGTCGGGGGGAAATCGCCTGGCCAAAGGATCTTCCGTGGAGCGCTGCCTCGCGGTGATGGCGGGGGCCGGGGTTCTCCCCGGCCGGGCCGCGTCGGAAGCCGCCCGCCAGGGCTGGCGCGTCGTGGCGCTCGCCTTCGACGAGGCGGACGGGCTCGCCGAGCAGGTCGAGCGCGTCGTGCCCTCCTCCATCACCGACATCCAGGGCGTTCTCCAGGCGCTCAGCGACGCTCGGGCGACTGCCGCGCTGTTCGTCGGCAAGTTCTGGAAGCAGAAGTTCTTCCGCGGCCTCGGCGCGGCTGACGCCGTGGGACGGGACCTGGCCCGTTCCGGGCTGTCCGACGAAGCGCTGGCGCGCACGGCCGTGGCGTGGCTCGGCGGCCTCGGCATCGAGGTGCTCGACCAGCGCGCGTTTCTCCAGCCGTGGATGATGGGCGGAGGCACGCTCGGCGCCCGCGGCCCCTCGGAGGCTGAATGGGCGGAGATACGAGCGGGCTTCGTGCTGGCGCGCCACCTGGCCGGGCACGGCATCGGGCAAAGCGTGGTCCGCTCCCACGGCGTCACGCTCGCGGTCGAGGCGGCCGAGGGCACCGATGAGGCGATCCGCCGGGGCACGGGGCTCGCCGGCCCGGGGGCAGTCGTCGTCAAGGCCGTGGCGTCGGCCCACGACTTCCGCTTCGACATCCCGACCATAGGGCCCAGCACGCTCGAGGCCATGGCGGCCGGCGGCGCCACAGCGCTCGCGGTGGAGCGAGGCAAGGTCCTCCTCGTCGACCGCGAAGAGACCATACGGATTGCCGATAGCACCGGCATCGCCGTCGTGAGCGTAGATGGCGACGCCTGACGCCCGGGTGATCATGCTGTCGGTCGGAGAGGCCTCGGGAGATCTCCACGGCGAGATCCTGTGTCGCGCGCTCCGCTCACTCGACCCGGGGGTGCGGCTCGTCGGCATGGGCGGGCCACGAATGGCTCGGGCGGGGATGGAGGTCCTCGCTGACCCCACGGCTCAGGCCGTGGTGGGGATGACCGAGGCCGTGGGGCGCGTTCCGGCTCTCTACCGCGCCTACCGGAACCTCGTGCGGCGCATCCGTCGTGAGCGGCCCCACGCCCTCGTGCTCATCGATTTCCCGGAGTTCAACATGCGCCTCGGGCGCGCGGCACATCGTGCCGGCGTGCCCGTGCTCTACTTCATTCCGCCGCAGCTCTGGGCGTGGCGGCCTGGCCGGGCGCGACAGATCGCCGCGTTCGCCGCGCGCTGAGGTGCGCCGTCTGCTCGGGCCGATGTTCGAGGCCGCTCGGATACTGTCGGAGCGGGACGCCCGGCGCCGCTTTGTCCTCGGCCTCGCCCCGGGCGTGGATCGTGGCCGGATCGAGGCGGCCATCGCCACGGCAGGCTCCGGGCCGCGCGTGGACATCGTCGAGCGGCTCACGCATGAGGTCATGGCGGCCGCGGACGTCCTTCTGGTTGCGTCCGGTACCGCCACGCTCGAGGCGGCGCTCCTCGGGACATCGATGGTCGTCTGTTACCGGGTGTCACGTACCACGCTGTGGATAGCGCGGCGTCTGGCGCTCGTCCCGTGGATCAGCCTGCCGAACGTCGTGGCGGGGCGCTTCGTCGTGCCCGAGCTGCTGCAGGACGACGTCACGGGGTCGCGGTTGGCGGAGCTGGTCGAGCCGCTGCTTGCCGGCGGACCGGAGTCGGCGGCGCAGCAGAAGGCCTTCGCGGAGCTGCGCGCGGCGCTGGGCGAACCTGGCGTGGGCCTCCGGGCCGCGCGCGCAGTGCTCGAGGTAGCCAGGGGCTGATGAGCGCGCGCCATGAGTTCTTGGCCGCCTTGGGCCCGTGGCTCGGCGCGCTGGGACTGCGACTGCTCGCCCAGACACTCAGGGTTCGCCGTGAGGAAGAGACGGTCGCCTCGCGCCTGGCAGCCGGGCTGCCGACGATCTACGCGGTCTGGCACGGACGGCTCCTGCTCATGGCGTGGCTCTACGCGGATCGGAGGCTGCGCGTGCTCATCAGTCGTTCGCGAGACGGAGAGACGGTCGCGGCCATCATCCGGCGCTTCGGCTTCGTGCCCGTTCGCGGCTCCTCGAGCCGCGGCGGGGCACTCGGCCTGCGGACCCTGGCCCGCGCGCTCCAGAGCGGGCACAGCGTCGTGGTCGTGCCGGACGGGCCGCGTGGCCCTCGCGAGGTGGTCAAGCCGGGCATCGTCGCCCTGGCCCGCATGACGGGGGCGTCCGTGGTGCCGGTCGCGCTGGGATCCTCGTCGGAGTGGCGTCTCCGATCGTGGGACGAATTCAGGATCCCGCGCCCGTTTTCCCGATGCGTCGTCCGCTTCGGCGAGCCTATCCGGGTCGCCCGCGATGCCGACGCCGCCGAAGAGGAGGCCGCGCGCAAGGAGATCGAGTCGGCTCTGCGTGCCGTGTCCTGGCGCGTGGACGAGGAGGTCGCGCGCTGATCTACGCACTCTACTCAGCGGCGCTCGGACTCGTCCTCCTCGGGTACCTCCCGGTCTTCGCGCTCCGCCGGGTGGGACGGGGCGGCTACGGCCGAGACCTGCGACAGCGGCTCGGCGCTCTCTCGGACGGCCTGCCGGACGAGCCGCGCTGCTGGATCCACGCGGTGTCCGTCGGGGAAGCCGCGACGGCCGTGCCGCTGGTCGAAGCCATCGCGCGCCGCTGGCCCACGCTCGGCATCGTGATGACTACGGTGACCCCCACGGGCGCGCGCATCGTGGCGGATCGCCTCGTGGGCCTGGCCGTCCACCGCTACTTCCCGCTCGATCTGCCTGGTCCCGTGCGCCGGGCGGTCGACAGGATCCGCCCGCGTTTCTTCATCGCGATGGAGACCGAGCTCTGGCCCAACCTCCTCAGAGCGCTCTTCCGGCGGGGCGTGCCCTCGATGATCGCCAACGGGCGCATCTCGGACCGGTCCTTCCGACGCTACCGGCTCGTGCGCTTCCTCACGGCACGCATGCTCGCCCACGTGAGGCTGTTCGCCATGCAGTCCGAGGAGGACGCGCGGCGGATCATCGCGCTCGGCGCTCTGCCGGAGCGTGTCGTCGTGACGGGCAATATCAAGAACGACCAGGTTCCGCCGGAAAACGGCGGCGAGGCGCTCTGGCAGCGCCTGCTCGGACTCGAGGTCGGCGAGCCCGTGTGGGTCGCCGGCAGTACCCACCGGGGCGAGGAGCGGACGGTCCTGGACGCCTACGTGCGGCTTCGAGCGCGCTTCCCGGCCCTGACCCTGCTGCTGGCCCCACGACACCCCGAGCGGGTGCCGGAGGTCGAGCGGCTGGTGCGCGAGCGGGGACTAGAGCCCGTCCGTCGAAGCGAGCTCCCGAAGTCGCAGGCCCGCGGTGCCGTGATCATCCTCGATACCGTCGGCGAGCTCGCGCAGGTGTACCGGCTGGCCACCGTCGTGTTCGTTGGCGGAAGCCTGATCCCCACGGGCGGCCACAACATGCTCGAGCCGGCGATGCTGCGGAAGCCGGTGTTGTTCGGGCCGCATACCACGAATTTCCGTGAGAGCGCCGAGCGCCTCGTTCGGGGCGGCGGGGCCCTCGTGGTGCGGGACGGCAGCGAGCTCGAGGCGGAGCTGTCGACCCTACTGGCGGACGGGGGCCGGCGCGACAAGATGGGGGAGGCCGCCTTCCAGGCCATGGCCGGGCACCGCGGCGCGATCAGGCAAACGATGGAGCTCGTCGAGCGCTACATGATGGGCGGAGCCGCTGGCTGACGTGGCGGCCGAGCGCTGGCTCCGACGTGCCTGGCGCGGCGACATCGGACCGGTCTCCGCGGCTGGACTTGTGGCGCTGGCGGGGCTCTACGGCTGCGGCGTCGCTGTCCGCGCAGCTCTCTACGCCGTGGGGGTGCTCCGGACGCGACGCCTGGCGTGCCCGGTGATCTCGATCGGCAACATCACGCTCGGAGGGAGCGGCAAGACGCCGCTGACCGAGCTGGTGGCTCGAGCGATCGTCGGGCTCGGCTCGAAGCCCGCCGTGCTGAGCCGTGGCTACGGACGGCGGAGCCGCGGGGTCCAGATCGTGGCCGACGCGCAGGGTGTCCGGCTGGGCGCGCGGGACGGAGGGGATGAGCCGGTCTTGCTGGCCGAGCGCCTGCCGGGGATACCTGTCGTGGTCGGGGAGAGTCGATACGAAGCGGGACGGGTGGCCCTCGAGCGTTGCGGAGCGGACACGCTCGTCCTCGACGACGGCTTCCAGCACCGGACGCTGGCGAAGGACCTCGAGATCGTCGCGGTGGCGGGGCGGGCGCCCTGGGGGAATGGGCGGATGTTCCCGCGGGGCGCGCTCCGGGAGCCGGTGAGCGCGTTGAGGCGCGCCCATGTGATCGTCGTGACGAACGCGCCCGCCCCGACGGCGGTGGAGGAGATCAGAGAGGCGCTCGGACGTCACGCGGACGCCGCAGCCGTGGTCGCGGCGACAACCGTGTCTGAGACGGCCCGCGAGGTGGAGACAGGACGGGTCGCGCCCCCGGGCGTGCTCCGCGGGCGACGGCTGCTCGCCTTCGCGGGGCTCGCGGCTCCCGAAGGCTTTGCCGCCACTCTGAGGACTCTCGGCGCGGATGTGGCGGAAGTGGTCGAGTTCCGGGACCACCACCCGTATACGCGGGACGAGATCGAGGCCCTCATGGTCCGCGCGCGCGCTGCCGGCGCGGAGGCCCTCGTCACGACGGAGAAGGACTGGGTGCGTGTTCGCGAGATCGGGGCGCCGGGCATCCCGCTCTGGGTGCTCGCCGTGCGGATGTGCCTGGACCGGCCCGAGATCCTCGGCCAGGCCCTGGCGCGGGCCCTCCTCGCCCGGGGCGTGGAAAGATCCAACCAGTGATCATCGAGGGTCCAGTGGTCCTGGTGCGCCTGCCGAACTGGCTCGGGGACACCGTCATGGCGCTGCCTGCCCTGCATGGGCTCCGCGCCTCGTTGCCCGAGTCGCGCATCACCCTGGTCGGCCGCTGGGCGTCGCTGCTGGCGGGCCAGGCGGTTGCCGACGCCCTCGTGGCATATCCGGACGGTCAGTCAGCGCGGCGCAGGATCGCACGCCTACTCCGAGAGTCCCGGCCGGATACGGCCATCGTCTTGAGCAACTCCTTCGAGTCGGCGCTGGCGGCCCGACTCTGGGGCGCGCGCGTGCGCCTGGGTTACGAGGCCGATCTGCGGGGCTGGCTCTTGACGCATGCCCTGTCGTTGCCCTCACCGCGCCTGCATCAGGTCGACGAGTACTGCCGACTCGTCGAAGAAGGAGGCGCCCCGTCAGAGTCCCGGAACCCCGCGTGGACGCTCGTGCGGGATTCTCTCCTCGACGGAGAGGTCGCGGGCCTCCTCGCCGCTACCGGCGTCCCGGCCTGCGAGCGCGCGGTCGGGCTCCACCTGGGGGCCGCCTTCGGCTCGTCCAAGCTCTGGAGCCCCACGGCATACGCCGAGCTGGCCTCGAGGCTCGACGAGGTCGGGGTGCGAGCGGTGCTGCTCGGAAGCGGGGTCGACGGCGCTACGGCGGACGCGGTTCTCGAATCTGCCGGCCGCCCCATCCCCTCGCTGGTCGGGCGGGACAGGGTGGAGCTCCTGCCGCGGCTGCTCGCTCGACTCGGCGTCCTCGTCAGCGGCGACACGGGCGTGGCTCACCTGGCTGCGGCCGTCGGTACGCCCACCGTGACGCTCTTCGGCCCGACCGATCCCGGGCTTACGAGTCCCCGCAGCGCGGTTTCGCGGGCTCTCCGAGGGCACGCTCCGTGCGCACCTTGCTTCCTCGCGCGATGCCCGATCGAGCACCCGTGCATGCGCACGATCGCACCGGAGGTCGTGGCGAAGGCCGTGCTCGAGGCACGGGCCGCATGAAGCCCCTGTGCGTCTTGACCCTCGTCGCCAACCGGTGGTGGACGGGAAGCGCCGATCCGGCCCTCAGGCTCGTTCAGGGCCTCCGCGCCCGTGGCCATCGCGCCATGCTCGGCCTGGTTCGCGGCGACCGTTTCGAGGTCAAGGCACACGAGGCGGGTGTCGAGCCCGTCCCCGGGCTGTCGCTCGACGTCAAGTCCGGCCCGTTGGCGATCCTGGGGGATCTCCGGCTCCTGCGCCGTCTGGTCTGCGACGAGAGAATCGATGTCGTTCACGTGCACCACAGCCACGATCACTGGCTTGGGTGGTGGAGCCGGGGCGGGGCGGCGCTGGTGCGCTCCTTCCACAACGAGCGCGCGGTCCGGTCAGGCTGGCCGGACTCCGCGCTGTACGGGCGCACCCACGCTCTCGCCGCCGTGAGCCGCCGCATCGAGGAGAAACTTCTCGCTGCGCGCGTTCCGGCAGAGGTCATCCATCGTGTCGACGGCGTCGTGGATCTCGCACGCTTCTCCCCGGACACACGGGGGGCCGCGAAGATCCGCGAGGAGTTTCACGTCGGCTCCGCTCCGCTCATCGGATGCGTAGCGCGGCTGGCCGCCGGGCGCGGCCACGAGACGCTTCTCGAGGGATTTCGCCTCGTGCGCCGGGACCGGCCGAACGCCCGACTCCTCCTGGTGGGCAAAGGAGAGCTGCGCCCCGCCCTGGAGGCGCTCGTCTCCCGGCTCGGGCTCGAGAGGTGGGTGCTCTTCGCGGGTTACCGCGATGCGGACCTGCCGGCCGTGCTGCACGCCCTCGACGTCTTCGTTCTCCTCGGGGCGGGCTCAGACGAGTCGTGTCGTGCCGCGCTCGAAGCCATGGCGGCGGGACGCCCGGTCGTCGTCGCGCGGGTCGGCGCGCTACCCGATACCGTCGTTCACGGGGAGACAGGGATGCTGCTCGATCGGCTCTCGGCGGAGGATGTTGCAGCCGCCCTCCGCCGCCTGCTCGAGCGGCCCGATTCGGCCCGCGCCATGGGTGAGGCGGCCCGACGCCGCGCGCTCGAAAAGTTCAGCCCGGAGAGCCAGGCACGGAGGTTTGAATGGATCTACGAGGCGGCGCTCGCGCGCCGTCGCGGGTCGTCGTGAAGGCTCTCCACGTCGCCTCCTGCCGGGGGTGGTCCTCGGACGCCTACTGGGCCGCGCGGGTATGCCGCGAGCTCGACAAGGCAGGACACGAGGCCACGCTCGTCTGCAAGCGCGGCAGCGAGAACCGCGTCATCGCCAGAGCCCGGGGCGAAGGGGTCTGCCGCATCGAGACCCTCGCCCTGGGCTCAGGCGTGAGGCCCGCCGGCGATCTGGGCGATGTCCGGCGTCTGGCCGCCCTGCTCGAGCGCACGGATATTGTCCATGTCCACCGGGGCAAGGAACACTGGCTGGCCGCGCTGGCGAACCGGGTCGGCGCCAGGCGCAAACCACTCGTGAGGACTCGCCACATCGTCCAGCCCCTGCGGGCGCATCCGCTCAATCGCTGGCTCTACGGCCAGGCCACCGACCTGGTCGTCACGGTCAGCGAGGCCATCGCAAAGCAGTGCACAGCGGGCGGTCTCGCCCCCCGGGATCGCGTGGTCGCCATGCCCGGCGGCGCCGACGGCGAGAAGTTCCGACCGGGATTGATGGGCCAGGAGCTCCGGCGACGGCTCGCGGTGGCCGACGGCATTCCGTTGATCGGGCTCGTCTCTGGGTTCAGGGTGATGAAGGGACAGGCGCTGGTGGTGGAGGCCGCCACGAGGCTCGCCCGCCAAGGTCGGCGCTTCCACATCGTGTTCGCCGGCGGCGGTCCCTTCGAGGGGCAGATCCGGAGCGCCGTGGACGCGGCGGGGCTTCGCGAGCGCGTGTCGTTCCTCGGCTTCGTGGACGACACGGGCGAGGTCGTGGGGGCGCTCGACATCGCGCTCTACCCGCCGCTGGAGTCGGACGGCATGTCGCGAGTGCTCTTCGAGTACCTGGCCGCCGGGCGCGCGCTGGTGGCAAGCCGCGTCGGCGCTGCCGCCGAGGTTCTCACGGACGGGGACGACGCCCTGCTCGTGCCTGGCGGAGACGTCCGGGAGCTGGCTGGAGCGATGGGGCGCCTGCTGGACGACGCGCCTCTCCGCGCGCGGCTGGGCCTGGCGGCGGGGAAGCTCGCCCACGCGCGCTTCACTGGCGCGCGGGTCGCCGAGCGACTGCTCGAGCACTACCATCGCCTCTCGGCGCGCTCGTGAAGATCAGCGTCCTGTGCTTCGACCTCTCGGACAACGCGGCGGGCCGGGCGGACCTACTCGCTCGGCTGCTGGCGCCCCTCGGCGACGTCGAAGTCGTCGGCCCGCGCTCCGGCGGCAATGTGTGGGGGCCCGTGGCGGCAGGCCCGGTGCGCTACGCGACAACGCCCGAGCGGCGCATGCCCGCCTTCATCAGGACCATGCGCGAGGTATCCCGGATCGCGGACGGGGATCTGATCTACGCGTCCAAGACAAGGCTCGGCAGCGCCGGCATCGGCTATCTCAAGCGTCTCCTCGGTCATCGGCCGATGCTCCTCGACATCGACGATTGGGAGGTGGGCTTCTACCTGCGCTCGGGACTGCTGGGGACGGTGGGCCGCGCGCTCAATCTCGGGAACCCGAAGGGTCTGACCTGGACCTGGCTGACGGAGCGCCTGACGGGACTCACGGACGGCATCACGGTCGCCTCCCGCTTTCTCCAGCGACGCTTTGGCGGCACTCTGATCCCGCATGTACGGGACACGGAGGCCTGGCAGCCGGGCTCCGGTTCGCCCGGTGAGGCACGGCTCGGCACGGATCCCGACAGCGTCTTCGGGCAGGATCTCCTCGCTCGCTTCCCCGGCATCTGCCTGTCACCGCCCGTCCCGTACCAAGACATTCCAATCTTTCTTTCGGCCGCGGACGTCGTGGCGGTGCCCCAGAGGAACACTCCGGACACGGTGGGGCAGGTGCCGGCCAAGCTCTTCGACGCGATGGCCCTCGGTCGACCCATCGTTTCCACCCGGGTCTCCATGATCCCCGAGATCCTGGAGGGCTGCGGGCTCGTCGTGCCACCCGGGAACGTGAAGGCCCTGGCCGCTGCCATTGCCCGCCTGCTCGACGACCGCAACGAGGCGGCGCTGCTCGGGCGCGCGGCTCGCGAGCGGTGCGTCGAGCGCTACAGCTTCGGCGCCGCGCGTCGGGACCTCTTTCCGCTCGTCGAGCGGGCGCTCGGGCGCGGATGAAGATCGGGGTGATCTGCCGCCCGTTTTCCTTTCACGGCGGCGTCGAGACCGCGACCGCCGGTCTCCTGTCGGCCTTGGTGAGGCGAGGCGGGCACGAGGTCCACCTGATCACGACCCGCTCGCAGCCACCCGTCCCGGGCGTCGCGGTCCACCGACTGCCAGTCCTCGATCAGCCCTCGGTTGTCCGCCAGCTCTCCTTCGCGCTCCAGGCCAGGCGGGCCGTGCGCACCGGCCGTTACGATCTCGTCCAGAGTCACGAGCGCTGCCTGGAACAGGACGTGTATCGGGCAGGAGAGGGAAGCCACCGAGCTTACCTCGAGGCCATGGGGAGGGCGGGACTTCACGTAAACCCTCAGCATCGGCTCGTGTTGTGGCTCGAACGCAGGATCTTCACGCTCCAGAGCGCTCGGCACGTCGTCGCCATTTCGGCTCGTGGAAAGAACGAGATCCAGAGGCTGTACAAGCCGCCGACGGCCGCCGTGACGGTGGTCTACAACGGTGTGGACCTCGCGCGCTTTGATCCCGGCAACACGGAGCGCTGGAGGAAGGAGACGCGCGCGGCTCTCTCCATCGGCGAGAATGCCTGGTTGGTCGCCTTCATCGGGTCGGGATTCGAGCGCAAGGGGCTCGGTGCGCTGATCGAAGGGATGGCCGAGCTCCGCGATGGCCACGCGCATCTCCTGATCGCGGGCAAGGGCAGAGCCGGACCATACCGTCAGCTGGTGGAACGTCTGGGCCTGAGCCCGGCCGTGACCTGGAGCGCCCCCAGACCTGATGTCGAGCGGCTCTATGCCGCCGCGGATGTCGTGGCGCTTCCAGCCCTGTATGAGCCCTTCGGCAATGTCCACCTGGAGGCCCTGGCCTCTGGGGTGCCCGTGCTGACGAGCGCGGCGGCTGGAGGCTCGGAGGTAATTCGCCACGGCGAAAGTGGCGCGGTGGTGCAGACCGTGGAGGCCCGAGCCATCGCGCGTGGCTTACGAGAGCTTCGCGCCGCCGACCCGGAGAGGACGGCCCGGGCGGCGAGAGCCGCCGCCCTCCCCTTCACGTTCGACGCTCAAGCCGAGGCACTGTCCCGGATCTGGCGACTCCTCGCTCGCTGAGTTCCGCTCACCAGACAAACCGAGGCTCCTGCGGCCGACTAAATGAGGATTTTCATTGAAGGTTCCGGCTGTCCACATTACACTGCCCCCATGCCCCCGTTCACCTCCGGGCGTCCGGCGGTGTTCATGGACAGGGATGGCTGTCTCATCGAAGAGATGGGGTATATCAACCATCCCAGCCGTGTGCAGGTTCTTCCCCGGACGCCCGATGCCGTCCGACGGCTCAACGACCAGGGCATCGCCGCCGTCATGGCCACCAACCAAGCGGGCATTGCTCGCGGCTACTTTTCCGAGGAGACTCTCCGAGCGGTGAACGACGAGGTCGTGAGACAGCTGGGCGCCCACGGCGCGCGTCTCGACGGGCTCTACGTCTGCGTTCACCACCCGACTGCGGGTGATCCTCCGTACCGCCAGGACTGCGACTGCCGAAAGCCGCGCCCAGGCATGCTCCTCCGCGCGGCTGCTGACCTTGAGCTGGACCTTCGGCGCTCGGTGATGATCGGGGACAAGCCCTCCGACGTAGAAGCCGGGCAGGCGGCGGGAGCCGCGGGTGTGCTGGTGCTCAGCGGCTATGGCAGGGGCGAGTTCGAGCACCGTCGCGGGGCGTGGGCCGTGAAGCCGGACCACATCGCCCTCGACCTGTTCGATGCCGTCGAGTGGGCGCTCGCCCGGGTGACGGGCTGATGCTCGGACCGAGACACGGCCGGGATCTGCATTGATGCTTCCCGTCAAGCGTCTTCGCGAGCTCATCCTGGCGCTCGCCGGGAAGAAGGTGGCGGTGGTAGGCGATCTGATCGCCGACGAGTATCTCTACGGCAAGCCGGCGCGTATCTCGCGCGAGGCGCCCGTTCTCATCCTCCGGTTCACCGACCGCGAGGTCCGTCTGGGTGGCGCCGCCAATGCCGCGCACAATGTCCACGCGCTGGGCGCCGGGGCGGTGCCCGTCGGCGTGCTCGGTCGCGACACCGCCGGGGACGAGGTCATGCGGCTCTTCGGCGCGGCGGGAATCTCGACCGGCGCGATCGTCACCACGGACCAGCGCCGCACGCCGGTGAAGACACGGATCATGGCCGGCGGCTACGAGTCCACCCGCCAGCAGGTCGTCCGGCTTGACCGCGAGCCGGAGACGATGCTGACGGACGACGTGGAGCGCGACCTTGTCGAGCGCGTGCGCGAGGTCGGCGCCCGGGTGGACGCCTTTCTCCTCTCGGACTACGGCTACGGCGCCGTGACGCCGCGGGTCTTCGATGCCGTCGCCGAGGTCGCGCGCCGACGGCGCCTCGTCGTCACGGTCGACAGCCGCTACGACCTGCCGCGGTTCCGCGGCGTCACTGCTGCGACGCCGAACGAGCCCGAGGTCGAGGCGCTGGCGGGCGCCGAGCTCGACGACGAGCCGGCTCTCGAAAAGGCCGGCCGCGCGGTGCTCGAGCGGCTCGATTCGCGCTACCTGCTGATCACGCGCGGCAGCCGCGGCATGGCCCTCCTCGAGCGGGAAGGACCGGTGACGTGGATCCCTATTCATGGAAGTGATCAGATCGCCGACGTCACCGGAGCGGGGGACACCGTCATCAGCGCCTTCACCGCGGCCCTGGCGGCCGGAGCGGCGGCCTCGGAGGCGGCGTGGCTCGCCACCGTCGCGGGCGGCGTCGTGGTGATGAAACGCGGTACGGCGACGGCGACGCCGCGGGAGCTGCTCGAGTCGCTGGCAGGCGATGGCGCCGCTGCTCGGCCTTGAGGAGGCCGCGGGCCTGGCCTCGCGCTGCCGCGTCGAAGGCAAGCGGCTCGTCCTGGCCAACGGATGCTTCGATCTCCTCCATGTGGGCCATGTGCGCTATCTGCGCGACGCGCGGGCGCTCGGCGATGTCCTGGTGGTCGGCGTCAACTCCGACCGCTCGGTGGCCCGTCTCAAGGGTCCGGGGCGCCCCATCATGACGGTCGCCGAGCGTGCCGAGCTCGTGGCAGCCCTCGAGCCGGTGGACGCCGTGGTGATCTTCGACGACGACACGGCGGAACGCCTCGTGTCCGCACTCAGACCGGACGTCCACGCCAAGGGCACCGACTACACCGCCGAGTCCGTGCCCGAGCGGTCGGCGGTACTCGCCGCGGGCGGCCGCGTGGCCATCGCGGGCGATCCCAAGACTCATGCCACGCGCGACCTGATCCGCGTGATCCTCGAGAGATTCGGACAGGGCGGCCGATGAGCCGGGAGCCCAGGAGTACGGGGCCATGTCGAGGGCCCCGTTCATGAGAATCGCCATCGTCAAGCTCTCGGCCCTGGGTGACGTCATTCACGCGCTTCCGGTGGCGAGGGCTCTCCGTCGCGCCATGCCGGGCGCCGAGCTGACCTGGATCGTCGAGGCTCGCGAGCATGCCATCCTGCGCGACCATCCCGATCTGGACGCCGTCGTGCCCGTCGACACCCGGCTCTGGCGCCGGCTCATCTGGCGCCCCGCGGGGATGCGGCAGGTCCTGGAAAAGATCGGCCGCCTGCGCGCGCGGATCCGGCACACGCACTTCGATGTCGCGATCGATCTTCAGGGGCTGCTCAAGAGCGGCGTGCTGACGGCGTACACCGGGGCGCCCGTCCGCATCGGCTTCAGCGCCTCCTGGTGCCACGAGCGCCTGAACACGCTCTTCACCAATCGCCACGTGACGCCGCCGCGCGAGGCCGTGCGCGTCGTGGATCAGTACCTGTCCATCCTCGAGCCGCTGGGCATCAGGCCCGGTCCGGCCGAGTTCCACATTCCCGTGCCGGCCGAGGCTGAGCGGCGGATGGAGGAGTTCCTCGTGGACCAGGGGGTCAAGCCTGGGGACCGCGTGGTCGCCATCAACCCGGGCGCCGGCCGCGTCCGCAAGCAGTGGCCGCTCTCGCACTTCCACGACCTGGCCGAGCGGCTGATCACGGAGACCGGCGCGCGGGTTCTCGTGCTGTGGGGCCCCAACGAGGAGCACATGGCGCGGCAGATCACCCTGGGCCTGCCGGGGCATGCGGCGATGATGGCGCCTCGGACCGACCTCGGTGATCTCTCGGCGCTGCTCAGTCACTCTAGCCTGATGATCGGGAGTGACACCGGACCGCTCCATCTGGCGGCGGCGCTCGGTACCCCCTCGCTCGGCCTGTACGGGCCGACACCCGCGGCGCGCAACGCCCCGTACGGACCCCGGTGCCGCGGGCTCCAGAGCCCGGACGGCACCATGATGGCGCTTCGACCCGGCGCGGTCTTCGAGGCCGCGTGCGGGCTTCTCGGGACGGCGGCATGACACGGCTCTCGGTCACGGTCGTCGCGTGGAACGAGGAGGCCCGCCTTCGGGATTGTCTCGAAAGCGTGAGCTGGGCCGACGAGATCGTCGTCGTCGACGCCGAGTCCACGGACAAGACGGTGCTCCTGGCCCGCGAGTTCACGGACAAGGTCTGGGTGCGCCCGTGGCCCGGCTTCGCCGCGCAGAAGAACTTCGCCCTCGAGCAGGCGACGGGGGACTGGACGCTCTCGCTCGACGCCGACGAGCGCGTCACGCCGGAGCTCCACGAGCGCATCCGGCAGATCCTGGTGAGCGACGGCCCAGCCGACGGCTATTCGATCCCCCGCAAGAACGTGTTCTGGGGTGCCTGGGTGCGCCACGGGGGGCTGTACCCCGACTACCAGCTCCGTCTCTTCCGGCGCGGCGCCGGCCGCTTCGTGGACAATACGGTCCACGAGTCGGTGAGGGTGCAGGGACGCGTCGAGGCGCTCGCCGAGCCGCTCCTGCACCATTCGTATCGCGGGCTCGAGGACTTCGTGTCGCGCTCCAACCGCTACTCCACGCTGGCGGCGGCGGACCTCGTGCAGCGCGGGCGGCGGGCGGGGCTCGCCGAGGTGATCATGCGGCCGCTGGGTCGATTCCTCTCGATGTACGTGCTGCGGCGTGGCTTCCTCGACGGCTGGCGGGGCTTCGTCCTGGCGGTGCTGTATGCGAACTATGTCTTCCTCCGGATCGCCAAGGCCTGGGAAGCCCGCCGGGGACCGCGGGGAGGGGAGACGGGAGCGCCATGAGCCCGAAGCCGCGGGTCCTGTCCGGCATGCGCCCGACGGGCAACCTCCACCTCGGCAACTACCTGGGGGCGCTGGACAACTGGGTGCGCCTCCAGGACGACTACGATTGCTTCTTCTTCGTCGCGAGCTGGCACGCTCTCACGACCGACGCCCAGAACAGCGGCCAGGCGCCGGAGAGCACGATCGAGATGGCGGCGGACTGGCTCGGCGCGGGGCTCGACCCGGAGCGGAGCACGCTGTTCATCCAGTCGCTCGTGCCCGAGCACGCCGAGCTCCACCTGCTCTTCTCCATGGTGACTCCGCTCGGCTGGCTCGAGCGCGTGCCGACCTACAAGGAGATGGTCGAGCAGCTCGGGCTCGAATCTCCCTCGTACGGGCTCCTCGGCTATCCGCTCCTCCAGGCCGCCGACATCCTGATGTACAAGCCCCAGTGGGTACCGGTGGGCGTCGACCAGGTGCCGCACGTCGAGCTGACGCGCGAGGTCGCGCGGCGCTTCAACAGCACCTGGAAGCGGCCCGTGTTCCCCGAGCCCGGCGCCAAGCTGACGCGCATCCCCAAGGTGCCCGGCACGGACGGGCGGAAGATGTCCAAGTCGCTCGGCAACGCCATCTGCCTCTCGGACACGCCCGAGGAGATCACGGCCAAGGTCAAGCCGATGGTGACCGACCCGGCTCGCAAGCGGCGCAGCGATCCGGGCAACCCGGAGATCTGCCCCGTGTTCGACCTGCACAAGATCTTCACGCCGGACGCCGACCGAGGCGACGTCGCGACGGGCTGCCGGACAGCCGGCATCGGCTGTCTCGACTGCAAGGCGGTCCTGCTCCGGCACATGATCCCGCCGCTGGCGAAGATCCGCGAGGCGCGCGAGCGCTTCGCCGCCAGGCCGCGCGCGATCGTCGAGATCCTCTACGAGGGCTCGCGCCGGGCCCGCGCTTTCGCGCAGAAGACCATGGACGAGGTCCGCTCCGTCATCAACCTGGAACCCAAATGACCGCAGAGACGGACCTCGCCGCCGAGTCGCAAGGCCTCACGGTGCGGGTCGAGTCCTTCGTGGGACCGCTCGACCTCCTGCTCCACCTCTGCCGGACCAACGAGGTGGACCTGGCCAACCTGCCCATCCGCACCATCACCGAGCAGTACCTCGTCCATCTGGAATCCGTGCAGTTCCAGGACCTGGACACCGCCGGGGCGTTCATGGTCATGGCGGCGACGCTGATCTACCTCAAGTCGAAGCTGCTCCTCCCGCCCGACCCCGATGCCCCGCCGGACCAGCTTGACGAGGAGGGCGAGCTCCTGCGCCAGGAGCTGGCGGAGCGCTTGCGCGAGTACGCTCGAGTGAAGGCGCTGGGCGGGTGGCTCGGCCTCCGCGAGGCCGAGCAGGCGCTGCTCTTCGGTCGCACGGTGGCCGACCTGCCGCCACCGGAGGACGTGCCGCTCGAGGACCTGTCCGTGCACCTGCTCCAGCGCGCGGTCGTCCGGCTCATCGAGGAACAGAAGCGGCGAATCCCGCGGGAGGTCGAGCCCAACCCGCTCTCCGTCCTCGAGCGCATGAGCGAGATCCTCGAGCTGCTGCGCAACACATGGTCCATCCTCTTCTCGTCCGTCGCGGGAAGCGAGCGGGTTCGCGCCGAGTGGGTCGTGACCCTCCTGGCGCTGCTCGAGCTGGTGCGCCTGGGCCAGGCCCGAACTCACCAGGCCGAGCTCTTCGGGGAGATCGTGATCGACGGCCCCACCACCGACGCGGCCGCCGCCCTCCCCGATGACGCGGAGCCGGCCGCTGGAGACCCCGCGAATGCCTGAGCCTATCGACGTCGTCGAAGCCCTCCTGTTCGCCTCGGAGACTCCCGTCGAGGCGGAACGCATTCGTGAAGTCCTCGAGCTCGGCTCGTCGGACGAGGCGCAGCAGCTCGTGACCGCGCTCAAGGCGAGGCTCGACGCCGAGGGCAGGCCGCTGCAGGTCATTGACGTGGGCGGAGGGTATCGCCTGGTGACGCGCGCCGAGCTGGCGCCCTGGCTCGTGCGGCTGGCGCGAAGCCGGACGCGGTCACGCCTGTCGCGCTCCGCCCTCGAGACGCTCGCCATCATCGCCTACCGCCAGCCGGCATCCCGGCCGGACATCGACGCCATCCGCGGCGTCAACTCGGATGCCGTCCTCGAGAGCCTCCTGGATCGACGCATGATCCGCATCGGCGGCCGCAAGGAAGCGCCCGGGCGGCCCTTCCTGTACGAGACCACGCGAGAGTTCCTCGTCGCCTTCGGGCTGCGGGACCTCAGCGACCTGCCCAAGGTCGATGGCGAGCTCGGCGTCCCCGAAGCGCCCGCGGAGGGCTCGGCCGGAATCCTGGGAGGGCTGGAGGCGCCGCTCGGCGCGGCGCAGGAGGGGACCGCTGCCACCGACACGGCTCAGCAAGATCCTGGCGCAGGCGGGCCTGGCCTCACGCCGGGGAGCTGAAGCGCTCCTCGCGGCCGGACGCGTTGCCGTCAACGGCGAGGTCCGGCGCGAGCCGGGCGCCCAGGCCGATCCCGAGGCCGACCGGATCACCTTCGACGGCCAGCTCCTGCGCGGCACGGAGGCGCGGGCCTACGTCCTCCTGCACAAGCCGCGCGGCTATGTCAGCAGCCGCTCCGATCCCGAGGGTCGGCCTGTCGTGATCGACCTCCTGCCACCGGAAAGCGCGCGGCTCTTCCCCGTCGGGCGCCTCGACTACGACGCCGAAGGTCTGCTCCTGCTCACCAATGACGGCGACCTCGCGAACCGCATGCTGCATCCGCGGTACGAGATCCCGCGCGTGTACGAGGTCGAGCTGGAGCGCCAGGTCTCGCCGAGGGACCTGGGCCGCTGGCGGCGAGGCGTCCTCTTGCCCGACGGCCCCGCGGTGCCGTCGGCGGTGCGCATCCTCCGTCGCGGCCCGCGCACGACCTGGCTCAGCATCACCTTCGGCGAGGGGCGCTACCGGGAGGTGAAGCGCTACTGCAAGGCCCTGGGCCATCCTGTCATCCGGCTCCGCCGCGTGCAGTTCGGCCCGCTGCGCCTCGGCCCGCTCGCGGTCGGTCAGGCACGTCCTCTCACGCCGGCGGAGCGAGCGCTTCTCGAGAGCTTGCGCCGGGGAGAGCCTTCGCCTATACTGGGCGGGATTCGCCGATAGATCCGCATCAGGAGCTTCTATGGACCTGGACGACTGGCGATCCAGGATCAACGACCTCGACGAACACATCCTCCACCTCCTCAATCAGCGCGGGCAGGCCGTCCTCCAGATCGGCGAGCTCAAGAGGCATCAGGGACGGCCGTACTTCGTCCCGGAGCGGGAGGCGCAGGTCCTCGAGCGGCTGATCGCCCTCAACCCGGGCCCGCTCTCTGCCGAGGCGGTGCGGACCGTCTGGCGGGAGATCTTGTCGGCCTCGCTCGCTCTCGAGAGCCCGCTTCCCGTGGGCTACCTGGGTCCGCCCGGCACGTTCACCCACGCCGCCGCGATGCGGCGGTTCGGCGCCTCGGCGCAGCTGATCCCGCTCCGCAGCATCGCGGATGTCTTCGAGGAGGTCGAGCGCGGTCGCACGGAGTGCGGCGTGGTACCCGTCGAGAACTCCACCGAAGGCCCCGTCAACGTCACGCTCGACCGGCTGATCGACTCCGACGCCATGATCACGGGAGAGCTGACGCTCGAGATCAGCCAGCATCTCCTGGCCCGGGCCACGGAGCTCGAGGAGATCAAGGTCGTGTGCTCGCACCCGCAGGCCTTGGCCCAGTGCCGGCAGTGGCTGCTGGGCCACGTACCGGACGCGCGCATGGAGGAGATGTCGTCCACGACCGCCGCGGCCGAGCGCGCCCGCGACGACGTCGCCGTGGCGGCCGTGGCCTCGGAGCTCGCCGCGCGGATGTACGACGTCCCGGTCCTGCGGCGCCGCATCGAGGACAACCCGTCCAACACGACCCGCTTTCTCGTCATCGGGCGGCAGGCCGTCGGGCCGAGCGGCCGGGACAAGACGTCCATCCTCTTCTCGATGAAGAACGAGCCCGGCGTGCTCTATAGCATCCTCCAGCCCTTCGCGGCGCGCCGGCTCAACCTCACCAAGATCGAGTCGCGACCGACCAAGCGGCGTCCGTGGGAATACGTGAACTTCGTCGACTTCGAGGGACACCGGGACACGGACGACGTCCGCGCTGTCCTCGACGAAGTGAAAGAGCGCTGCCAGTTCCTCAAGATCCTCGGATCCTACCCGGCCGCCTAAGGAGCCGCTCATGACCGTGTCGTGGGAGTCCATCGCCAACGACCACATTCTCGGGATCGCCCCGTACGAGCCCGGGAAGCCGATCGAAGAGCTGGAGCGCGAGTTCGGCCTCACCGACGTCATCAAGCTCGCCTCGAACGAGAACCCGTTGCCGCCCTCCGAGCGGGTGCTCAAGGCCATCTCGGAGGCGCTGACGCACCTGAACCGTTACCCCGACGGCAGCGCCCACTATCTCCGGATCGCGCTGGCGCGCCGTCACGGGCTCACGCCGGAGCACATCATCATGGGGAACGGCTCGAACGAGCTGATCGAGCTCGTCGTCCGCGGCTTCCTGCGCCCGGGCGAAGAGGCCGTCATCCCGCACCCGTCGTTCGTGGTGTACCCGATGATTGTGCAGGCGGCAGGCGGCATCCGGGTGGTGGTGACGCTGAAGGACCACCGGCTCGACCTCGAGGCCATGGCGCGGGCCATCACGCCGATGACCAAGCTCGTCTTCATCGCCAATCCGAACAACCCGACGGCGACCGTCGTCACGGCCGAGGAGGTCACGGCCTTCATGGCGCGCGTGCCTGACAAGGTCATCGTCGTCTTCGACGAGGCATACTTCGAGTTCGCACAGGGTCCGGACTTCCCGGACGCGCTCGGCTACATGAAGCAGGGGCGCAAGGTGGTCGTCCTGCGCACGTTCTCGAAGGCCGCGAGCCTGGCCGGGCTCCGCGTGGGCTACGCCATGGCCGACCCGGACTGCGTGGCGCTGCTCAACCGTATCCGGGCGCCCTTCAACGTCAACTCGCTGGCCCAGGTGGCCGCGCTGGCCGCGCTGGAGGACGATTCCCACATCCTCGAGTGCCTGCGCATGAACGAGGCCGGCCGTCACTTCCTCTGCGACGAGTTCACCTCGATGGGCGTGCGGTACGTCCCCTCGCGCGCGAACTTCATCCTGGTCGACGTCGGCCGGAGCGGCAGCGACATCTTCCAGCGGCTGCTCAAGGAAGGCGTCATCGTCCGGCCCATGTCGAGCTTCGGCATGGAGACCACGCTCCGCGTGACGATCGGCACCCCCGAGGAGAACCGGCGCCTGATCAAGGCCCTCAAGAAGGTCCTGGCAGAAGGCAAGGCCGGGTGATCCGCCGTCTCAGCATCGTCGGGCTCGGGCTCCTCGGCGGCTCCGTCGCGAAGGCGGCGCGGGCGGAGTCCCTGGCCCGCGAGATCATCGGCGTGGGCCGGCGCCGGACGAGCCTCGAGCCGGCGCAGGCCGACGGGACCGTGGACCGGATCACGACGGACCTGGCCGAGGGCGTGGCGGGCGCAGACCTGGTGATCCTGGCGACACCTGTCGCTACCCTCGAGGCGCAGCTGCCCGCGGTGTGGGAGGCGGCGGCCGAGGGCGCCCTCATCACCGACGTCGGCAGCACCAAGGCCCGGATCGTTCGCGCCGCCGAAGCCTTGGCCGCACGGCGGCCGCTGCCGTTCGTGGGCGGTCATCCCATGGCGGGATCGAACCTCTCGGGCTACGCGATCGCCCGGGCTGATCTTTTCCGCAGCGCCATCGTGATCCTCACTCCCACCGACCGCAGCGGCGGCGTCGAGCCGGTCAAGCGGCTCAGCGAGTTCTGGGAGGCCATCGGCGGCCGCGTCGTCATGCTCGACCCCGCGACCCACGACCGGGCCGTCGCCGCCGTGAGCCATCTGCCACACCTTGTGGCCGACGCACTCGTCGCGGCCGTGATCCGCATGGACCCGCAGTTCCTTGAGGTGGCGGCCCGCGGCTTCAAGGACACGACGCGGATCGCGGCCTCGGATCCCGTGGTGTGGCGCGAGATCTTCCAGGAGAACCGCGAGGCCCTGGCCGAGGCCCTCGCCGCCTTCCGTCTGGCGCTGGGCGAGCTCGAGCGCCTCCTCGACTCGGGAGATGCCGCCAGCATCGAGGCGGCGCTCGGGCGCATCCGCTCGGTCAGGGAGCACATCGGATGAGGATCCGCGTCCGTCCCGTGACGCGGCTGTCGGGCACGGTCGACGTGCCCGGCGACAAGTCGGTCTCCCATCGCGCCGCGCTCCTCGGCGCCGTTGCCACCGGCCGCACCGAGATCACCGGCTTCCTCGAGGGCGACGACTGCGTGAACTCGCTCAAGGCCGTGGAGAAGCTGGGTGCGCTCGTCACGCGCAAGGGCCCCGGACACTACCTGGTGGACGGCGCCGGCCTCCTGGGACTGCACGAGCCTGACGACGTCATCGACTGCGGCAACTCCGGAACGACGGCCCGCCTGCTGCTGGGCGTCCTGGCGGGGCAGCCGTTCTGGACCTTCCTCAGCGGAGACGCCTCGCTCAGAAGACGACCGATGCAGCGCGTTGCAGAGCCGCTCCGGGCCATGGGCGCGACCTTCGTCGGACGGCAGGATGCCGGCCGACTCCCGCTCGGGGTGCGCGGAACGCGGTCGCTCCGAGCGATCTCCTACATCTCGCCGGTGGCATCCGCCCAGGTCAAGACGGCGCTGCTCCTGGCGGGGCTCTGGGCCGATGGGCCGGTGAGCGTGACGGAACCGGCGCAATCTCGCGACCACACCGAGCGGATGCTGGGCAGCTTCGGGGCCCGGCTGTCCAGGCAGGGCCAGACCGTCACGGTGACGCCGGGGGCGGAGCTTCGCGGCCAGAGCGTCGCCGTGCCCGGCGACATCTCCTCCGCCGCGTTTCTTCTCGTCGCAGGTGCGCTCGTGAGAGACGGGCAGGTGACGGTGACACGGGCCGGCATCAACCCGACGCGGGCCGGTCTGCTCGATGTCCTGGAGGCGATGGGCGCGCCCGTGGCGCTGAGCCATGTGTCGGGAGCGGCCGGCGAGCCCGTGGCGGATCTTACCTCGACGAGCGCACGGCTCGCGGGGATCCACATCGGGGGAGACCTCATCCCCCGGCTCATCGACGAGGCGCCGATCCTGGCCGTCGCCGCCTGCGCGGCCCAGGGAACGACGCGGATCACGGACGCCGCGGAGCTTCGGGTGAAGGAGTCGGACCGCATCCACGCGATCGCGTCCGAGCTCGCCCGGATGGGCGCGCGCGTCAGCGAGACGCAGGACGGGCTCGAGATCGAGGGCGGCGCCCGGCTCAGAGGCGCCACGGTTGCCAGTGGCGGCGACCATCGCATGGCCATGGCGCTCGTCGTGGCCGGGCTCATCGCTGACGGCGAGACCGTGATCGAGGACACCTCGTGCATCAGCACGTCCTATCCGGGCTTCCTGGTGACACTCAATGCCCTGGCCGGCAGCCCTTGCGCGGAAGAGCTTCCGTGAAGCGGCGGCCTGTCATCACGATCGACGGACCCGCGGGAGCCGGCAAGTCGACCGCCGCGCGGGAGCTCGCGCGGCGTCTCGGGTTCAAGCTGCTCGACACGGGGGCCTTGTACCGGGCGCTTGCGTGGGCGGTCCGGGAAGCCGGCGTGCCCCCGAGCGATGAGGCCGGAGTCCGCGACGTGGTCGAGCGGACGAGCGGCGACCTCCAGGACGAGCGGGTCCTCGTCAATGGCCGCGAGGTGAGCGCGGAGATCCGCAGCCCGGAGCTCGGCATGCTGACGTCGGCGCTCACGACGCTGCAGGCCGTACGGGACAAGCTCACGCCCCTCCAGCGGCGGCTGGCGGCTGCGGGGGGCGTCGTGCTCGAAGGCCGGGACACGGGCAGCGTCGTCTGTCCGGACGCCGAGGTGAAGTTCTACCTCGACGCCGTTCTCGAGGAGCGGGCGAGGCGGCGCCACGAAGAGCTGGTCGCCAAGGGCGTACTGGCCGACTACGAGTCGGTCAAGGCCGACATCGCCCGCCGGGACCGCCAGGACATGGAGCGCAGGCTGGCGCCCCTCGTGACTTCGGAGGGCGCCGTCGTGCTGGACTCGACTGCGCTGTCCGCGCACGAGGTGGTCGAGCGCATGCTGGACACGGTGGAGCAGGCGCGATGCTGTACACGATCCTGAAGCCCGTGGCCGTGGCGTTGATGCGCTGGTGGTTCGGCCTCCGGGTGCGCGGCGCCGAGCACGTGCCGGCCTCGGGGCCGGTGCTCGTGGTGTCGAACCACCAGAGCGTGCTGGACCCGCCGCTGGTCGGCGGGGCGACCGCGCGCACGCTACACTTCATGGCCAAGGCAGAGCTGTTCCGGATCCCGCTCTTCGGCCGGCTCATCCGATCGCTCAACGCGCATCCGGTCAGGCGAGAAGGGTCGGATCCCAGGGCGCTCAAGGTCGCCGCGCGGTTGCTCGAGGATGGCCACGCGCTGCTCGCCTTTCCCGAGGGCACCCGCAGCCGTGACGGTTCCCTCAGGGCGGGCAAGCCCGGTGTCGGCATGCTCGCGGTGCTCTCGGGAGCGCCGGTGGTCCCGGCGTATGTCGCGGGCTCCCTGGAAGCCCTTCCGAGAGGACGCTGGTGGCCGCGCCGGCGTAAGGTGCACGTGAGCTTCGGACCCGCGTTACACTTCAAGCCCGACCTGGGACCCGGCCGGAAGGACAGGTATCGGGAGGCGGCGCAGGAGATGATGCGCGCCATCTCGCAGCTCAGGACGCATCACGAGCAGCAGCAACACTAGCAGCACCGCCAGGGGCAGCCGGTAGCCGCCGCCCCGGTGATATCCATCAAGGGAGGAAGCACCGCATTATGGAGACGGAGAACCGGGAGTCGAAGGGCCTCGCAGGGGGGCAGAGGGAGGTGGAAGACGGCCCCGAGGAGAGCATGGAGGATTGGTTCAAGCGGGGCGTGGGCGACATCGAGGAGGGTGAGGTCGTCCGCGGCCACGTGGTGGAGGTCCGCGACAGCGAGGTCCTCGTAGACATCGGGTACAAGAGCGAAGGGACCATCGCGATCGAGGAGTTTCGCCACGCGGGGACGCTGCCCAAGGTCGGCGACGAGATCGAAGTCTACCTCGAGTCCAAGGAGGACAGCGAAGGACTGATCGTCCTCTCCAAGGACAAGGCCGACAAGATCAAGGTGTGGGACGCGATCTCCAAGTCCCACGACAGCGGTACGCCCGTCGAGGGCAAGGTCGTGGAGGTCGTCAAGGGCGGGCTGTCCGTCGATGTCGGGGTCCGCGCCTTCCTGCCCGGCTCGCAGGTCGACCTCCGCCCGGTCAAGAACCTGGCGTCGATGCTCGGCCAGAACATCCGGGCCAAGGTCATCAAGCTCAACCGCCGCCGCGGGAACGTCGTGCTCTCCCGCCGCGCGGTTCTCGAAGAGGAGCGCGAGGAGAAGCGCAAGCACACGCTCTCGGTCCTGTCGGAGGGGATGGTGCTGACGGGCGCCGTCAAGAACATCACCGACTACGGCGCCTTCATCGACCTGGGCGGCATCGACGGGCTACTCCACGTGACGGACATGTCCTGGGGCCGGGTGGGCCACCCCTCCGAGATCTTCCAGATCGGCGACCAGGTCGAGGTCGTGGTCCTGCACTTCGACCGGGAGACGGGGCGCGTGTCCCTGGGCTACAAGCAGAAGTCCTCGGACCCGTGGGCGATCGTCGACGCGAGGTTCCCCGTCGGCGCCAAGGTCCAGGGCCGCGTGGTGAGCCTGACCAACTACGGCGCCTTCGTCGAGCTCGAACCCGGCGTCGAAGGGCTCGTGCACGTCTCCGAGATGTCATGGACGCGCCGTGTCCGGCACCCCTCGAAGATCGTCAACGTCGGCGACATGATCGACGTCCTCGTGCTCGACGTGAACAAGGCGACCAAGCGGATCTCGCTCGGCATGAAGCAGGTCGAGGCCGATCCCTGGGCGACCATCGACGAGCGGTACCGCCCCGGCGAGCGCGTCGAGGGCAAGGTACGCAACCTGACCGACTTCGGCGCCTTCGTCGAGCTCGAGCCGGGCGTGGACGGCCTGCTCCACATTTCGGACATGTCGTGGACGCGAAATATCGGACACCCGTCCGAGATCCTCAAGAAGGGCCAGGCCATCGAGACGCAGATCCTCAACGTGGACAAGGACAACAAGCGCATCTCGCTCGGGATCAAGCAGATCCAGCCCGATCCCTGGGAGTCGGTCGCGCAGCGGTATCCGATGGGCTCCCGCGTGACCGGAAAGATCGTGCGCCTGACCGACTTCGGCGCCTTCGTCGAGCTCGAGCCGGGTGTCGACGGTCTGCTTCACGTCTCCCAGATGTCGACGCGCCCCATCGCCTCGCCGGCCGACCTCGTCAATGTCGGCGACGAGCTCACGCTCCTGGTGATTCGGGTCGATCCCAACGAGCGGCGGATCGGCTTGAGCCTCAAGGACGTTGCCGCCGCCGTCATGGAAGAGCCGACGCAGGCGGACGGCCGCGGTCGCGGCAAGGGCCGGAAGCGCCGCGGCGGCGACGACTTCGAGGACGAGGAGGAGTAGGCGCGCCATGCGGAGACGCCCATGACTCCCCGGGCGCGGGTGGCGCTGACTGCGATCGGGCTTTGCGCAGGGATCCTCGCGCTCTTCGTGGGCACGGTGTGGGTCCTCATGGCGACGGTGAGCGACGATGGGCTGCCGACCGGCGGCGCCAAGGTTGCCATCGTCGAGCTCGAGGGCATCATCATCGATGGCAACCAGACCGTGCGTGAACTGCGGGAGCACTCGGAGAACGTCTCGGTGAAGGCCGTGGTGCTGCGCATCAACAGTCCGGGCGGTATCGTGGCGCCCACGCAGGAGATCTTCTCCGCAGTTCAGCGCGTGCGGAAGTCGGGGAAGCCCGTCATCGCCTCCCTCGGCGCCGTCGCCGCCTCGGGCGGCTATTACATCGCCACCGCCTGCGACAGGATCTACGCCAACCCGGGAACGCTGACGGGCTCCATCGGCGTGATCATGCAGATGGCCAATCTGGAGGGACTCTTCAAGAAGGTGGGCGTGGAATACGTCGTCATCAAGTCTGGCGCCTTCAAGGACGTGGGCAATTTCTCGCGCCAGATGACGCCTGAAGAGCGGAAGATCCTCCAGACGCTGCTCGACGACGTGTACGGGCAGTTCGTGGATGCCGTCGCCGAGGGGCGGGGACTCGAGCGCAAGGCTGTCGTGGCCTTCGCCGACGGCCGCATCTACTCCGGGCAGCAGGCGCACGCGCTCAAGATGGTGGACGAGCTCGGCGGCTACGAGGACGCCATCGAGGCCGCGGCCAAGCTCGCCAATATTCCCGGCAGGCCCAAGCTCGTGTATCCGCGCCGCAAGTTCTCGTTCCGCGATCTGCTCGAGAACCGCCTTGGACTGGGCGCGGCGTCCCAGCTCCTGCCGGCCCTCTCGGGGATCCGCACCCCGCTCTACCTCATGCAATAGCTGTAAACCCTTGCTCTTCTTGACAATCTTTCGAGCCGCATGCTAGGGTCACACAAGGGCGGGAGAGGACCCGGACCAAAGATCCAGACCGGTGGGTGGGACCGACGAGTCCTCCCAAGGCCGGCGGAAGGCCAGGTCCCCGTGGAGGGAGCGGGCTCATGACCAAAGCAGATCTGATCGAGGAAGTGTCCAAACTGTCGAATCTCACGAAGAAGGAGACGGAGTTGATCGTGAACACCGTCTTCGACAACATCACCGATGCCCTCGCCAAGGGGGACAAGGTGGAGTTGCGCGGGTTCGGCAGCTTTCGCATCCGTCACCGGAACTCCCGCAAGGGTCGTAACCCGAAAACCGGCGACAGCGTCAGTGTCCCGGAGAAGCGGGTCCCCTTCTTCAAGGTCGGCAAGAGGCTCCGCGAGCTGGTCAACACCTAGGGGCCGCCTCGTAACCGCGTGGATCGACTCTGGGCGCCGTGGCGGATGACCTACGTCGAGTCCGCCGGGGCGCCGGCGTCGCCCGATCCCCGGACGTGCATCTTCTGCGAGGCCCTGGCGGCAGGTCACGATCGCAGCGCGCTGATCCTTCGCCGGACTTCCCGCGCCTTCCTCATCCTGAACAAGTACCCGTATGCCTCGGGCCACGTCATGGTCGTCGTCACGCGTCACGTGGGCACGCTCGAGGAGGCGACCGCTGAAGAGCTCGCCGAGACCATCGTGCTCGTGCAGACTGCGGTGCGCGCGCTCGGTCGCGCCTATGGGCCGGACGGCTTCAACGTGGGCGCCAATCAGGGCCGCGTCGCCGGAGCCGGCGTCCTGGGACACCTGCACATGCACGTCGTGCCCCGGTGGAACGGCGACACGAATTTCATGCCGGTGATCGGCGACACGCGGGTGCTGCCCGAGTCACTCGACACCACCTATGACCGGCTGCACGCGGCGCTCGGGGCGTGAGGAACCTTCCGCCCGAGCTGTCGCCGATGATGCGGCAGTACCGGGAGCTCAAGCGACGCTACCCGGACTACCTCCTGCTGTTCCGGCTGGGTGACTTCTACGAGCTGTTCTTCGAGGACGCGGAGCTGGGCGCCCGCCTTCTGCAGATCACGCTGACCTCGCGCCAGAAGGGCGAGGGCGCTATCCCGATGGCTGGCATCCCGCATCATGCCGCCGACGGCTACATCGCGCGCCTGATCCGCTCGGGACAGAAGGTGGCCGTCTGCGAGCAGATGGAGGCACCGACCAAGGGCAAGAAACTCGTTCGCCGCGAGGTGGTGCGGATCATCACCCCGGGGACGCTGACCGACATGCAGTACCTGGACGGCACAGCCAACAACTATCTCCTGGCGGCCTGCCGGACCGTGCCCCGCGGCCCGCTCGGCATCGCCCTCGTGGACGTCTCGACGGGGGACTTCTGGGCGGGTGAGGCTTCCGACGACGGCGCAGCCCTTCTCGAGGCGGCCCTGCTGAGGCGCCCGGCAGAGGCGCTGCTGTCACGGGACGCCGATGACCACCTTGCCAACCGCCTGGGCGCGCTCGGCCTGCCCGTCACGCGCGGCGAGCCCGGCTGGTTCGCTTTGAGACCCGCCCGAGAGGCCCTGGCGACCCACTTCAAGGTCGCACCACTCGAGAGCTTCGGCGTGGGCGACATGACCGCCGGGCTCCAGGCCGCCGGGGCCGCGCTGGCGTACGTGCGCGAGACCCAGGGCAATGCGCTCGGCCATCTCGCTTCCATCCAGCGGCTCCTGCCCGGGGACGCCATGGTGCTCGACCCCACCGCCGTGGTCACGCTCGAGCTCTTCGAGACCGCCCAGGAGAAGAGCGCGCGGGGCTCGCTCCTGGCAACCGTCGACAGGACCTCGACCCCGATGGGCACGCGTCTCCTGCGCCAGTGGCTGCTCCGGCCGCTCGTGGACGCGACGGCGATCGCGCGGCGCCAGGATGCGGTGGCCCAGCTCGTCGCGGCACCCGCGCGCCTGGCGGCGCTCCGGCAGCGCCTCAAGACCATCGGCGACCTCGAGCGACTCACCAGCCGGGCCGTCCTCGGGCAGGCGCATGCTCGCGACCTCGTCGTGCTCCGCGGCTACCTGACCTCGCTGCCGGGCCTGCGGGAGGACGTGGATGGGCTGTCGAGCCCGCTCCTCGAGTCTCTCGCCGAGGAGATCACCGCGCTGCCCGCCCTCCAGAAGCTGCTGGCCGAGGCCCTCGAGGACGCGCCCCCGCTCGGGCTCAGGGAAGGCGGGCTCATCCGCGAGGGATGGTCGGCCGAGCTGGCGGAGATCAGCGAGGCAGCGCGGGGCGCGCGCGAGTGGATCGCCTCGCTCGAGACGCGGGAGCGGGAGCGCACGGGTATCCCGACGCTCCGCGTTCGCTTCAACCGCGTCTTCGGCTACGGCATCGAGATTTCGAACGCCCACGCGGCCAAGGCGCCGGCGGAATATGTCCGCAGGCAGACCCTGGTAGGTGCGGAGCGCTACATCACGGCCGAGCTCAAGGAGCACGAGGGCAGGGTGCTGGGCGCTGACGAGCGGATGGCGCAGCTCGAGCTGGAGCTCTTCCAGCAGATCCGCTCGGCCGTCGCCGCCGAGGCGCCGATGTTGCTCCGGACCGCGCGCGCGGTCGGTGCGCTCGACGTCCTAGCTGGGCTGGGCGAGGTCGCCCACGAGAGGGGCTATGTCCGGCCGGAGGTCGACGACGGCCTCGTCATCGACATCCGCGAGGGACGTCATCCCGTGCTGGACGCAGCGGGAGAGCGACCCTTCACTCCCAATGACCTTCACCTCGACCCTGCAGCCGAGCAGGTCCTGATCCTGACCGGCCCCAACATGAGCGGCAAGAGCGTGTTCATGCGGCAGGCGGCGCTGCTGGTGATCCTGGCTCAGATGGGAAGCTTCGTCCCCGCGCGCTCCGCCCGCATCGGGGTGGTGGACCGGGTACTCACGCGCGTGGGCGCGCAGGACAATGTCGGCCGGGGCCAGAGCACGTTCCTCGTCGAGATGGTGGAGACCGCGAGCATCCTCCACAACGCCACGGCCCGCAGTCTGATCCTCCTCGACGAGGTCGGGCGCGGCACTTCGACCTTCGATGGACTCGCCATCGCCTGGGCGGTGACCGAGCAGCTCCACGAGCGCGGCCGCGGCGCCAAGGTCCTGTTCGCCACGCACTACCACGAGCTGACCGCCCTGGCCGACCACCTGGCCCGGGTGCGCAATTTTCACGTCGCTGTAAAGGAGTGGAACGACGAGATCATCTTCCTCCACACGGTGCGCCCCGGAGGGACGGACCGCTCCTACGGTATCCAGGTCGCCCGCCTGGCCGGTCTGCCGGCCGCCGTGATCGCGCGCGCGCGCGAGATCCTGACCGAGCTCAGCGACAACGCGCGGGGCCCGATCCAGGACCATCGCGAGCCTGCCTCCCAGCTCGGGCTCTTTCCGCGGGCCCAGGATCCCGTGCTGAAGGATCTGCTCGCGCTGGAGCTCTCGACGCTCACGCCGCTCCAGGCCCTCAACCTGCTGGCCGAGTGGCAGCAGCGGCTCCGGTCGGGGCCATGAGTCGCATTCGGCTCTTGCCCGACCACGTGGTCAACAAGATCGCCGCGGGCGAG
>WNGF01000329.1_pt1 | contig 67125 bp, 66 predicted proteins | sample 5400641 | NCBI WGS metagenome assembly WNGF01 (sample SAMN13153371, study PRJNA577476) | soil metagenome | isolation source: 80 cm soil or saprolite under grassland replicate 2 | place: USA:California | collected 2016-06-15
GCCTCGGTGGAAGCAATCTGCCGCTCGGCGCTACGAAGACGATCCCGCCGTCACGGATCAAGGCGATCCTCTGGCCGTCTGGAGACCACGCGGGCGCGGACGCATGTCGGACCAGAAGCGTTCGCTGCGAGCCGTCAGGTCTGATCAGGTAGACCGACGAGTACCCGGAGCGCGTCGCATACGCGATCCAGGCGCCGTCAGGCGACCAGGAGGGCGAGTGGTCGTTGCCGACCGTGCTGGTGCCGAGGAGGGTTCGGCCGGTTCCGTCGACGTTGACGAGTGAGATTCTTCCCTCCGAGACATACGCCAGCCGCTTCCCGTCCGGCGCCCAGTCGATGTCGAACCAGTCGTACTCGCGCGGACTATTACTCGGCTTCAGCACGACGCGATCCGACCCGGAGACTTGATCGACCACACGCAGGCCTAGGTAGGGGTTCGCCACGCTGACGGAGCTGACTCCGAAGGCGAGTCTTGTGCCGTCGGGGGACCAGTCGATGCTCTCGATTTCGCCGCACCAGGTGGCGCGCTGAGGACACCGGACTAGGAGGTGCAAACCACCGTCTGCGTCCAGCGTCGAGAATGCGTACCAACCTGGCGGGCCCGAGTAGTTCTTCGTCTCGACATCCATGATCGTGAGCGAACCGTTCCGGAACCTCGGTGGCACCTCGGCGACGTTCACGCCGGTCGGTGGCTCCCCGCTCCGCGGCGGCGCAGGTCCTGCACCACTTCCAGCTCCAAACGCGGCGTAGCCGGCGACGGCCGCAAGACCGGTGAGCAGCGCGGCCGAGGCGTAGAGCAGCCGACGGCGGCGCGCGCGCCTCCGCGCTTCCTCGATCAGCGCCTCGAGCGCCTCGGGATCGACGCGCTCGGCGCGGCGAGGCGGGCGTGGTGGGGCAGTGACGCTCAACGCATCTCCATCGGATGAAGCTACTATGGTTAGCACCATGCTCCGTGTCAAGGTGAACCGCGACGACCCCACGGAGCTCTTCGAGCAGGTCGCCGCGGAGATCCGTCGCGCGATCGCCGAAGGGGAAGCGAAACCCGGCGAGCGGCTGCCCCCGGCGCGGGATCTCGCCGCAGTCCTCGGCGTCAACACGAACACGGTCCTTCGCGCGCTTCGCCAGCTGCGCGACGAAGAACTGCTGGAGTTCCGCCGCGGGCGCGGCATCACCGTCGCGGCTACTCAGGAACGCGGCGCACTGGTGGCACAGGCGAAGGATCTAGTGCGCTTCGCGCGCCGGCAAGGTTACGACGTCAGCGAGCTCGTCGCGATCATCGAGAACGTCGCCTGATCACCCTAAGCCGCAACACTTCCACCGACGGCCCAGGCTCGCGCTGTCAGCTCGAACGGCCCGTCGCTTCGCCAACGCCGAGCCGGCGCCGATGAGCATCATGGGGCACCGCGCCGCGGAACATCTCGACACTAGACATCGGCGCGACGAGCCTATGTGACAATCGAGGTCGTGACGCTTCCGACGGTCACGGCCGAAGAGCTCCTACGGCTGATTGAGGACGACGACGCGCTCGTCCTCGTCGACGCGCTCCCGCCGATGTCCTAGGCGCACTCTCACTTGCCCGGCGCGATCAACTTGCCGCCGTCCGCCGTCGATCCTTCGGTGCTTGCGAGGCGCATTCCCGACCGAAACGCCGAGATCGTCGTCTACTGCGCCAACCCGGACTGCGAAGATTCCGTCGCGACAGCTCACCGACTCCGGGCACTCGGTTATACGAACGTCCATCACTATCCCGGCGGCAAGAACGAGTGGCGCGAGGCGGGACTACCGCTCGAGCGCGCCGGGAGACCATACGTGCCGAAGTGATCAATTCAGTGAGCCGACTGTGCCCGCCTATTTCTAGCTCCTAGCCTGGGCAATCACCTCGAGCAACTCCGCGCGCTCGGGCCGCGATCGGGGAGGTGGTCCTCCATCGCCCGCGATCTGCTGTGCGCGTTCCATGAGCGTCTGGTCTCTCTCCAGTGCGTCCGGCGGATCGAGCAGATTGACACGCCGTGCGACTGCCCGGAAGAGATCGGGATCCTTCGCTGCGGCCGCATACACGGTCATTCGGAGAAACAAAGCCATGCTGTCGCCCGGCTCGCGAACGTCGATCGGTTCCCCTTGCCATAGACGAAGCCGATCCCGATCCTCCGCCGAAACCGCATCGAATCGCGCGGCAGCGTCCGCTCCCACGGCATCGTCGAACGCGAGCGCGATCGCTCGGGCGTCGTTTGCCCCATCGGCCACTCGGGCCAGCCTGAACCCGTGCCGGATGGAGAGCGAGGCGCCGTAGGCGAAGGTGGGATTCGTGTGGCAGAGGGCATCGCCGATCGGCTGGATCCCGACGGCCACCGGCTCACCATCCATCACGAGCGAACGGTGGAGGTTCTGCAGGCTGCCCATCGGGAGTACTGAGGTGATCGGCTCCGACTGATCCGGATGCACCCAGGGGACGAGCGCAGGGATCGACAGCGCAGCGGCCATGTAAGCCTCGTCGAACCTGAGCGCGCGGAGTTCGCGCTCCCAGGGCGGGATCATCAGAACGGGCGCGAATGTCCGGTTGTCCTCGACGAATACCGAGAAGGCCATGTAGCCGATCTCGCCGCGCGGTCCTCGCAGAAGGGCGGGCACCGCTGGCATTTCGACGCCGGGGCGGAAGCGGAAGTGCCGGCTGTAGTAGAGAAGACCGCATTCAGCCCGGCGCTCGAGCGGCGGGCGAGCACCGAGCGAATCGAGCCAAGACACCACCGGCGACGTGCGGCCGAGCGCGTCGACGACGAGGTCGGCTTCGATCTCCTGCCCGCGGTCGGTACGAACGCCCGTTACGCAAACCGCGCCCTCTCGCGGAGCCTTCGCTGCCATAAGCCCGACTACGCGAGTGTCTGCCTCGACGTTGATCTTCGGTTCGGCCTCCACCGCTCGGCGAAGAGCGATCTCAAACACCGGTCGGCGGGCGCAGATCGAGACGAGCGATTCGTCTTGCGGCTGCGCCTCGCCGGGTAGCAGCTCGTACTGCCGGTTCTCGAGAGCCCCGAGCCCGAGTACAGCGTCGAGGACGTCGGGCGCTTCGTCCAACAGCACACTCCGAGCGAGGCCGAGAAAGTTATGAGGCTGGCGGAAATGAGCGATGCCGGGGCGATCCCAACGCTCGAACAACTCGTCCGCGTTCCCGTCCTCCACCAGGCCGTCGCGGTCGAGCAGGATCACCCGGCGGCCCCTGCGAGCGAAGGCGAGGGAGGCAGAGAGGCCTGCGAGTCCACCTCCCAGCACAGCGACGTCCACTCGTCCAGATCCGTTGGCCACCCGCCCGACATCTTGCGCGGTCGGGGCAGCTCGGACAACTCGACGAAAGCCACAAACGGCGCGGGACTCATGGAAGACTGGCCAGATCGCGAGGAAGCCCGACACCCAAAACGACTGGACCGACTTCAGCGAGAGCGATCCAGGCATAGCGCTCCTCGAGTTGCTCAGTTACCTCGGCGACCTACTCAGTTCCCGCCAGGACGCGGTCGCGGCCGAGCAACGACTGAGAAGTCGACGATACGCGCTAGCGATTGGCACGCTCGCTCTGGCTCTCCTCATTTGGTGGCGGAGCACGGATGGCGCGGACGACGACTGAGCAGCAGCGCCGCGCGGGATCCGCATTCGCCGGTTTACCAGGCCACCGGGAGCGAGGCGAGACTCCGGAACAGCGGCACCGGCCGCCAGTTCAGCTCCTCGACGGGAATCGCCAGGCGCAGTCCCGGCAAACGCCGGAGCAGTGTCGTCAGCGCGACCTCCGCTTCGACGCGCGCCAGCGGCGCTCCGAGGCAGTAGTGACTGCCACGGCCGAAGGCGAGGTGCTTCACGTCGGCTCGCGCGAAGTCCAGCGTGTCGGGATCCGTGAACCGGGAAGGGTCCCGATTGGCCGAGCCGAGAATGACGATGACTCCTTCGCCGCGGCGAATGGTCTGGCCCCCGAGCTCGACATCGGTGGCAGCCCAGCGGTTGAGCGTCCGCTCGACCGGGCTGTCGTAGCGGAGGAGCTCTTCGATCGCATGTGACATCCGCTCGGGATCGCCCTGGAGCTGCGCTCGCTGGTCCGGGTGTTCGAGTAAGGCGAGGACCGCATTCCCGATCAGGCTCACGGTCGTCTCGTGGCCGGCGATGATCAGCAGCACGACCATGCTGGAGAGCTCCTCTTCGCTCAGCGTGTCGCCCCCTTCCTCGACCTGGAGCAGAGCACTGATCAAATCGTCGCTCGGGGTCATGCCCCTACGCTCGAAGAGCTCGCGCAGGTAGGCGACGAACTCGTCGATAACCTGGATGAATTGCGCAGCATCCTCCGGTGTGCGCGACGGCGTGACGATCTCATTCGTCCAGCGCCGAAAGTGGTCGCGGTCGCCGACCGGGATGCCCAGCAGCTCGGCGATCACCGTGATTGGAAGCGGAAAGGCGAACTCGTCGACAAGCTCCATCTCGCGTCGCGTCTCGACCGCATCAATCAACTCGTCCGCGATCTCCTGGATCCGCGGGCGCAACTGCTCGACCATCCGTGGCGTGAACGCCTTGGTCACGAGCCTGCGCAGCCGGCGGTGATCATCCCCGTCCTTGTTCAGCATGTGAGTGTCGATGAAGGCAAGCGCTTCCGGCATCCCGCTCGAGTAAGCCTCCAGCTCGTCCGGCGTGAGCGCGAGTGCCAGATCGCGGACGAAGCGCTCGTCATCGAGGAGAACGGCAACGGCGTCGTCATGGCGCGTGACGAACCAGAGCATGGTCTCCCCGTCAATCCCGGGCTGGCACAAGACTGGATCCTCCGCACGCATCCGCTTAAACGTTGCGTAGGTCTCCGCGCGGAAACGGTCGCTATAGAGGTCGTACTTGTGCGTTGCAGCCAAGGAAGCAACCCTAGGGCCAACGGCGGCGTGGAAGTCGGACAGACCGGCGAGCGCTGGCGTTCGATCAGGCCGTCGAACTCGCGCTAGCAGACCGTTCATAGGGGAAGCTCACCATCCGGAGGGGGAGCTCAAGGCTCCCCCTCCATGCCTCCAGCCGGTGTCTAAGCGGCGAGGTCGAACGCAGGCTCTACCGCTTCTTCCACCTGTTCCAGTTCGTCGCGGCGGACCAGCGTCAACGCAGCCACGATCCCGAGGCCGGCGATGATGACGCCCGCGACGAACGCGCCGTGGAACCCGTCGACCAACGCCACGGCCTGCGTCGAGCCGTTCGCGAGCGCGTCATCCGTGCGAGAGGTCGCGATCGTCGACAACGCCGCGATCCCAAGTGCGCCGCCGATCTGCTGCGAAGTGTTGATCAGACCCGAGGCGAGTCCGGCTTCGGCGGCCTGGACTCCGGCGAGCGCCGCGATCGAGATCGGCACGAACGAGAAGCCGATGCCGACCGCGACCAGGAGGAACCCGGGCAGCAAGTCGCCGAGATACGAGCCGCCGACCGAGACCTGCGTGAAGTAGACGAGCCCCCCGGTAAGCGTCGTCATTCCGATCACCAGGACCGGTTTCACTCCGATGCGCGTCACGAGCTGGGCCGCGATCGCCGACGTGAAGATCGCCGTCCCCGCGACTGCGAGGTACGCGACGCCGGTCTTCATCGCCGAGTAGCCGAGAACCTGCTGCATGTAGAGCGTCAGCATCAGGAACATCGCGAACAACGCCGTGCCCATGATGAAACCGGCCACGTTCGCCCCGCTGATGGTCTTCGTGCGCAGGATCCCGAAGCGCATCAACGGCTCGGGATGCCGCAACTCCCACCCGACGAAGCTCGCGAGCAAGCCGAGCGAGATCGCGAACATCGCCAGCGTCTCGCCTGCGAGCCAGCCGTCCTGGCCGGCCTGCGTAATCGCATAGACGAGCAGCGAGAGACCGCTCGTGACGAGCACCGCGCCCGGAACGTCGAACCTCTTTACGTGCGCATCCCGGCTCTCCTTGAGCAGGAACGGCGCGAGGATGAACGCGGTCACGCCGACGGGGATGTTCACGAAGAAGATCCATTCCCAGCTGAGTGCATCGGTGAGGACACCGCCGAGCAAGACTCCCGCAGCGGCGCCGAAGCCGCCAACTGCGCCCCAGGCTCCGAGTGCGATGTTGCGCTCACGCCCTTCGACGAACGTCGTCGACAGGATCGAGAGTGCGGCAGGCGTGATGATCGCTGCGCCGAGCCCCTGGAGAGCGCGCGCCCCGATCAGCGATCCCTCCGACCAGGCGAGACCCGCCATCAAGGAAGCGAGCGTGAACACCACCACGGCGACGAGGAAGATCCGTCTGCGCCCCAGCAGATCAGCCGCGCGCCCGCCCAGGAGGAGGAAGCCGCCGAAGACCAGCGCGTAGGCACTGATCACCCACTGGAGATTCGCCTGCGAGAAGCCGAGGTCGTCCTTGATCGAGGGCAGAGCGACGTTCACGATCGCGATGTCCAGGACGACCATGAACTGGACCACGCACAGCAGCGCGAGAGCCAGCCATTTACGTCGTTCGGAAGTCACCATTCTGTCTGTGTTCCTTTCGCTTGAGGAGGGAAGGCTTGCAACCTACCAGAAGCCGCTTGCTTTTTGCAAGTTTAATCTTCACAACAGCAAGTGTCCGCGCTACACTGGAGCCATGAGCAAGCGCTACGACCAGTACTGCCCCATCGCCCACGCCCTCGGCCAGGTTGGGGAGCGCTGGTCGCTCCTGATCGTCCGGGAGCTGCTCCAGGGCCCGAAGCGCTACACCGATCTCGCTGCCAGCCTGCCCGGCATCGGCACGAACATCCTCGCGGCGCGGCTCAAGGAGCTGGAGACTTGTGGGCTGGTGACGAAACGTCGTCTGGATCCGCCGGCGGCGTCGCAGGTCTACGAGCTGACCCCCTACGGCCGCGAGCTGAAGCCGGTCATTCGCGCGCTCGCGCTCTGGGGTCTTCGCTCGATCGATCCGCCGACCGAGGAGGATGACCTCCCCCTCGGCTGGCTGCACGGCGCGCTCGACACGGTCTTTGCACCCGTCGCGCCGTCCGGCTCGTTCGAGTTCCGGATCGGGAGCGAAGTCGCGAGCCTCGTCGATGGCGACGCGCGGCGCGGCTCGATCGAGGACCCGGATGTCCTCGTCGAAGGCGGAGTGGATTCGTTCTACTGGCTCTTCGTGGAGCGGCGCTGGGAGAACGTGACGGTCGAGGGCGACCGCGAGCTGCTCGAGCGGCTGCTCGACGCCGCGGGAGCCCCCGCCCCGGGCGCTTCCGTCTTGGTCTAGGACTGCCGAAACCATCCAGTCCACGGTGCCTGCGGCAGATCCGCGGGCCAAGGGTCTCAACCGCCCCATTGGGGTTCGGTTCTCCGCACTGTGCCCGCAGCCGACATTTCAGATTTCCTTAATACGCGGGAAAGAGCCGCGTAAGCCTCCGCTGCGACGCTGATGCCGCGCTCCTCAGAGGAGCGGGACATCGATTGGAGGGAGGCCTGTATGAGGAGGATTTTGGTGGCTGCAGTCGTCTCGGCGCTCGTGGCCGTCGCCTTCGCGAGCACCGCGATGGCCGGTGGAGCGGGTGGCGTGACCGACCCGGCGTTCTACGTCGACGGCCAGCTGTACCGAACAGTGGGAACGCCCACCGATCTGTCGCAGACCGGGGCACCGGATCAGAGCTTCGACACGATCTACGAGTTCTTCGGCCTGCAGAAGAACGTCGCGACGGCCGCACCGGGCGACGCCGGCTACAACGGCGGCCGTTGGCAAGTGCACGGCCTGCAATTCGCGAACTACGCCGCCGCCGTCGCTGCATTCGACGCGAACGGCAGTGGCAACTTCGACAGCGACGAGGAAATCGCCGCGGCGCTCGCAGCGGGCGCAGCAACAGACATCGGAGTGGTCAAGAGCTTCGTATGTCCGGTGATCCCGGTCGCAGCTTCCTGAGCCACCCCTGAGGACCGGCACGCATTCGGCGTGCCGGTCCTTCCAGCGAGACTTAACGCCCTCGTAAGGTCGAAACAGCCACAATCTCGCCATGTCCACGGTTCTGGTCGTCGATGACGAGCCGATCGTCAGGGATGTCGTTGTCCGCTACCTGCGGCGCGATGGCCACCAGACGCAAGAGGCGGCAAGCGGCGATGAGGCTCGCGCGATCCTCGAGACATCCCCGCCCGAGCTCGTCGTCCTGGACGTGATGCTCCCGGGAATGGACGGTCTCGACCTCTGTCGCTGGATCCGTTCGCGCTCCGAGCTGCCCGTGATTCTGCTCACCGCGCGCGGCGAGGAAGCCGACCGGATCGTCGGGCTCGAGCTCGGTGCCGACGATTACATGACGAAACCGTTTTCACCGCGCGAGCTCGCGGTGCGTGTGCGCAATGTGCTGCGCCGTGCCGACTCTGCGCCTCACCGCGGCGAGAGCGTCAGGTTCGGGGAGTTCGAGCTCGATGCGGACGCGCATGAGCTACGTCGCGCCGGCGTCCCGGTTCGCCTGACGCTAAAGGAGTTCGACCTGCTCTCGTTCCTGGTGTCGCATCCCCGCCGGGTCTTCTCGCGCGAGCAGCTCATGGATCGCGTCTGGGGCTATACGTCGGCGCTCGACACGGGGACGGTGACCGTCCACATCCGTCGACTGCGGGAGAAGATCGAAGTCGACCCCTCTCGGCCGCGCCTCCTCGAGACGATCTGGGGCGCCGGCTACAGGTTCAGCCCGTGACCACCTTCGCCGTCGTCGTTGGCCTGGGAACGCTGGGGGCCGGGCTCGCGGCGGCGTTCGGGTTGCGGTTGCTACCCACGGTGCGGCTCCAGCTCGCTGCGCTCGCACTTGTCGCCGTTGCCCTTCCTCTCGCCGCCGTCACGCTCGGCGGCCTCGTCATGTTCCACATGGACGCCGACGTCAAACTGCTCGAAGTTGCGGCGGCATCCGCGTCGACTGCGCTTGTCGCCTCCCTTCTGCTCGGGCACACGATTGCACGCCGCGTGCGCGCGCTCGAAGAAGCCGCCGCTCGGTTCTCGGCCGGAGAGTTGACTGCGCGCGCACCCATTGGCGGGCCGCGCGAGCTCGCACATCTAGGCGCGTCATTCAACGACATGGCGATGAACATCGAGCGCTTGTTCGATGCCCGCCGCCAACTGGTCGCGTCGGCGAGTCACGACCTCCGCACGCCGCTTGCCTCGATGCGAGCGATGCTCGAAGCGATCGAGGACGGGCTCGCGCGGCCCGAGGACTACCTGCCGGCGCTCGGAGAGCAGGCCGCGACGCTCGGGTCGTTGATCGAGGACCTCTTCGAGCTCGCTCAGATCGACGCCGGAGCGTTGACGCTCGAGCTGCGGCGCACACCACTGGGCGAAGTTGTCGCTTCGTGTGTCCGCGGCCTCGAAGCTGAGGCCCGTGCACGACAGGTCCGGCTGGCCGTGTCGCTCGAGGAGCCGCTTCCGGACGTGCAATGCGCTCCGGAGCACGTGCAGCGCGTCCTGCTGAACCTGCTGACGAATGCACTCCGGCACACGCCGTCCGACGGCTCCGTTGTCGTCACGGCCAGACCCGTTGGGACGGAGCTGGAGGTGCTCGTCGAGGACACGGGCGAGGGACTCACAGAGCAGGCGCAGACGCGGATGTTCGACCGCTTCTGGCGTGCGGATCCGGCACGAACGCGCGGTGCGGGACGCGCAGGGCTCGGCCTTGCGATCGCGCGGGGTCTGATCGAAGCGCAGGGCGGGCGGATCTGGGCCGAGAACCGGTCGACGGGCGGCGCCTGCGTCGGCTTCAGCCTGCCGGTTGCGGCCGCCGATCCGGCTCACCTCGACGGGCACGATCTCGCCTCCGCCGTAGTGTAAGTTGCTTCTTACGTAAGGATCTGCTTACATAGAGCCCGTGGAGGCCGCACTGAAAGCCATCGCCGCAAAGCGGCGGCGGCAAATTCTCACGCTCGTCCGCGACGACGAGCTGAGTGCCGGCGAGATCGCGTCGCATTTTGATGTCACGCGGCCCGCGGTCTCGCAGCACCTGAACGTCCTGAAGGAGGCGGGGCTCGTGAGCGAGCGACGCAACGGCACGAGACGCCTGTACCGGGCACGTCCCGAGGGGCTCGCCGAGCTGAAGGAGTTCCTCGCGGAGTTCTGGGACGTCCGGCTCGAAACCCTCAAACGCGAAGCGGAGAAGGAGGAGCAGAAGAAGCATGGACGCAACCACTGAGACCACCTCGATCGAGCGCACGATCTCGATTGCAGCCACGCCCGAAACCGTGTGGGGCTTCCTCGTCGACGCGGACAAGGCCACGCGCTGGATGGGCATGAAGGCGGACTTCGATCCGCAGCCCGGCGGGGTCTATCGCTGCGACGTCATTCCCGGACACACCGCGCAGGGCGAGTTCGTCGAGCTCGATCCGCCGCACAAGCTCGTCTTCACTTGGGGCTGGGAGAACAGCGAGGGCGTGCCGCCGGGCTCCTCGACGATCGAGATCGAGCTCACGCCTGAAGGTGACGGGACGAGGCTCCAGTTCGTCCACCGCGACCTCCCGGGCGCCGAGGCGGCGGAGTCCCACGCGCACGGCTGGGATCACTACCTCCCGCGGCTCGAGACGGCAGCCGCCGGTGGGGACCCGGGCGAAGACCCGTGGCTGACGCAGGACATGCAAGCCGAGAGCTGAGAACTATGACTTAGTGGCTCTGAGCCACAAGCTAGAGGTCGCGCGGAGGAGGTCCGGTTTATTGGACCTCCTCCGACGTCCGCTTACGGTCTAGTAGCCGCCACCGCCGCCCGAGCCGCCTCCACCCGAGTACACAAGGACGAGAACGACGGCGACGATGATTGCGATCGCGAGCCCGGCCACGATGAACCAGCGGCCGCGGCTCCACGAGCCACGAGCTGAGCGAGTCTGCTCTTCACGGAACGTGGCCATGAGACCATCCTTTCCGCCCCTTCGTTCCTGAACTTGCCTCACCGCGATGACAAGCGGCCAAACGTCGTTGCGACAGTCACAAACGTGAGACGATCCGAACGGTGCGGGACGAGGACGTTCGGACGTCGTGCGTGTCCCAATTGGCCATCCTGTGCGCTCAGTTCGGAGCGGCTCCTCCATGACGAGGACGGCCGATCACGCCGTGAAGTACCAGCGCGCCGCCTTCAGAATCGACTCGGCGCCGAGGACACCGGCAACTAAAGTCCGCTCGTGGCAACCGATGCGTCTCCGGCATCCGCCCAGCTAGAACGGGGCCGAGACGCCTTCGCGAGGCGAGACTGGAGCGAGGCGGACGAGTCGCTGCGGCGCGCCGACGAGGTGTCGGCGCTCGGAGCGGAGGACCTGGAGCTTGTCGCACAGGCGGCCTTCATGCTCGGCCGCATCGACGACTTCCTGGGCGCGATGGAGCGCGCGCACCAGGCCCACGTCGACAAGAGCGAGCCGCTTCGGGCTGCACGGTGCGGGTTCTACCTTGGAGTGAATCTCGCCATCCGCGGCGAGATGGGACGCGCTTCGGGGTGGTTCGGGCGCGCGCAGCGGCTGGTCGAGCGCGAGGGACGCGAGTGCGCAGAGCAGGGTTATCTCCTGCTTCCGCTCGCGATGCAGCAGCTCGCGACCGGGCAGTACGAAGACTCACATGCGGCGGCGGCCGCCGCGGCCGAAAAGGGGGAACGATTCCGCGATCCCGACCTCTTCGCCCTAGCCCTGCACGTGCAGGGGCAGACGCGGATCAAGCAAGCACGGATCGAGGAAGGTCTCGCCTTTCTAGACGAGGCGATGCTGGCAGTCACGTCAGGCGAGCTGTCGCCGATCATCAGCGGCGTCGTCTATTGCGGCGTGATCGCAGGCTGCGAGGAGGCCTACGACGTTCGCCGCGCCCAGGAGTGGACCGAGGCCCTGTCGCGCTGGTGCGAGCAGCAGCCCGACATGGTCGCCTTCACAGGGCGATGCCTCTCGCATCGCGCCGCGATCATGCAGCTGCGCGGCGCCTGGGGAGACGCACTCGAAGAAGCTCGGCGCGCGCGCGTGAAGTGCGAGCAGGCAATGAACGACGCGGCAGCCGGCCAGGCCTACTACCAGCAGGGCGAGCTCCACCGCCTCCAGGGGGATTTCGCGGCAGCCGAGGCCGCCTACCGGGACGCGAACCGCTGCGGCCACGAGCCGCAGCCCGGGCTGGCCCTGCTGCGGCTCGGCCAGGGCGACGACGGCGCCGCCGCGGCCGCGATCCGCCGCGCGCTGGGCGAGACGACCGACCCGCTCAGTCGAACGAGGCTGCTTCCGACCTCCGCGGAGATTGCGCTGGTGCTCGGCGAGCTCGAGGAGGCGCGTCGCGCCGCCGACGAGCTGACGGAGATCGCCGCACGCTACGAGAGCCCCATGTTGCGTGCGATTGCCTCGCACGTCCGCGGGATGGTCGGGCTGGCCGAGGACGACGCCGAGGGCGCCCTCGTCGCACTTCGGCAGGCATGCCGAACCTGGCAGGAGCTCGAGGCGCCCTACGAGACGGCGCGCACACGCGTGCTGATCGGGCTGGCGTGCAGAGCGCTGGGTGACGACGACAGTGCTGCACTCGAGCTCGATGCTGCCACGGGCGTGTTCGAGCGGCTGGGAGCGCTGCCAGACCTCGCCCGCGTCGAGTCGCTCGCCGGACGTGCGGAGACGGCCGAGACGCACGGGCTGACGCCGCGTGAGCTGGAGGTCCTCCGTCTAGTCGCCGCCGGAAAGACCAACCGCGAGATCGCCTCGGCGCTCGTCGTGAGCGAGCACACGGTGGCCCGTCACGTGCAGAACATCTTCACGAAGCTGCGCGTCTCGTCGCGAACCGCCGCCACGGCATTCGCGTTCGAACACCAGCTCGTCTGACTGCCTTCGCAGCCTCGTGGTCAATTTTGACCACGAGGCTCACCTACGCAAATTGGCTGATTCCGGCGATGAGCCTGGGCCGCAGTCCTCCTACCGTCATCCGTACCCAGACGAAGGAGGAGATCGATGGACACCAAGCGCAGCTCAGAGCATTTTGAGACCGTGATCATCGGCGCCGGCCAGGCGGGCCTCGCTGCGGGCTATCACCTGGCCAAGCGAGGCCGGCCGTTCGTGATCCTGGACGCGAACGACCGGATCGGTGACGCCTGGCGCAACCGCTGGGATTCGCTCCGTCTCTTCACACCCGCGAAGTACGACGGGCTTCCCGGGTGGAGGTTTCCCGCCCGCCGCTGGTCGTTTCCGACCAAGGACGAGATGGCCGATTACCTGGAAGCCTATGCCGGCCGCTTCGCCCTCACCGTTCGAAACGGCGTGAAAGTCGATCGCCTCTCGAAGCAAAACGGTCGCTTCGTCATTTCCGCAGGCGACCAAACGTTCGAGGCAGAGAACGTCATCGTGGCGACCGGCGCGCACCGCACCGCCCGGCTCCCTGCATTCGCACGAGAACTCAATACGCGGATCGTGCAGCTGCACTCCAGCGAATACCGCTCTCCGGCCCAGCTGCGTGAGGGCGATGTCCTCGTCGTCGGCGTCGGCAACTCGGGGGCGGAGATCGCCTTCGAGCTCGCCCGGACGCGATCCACATGGCTCTCGGGGAAGGAGCATGGCGAGCTCCCCGTCCGGCACGGGAGCCTTGCCGGTCGGTTCGTCCTGCCGGTCATCCGGTTTGCCGGACACCACGTGCTGACGAAGGGGACGCCGATCGGCCGCAAGGTCGGCCCGAAGGTCGCGGCCGGCGGCCCGCCGCTGATCCGGGTGAAGACCGAGCACCTCGCAAACGCCGGAGTCGAACGCGTGCCCAGAGTCACGGGCAGCCGCGACGAACTTCCGTTGCTCGAAGACGATCGAGTGATTGATGTGGCGAACGTCGTGTGGTGCACCGGATTCCGCCAGGACTTCTCGTGGATCGAACTGCCAGTCTTCGGCGACGACGGAGAGCCGCTGCACGACCGCGGCGTCGTGGCGGCCGAGCCCGGCCTGTACTTCACGGGCCTGATCTTCCAGTACTCGATCACGTCCGATGTGCTGCCAGGCGTCGGGAGGGACGCCCAGCGCATCGCGAAACACATCGCGCAGGTCGGGAGAGAAAGGCGGCGGGCGGGAGGCGTGGATCCCCACGGACTGACACCGCGCGAGCTCGAGGTCGTTCGCCTGGTCGCCGTCGGCAAGAGCAATCGGGAGATCGCCTCGACGTTGGAGATCAGCGAGCACACGGTCGCGCGGCACGTCCAGAACATCCTCGGCAAGCTCAGGGTTCCATCGCGAACCGCAGCGACGGCGTTCGCGTTCGAGCACCACCTCGTCTGACCCGTCTACGTGTCGGTGCGTTCACGCGAGGCCGAACGACGGCCTCGCGGCCGACGTCAGCCAATCGCCTCGTAGTGGTGCAGGAACGATTCCGCGATTAGCGGCTCAAGGCGCTTGTCCGGAATGACCGGCTCTCCCAGTCGTCGCCGGTCATGTTCTTCATCGCCTCGAGGTACCTCCAGGTGGGCATTACCGCGAGACGGGGCATCATGTCGAGACTTCCGTGAGCGAAGTCGCGCGGACGCCCGCTAGCCACGATCAGGCCTGCTCGGGCGACCTCGGCGTTCGAGGACGAAGCCCGGAGCTCCTCCGGCCGGGAGCGGCAACTCAAAGCGCTCACACAGCGCGACGACCGCAGCCCAGTCGACGTCGTCGTAACCGGTGTAGAGGTGCGCCTCGACCTGGAACTCCGGGGACGTGCAACGAACTTCGCGTCCGCCGATTCGCCCGCGCGCCTCGAGCGCTTGACGCGGCCACAACGCGCGGCCACCACCGCTCTGCGGCTGCCAGCCGGCGCCATGCTCATCGAGTTCGAGCGGGTGGAAGTCGAGCTCACGGCCGCCCGAGTCGCGCAGGACGTAGGCCGAGGGCCAGTGTTCCTCGTTGATCCGACGGAACTCCGGCAAGATCGCTGGAAGCCGCTCGATATCCTCGGCGCGAACCGCCAAGTCGAGATCGTCGTGCGGCCGCGTCTCGTGTCCCAGCAGCGCGTCGACGCCCCAGCCGCCGTCGACCCACCACTTCACGCCGGCGGCATCGAGCCGGTCGAGGACGTCGAGCACGTCCGTCGCGGTCATCGCGGAAGCGTAGAGGGCTGTGACATTCCCTCGTCTCTGCGACGTAGTACGTCGGCTTACAACCGAACGGAGGTCCCATGAAGCTTGCTCGCATCGCAGTCGTCGCGGCGGCCGGCCTTGCTGTTGCCGCATTCGCCGGCGTGTTCCAGCCGTCGGGTGCGCGCGGCTCGGCGGCCGACACGACGACCGGCACCCTCACCGTCGTCGGCACCGGCTCCGTGAACCTCGTGCCCGATCGCGCCTCATTCGCGTTCGGCACCGTCAACCAGGCCAGGACCGCGGCCGCGGCGCTGGCGGCAAGCTCCCAGGCCGCGAACCGGATCGTCGACGCTCTCCGGAAGGCGGGGGTCGCGAAGGCGGACATCCAGACCTCTGAGATCTCGCTCTCGCCGCGCACGAACGACAACGGCGACGCGATCGTCGGCTATACAGCCTCGAACACCGTCACCGCGATCGCCCGCAAGCTCGCCGACGCCGGCGAACTGATCGACGCCGCGGTCGGCGCGGGCGCGAACCAGGTGTATGGACCCAACCTCCTCGCCTCGGACCAGGACGACGCCTACCGCAGCGCGCTTAAGGCGGCCGTCGCGCACGCCCGTGTGAATGCCGAGGCGCTCGCGAGCGCCTCCGGCCTGACGCTGGGCGAGATCACCACGATCGCAGAAAGCGGCGGACCGATGCCACTCCCGGCCGCTGATGCCGGCAGGACCACGGCGGCACCGATCGAGCCAGGGACACAGAGGATCGACGCGAGTGTGAGCGTGACCTTCGCCATCGGTTAGCGTCCGTCGCTCCATGAAGATTCGAGCTGCCGTCCTCGAGGAGTTCGGCGCACCGCTCAAGGTCGAGGAACTCGACCTCGCGGAGCCGAAGGCGGGAGAGGTGCTCGTCCGGCTCTTCGCGTGCGGCGTTTGCCACACCGACCTCTACACCGCCTCGGGTGCCGACCCGTCCGGGTACTCGCCGACTGTCCTCGGTCACGAAGGCGCCGGCGTCGTCGAGCGCGTCGGCGACGGCGTCAAAGACATCGGGCCGGGCGATCACGTCGTGACGCTCTTCTCGCCACAGTGCCGCGAGTGCGAGCACTGTCGCGACCCGCGTACGAACCTGTGCCTCGCAATCCGCGAGCAGCAGAACCAGGGCTACCTCCCCGACGGGACGACGCGCCTCTCGCGCGACGGCGAGCCGATCCGTCACTTCATGGGGACGTCCACGTTCGCGGAGTACACGGTCATGCCGGAGATAGCACTCGCGAAGATCAATCCCGACGCGCTGCTCGATCGCGCCTGCTTGTTCGCATGCGGGCTCTCCACCGGGCTGGGCGCGGCAATCAACACCGCGAAGGTCGAGCCGGGATCCACGTGCGTCGTCTTCGGCGCGGGAATGGTCGGGCTCGGCGCGGTCGCAGGCTGCCGATTGCAGGGCGCCGAGCGGATCATCTGCGTCGACCTCTCCGAGGAGCGGTTGGAGCTCGCCGGCGAGCAGGGCGCGACCGAGGCGCTCAGCGGCGGGCCTGACGCCGTCCAGGACGTCCTCGAAATGACGGGCGGCTTCGGCGCCGACTACACGTTCGAGGCGACCGGCAACGTGAACGTGATGCGGCAGGCGGTTGAGTCAGCGAGGATGGGTTGGGGCCTCGCGACCATCTGCGGCGTCGCGGGAAAGGGCGAGACGCTCGACGTTGTCCCGCGCTTCCTGATCACCGGCCGCCGCGTGGCGGGCTCATCCTTCGGCGGCGTCAAGGGACGCGACCAGGTACCGGAGTTCGTCGAGCGCTATCTCGCCGGTGAGATCGACGTGGACGCGTTCGTCTCCCACAAGCTCACGCTCGACGAGGTCAATCGCGGCTTCGAGCTGATGGAAGCGCAGGACGGCATCCGCAGCGTGATAGACTTCGCCTGACGCGAACTCCCGTCGAGCTAGACCTGGTCCGCAGTCAGGAAGGCAGCCGCAGCAGCGCCCGGGAATTGGTCCGGCGGAAAGTCCGGCAGATGCCTCTCGACCAGGTATTGCGGCCCGTGCTCCCTCCTCGATTGGATGACCTTCGATCGTACGCCGCCGCGTGGCCTGTCGGGACCGGTCCGGGGTCAGACCCCGGCCGTGGCCTGACGGGTCAGGGTGCAGACGCGACAACGCCGGGTGGTCGTCGTTTCGCCTCGCCCTGAGGACACGTCTCGGGTCAGACCCCGGCCGTGGCATGTCGGGACCCGTCTAGCATGGGGGCATGTGCCGAAACATCCACACGCTCTTCAATTTCGATCCGCCCGCCACCGAGGAAGAGACGCGGGACGCCGCGCTCCAGTACGTCCGCAAGATCAGCGGCTTCACCAAGCCCTCGCGCGCCAACGAGGTGGTGTTCGCCCGCGCGGTTAACGAGGTCGCCGACGCGACGAAGCGCCTGCTCGACGAGCTCGTCACTTCCGCCGCGCCGAGGGATCGCGAGGTCGAGGCGGAACGCGCACGTGCCCGCGCGGCCAAGCGCTTCGCCGCGGCGTAGTCAGAGCTAGGTCTTCGCTTCGCGGCGATCGACGTCCGGGCCGTGGTACACGGCCTCGATGTTGTGGCCGTCCGGGTCGAGGACGAAGGCGGCGTAGTAATAGCCGCCGTACGGCCGTTTTCCCGGGGCGCCGTTGTCGCGCCCACCTGCCGAGAGCGCCGCGACGTGGAATTCGTCTACCTGAGCGGGACTCGACGCAGTAAACGCGACATGGCTCTGACTTCCCGGCGTGTTCTCGAGCTGAAGTGCGAACGGCTCGTCGTCATCGCCGCCGTCGCCGATGCCGAACCCCAGCGATTCATCGCCGTCATAGACAAGCCTGTAGCCAAAAGGTGCGAGCGCCACGCCGTAAAACGCGCGACTCGCACCGAGGTTGCTGACGGGCAGCTTGACGTGGTCGATCGGCACCGCTGAAAGCTACAGTCCGGCAGGTTCGGCTCGGCTCAAGCGAGTAAGGAGGTTTGGGAATGGCTGACGGTGTTGTGGTCGAACACGTCGACTTCGTCTCGTTCCTGACGCAGGACATCCCAAGAGCGAAGAAGTTCTACGGCGAGACTCTAGGACTCGAGCTCGAAACCGAAGGGCCTGACGACATGGAGTTCCGGGCAGGCCAGGTGACGCTGGACATCTTCAATCCGGCCAGCCAGGGACAACCCTTCGCGCCGACCCTGGGCGGCATCGCCTTGCGAGTGCCCGACGTCGCCGCTGCGCGGACGGCACTCGAGGCGAAGGGAGTCGAGTTCCAGGGCGAGACGATCGACACGGGTGTCTGCCACATGGCGTTCTTCCGCGACCCCGACGGCAACTCGCTGATGCTGCACCGGCGCTATGCACCGCGCTAGGGAATGAACGCGAGATCCTCCGGGACCATCGACGTCGGTGTCTCGAAGAACGGCGCCGCCCCGTCAGGGTCGATGGTCGTCGCACCGTCAGTCGCGAAGAACGTCGCGATCTGCGTCTGCGCTTGGATCGCGTAGAGCGCGACCGACGCCACCGCAATGTTCGTCAGGAACGTGTGCGGATTCTTCGGCACGAGCGGATTCGCCTGAAAGGCAAGGTCGTTCCGGAACAGCGTCGCCCGCGCGGCGCAGCCGCATGCGCGCAGGATCGTCGACGCGGTCGGGTTCGGGACGGTCTTGTCGCCGCGGGCGAACTGGACGATGACCGGCTTGGTGATGTACGGCGCGTACGCGGCCGGGTTCGCCGCCTGCTGAACCCACTCGGTGCGGTCGATGAACTCCTGGATCGCCGACGCGCCGGGGACCGTGTCCGTCAGGATCGGCAGGTTCCGCAGCGGGATGTTCTCGGCGAACGAGGTAAATGGCGGACTCGGCGCCGTGTTGTTGTACAGCGACGGCGTTCGCGTAAACAGCGCGATTCCGACCAGCGGCCGGAAGTCCGGGCTGAGACGGGCGATCTCGATGATCGGTCCGCCCGGGACATTCGGAACGCCCGCGCGGATATCGGGCTCCAGTCCGAGCAGCTGCGTCCCGTAGATGCCACCGAACGATTGTCCGGCGTAGTAGATCCGGGACGTGCTCAGATCGACGCCGCTGTCACCGTCGACGTCGACACCCGCCTCGAGCACTTTGACGAGCTCCATCAAGTCAATCGTCGTCTGGCGAAGGCCGTCTCGGTTGCCGACGATCGCCTGCGCTCCGATCGCACTCGTACTGACGCCCTCGGTCGAGTCGATCGTGCCGTTGAGGTCCTGGTCGATCCCACGGCCGCCGGCAGGCAAGGTAACCGGCGCCTCGATGGTCCGATTGACGGTGTACGTGCCGAGGGCGCCGCCGCCGTGCCCAACGACGTTGATCGCGATCGTCGCGATCCCCGTCCGTGCGAGCGTGCCCGCGACCGCCCAGGGGGCGCGGTTCTTGCTGTCGGTGAAGCCGTGACCGAAGATCGCGACCGGCCAGCCTCCAGCAGGCGCGGGGCCCGCGGGGAGAAAGAGGGTGAACTGAACCTGGTTCGTTCCCTGCGGAACCGGCGTGCCGGTTGCAGTCCCGTACGGCGGGATCACCTTGGCATCGGTCTCGTAATCGGGCGAGGCGTACGAGCCGAACGCAACGGTGCCAACGCCGACAGCGGCCGGCGTCGGTAGAAGGGAGGACGTAAAGGTCGGGGCTGTCCCAGTCTGCCTTTGCCACTCAATCGACGTGATCGACGCGAACGGGAAGACCGTGCGCTCGCCCGCCAAGCCAAGCGTGAAGGTCGGGGTCGAAGCCTGCAGCTGGGCACGAATCCTCCGCGAGACCGCGGTGATGCTCTGCGTCGTAAATAGGCTTGCGTAGGCGATCTCGTCCGCGTCAGCGCCGCCCGCCATCGCCATCGTCAGCGCGTCGAGCAGCGCCTTCCGGTAGGCCTTCCTAGCAGGGTCCTTCGTCAGGCCGTAATTGAGGTCGCGACGGAACGCGGTCTCGTCGAGCGTCGTGCCGTCGGCCGCATGGATGCCTCGCGTCACGACGAGGAGGTAGGTCGCGTCCTGCGCGAGCTGCTCGTCGCTCTCGGCGTGGAGCGTGTTCGCCGCGGGTTCCCAGACGATCTGGTTGATGCCGACGAGGTGACCGCCTGGGCCGACGAGGAAGATCGTCGAGCTCGACACCGTCGAGAGGTCGATCGGGCCCGAGAACGGGATCGAGATCCTCGGCTGGATGTTGAATCCGTCGAGCGTGTCGAGCACCGCGATGTCGGCGCAGTCGGAGGGGTGCGTCGCACAGTCGGGCTTCGGCAGGTCGATGCGCAGGCCGGTGACCTGCGTCGAGTCCGGGACGGTGTAGAGGTCACTCGGGAACGGCTGTCCTGCGGAGGTCGACGCAAGCGCGGAGGCCGGAAAGGCGAGGACGAAGACGACCAGGGCGAGCAGCGTTGAGCGAAGGACGGTAGGCACGGCGAACTCCCCTTTCGGCGGCTTGGGGGGACGCTACTCCGGTCTTGACCGAAGAGTCAATCGCCACAGCTCGAGCTCTCGAATCTACGCGGCTACCAAGCTACAACCCGGAATGTGAGGGCAAATCAGGTCGTTGAACTCAAAGCTGGGAGCGCGCGTCCGACGCCTGGAGCGACAGCCTTAAGCCAAGCGCGCACAGGCCGTTTCGCGAGCGGTAATACTTTTCGAAGTGAAGCGGATCGCCGGCCCCTACCGAGACCTCGACGTCATCGACTCGCGGGCGCCACGGTTCAACCAGGCGACGATCGGAGGGCTCTCCGCGCTCGCAGTCGCCAGCGGCTGGTGGTGGCTGCTCGGGATCCTTGCCGCCCAGCTGATCGTGGGGCTGACGGCGGGGCGGCGGTTCTGCCTTCCGTGCGTTGCCTACTTCGAGCTCGTCCAGCCGCGCTTCGGGGAAGGTGCACTCGAGGACGCGCGGCCGCCGCGCTTCGCCAATCTCGTCGGCGCGGTCTTCCTTACGGGAGCGACCGCCGCCTACGCTGCCGGGCTCGATGTCCTCGGAGCGACCCTGGGCGGCCTCGTTGCCGGTCTGGCGCTGCTCGCGGCTACAACCGGCTTCTGCACCGGCTGTGAGGCTTACAAGCTCGGCTCGGCGCTGATCGGCCGTCCTTTCGTCTCCTGCCCGCTCCCGCCAAGGCCGTTGACGCGATCGGAGTAACGATGCTCGCGCGAGTCCACACGCTCCAGGCGACTCCTGAACAAGACGACCATGGGGTCGAGATCGTCCGCGACCAGATCCTTCCCTGGCTGCGAGACAGCACCGGCTTCCGCGGGCTGATCCGGCTCGCTCACCGTGGAGGCGGGAAGACGCTGGTTGTCACGCTATGGGCGGACGAGAACGCGCTTCAAGCGAGCGCGGAAGCCGGAGATCGCCTCGGCGAGCTCACCGCCGCAACCACCGGCGCGACCAGGCTCGCGCTCGAGGAGTACGAGGTCGAGTTCTTCGATGTCGACGCGTGAGCGTCTCTGAACCCACGACGATCGTCGATCCCGCCGAGTTCGTTGAGGGCTGCCGCTCTTTCAGCTGATGCCCGAGCAGGTGCGGCGACTCGTTGCGTACAGCTTCGAACGAGGTCGAGTTTCTATTCGGGTCGGTGATCGTTCGGGAGGGCGAAGAGGCCGACGCCTTCTACGTGCTCGCCTCTGGGACGGCGCGGGTCGTCAAGCAGAGCGAGGACGGAGACGAGGTAGCGCTCAACCTCCTCCGTACCGGCGATAGCTTCGGCGAGATCGCGAGCTCGTACACACGTCGAGCGACGGAACAAGCCTGACAGGGATCACGGAAGGTGCGGAGTCCCTGGGGCTCGCGGCGCGGGCGGTGCGGGCGTCGAAGAGCAAGCTGGAGCGAATGCCCCTTCCCGCGGTCGTGCATTGGGAGGGAACCATTGGGTCGTCCTGTACAAGGCGGATGGAAAGCGCGTACGGAAAGCGCGTTCGCGTCTCCGATCCGGCGCGCGGTCTCCGCAAGCTCGACCGCGCCGAGTTCGACGAGAAGTGGAGCGGCTATGCCGCGCTGCTCTCCTACACCGAGGCCCTTGAAGCCGCCGCCCTGCAAATGGTTGTGCCCGTATTCACACAGCTCGTCGTCGATCACGCGATTCCCAAGAACGACCGCGGGCTGCTCTATGTCGTCCTCGCGGCGATGATCGGTGTCCTGGTCGTGGTGACCGGCGCGACAGTCCTGCAGCGTTACATCCTCAGCTTCGTCACCGTCCGGATCGACGTCTCGACGCTGGACTTCCTCACCGCACGCCTGCTGGCGCTACCCATGAGCTACTTCGAGACGCGCCGGACCGGCGACATCGAACGACGCCTCCGAGGCGTGCGGGAGGTGCGGCAGCTCTTCGTCCAAAGCGGAGTCCAGGCACTGACGGCTGCGACACAGCTGCTCGCCGCGCTCACGCTGATGTTCGTCTACAGCTGGACGCTGGCACTCGTCTATCTCGCAATGGCGCCTCTTTACGCCAGCCTGATGCGCTTCTCGTCGAAGCGGTTGCGGCCGACGTTCGACAGCCTCGAGGAGGCGTACGGCCGCTACGCGTCCCAGCAGATCGATGCGATCAAAGGCATCGAGACCGTGAAGGCGCTGGCAGCCGAGGAAGGCTTCCGCAGGCTCATGCTCGCGCGGTTCGGCCAGCTCGCCGAGCGCCTGTTCCGGTCCGAGTTCCTGATCATGACCTACCTGGGCGCCATCCAGATGGTCACCTTCCTGTCGCTGGCACTGTTCCTCTTCGTCGGCGGCTTGGAAGTGATCAGCGGCGACCTTTCGCTCGGCGAGTTCGTCTCGTTCAACGCCCTCGTCGTGCTTGCGAACGGCCCCGTTCTGGTGCTGTTGTCGCTGTGGGACGAAGTGCAGTACTCGGGCGTCCTACTCGGACGACTGAACGACGTCCTCGAGCACACGCCCGAGCAGGGCTCGGACCGATCGGGCCTGACGACCGTGACGACCCTCGAAGGCCGCGTGCAGGCGAGCGGGCTCGGCTTTCACTACGGCGGACGCGATTCGCGGGCCATTCTCGAGGAGATCACCTTCGACATTCCGGCCGGCACGACTGCGGCGATCGTCGGCCGCAGCGGCTCAGGGAAGACGACGCTGGTCAAGTGCCTTGCCGGGCTGCTCGAGCCGACCGCAGGAACCATTCGCTACGACGGCCTCGACACGACCACTCTCGACTATCGCACGTTGCGCCGCCAGGTCGGATTCGTCCTCCAGGAGAACCACCTCTTCGACGACACGATCGCCCGCAACATCGCCTTCGGCGAGGACGAGGCCGAGATCGAGCGCGTGGCCTTGGCGGCGCGCATCGCCAACGCTCACGAGTTCATCTCGCGCTTGCCGCTCGGATACGAGACGCGTGTCGGCGAGACCGGCCTTCGTCTCTCAGGCGGTCAGCGGCAACGGATCGCTATCGCAAGGGCGGTCTACCATCGCCCGCCCGTGCTCCTGCTCGACGAGGCGACCAGCTCGCTCGACACCGAATCCGAGCGCGCCGTCAGGGAAAACATGGATGAGTTGCTCGAGGGGCGGACGTCGTTCGTGATCGCTCACCGCTTGAGCACGATTCGAGACGCCGACGTCATCCTCGTGCTCGAGAGAGGCAGCCTCGTCGAGCGCGGCACGCACGACGAGCTGATGACTCGACAGGGGTTGTACTACTACCTACTGAGCCAGCAGCTCGAGCAGTAGCAGGCCATGGCTACGAGCGGTGGACGCCCATGACGATCGTCGCGACGTACACGCCCGCGCTGTTCTTACGGACGCTCACCTGCGACTTCTTGCCGCCGTTCCGATAGATCGCGTCGGCCGCATTACGTGTGCTTCGGTTGGGACGGCTGTTGTACGGCGCCTTGCGGTAGACGGCGTCCGTAACAGTGTCGGGGAAGTACAGCTGCCCCGTATGCAGGACGTTCCCGCCGAGATGGACCTTCACGTGGATGTGCACGGTGCGGCCCTGGTACCAGCCCGGATAGACGGTGCGGAAGAGCGCCAGGCCCTTTGCGTTCGACCGCTGGATCCCGCGCATGAACGTGCGGCTTGCGGCGCCCTCTCCGAAGCCTGAGTAGATGCCCTCCGCGTCCGCGTGCCAGATGTCGACCGCGGCGTTCTTGATCGCCCTGCAGGTCGAGGCGTCCACGACGAAGGCGCGGAGCAGAAGCGGCGTCCCCGGTCTGCCATCGGTGATGTTGCGGCGAACCTTCTCCCTGGCGATGTAGTACGGGCCTTCCGTCTGCTCGGGCGTGAGCACGCACGAGACGGCGCCCGAGGCGACGGCGGCCGGGCCGGAACCCTCGGACTCCGCGATCTTCCAGCCGCCGACTCCGACGCCCGCGACGATTAGCCCGCCAAGCCTGACGAGCGATCCGCGACGTGTGATTTGACCGTCCATGGTTCTAGACCTCCGGGAATCGAGATGTTGACAGGACCGTTCCGTCGGCGACGCCGAATTCGGTCACGGCCTCTGGACGGATCGGAGGGGCATCGCTGGAGAGAACCAGCCGATCCTGAGAAACGGCTGAGAGCCGAGTAAGGCCTAGGTAAGAACTGGCGGCCGACCGCGGGCGCTACGCTCACCGGGGATGGAAGAACAGGCACCGAAGCCCGAGTTCGCGCTCGGCGAAGCCCTTGAGGCGATCTTTACCGAGACGGAGTCGCTCGTCTGTGTCTTGGACGCGGATGGGCGGATCCGCCTCTTCAATGAGGCCTGCGAGCTCGTCACGGGCTATTCGCGCGCCGAGGTTCTCGGCCAGGACGCGCGCGACTTCGTGATCCCGCGCGAGGAGGCGGAAGCGTTCGGTGAGGTGCTCGCCCACATCTGGAGAACCGGTCACTCGAGCCCGCAGGTGGGTCACTGGACGACGAAAGACGGCGACCGCCGCCTGATCGCATGGTCGAACAAGCCCGTGCTCGGAGACGACGGCGTTCCGCTCTATCTCGTGACGGCGGGCCTCGACCTGACCGACCGCGCAGGCGCGGCGGGTGAGTCGCGCGCGTTCGAGGGCGACATTGCGGCCAAGCTGGCGGAAGTCGGCCGGCTCGCCCAGGAGCAGCGCGCGCTGAGGCGCGTTGCGACGCTTGTTGCTTCTGAGGCCACCCCGGAGGCCATCTTCAGCGCGGTGTCACAGGAGTGCGCCCGAGTACTGGAGGTCAACGCGTCCGCCGTCTTCCGCTTCGAGGGAGATGACACGGCGACCATCGTCGGCCGCCAGGACCGGGACGGTGTCGGTGCCTTCACAGTTGGCGAGAGGATCGACGCGGACGAGCAGACGGCGATCGGGCGCGCCCGCGACACCGGGCTGCCGGCCCGGATCGACGACTATTTCGCGCTGAAGACCTCGGTGGCGAGGACGATGATCCGGATCGGTTACCGCTCAACGGTCGCGGCGCCGATTTTCGTTTTGGGCATGCCCTGGGGCGCCGTGGCGATCGCGAGTCAGGACATCCTCCCGTCTGAGAGTGAGGCGCGGCTGAGCGGGTTCTGCGAGTTGGTGTCGCTTGCGGTTGCGAGCGCGCAGGCGCGGGCCGACTTGCGCGCGTCGCGCGCGCGTCTGGTCAAGGCCGCCGACGAGCAGCGGCGGAAGCTGGAGCGCAACCTCCACGACGGCGCTCAGCAGCGACTCGTCTCGCTCGCGCTCGGGCTCCGGCTTGCGAAGACCCAACTGGAGTCGGACCCCGACGCCGCCGCGCGAACCATTGGAGAGGCCTCCCAGGAGCTTGACAGGGCACTCGAAGAACTGCGTGAGATTGCCCGCGGGCTGCATCCGGGCGCCCTGACCGACCATGGCCTGCTGCGAGCGCTCGAGGCTCTGGCGACACGGCTCCCGATGAAGGTGGAGATCGACGTCCCGGAGGAGCGGCTGCCGGAGCACGTCGAGGCCACCGCCTATTACATCGTCTCCGAGATCCTGACGAACGTCGCCAAGCATGCGCAGGCGACCTGCGCGAACGTCGTGATCACACCCGACGGCGGCGTTCTGCGGTTTGAGATCACCGACGACGGCCGCGGTGGGGCCGATCCGTCCGCGGGCACCGGAATCCTCGGGCTGCGCGACCGGGCCGAAGCCGCCGGCGGGTCGCTGTTCGTCGTCAGCCCGCCAGGCCGCGGGACGACCGTTACGGCGGTTCTGCCGCTTGCCGGCGCGTGATCAGGCCCGCGGCGGGATGCTCTGACGGAAGTGGAAGACATTCCCCGGGTCGTAGCGGCGCTTGATCGCAACCAGGCGCCTGAAGTTCGAGCCGTAGTACGCGTGGCGCCAGTTCGATAGCTCGGGGTCGATGTAGTTCTGGTACGCGAAGCCCGAGACGAACGGGTGCATCGCCGCGCGGAACCGCCTCAGCCAGCGGAGATTCGCCGCGGCCACACTCGGCGGGTCCGCGGCCTGCCAGTACGCGAGGTACTGCATCGAAAAGAGCGCGTCTCGGTGCACGAACGCGGTCGCGTCCTTCTTCACGCGGTTGATCGCGCCTCCCGAGGAATCGAGCAGCACGATCCCGCTGCCCGGGCCCGCGGGCTGCCGCGCCTCGATCTGGCGGACCAGGGTGTCGATGCCGCCCGTGCTCAGCGGCCGGTTGGCGTAGTCCGACTTGCCCTTGAACGTCTCTCGCCCGAGCTGTCCTTGCGGCTGCAGATGGCACTGCGCCACGGTCCCGGAGCAGCCGGACCACAAGCGCACCGCGTCCATGTACGTGCGCGACGCGACGCTGACCCGCGTCGGCGTCCCGGCATTCGCGAGTGGCCGGATGAGCGACTCCAGCTGCTCGCGACTCCCGAAGAACTGGCCCGCGGAGGTGATCTGCGGAAGGCTTCGCGTGCCGCCGACCGCATTCAGGTTCAGCACGGAGAAGAGGCCGTCTGGAGCGTGAGGCGCCCAATCCTGCCACGCCTGCAGGACCCGGCGCGCATCGGCCCACGGCCACTGGATCGTGTACGTGGCGACGCGATCGACAGGATGCGTCCGGAAGACGAGTCGAGTGACGATGCCAAAGTTCCCACCGCCTCCGCCGCGGCACGCCCAGTAGAGGTCGGCGTGTTCGCGGGCGTTGCAGACGAGCGTGCGGCCGGAAGCCGTCACGACGGTCGCCTCGACGAGGTTGTCGGACGTCAGACCGAACCTACGCGCCGCGAAGCCGATCCCGCCGCCGAGGGCGAGCCCTGCGATGCCGACGGTCGGACACGTTCCCGCGGGCACCGTCAGCCCGTGCTGCCAGAGCTCGTCGTACACGTCGATCAACCGAGCGCCGGAGCCGATGACCGCGTGCCGGCGGGAATCGAGCGTGACCTTGTTCAGCCGCGAGACGTCCACCACAACCCCGGAGGAGCTCGAGTAGCCGCCGTAGCTATGACCGCCCGAGCGCGGGACGATCCGAGCCCGGTGCTTGCGGGCCCACCGCACCGTTCGCTCGACGTCCCCACGCGTCTCGCAGAGGACGACCGCGCGTGGATGCACTGCGTCGAAGCGCGTGTTGAACAGCACACGCGCCGCCGTATAGGAGGAATCGCTCGGGAGGACGACGTCCCCGCGAAGAGTGCGCGCGAGCTCGCCGAGGATCCCCGTCGGCGGCGCCGCCCAAGCAGACTCGGCCAGGCGCGCCGCTAGTGGGAGCGTCCCGGCAGCAAGAGCGGCACGGCCGCCCCGAACAAGCAGCTCCCTCCGGGTGATCTGCTCCACGTCCTCGCCCCTTCGTAGGCGTCGGCGCTACCTGTGACGCTCGTTGAACTCGAGCACGCGGCCCCAGGCGTCCTCCGACGCGGCCGCGAAGTCCTCTTGGCGCCGATCGAAGAAGCTGTGCGGCGCGCCCTCGTACGTGACCAGCTCGTGCTCGACGCCTGCTTGCTGGAGCGCTTGCTCGAAGGCGCTGTTGTCCTCCGCGGTGATGTTCTGGTCGTCCCTGGCCTGAAGGGCGAGGATCGGCGCCTCGAGCTCTGACGCCCGCTGGGTCGGGCCGGGCGCTCCGTCCCTGCCTTCCCCCGGCCGTCCGTAGAAGCCGATCGCACCCGCGAGTCCGTGGCCTCCGGCCGCGGAGAGCCACGAGTTCCTACCGCCGAAGCAGAAGACGACCGTGAACACGGTTCGGCAACCCTGCGAGCGGATGTACTCGACCGCCGCGCGGACGTCCTCCTGAGCCCCGTCGGGGGTCGCCTGTTCGACATGCGGCATGTACTCGAAGTCGTCTAGCACGACATCCTCATGCGAGACCGCAGCGCCCCGGATGACCGGGATCGGCGGCAGCGAGTCGAGCTCGAAGCACACGGTGCGCCGAGCCTAACTCAGCCGACTCGCGGGTCGGTGTTGGGCGTCCCGGCACTGATCCGGCCGGAATCCCCCCCGCGAAGAGGCCAGGGAACCGCAACGCGGAGTGGGGATAGCCGCACTGTCCTGGATGACGCGCGGCCGTAGCCTCGTTCCTATGAACGTGGCGACCTTCCACCGCTTCCCCTCCTTCCGGGGCCTCGCATCCTCTCCCCAGCGAGGCCTGGTGGAGGTCGCCACGCTCGTTGGTCTCTACGGTGTGTACGAGATCGTTCGCGGGCAAGGTCACGCGACCCTTGCCGCGGCCCGCGAGCACACGGACGGGATCGTCGCCCTCGAGCAGCACCTCCACCTGTTCGGCGAGCGCGCGATCCAGCGCGGCGCCCACTGGATTCCCGGACTGCCCACCGTGCTCGGAATCGCCTACATCGCGCTCCACTTCCTCGGCACCGCGGCCTTCCTGGTCTGGCTGCACAAGCGACACCCGGAGCGCTTTCCGGTCGTCCGCAACACGCTGATCGGCGCGACAGCCCTCGCGCTCACGATCTACATCCTCTATCCCGTCGCCCCTCCGCGGCTCGCGGATCTCGGCTTCGTGGACACCGTCTCGCACAGCGCAAAGGTGAACCTGAGCTCCGATCTGCTCGGCAGCCTCTACAACCCGTTCGCGGCCGTGCCCAGTCTGCACTTCGGCTACGCGCTGCTCGTCGGCGTGACGATCGCGGCCGTGGCGCGCGGCCGGCTCGCGCGAGCGATCGGCTGGAGCTATCCGGTCGTGATGATGATCGTCATCGTCGCCACCGGCAATCACTTCTTCTTCGACGCGGCCGGAGGGGCCGTCGCAATCGCGATCGGCTACCTCTTCGCTAGGCGGATCGAGTCGCCCGCCACGCCCGCACGGCGCTTGCGAACTGGGCGGGAATCCGCCGTCGCGCTGTCCTGAGCGCTTCGCACAGCGCCACCTCTGCTCCGTCGTGCACGCCCTCCCCGTGGCCGCACAAGATTCGTTGGGGGAGCGGCTTCGTTCCGACGAGGACTCGGGGTGGGAAGAGACGCAACCATGGATGAACGGCCAGCCGCTCACTTCCTGCTCGGTAGTAGCGCGCCGTTCCCAGCGCGTCGGCGCAGACGAGGACTCCCCGGTCCTGCCACCAGAGCGCAACCTCGTCCCACCTCCGGCTCGTGCGAACCGGTAGGAAGCTGAAGCGCCCGGCCAGCGGCGATCGCGGGAGGACGTAATGCCCCACGCCGAGCCGGGCGGCGAGGTCTGCGCAGTCGCGGTTATGCCGGTCGAGCAGCTGGAACACGGCGGCCGGTTCGCCGGCGGCGCGGATCCGCTCCTCGACGCCGTCCGCTGCAACAGGATCGACCAACCAGACCCGGCCGTTCGCGACGAGAGCGTGCGAGCAGCGTTCCATGAACTCGTCCACGATCCAGCCAAAGCCCCCGTCGAACTCGTCGCAGAAGCGAACCTTCAGCGCTTCCACAACCCGGCCCACCGCTCCACGTCCGGGAAGTCAGCGGCACGCGCCGCGTCCACGAGCTCCTCGACGTCGAACGGGACTCGCTGGAACTCGACCGCGAGCCCGCCGTCAACGCCTGAGAGCAGCGCGTACTCGCTCCAGGGCTCGAACGGCGCCTCGTCCATCGGATCCTTGTGCTCGTACCCGAGCCCGACGCTTCCGACGCACAACCAGACCAGACTCGAGAATCGCCGCAGCCACTGCAGATGCACGTGGCCGGCGGCGACCGCGTCAGCGTCCGGCTCCCCGATCATGCGCTCGGCGTCGGTGCGGGGCGTGTCCGGGACGATCACGTCCTCGTTGGAGCTCGGCGTGGCGTGACAGCAGAGCAGCTTCGCGCCGCCCAGATCGAGCTCGACGGTCGGCCGGAAGCCGCGCAGAAACTCGATGCCCTCGTCCCCGAGATGGGCTTGTGACCACCGGCCCACCTCCAGCAGCCGTTCGCGACCCTCGTCGTCGACTGGCTCGTTGCCAAGGTCGAGCGAGAGCAGAAACTCATCCGAGTTGCCGAAGACGCAGGGGCAGCCGAGCTCGCGCAGCAGCTCGACGCACTCCGCCGGCTGGGGCCCGCCCTGGGCGACATCGCCCAGCGAGACGATCAGGTCGACGTCATGGCGCTCGACGTCCGCCAGCGCCGCGCGGAAGGCGACCGCGTTGCCGTGCATGTCCGAAAGGAGGGCGACGCGCACGCCGGGGACAGTACGGGTACGCCGTAGATCGCGAGGGCGTCAGCGATCGCGGGTTCGTCCACGTAGAGCCGCGCCGGCCACGCGACGGACGCCCGCCAGCCCGCTTCGGTCTCCACGACCTGACCCGACAGGACGACCTCTCCGAGGACGCGAGCAACAGTTCCCGGCTCGTCGCGCCCGCGCAGATACGAGAACGCGTCCACCGGATCGCGTGCGGCGTGAATACCGCACCCGCACACGGTGCCCGGGACGTCATGCGGATCGACAGGGTCGGCGAACGGAGCCTCCTGGCGGCGACAGGCGGCGATCGCAGCTCTGCCCGGAAGCCAGAGACCGTCGTAGATGACCGACCCCAGGCGCAGGCCTTCCGGCGACTCGCTCACCTTCCAGACTCGCCAGCCCAGAGCGGTCACGCCCTTCGCCACCCGAACCGCGGCTCCGGTCTCCATCAGCGCGCTTCCGCGAAGCGGACGTTGGCCGGCATCACGCGGTCAACGAGCCCGTATGCGACCGCCTCGTCGGGTGTCATGAAGCGGTCGCGATCGATGTCTTTCATCACCTGCTCGAGCGGCTGGCCCGAATGCCTCGCGATGATCTCCGCCATCCGCTTGGTCATCTCGAGGATTTCCTTCGCGGCGATCTGGATGTCCGCCGGCGAGCCGCGAAAGCCGCCCGAGCCCTGGTGGATCATCACCTTCGCGTTCGGCAGCACAAAGCGCTTTCCGGGTGTGCCGCCGCACAGGATCATCGCCGCCGCCGACATCCCCATCCCCGTGCAGATCGTCTGCACGTCGGGCCGCACGTACTGCATGGCGTCGTAGATGGCCATCCCCGCGTACGCGGAGCCGCCCGGGGAGTTGATGTACAGCGAGATGTCCTTGTCCGGATCCTCCGCCTCGAGGAAGAGGAGCTGCGCGGTGATGACGTTGGCGATGTCGTCTTCGACCTCCTGGCCGAGGAAGACGATCCGCTCCCGCAGCAGCCGAGAGTAGATGTCGAAAGAGCGTTCGTAGCGGCCGTCCTGCTCGACAACCATCGGGATCAGTGGCATCGGCCCTCCTTGAAACGGCCGCCCGGCAAAGCCGCGCGGCTTTCTAAGCGGCGCCGCCGAGTCGGCGCCTTGAGACGGTAAAGTGCAACCGTTCGGTTGCGCCTAGTATACGCAACCTCCGGGTTGCGGATTGGAGGAGCCGTGGAAGTGACGCGCGAGATCGTCTTCCCTGTGCCGCCCGACGAGGTGTGGGAGGCGCTGACGGATCCGGAGCAGCTCGAGGAGTGGTTCGCGAACGACGTCGAGCTCGACCCGCGCGAGGGCGGCGAAGGCGTCTTCCGCTGGGACGACGGCCAGGAGCGCCGAGCGACCGTGGTCGAGGCCGAGCCCGGTGAGCGGCTCGTGCTCGACTGGGACGACGAGGGCACGGTGGAGCTGACGCTCGAGGAGGTCGAGGACGGCACCCGCCTGCTCGTCCGCGAGTCGACGCCCGAGTTCTCGATGGCGCTCGAGCTGCGGGCCCTCGCTCTGGCCTACGCGTGACCGATCCAACCGGGCGCGTCTTCGACGCGCTCGCGGATCCAAACCGGCGTTACGTGCTCGAGGCACTCGCGGAGCGAGAGACCGCGACTGCGACCGAACTCGCAGCCGAGCTGCCCGTGACGCGGCAGGCGGTCGCGAAGCATCTGGCCGCGCTCAACGACGCAGGTCTCGTCGAGAGCCGCCGCGAGGGACGCGAGACTCGCTACGAGCTGACGCCTGCGCCGCTAGGCGCGGCGATGGACTGGATGGCGAGCGTCGGCGCCGGGTGGGACGCGCGGCTCGCCGCACTCGCACGTCACCTTGGCGGCGACGTCTCACCGTAGGATCGCCCAGGTGGAGCGGCGCGTGCTTGGCCGGACCGGCCTCGAGGTCTCTCGGATCATCCTGGGCTGCGGCAGCTTCGGCGGCATCGGCTCCGCGCCCGAGCTCTTCGGGCAGGGCGAGGGCGAAGAAGAGGCGTTCCGGCTCATGGATGCGGCCTGGGAATACGGAATCACCGCCTTTGACACGGCGGACGCTTACGGGGGCGGTGCCAGCGAGACGCTGATCGGTAAGTGGATCGCCTCGGGAGGCCGCCGGCCTTTCATCACGACCAAGACCTTCAACCCCATGACCCCCGGGGCCGATCGCGGTCTGTCGCGCGAACGCATCACGCGGCAGCTGGAGTCGAGCCTCGACCGTCTGGGCGTCGACCACGTGGACGTCTACCTCACACATGACTTCGATCCGGACACGCCGGTCGAGGAGACTGTCGCGACGTTCGAAGGCCTGGTCGGGCTCGGATTGATCAAGGCCTACGGGGTCAGCAACATCAGTGCCGAGCAGCTCCGTGCATGGTTGACCGCCGGTCGACCCAGCGTCGTGCAGAACTCCTACTCGCTGCTCGAACGCGGTGACGAGCAGGAGGTGCTGCCGCTCTGCGCCGAGTTCGAACTCGCCTATACCCCGTTCAGCCCACTCGCAGGAGGGTGGCTAACCGGCAAGTACAGGCGGGGCGAACCGGTGTCGGTCGGCTCGCGCATGAGCGTACGACCCGAGGGTTACAAGCACCTTCAAACCGAACGCACCTTCGACAGGTTGGACCGCCTCGCAGAGATCGCCGCCCGGCGGGGTGCCGATGCCGCCACGCTCGCGATCGCCTGGCTGCTCGCGCGGCCGCAGGTGACGGCGGTCATCGTTGGCCCACGCCGGCCCGACCAGCTCGACCCCGCAGTGCGCGCGCTCGACGTCCAGCTCTCCCCGGCCGAGGAAGACGAGCTGGCTGCGCTATTCGACTAGGGAGAGAGCCGCTCGACCGCCCAAGCGCCGTCGTCGCGGCGGTAGCGGACACGGTCGTGGAGCCGATCCTCGCGGTGCTGCCAGAACTCGTACGTCTCTGGCAGCAGACGGTAGCCGCCCCAGTGGTCCGGGCGTGGTACGTCCACGCCCGCGTGCTCCCGCTCGACCTCGGCAACGCGAGCGTCGAGCTCTTCTCGACCGGCCAAGACCTCGCTTTGGCGCGAGGCCGAGGCTGCGAGCTGAGCGCCGCGCGGGCGCGTTGCGAAGTATGCGTCCGACTCGGCGTCGGTGACGCGCTCCACGGCTCCCTCGACCCGTACCTGGCGCCCGAGCGGATCCCAGAAGAAGAGGAGGGCCGCCCGTGGATTCGCATCCAGCTCTGTGCTCTTGCGACTCACGTAACCCGTGAAGAACACGAAGCCCCGCTCGTCGACCTCCTTCAGCAGCACCATCCGTACCGACGGCGCTCCGTCCGCGGTCGAAGTGGCGAGCGCCATGGCGTGGGGTGCCCTGATCCCGCCGCCCTCAGCATCGGCGAACCACAGGCGGAATTGCACCAGCGGGTCGTCGGCCAGGTCTGATTTCCGCACGGCGCCGGTGCGCTCGTCCACGCGGCCAGCCTAGACCGCTTTGACGCCCGAGATCGGCGGACGACTCCTCGAAAAGGCGAAGGACGGCCACGAGACGCCGACGACGAGCCGACCGAGGTCGAGGTGACCTTCACGGCCGACAAGGACGGAACGCTGGTCGTCCTCGAGCACCGCGGCTGGGAGAACCTCCGCGACGAACTGCGCCCGGGGCGCACGTGGGTTACGACAGCGGCTGGACCGGCGTGCTGGAGGCGTACCGCCAGGCGGCGATGGTTTAGCGAAACAGGTCTCGCTCTTCGGGGATGACGAGGTCGCGGGCGCGTCCGGTGCCCGCGACCTCGAGCCCGCGAATGACGACGGCCGGGATTCCCTCGACCTTGCCCATGACGATCTCGGCGGCACTCGCCAGCTCGTCTGCGATCGCGATCATCGTCGCGTGCAGTTCGTAACCAACGCTGTCGCGCGTTCCGCGCAGGTCGCGGATCACTTCGAGGCCGGCGGCCCCGAGCGCGACGTCGATGGTGCCCTGCCGCCAGGGCCGCCCGAAGGAGTCCGTGATCAGGACAGCGACCTCAAGGCCGGTCGACTCGCGCAAGCGCTCGCGGATACGCCGGGCGGAAGCATCGGGATCGTCCGGCAGAAGGACGAGCATCCCCGATTCGGGCGCGTTCGATGCATCCACGCCCGCCGAGGCACAGATGAAACCGTGCTTTGTCTCGGCGATAACGAGCGGCGGACGCACGCGAACGATGCGCGCGGCCTCGCGCAGGATCACCTCGATGCGGCGCGGGTCCTCGTCGCCCCCGGCGATCTCCCTCGCCCGTGCCGACGGCTCCACGTCGGCGAGGCGCACCACGCGACCCTCCGACTTTGAGACGACCTTCTGGGCGAGCACGACGACGTCGCCGGCCTCGAGCTCGACCGTGTCCATGACAAGCGCCGCCAGGTCGTCGCCTTCCCGGATCTCCGGCAGGCCCTCGACCGGGATGATGCGAACCTCTCGGCTCAGGGGATTCCCGTGAGGCGGATCCCGGCGTGCGCTTTGTAGCGCTTGTTCACGTTGAGGATCACGGACGTCATTCCCTCGAGCGCCCGCGAGTTCGCAAGCGGCCCGGCGTCGATCGCGCGCGCGCCCAGGTGCTCGGCTAGCTCGAGTGCTCGCTTCTTTGCCTCGGAGTCCTCACCGGCGATCAACGCGTCACCCGGATCGCCCTCGATCACGTTGGCGGCCGCGAACGACTGGAAGCCGGATGCGACGGGGGAACGGACGATACGTGCGACCTCCTCGGCAAGCGATCCCTGATGCCGGCCCGGCAGGACTCCTTCGTCCGTGAAGCGGAGGTCGCTCGCGACGCAGAGCACAGGCGTCGTCCCGATCGCGGCCCTCAGCTCGGCTGCAGTCTCGAGCGTCGCGTTGGACTTCACGGCGAGGACGACGAGGTCCGCATCGCGGACGGCGTCCTCGTTGCGCGCGCCTTCGACGCCGAGCTCTTCGGCGGCTGTCCGTGCTCGCTCCTCGTCGCGCGAGCCGACGACGACATCGTCCTCACCGATCTCGGCGAGCCGCTTTGCGAGCGAGCGCCCGAAAGCGCCAGTGCCGCCGACGATCGCGACTCTCATGCGAGCGCGACCGCGTCGAGTGCCGCCTCGGCCAGTCGTTTGCGCGTCGCGGCGTCCCGCATCAGTGTCCGCGTGACGATCGGGCGCACCCCGAGCGCCGTCACTGCATCCACATCTCTCGCGTCCTTCTCGTCGATCACCAACGCATCGATCAACCCTACGTAGCACTGCGTGACATGGGCAGCGGATGTTCCGCCGTTGAGCCGGGCCAGCATCGTGGCGGCCGGCCCCTTCACCGCGTTCCCGCCGATGAGCGGGCTGACCGCAACGCACGGCACGCGGCGCCGTTCGAGCGCCGAGCGGATCCGTTCCACGGCGAGAATCGGCCCGATCGAGACGAATGGGTTGCTCGGTGCAATGAGGATCAGGTCGGCCTCGTGCATCGCGTCGAGGACCCCCGGTGCCGGGCGCGCCTCCACTGCGCCCTCGAAGCGCACGCGATCGACGGGATCTCGGTGCGCGCGCGCCACGAACCACTCCTGGAAGGGGAAGCTCCCGTACGGGGTGTCGAGCCAGGTGCGGAGCTGCTCGTCGGTCGCCGGGACGATGGTGGTCTCGAGGCCAAGCGAGGCAGTCAGCCTGGCCGTCACCGTCGAGAGCGGATTGCCCGCGCGGAGCGCGTGCGTCCGGACCAGGTGCAGGCCGAGGTCGCGGTCGCCAAGCCTGAACCACGCCTCGCCGCCGAGCGCCTCGACCGTCGCGAGTGCGTTCCACGTTTCCCCCGCCCTCCCCCAACCTCGCTCCTCATCACCGAGACCGGCCAGTGCGTACAGAACGCTGTCGAGGTCAGGCGAGACAGCAAGGCCGAGGACCTCGACGTCGTCGCCGACGTTGACGATCGCGGTCACATCCGCCGGATCGACCGCGTCCACTAACCCACGCAGGAAGCGCGCGCCTCCAACGCCGCCCGTGAGCACGGCCACCCTCACGAGGCCAGCCGCAATCCCTGTAGCACTGCCTGCGTGTGCGCTCCCAGCCGCGGCAGCACGCGCTCGAGATCCTGGCGCGTGTCCACATCCTCGGCGAGGTTTGGAATCGCGGGTTCCACGACCTCGAGGCCCAGCTCGGCCGCCGCACGCTTGAAGCGTTCCGCGCTGCGCGGGCCGTAGAGCGGCTCGAATAGGTGCGGTGCCGGCAGGCTGAGCGCGTTCGTGCGACCGTCCTCCGATGCGACGAGCGCGATGCCTCCGCGAGGTGTCGAGGCGATGAGTGAGTGAAGGTCATAGGGGACGACGCACGGGACGTCCGCGTTGACGATCAGAACCGCGTCCGACGGGAAGAGCCCGATCGCCGCGGCGACCGCGGCTCCCTGCCCACCGCCGGGATCGTCGACGACCTCCGCGCCGGCCTCCGTCGCGACGCGGCGGCCGTCCTCGTCACCCGTCACGACTACCGTGCGCGAGACCTCCGTGGCCGCGGCCAACACGTCCGCGAGCATTGCGAGCACGATCGAATTGTGCTCCCCCTTGCCGAAGCCTCTCAGCCGGTGCTTGCCGCCGCTGCCACGGAACGGTACGACGATCCCCGCCATGTGCGCAGACTACCGCCGGTGAAACAGCTGGAGAACGCGGAGATCGCAGAGCAGCTCGAGGCTTTCGCCGGGCTGCTCGACCTTTCGGGTGCCGGCCACTACACGTCGCGGGCTTACCGACGCGCTGCGGAGACGATCCGTGAAACGAAGGCACCGATCGCGGAGCTCGTCGCCGCGGGCCGCGTTCAGGAGCTGCGCGGGATCGGGCCCGGCATTGCAGCGCGGCTGCGCGAGCTCATCGAGACGGGACGAATCGCGGAGCTCGAGGAGCTCCAACGCGAGGTGCGGCCCGAGCTGGTCGGTCTCGGCCGGTTCCTCGGCGTCGGGCCGAAGCGGATGGTGGAGATCGCCCGTGCGCTTGGTGTCTCGAGCGTGGAAGAGTTTCGCGAAGCGGCGCGCGCGGGGCGCCTGCCGAGCGTTCCGGGAATCGGCCCGCAGACCGAGCAGAGGCTGCTCGGGGCGCTCGAGCGCGAGCGTCGGCCGCAGCGGAAGGGGATGCTGCTGAACCGGGCCCGCGGGCTGCTCGAGGAGATCGCGGCAGCGCTGGGAGGAGAGGTTGCGGGAGATCCGCGGCGCTGGGCCGACACGTCGTTCGACTTCGCTGTGGTGTGCTCCGCCGCCCGGCCGAAGGCTGTGCTCGACGCGTTCGAAGGGCTGCCCGGGATCGTCTCGGTTCTGGAGCGCGAGACACGCCGTGCGGTCGGCGTGACCGTCGAGGGCGTTCCCGTCGAGGTCGTCGTCGCCGACCCGAAGCGGTTCGGCACCGAGTTCGCGCGCGCTACGGGCTCGCGCGCGTACGTCGACGGCCTCGGCGAGCTCCCCGATGCGCCCGACGAGGAAGGTCTATACGCGGCGCTCGGTATCCCCTGGTGCCCGCCCGAGCTGCGCGAAAAGCCGTTTCGCGGCGAGCCCCCGCCGCTTCTCGAGCGGGATGACATCCACGGTGACCTGCACGTTCACACGACGTGGTCGGACGGTAAGGCGTCGGTGCTCGAGATGGCGACGGCGGCACGCGACCTCGGCTACGAGTACGTCGCGATCTGCGACCACACGCCAAACGTGCGTGTGGTTCCCGGGCTCGACGCCGACGATCTCCGTCGGCAGGGTGAGGAGATCTTGGCGGTCAACGAGGAACTCGCGCCGTTCCGCGTGCTGCGCGGGACGGAGGTGGACATCCGCGCCGACGGGACGCTCGATCTCCCCGACGACGTGCTCGCCGAGCTCGACTGGGTGCAGCTCAGCCTTCATGCCGGTCAGCGGCAGGCGCGGGCGGAGCTGACGCGGAAGGTGACCGAGGCGATGCGGCACCCGGCAGTCCGCGCGCTCAGCCATCCGAAAGGGCGGATCATCAACCACCGCCCTCCGAACGAACTCGACCTGGAGCAAGCGTTCGAGGTCGCGCTCGAGACCGGGGTCGCGCTCGAGACGAACGGCCTTCCCGACCGGCTCGACCTCTCCGGTCCGGAGATCCGCCTGGCAATCGAGGCAGGCGTGCCGATCGTCGTGTCGACGGATGCGCACTCCGTGCGCGGGCTCGGGAACATGCGCCTGGCGGTCCACACTGCCCGCCGCGGCTGGGCTACTGCAGCCGACATCGTCAACACGCGGCCGCTCGACGAGGTGCTCAGGCGGCGGCGATGACTATCTGGCGCAGAACTCGGAGCCTCGGATCGGCCGCACCGCGCCCCCATAGAGGCTGACGGCTCCACGGACGTCGTCCGTCCGCAGGAGACGGCAGATCCACTTTCCGGCCGGAGCGGCCGGACAGTTCTCCGGATGGGTTTTGACGAGACGCGAGTTCATCGTGGCGCAGAGGCGGTCCTCGTGATCGAGGCCGAGGACGTGCCCGAGCTCGTGCGCAACGACCAGCGCCATCGTGTAGCGGTTCTGGCCCGTGCGGATGCCGACCTGCGCGCCGATGAAGCGGCCATCCTTCAGGCGCTGAACGTGCGCATCGCCGGCGACCTTGTACCAGCGGATGCCGATCAGGACCTTCGCGTCGCGGCGCGAGCTCTTCAGGAACTGGACCCGTGCACCGCTCGTGTTCCATGCATACGCAGCCGAATCCACGGCCCAGGAGTAGGCCGGCACCTCGTTGTAGTACGTAATCGTCGCCGACGGCCAGCGTCCACCCTCGAGGCGGTACGCATCCGCGCTCGGGATGGCCGTCGCGGCAACGAGTGCCGCACCGAGAATCGCCGCAAGGCTCACTTTCATCCTCAGTCTCGTTTCGGCATGTGAGACTAATCCCTTGAAAGTTCTCGCCACGCGCCGATATCCCGGCCCGGCGTTCGAGGAGCTCCGGGACCTCGAAGTGCGGGCGCTGAGGGAGGTGCAAGGGGCCCGGTCTGATGTGGAGGCCCTCGTCGTGGCGAACGAACCCGTGCCGGCCGACCTCCTGCCCGGACTGCGGCTGGTCGCCAACTTCGGCGTCGGCTACGACCGGGTCGGCGCCGAGGAGCTGCGGCGGCGCGGTGTCGCGGTCACGAACACGCCGGGAGTTCTCGATGCGGCGACGGCGGATCTGACGTGGGCGCTGATCCTCGCGGTGCGGCGCCGCGTGGTGGAGGGCGACCTGCGTGTGCGGGGCGGCGAGTGGACCGGCTCCTGGGCGGACGGCTTCCTTGCCGAGGAGCTGACTGGCTCGACACTCGGGATCGTCGGGCTGGGACGGATCGGCCAAGCGGTCGCGCGGCGCGCCCACGGGTTCGAGCTGCGCGTTCTCTACACCCAGCGGCATCGCGTCGAGACGGAGCTCGGCGAGTACCGCGAGCTCGACGACCTTCTCACGGAGGCGGACGTCGTCACGATCCACGCGCCGCTGACGCCGGAGACGCGCGAGCTCATCGACGCACGACGGCTCGCCCTGCTCAAGGACGGCGCCTGTCTCGTGAACACCGCCCGTGGCGAGATCATGGACGAGCCGGCACTCGTCGCGGAGCTCGCTTCAGCTCGCATCCGCGCCGGTCTGGACGTGTTCGCGCACGAGCCGCAGGTTCCGGAAGAACTCCTCTCCCTGCCAAACGTCGTGCTGACGCCACACCTCGGCAGCGGGACGCGTCAGGCGCGCGAAGCGATGACGCGGCTCGTCGTCGACAACATCCTTGCGCTCGAGCGCGGCGATCCGCTCGTGACTCCGGTTGACGCCTAGCAGTCCGAACCGGGGCCGGGCCGCTTGTGGAGAGAAAGTCACGCTTCCGCGACAGGCAGGGTCAGACCCTGTTTTTTGCGCGAGCCGCCGGGCTAACTCTTCGTGAGGGAGGCGGCGCTGCCCGGCCCGCTCGACGTCCACTCGGCGAGCTCGTACCAGTGCGTCGCGCGCAACGCCTCACCGACTTTCGAGTCCGTGTGCTTCGCATAGAAAACGTGGCGCTCCAGGTCACAGCAAATCGCAACTGCTCCAAGTGGGATGTGAGGAATGCTCATCAACGCCTCGGCCGGAAGCTTTGCTTCGGCGACTGTGTAGTGCTTGAACTGGAGGTCCGGTGCGTACTCCATCAGCTGCGGCCAGTCGGGACACGTGCGGGAGCTCATCGGCCGCTCTCCGGCGGATGAGCGAGGGAAGGGGCCTTGGGGGAAACCGTGCGGTTTCCCCCCTGTTTCTCCTCAGCGAGCCGAAGGCGAGCGACGCTCATGTCGGAACCCTTTCCGCCTGCGCTTCGATTTCCTCCCCGGCCCAGCGGCCTTCCAGGCGAACGACGCCTCGCTCCTTGCCTGCGGGATAGACGACGAAGTTGAGCGCATCGTCGAGCCAGTGGTAGAGGCGTTCTCCCGTCTCGTCCGTGAGGCCGAGGCGCAGGTGGAAGCGCCCATCGGCGAGCGGCAACTGCTCTACCTCGAAGCGGACAAGGATTGCGGTCGTCTCCCGATCCCAACCGAGCTCGGCGGTCGAGCAGCCCGAACCGGCAACGAGCAGGCCGGAGGAATCCCGCAGCTCGAGTGAGAGCCGCGGCGGCGGCAGCGGTCGCCCCGTCGCGACGCGCAGCCGCAGCGTCAGCGGCTCGCCGGCGAGGAACTGTGTCCGCTCCTCGCCGTCGGGTCCCACCAGCTCGACCTGCTCGATGCGCGCCTCGCCGCTTCCCCACTCCTTGAGACCTGCCCCGCGCTCTGCGGGATCAAGTTCACCGGCAAGCAGTTGCCTGTACCGGACGATCGCGTCGTGCGTTGGCCCGTCGAATTCGACGCTGCCCTGGCGCAACAAGATTGCGCGGTCGCACAAGCGCTCGACCGCGGAAGCGTCGTGGGAGACGAACACAATTGTCCCGCCGCGCTGCTTGAACTCGAAGATCTTGCCGAAACACTTGCGCTGGAACTGCTCGTCCCCGACCGCGAAGACTTCGTCGAGCAGCAGCAGATCGGCGTCGATGTGTGCGGAGATGGCGAACCCGAGCCGCATGTACATCCCCGACGAGTAGGTGCGCACCGGGAGGTCGATGAACTCCTCCAATCCAGCGAAGGCGACGATCTCGTCCAGCTGCTCGCGCACGTACGCGCGCTTGAGCCCGTGGATCGAGCCGTTCAGGAAGACGTTTTCGCGGCCGGTCAAATCCGGATGGAACCCGGCGCCGAGCTCGAGGAGCGAGCCGACTCGGCCGCCGACCTCGACGCGTCCGATGGTCGGCTTGATGATCCCGGAGATCAGGCGCAGGAGCGTGGTCTTCCCCGAGCCGTTGCGCCCGACGAGCCCGACCGCACTGCCCGGATCGACCCGGAAGGAGACGTCCTGCAGAGCCACGACCTCCGCCGGACGTGAGCGGCGGCGCGCGACAACGACATCCTTGAGCCGGCGCGCCTCCCGCGGATAGACCCTGAAGTGCCGCGAGGCGCCGTCGGCGACGATCTCGCCTGGTCGAATCACGCCTTCGAGGGTACCGCTAGCGCCCGTCGCACCAGGCCCGCGAGCACCTTGATGAATGCCGGTTCGGCGTTCGGCATTTCGATCCGGGCGAAGGCCAGCCCGAGCTCGCGTGCCCTCTCCCTCGCTTCGCGGTCCAGGTCCCAGCGGATCTCGAGGTGGTCCGCGACGAAGCCGACCGGGCAGACGAGCACGTCGCGGACGCCGCGGCCGTGCAGCTCCTCGAGGTGGTCGAGGATGTCGGGGCCCAGCCACGGTTCGCCCGTTTGCGACTCGCTCTGGAACGAGAATGACCACGTCGCGATCGCTGCCCGCTCGGCGACCAGCTGCGAGGTTTCCAGGAGCTGCTCCTTGTACGGGTCGCCGGTTTCGAGGATGCGCGCCGGCAGGGAATGGGCCGTGAAGACGACGTGTGCGCCAGTTCCACGCACGCGCTCCGCGAGTAGGTAGATGAAGCCAGGCTCGTCGTGCCAGCTGTCGATGAAGAGGAGCTCGGCCCTGCCGGCGAGCGCATCCTCGAGCTGCTGCCGGTAGCCGGCGATCGACATCGACGAGTAGTGCGGCGCGAGTACGAGCCCGACCACGGCTTCCGCACCGGTGGCCAGTGCCCGTTCGGCCGCCTCCGAGATCCGCGGCTCCCAGTGCTTCATGCCGGTGAAGGCAGGAACGTCGCCGAGCTCGCGCTCGAGCGCCGCGCGCGTCTCTTCCGTGATCGCGTTGAGCGGCGACTGATCCTCGATCCCGAGCGAGCGGTAGCGCTCGACAAGGTCGTCGAGCAGCTCAGGCCGGATCGGCCGTCCCCCGCGAATGTCGCGGTAGTACGCAGGCACGTCCTCGAGCCGCTCGGGCGACCCGTACGCCATCAGCACGACGGCAGCGTTCAGACCCGTGCCTCGACCGTGGCCTCGTGCACGAACTCCGTTAGACGCCCGAGAACGGCCGGGTCAGTGTCTGGGTGCACTCCGTGCCCAAGGTTGAATACATGACCCGACCGCCCTCGAGCTCGATCGAGAATAGCGCGCGTCTCGGCCTCGATCCGGTCCCACGGCCCGAGCAGGACGGCCGGATCGAGGTTCCCCTGCACGCCGCGGTCCTCGCCGACGTCCGCCCAGCCCCGGTCGAGCGGAACGCGCCAGTCCAGCCCGATCACGTCGCCGCCCGCCTCGGCCATGCCCTGCAGCAACGTCGCCGTCCCAGTGCCGAAGTGGATGGTCGGAATGTCCACCGCAGCAAGGATTCGAGACGAGTACGGCGCCACGAACTCGTCATAGTCGGACGGCGAGAGCGCACCGACCCACGAGTCGAAGACCTGGATCACATCGGCGCCCGCGCGCGCCTTGGCGGCAACGTAGCGCGCAGACGTCTCCGTCAGCTTCTCCATCAGCGAATGCCACGTGGCGGGCTCGCTGTACATCATCGACTTGACCGCGAGAAAGTCGCGGCTCGGTTTCCCCTCGATCAAGTAACCCGCGACAGTAAACGGCCCGCCGCAAAAGCCGATCACCGCCTGGTCGTCGCGCAGCGCGCCCCGAACCAGCCGAACGGCCTCCAGGATCGTGGGCACGGTCTCCTCCGGCTCAGGCACGACGAGCCGATCGACGGCGGCCCGGTTCCGAACGGGCTCGGCGATCACAGGCCCGACGTTCTCGACGAGCTCCACGCCGACGCCCATCCCGAGGACCGGGAACATGATGTCCGTGAACATCACGGCCGCGTCCACGTCGTGGCGACGCACCGGCTGAAGCGTTACCTCCGCGCAGAGCTCCGGCTCGCCCACGATGTCGAAGAGCCCGTGGCGTTCCCGCAGTGCGCGGTACTCGGGCAGCGAGCGACCGGCCTGGCGCATGAACCAGACGGGCGTGTGTTCGACGGGCTCGCGCCGGCATGCCTTCACGAGAAGCGGTTCCACCGCGCGTAGGCTAGTCCCGCTTGGAAGCGGTCGGCGATCACCCTGTTCCTGCAGGCCCGCTCGCGGTGCGCTGGCTCGGCTACGAGCTCGACCCCCCGCAGGCAGGCGCGCTCGGGCGCGCGCGCGTCGAGCTCGAGAACGCAGGGACGGCGCCATGGCGCGGCCTCAACCTCTCCTACCACTGGCTCGACGACCGCGGCAATCCGATCGTCTGGGACGGGCTCCGCTTCGAGGTCACCGCCGGGCCGGGCGAGCGGGTCGAGCGGGAGCTGGACATCCGCGGTCCGATCCCGCCCGGCCGCTACCGGCTCGCCTTTGACCTCGTCGACGAGCAGCGCTTCTGGCTGGCCGAGCTCGGCAACTATTCGCCGGAGCTCGACGTGGACGTCGCACGACGCGACGCGACTGCCGCACGCGCGTTCCTCACGCCGAATGCGGATCTCGATGCCGACTGGGAAGAGCGTGTCTACGCGGCCCACACCGAGGGGTATGCAGCGGTCGGCGGCTCGATCGCGGTCCGGCGGCCGCCCGCAGAGCTAGATCCGTACGCGCCCGGCGGCGGCCGTAATCCCGCGTTCGCGCATCCGCTCGTGTGCCCGTCCCTGCTCCCGCCCCTCGAGCCCAACACCGAGGTTGCCGGCTTGCCGGCCTGGCGCCCGGAGGGCGACGAGCCGTGGGTCTACGACGCGCGGATCAGACTTCGACTGCGATCTGGTCGTCTACGCGGCTGAAGACGAAAGCGCCGAGCGCAAGCGCAACGATCGCCGCGATCACGGTGTAAAGCGTGTCGGCGAGGCCTGGCAACCTGCCGTAGAAGAGCGGGTCACGCAGCGCCTCGATTGCCGGGGAGAGCGGGTTCGCCCAATGGATCAGGTCGACCACCCAGTCGTGCCGGGCGATCTGTGGATCGCTGAGGGGGTAGAGCACAGGCGTCAAAAAGAAGAGCGGCAGCAGGAGCGCGGCAACGAGAAACTCGATGTCGCGAAAGAGGACGTTCAGCGACGCGATCGCAAGCGCAAGCCCGCTGGTGATGGCGACGACAGCGAGCCCGAGCGGAAGCGCGAGCCACTCCGTGTCACGCACACGTGGCAGGAGCGCGAAGTTCAGCCCCAGCAGGACGACGACCATCACGCCGAAGCTGATCAGGTGGGTGGCGACGACCGAAAGCGGAACGAGCTGGCGCGGAAAGCGCGTCTTCCGAATCAGATTCGCGTTGTCGAGCATGGAGCGAGACGCCGACTGCACCGACTGCGCGAAGAAGATCCAGGCCGACAACCCGACGAGGAGGAACAACGCGTAGTGGCCCTCGGACCCGAAGGGCGTCTTCCACAGGACGGAGAACACCAGCAGGTAGACCGCCATGAGCAGCACCGGATTCGCCAGCGTCCACGCGAGCCCGAGCAGCGAGCCCCGGTACTTCGCCTGCACGTCGCGCCGGAAGAGGTTCCCGAACAGCTCCCGGTAGCGGACGAGGTCGCTGTATACCGTCGTCATCAGCGCGGCCTAGTCTAGAGGCGGCCTCACATGGCACTGAGGCGCCGCTTGCGGCGCCGCCATCAGGACGCTCGGCTTTGCCCGTGCGTCCGTCTGAAATGAACAACCGACCCAGTTGACCATCACGAATCCGTTCTTAACAGCCCTTCGTTACGCTTCAGATCCGTGAAGGCCCTCGCGGCGATCGCTGCATTTCCCGCCGCGGCTGCGGTGATCGGAATGCTCCTGCGCACCCCGCTCGCCGGCCGGCTCGCGGCCGCTCCGCGGGAGGATCGCTGGCACGAGCGGACGACCCCGCTGGGCGGAGGCATCGGCATCTTTGCGGGGATCCTGGCGGGGGTCGGTGTCGCGCTCGCGGTCGACGCGGCGCCGGCGAGCCGCGAGCTGCTCGCCATCCTCGGCGGCTGCACCATCCTTTTCGTCGCCGGCCTCCTCGACGACCTCTTCGCGCTCGGGCCGCTGCCGAAGCTCGCGGCGCAATCCGCCGCCGCAGGCCTGGTGATTGCGAACGGCTTGACGATCTCCGGCCTGATCTCGAACGACCTCCTGGCCGGGACGGTCGCGTTCATCTGGCTCGTGGGGATGACGAACGCGTTCAACCTGCTCGACAACATGGACGGGCTCGCAGCGACGCTCGCGGGGATCGCCGCAGTCTTCTTCGCCATCGACGCATTGACCGTGCACCCGAACGACGCGGTGCTGGCGCTTTCGCTCGCCCTCGCACTCGCGTGCGCCGGCTTTCTTCCTTTCAACCTCAGGCCAGGGCGCTCTGCGGCGGTCTTCATGGGGGACTCGGGCTCCCAGCCGCTCGGCTTCGCACTCGCGGCACTGGGGCTGACCGCGAGCTGGAAGGTCGCGGGCACCACAGTCGCCACGCTGCTACTCCCCATCCTGGTCCTCGCGGTTCCGATACTCGACACGACTCTGGTGACCGTCGTGCGGCTGCTCGACGGTAGACCCGTCTACCAGGGTGGACGTGACCACACGTCCCACCGCCTCGTCTACCGGGGCCTCTCGGAGAAGCGGGCGGTCGTCCTGCTGGCCGTCATCTCCGGCGCCCTCGGCGCAACGAGCCTGTTCTACGCCGTCCTCGACAACGCGTGGGTGACGCTGATCGGCGTCTTGCTCACCTTCGCGCTGCTCGTGCAGTTCGCAAGCGTTCTTTCCGACGTCGAGCGCACGCGTGCTCTGCCGGGCGAGCGCGGCTGGATGCGAACCTTTGTGGCCAACCCGCGCCGGCTCGTCGAGTCGCTCGTGGACTTCGCCATCGTGACCGCTTCCTTTGCCGCCGCGTATTACCTCAGGCTGCAGGGAAGCGGCAGTGCCTACCAGCGGCACATCTTCCTCGTCTCGCTCGCAGTCCTGCTCGCCGTGCGCTATGCGGCGTTCATTCCGTTCGGCCTCTACCGCGGTGTCTGGCGCTACGCCGGTGCCAGGGACGCGGCGAGCGTCGTCGGCGCCGTGGTCGTGTCGGAAGCGGTCGCGTTCGGCATCCTCGATGCGACGCAGAACTGGGGAGACTTCCCGCGCAGCATCTTCATCATCGACGCGCTCGTCTGCGTTGTACTCGTGGGCCTGTCGCGCTTCTGGGAGCGTGCGTTCGCCCGCGGCGTCTCCTCGCTGACCGGGCGCGGAGACAAGAGGCGCACGCTGATCGTCGGCGCCGGCCGCGGCGGGCGGAGCCTCCTGCGGGAGCTGCGGGAGACTCCTGGAGAGCAGGTCGTGGGCTTCGTGGACGACGATCGGCAGCTGGCTCGCCGACGGCTGCAGGGTGTGCCGGTGCTCGGCGGCATCGGGGAGATCGAGCGGATCATCGCGCGCTCACGGCCGGACACCGTCCTCGTGACCATCCCCGACGCCCCTCGGGAGCAGTTGGGCGTCGTCATCGATGCCTGTGCCCGGGCCGAGGTGCCGTGCCGTTTCGTCCGGCGCGAACGCGATCTCGACCCGCGCGTCGTCCTCGGCGCGGCTGCCGACTGAACACGGGATGAGCGTGGCCACCGCGCGCCCCGCGTCGGCCGAGGGCACATTCGCCGACCGCCTCCTCGCCGCCGTCCCGCTGCTCAGCATCTTCCTCTGGCTCTGCATCCTCTATGCGGTCGAGGCCTGGGCGCACGGAACCCCATGGCTGTTCGGAGACGAGCTCGAGCTCACGCAGCTTTCGCGCTCGATCGCCGACACGGGCCAGGCGGCGAGGCGCGGGGAACCCCACTCCTTCAACACGCTGTGGACCTACGTGCTGGCACCGGCCTGGTTCATTGACGACGTACACGCCGCCTACGCGACCGTGAAGTACATCGCCGTGCTCGTCATGACGGCGACGGCCTTCCCGGCCTACGGCATCGCGCGACTGGTCGTCGGCCGCCGCGCTGCACTGTTCGTGGCAGCGGCGTCCGCTGCAATCCCCGCCGTCGCCTACTCCTCGATGGTCGTCGAGGAGCCGCTCGCGTATCCATACGCGACGCTCTGCCTGTTTCTGATCCTGCGGGTGTTGATCGCGCCTAGTCGCTGGTGGGTCGTAGGGGCTGCCCTGGCGAGCGCGATCGCTCCGTCGGTGCGCGGTGAGCTCGCGGTCGTCCCGTTCGTGTTCGTTCTCGCTGTTCTCTTCCTGCTCTGGAGATCCGCCTGGATCACACGTTGGCGGAAGGTCTGGACAGCCTCAGATTGGATCGGATTCGCCGTCCTCCTGATCGGCGCGAGCCTGATCGTCAGCGCTTTCCTCGGACACGGCTCCTTCGAGTGGAACGTAGCGACGCGCCTCTACAAAGACCGGATGGTCGACCTCGGGCTCGACGCGGCAGGCGCCTTGACGATCGGGCTTGGTGTGCTTCCCGTCGTCGCGGGGCTTGCTGCTCTGTGGCGCGCGCCCGGAGAGCGGCCGACGCGTGAGCTGCGCTCGTTTCGCAGTCTGCTGCTGGCTGCGATCGTCGGGTTCGGTCTTTACACAGCGGTGAAGTCGACCTACGTCTCGACGACGTTCGGCACGTACACGTACGAGCGCAACCTGATTTACCTCGCACCGCTTTTGTTCGCGGGAACGGCGCTCTGGTTGGAGCGTCGCCGCCTGCATCCCGTTGCGCTCGCACTGTCGGCTGCGTTCGTGCTCTACCTGCTGCTGACGACGCCCTACGAGATGGGTCAGGACATCTCGTACAACGCGCCGGGCCTCGCGATCCTCCAGCAGGCAAACCGTCATCTCTCGCTCGACGTCAACGGCGCGCGGGCCGGTTTGCTCGCCCTGCTCGCACTGTCGATCGTGCTCCTCGTTGCACCCCGCTTTCTCAGGATCAGCGCCGCCTGGCTCGCGCTGACCGTAGGGGCTGCCGTCGTCGCCTGGAACCTGACCGGCGAGCTCGCGTTCGCATCGGCGTCGAACCGCGCAGCCGACCGGTTCGACGACAATCTCCGGCGCCCGTTCACGTGGGTCGACGACCACACCGGGGGCGCGCCCGCGATCTACATCGGCCAGCGGATGACTCCCGACCAGAACGGTGAATGGCTCCTGGAGTTCTGGAACCGGTCGATTCGGGCCGTCTGGAGCCTCGACGGCACGGCCCAGGGCCCGGGCCCGACACGCACCCCCGATGCACGCCCGGTCGACGGCGTCCTCTCGCACAATCCCGGCTTCCCCTACGTCGTCGAGGAGGTCGGGATCGACGTCGCCGGGACGGAGGTCGCGCGCCATCTGCACGTAGCCGGGGGCCACCTCGTCCCCTGGCGGTTGATCCGGGTCGACCCGCCGCTGCGGTTGCGCGCCTCGGTCACAGGAATCTTCCCCGACGGCTGGTCGGGTCCCACCTCGGCCTATACGCGTTACTCGACCGAGGGCAATCGCGCCGGGCGCGTTCGGGTGATCGTCTCGCGGCAGGCGTGGGGCGGGCCGGACAAGACGGGGCACGTGACAGTGAAGATCGGGCCGATCATCATCGGCCCTGACAAGGATCCGCACGTCGGGCTTCCCGCGGTGACCAAACGCTTCGACATCCATAGCAAGCAGACAAAGCCCATTACGCTCGACGCACCCGGACCTCGCTTTCGAATCGAGGTCACGATCACTCCGACCTTCCGGCCGATCGAGCTCTCGCCGCAGACCTCGCGTGACAACCGCGATCTGGGCGCCTCGGTGAGCTACGTCTTCCTGCCGCCGCGAAAGGCCGCGCACAAGTAGCTGAAGCGAACTGCGAGCAAAAGCCGAGCGAGCGGGCCGGCGCGCTCCAATCCGCGCAGCAAGGCGGCCGCGGGTCTCGCAAGTGCGACACGCTGCGGCGAGAAGAAGGGGTGTAACACCAACTGGTCGAATCCGGCCGCGCCAAGATCCGCGCGGACGTCGTTGACTCGGTACTGGCGAGGATTGAGATCGAAGACGACTTTCCGCTCGGTGTAGCCGGCGACAAGGCGGAAGAACGCCGCGCGGTCGCGCGCGTAGTAGATCGCCCGAAAGCAGGTCGTCGCCGCGACGTGTTGCGGTGGTTCGTAGTCGTTCAGGTCACCGAGAACGACGTTGTGTCCACGCCGTTTCGCCGCCGCCACCATCTCGGGGCTCGCATCGACGCCGAGGTAGCGGAACGCGCCGAGATGCTCTGCTAGACCCCCGTCTCCACAGGCGAGATCGAGAACAGCGTCACCTGGCTCGAGTCGGGGCCCAAGCGATGCGATCAGCTCCGCGCGATGCGCGAGATACGCCTGCGCGTCCGCGTAGGCGTCCTCGGACCAGCTTTCCGCTTGCGGGCCGTATTTGCGTGTGGTCACCGCAGCGCGAACAGCCGCTCCGGATGCTTGCGCAGGAAGCGCAGCATCGCGTGGAGATGCCAGAGGTTCCGACGCGTGAAGAAGTGCTTGTCGATCACCGCCTGGTACTCGTGGTGGACGACGGCGCTCGGCACCCACCACCGTTCCCAGCCGGCCTTCATGGCGCGGTAGCTGAGATCGATGTCCTCCACATAGAGCTTGTACCCCGCGTCCCAGCCTCCGATCTCCTCGAGCATCGTGCGACGCATGAGCAGAAACGCTCCGAGCATCGTGTCGACCTGAAGCGGCTCGGCAGTCGGCGCGTCGAGCAGGTAGTGACGGCGCTGCCATCGCAGCGGCGGAAACAGGGCGCGCAGCGGCGTTCGCCGAACGATCGTTCCGCCGACCGTTGGAAAGCTGCGCCGCGACGCCTGCAGGGTCCCGTCGGAGTTCAGCAGCTTCGGCCCCACGATCCCGCAGCGCGGATGGCTATCGGCGAAGGCGATGAGCTCGCTGATGCAGCCCGCCTCCGGAACTGCGTCGGGGTTCGAGATGATCACGTACTCGCCGCGTGTCGCTTCGATTCCTTTGTTCACGTTTGCGGAGAAGCCGAGCGCGCGATCGTTCTCCACAATGCGCACGCCGTCAGGGACCGCATCGGGACGACTGCCCGGACCGTTGGCGACGACCACGAGCTCGTCGACCTGCTCCGCCAATGCGGGCAGAGACGCCCGCAGCAGCGCGGCCTCGTGTGCACCGGTCGCAACGAGGATCCCGGAGACCTTCACGCTGCGAGCACGCGTCGGTAGACGTCGGCCGTGATCCGCGCAGTCTCCTGCCAGGAGAAGGATTTCGCGCGCTCGAGTCCCGCGGCCGCGTACCGGTCCCGTTCCGCGAGCGCCCGCCGGACACCGTCCACCAGGTCGTCGGTGAAGATCGCCGCGTCCCCCGCCACCTCCTGCATGGCGGGGTCGGGCGCGGCCACGACGGGGGTCCCGCAGGCCATCGCCTCGACCACCGGCAAACCGAAACCCTCGTAGCGCGAGGGGAAGACGAGGCAGGCCGCGCGCTGGTACAGGCGGACGAGCTCGTCCTTGGGCACATATCCGCGCACGTCGGCGCCACGGCGTTCGAGCTCGGCGGCGAGGTCATCGTCCTTGCGCGGCCCGACGACGACGAGCTTGCGCCCAACTGCGTTCGCTGCGTCGATCGCCGCGAGCGGGTCCTTGCGTGGCTCGATGGCACTGACGAAGAGGAGGAACGAGTCATGCTCGCCTGCGCTCTTGAACGCCGGATCCGGCGCCAGGGGCGTCACCACGATCTTGTCCGGCGGCGTCCCGTACAGCTCGACGAGATCGCGCTTCGTCCGCTCGGAGATCGCAAGCACGCGCTCCGCTCGACGCACAGCCCGACGCACGAAGAACTTGAACGTCACCAGGTCCCAGCGACCGAAGACGCTGGGATCCCGCTCCCAGGAGAGGTCCTGCACCGTCAGAACCGCGGGACATGGGCACGCGAGCGGCAGTGCATGGATGAAGTGAGCGACAGCGGGGTGGAGCCGCCGGAGCAGCCGCGGCACACCGATCGCCATACGCAGCTCCTGCGAGCGCGCAGGGAGGTGGATCGGCTCGATGCCGTCGGGGACGAGCGAGGGGTCCCGGGTTATCGCCGCGATGCGGAGATCGTCCGCGACGGCGGGAAGCGCTCGCAGCAATTGGTCGACGTAGGTCTCGTCGCCGGTGCGTCGCCGGCCAAGGACGTCTGCATCCACCAGCACGAGCGGGCGGCTCATAGGGCGATCTTTGCCCTCTGAGCGAGGGAAGGGGCAACGGGGGAAACCGTGAGGTTTCCCCGCTTCGGAAGCGGCCGCGTCGGCAAGGCCGGTGCGACCTCTTCAGCGACATCGCAAGCGACGTCGCGGTCCTCGGCCCACGCGGCGATCTCAGCGGCGCGTGGGTCGAGGCGATCCCTAAAGAAGGGGGCTCGTGGGGGAAACATGGTTTCCCCCACGGGAGCGAGCCGAAGGCGAGGGACGCTCATGCCGCCGCCTCTCGATAGACCGCGACGGTAGCCGCGGCAACCGACTCCCAGCGAAAGGCACGAGCGCGCTCGAGGCCACGCGCCACGAGTAGTTCCCGTTCCGCCGCCGCGCGCGCGATCCCCGCAGCGATCTCTGCAGGATCGAGAGCATCCACGAGGACGGCTGCTCCGTCGGCGACTTCTTCCATCGCCGTCCCGCGCGTGGTGACGACGGGCACGCCGCAGGCCATCGCTTCCAGGACCGGGATGCCAAAGCCTTCATAGAGCGACGGGTAAGCGACGCAAAGAGCGCCGCGGTAGAGGCGTGCCAGCTCTCGGTCGTCGACCTCGCCGAGCCAGCGCACGCCGTTGCCGCCTACCTCGACGCCGCCCCACCCGCGTCTGCCCACCACCCGCAATTCCACGTCGCTGCGACGGGCGGCTTCGACAAGCCTGTGGAGGTTCTTGCGCGGCTCGAGCGTTCCGACGGCGAGAACGTACTTCCCATCCGCAGAGGGTCCCTCTCGCGTGAACTCGTCGTCGACGGCGTTCGGGACTACGCGGATCTTGTCCGGTGACACCTCGAGTAGCTCCACGAGCTCCCGTCGCGTGAACTCCGAGACGGCAATCACACGCCGTGCCGCCCGGAGGACGCGAGGGACGACGTGAGGGCTGTATGTCCGTGTCCAACGGTTGAAGGTCTCGGGGTGGCGTAGGACGGCGAGGTCGTGCACGGTCACGACGAGCGGGAGCCGCGAGCGGAGGGGTGCGCGGTAGGTCGGGCAGTGCAGGACGTCCGCGTTGCGCTCGCGCCCGAGCACGAGCGGATACCAGACCGTGTCGCGGGCGAGGGTGGACAGCCGGTCGTCCGCCCCGAAGGAGCGGGTCGAGACCGCTACGTCGTTGCGCCGCCCGAGCTCACGTAGCAGCCCGTTCAGGTAGCGCGCGGTGCCGGCCCGGGTTTGCACGAGCACGGAGGTGTCGATGACGGCACGGATCACAGCGCGTCAGCGTAGCCTTGGAGATGAATCCGCCCGGTCTCGAGCCAGGTGAACCGGCGAGCGTGGGCAAATCCGCGGGCGACAAGCTGCTCGCGCTCAGCGAGCGCGCGCCGGATCCCGTCGGCGAACTCTTCAGGGCTTTCGGGATCTGCGCGCACGGCGGCATCGCCGCAGGCCTCGTCCAGAGACGGGTGAGAGGACACGACGCATGGGACCCCACAGGCCATGGCCTCCAGCACCGGGATCCCGAAACCTTCGAAGCGGGACGGGTAAGCAAACACCTCCGCGCCTCGATACAGCGCGGGGAGCCCGTCCTCCGGCACGTACCCCAGGCCCCCAGGACCCAGGGCGGCGAGTGTGAGCTCCCCGTCGAGGAGTCGCACAGCGAGCTCCACCGTTCCGCGATTCTTTCGCCAGTCTTCGGTCGCGGTTGTGAAGACGTACGGCCGGCCGAGCTCGCGGCGTCCACCCTCGGGCCGGTAGCGATCGTCCACACCGGGATAGGCCACGCGGATTCGGTCGGCCGCGACCCCGAGTCGATCCACGATGTCGCTTAACGTGTAGCTCGAGTTCGCGAAGACGACGTCGCACCTCGCCGCCTCCCTGGCAGTCCTCATGTGCATGCTCACCGTTCGCGGGTGGAGCCGCTCCGGATACCGCAGGGGGCCGAGGTCGTGGATCATCGTCGCCCGTGCGCCTGCACGCTGCGGGGGGACCATCCAATCGCTGAAATGCATCACGTCGAATCCGCCGAGAAAGCGCTCGGCCGGCGGGCGCCCAAGTGCACCCCATGCGCGGCGCGTCGCATGGGCGAAAGGGACGGTGACGATTCGCCTTTCGACCGCGAGACCGGCCAGTGTCTCGTCCAGGAGCCGGCGTCCCCGAATGCTCACCGGCCCGAACGCAACGAGCTCGTGCCCGCCCGCAGCCGCGGCGAGCATCCCTGTCAGTGCGCCGAGGATGTAGTTGCCGACGCCCGTCCGCGGATGGGAGAGGGGCGTGACGTCGTACGCGATCCTCACGGAGCCGTGTACTGGAAGCCGAGGAAGTGCGCGCCGAGCACGCGCAGATCCGCGCCTCCCGGCATTGCCGTCGGAGTGACCGTGAAGACCGCGCGGCAGATGCTGTTGTGGGGCTGCAGCGGCACCGTGAGGCTCGCCGTCTCCGCGGGGTCGAAGATCACTCGTCTGCCGCCCGAGCTGACCGTCTGGGGTCGTGAGAAGAGATTCGCGTCGCTCGTGAACTGCGCCGTCACGCTTCCACCGGTGCAGCGCAGACGGGAGTAGGTCACACGCTTGCCCGACCAGGTGTCGTCGGGATAGAGACCCGTGACGCGATACCCGATCCGCACCAGCCCATCTGTCCTGCGCAGGGCCATGCCCTTTCGTTCGTCTCGAGCGATCACCTGACCCGCGAGCGGCAGGGCCTCCTCGCCGAGCACGAAGCGGTGGCGCACCGGGCCGGCGCCTGCGAGCAGCACGCCGTCCGCGCGCTCGTGCACGGGCGTCTCAGGGAGCCCGCCCATCGATGGCTGTTTGAGGTCGTAGACGGGCCCGATGCTCCTGTTGAAGAACTCGTTCTCCCAGAGCGTCAAAGGCTGCTGGGTCGGATCCTCTCCCGAGAAGACGAACGCGACGTCCGCGTCGCGGCCGACGGCGGCGTCGACCCAGTCGCGCCTCGGTGTGGTCATGCCCTGGAAGAGTGCGCCGACCGAGGCCTTGGGAAAGCCGTGGTCGAACCGCTCGATCCGCTCGGTTGCAAAGGCAAACCAGATCAGGACGAGCGCGGGCAGAGCAAGGGCGTAGCGCGGCGAGAGAGTCGAGAAGACGACGGCGAGTGCGACCGCCGCCGCGACGACCACCACGGGGATCGTGTCGAGCGCGACCACGCTCTCCTGGAGCCACCAGAGCGGGAGCAGAGCCAAGGTGTCCGATTCCGCGGAGACGTCGATCAGCCGGTGGTACGGGAGGAGGCCGGGGAGGGCTGCGGCGACGACCGCGGCCCCGGCAGCCGCGCGAGCGGGCCGCGGCATGCCGCGCTCAATCCAGGCGAGCAGCGCGATCAGGAACAGCGGCGCGACGTAGAAGAGGTTCCGCTCCTGGACACGAGGCGAAAGTGCGGAGGCAAAGGCTCCGACCTCGAGCAAGAGCCACAGCGTGAGCGGCAGCGCGGCCGCAAGAAACACACGCAGCGGCCGATCGAGGGAGCGAGCGAGCGCGGTGAGCAGCAGGACTGCCGCGAAAGGCAGGATCCCGAGGTAAAGGTCGAGCTCGGCGACGTGGTAAAGCACCCACTTGAAGACCTGACCCGGGCGGTAGTCGGCGTGTCCCGTGACGCTGTAGCTGCCGAGCACGTCGTACGGCGATCGCCCGCGCGCGAGCTGGACCACGAGCACGGAGACGAGACCCGCGAAGAGCACTCCGTAGAGCACGCGGAAGTCGGCGAGCATGCGCAGACGGCCACGGTCGAGCCACGCGAGCAGCAGCGGGGCGGTTGCCACGGCCGGCACGAGGACGATCGCCTGTGAACGGGTGAGGAACGCCAGCAGGCAGACGGCGAGCAGCGCCAACTGGCGCCAGACCGTCGGCCGCTCGAGCGCAAGCACGAGCGCAAGCGCGACATAGGCGAAGATTGGATAGAAGACCGTCTCCGTCATCAGCGTCCCGGTGTACATCAGCGAGGGGACCGCGACCGCGAGCGCTGCCACGATCAGCGACAGGAACGGCGTGACGACCCGCCGCGCGAGCAGGTACACAGGGATCGCGGTCAGCGACATGAGGACGGAGCCGATCGTCTTGGCAGCCGCATATGCATCGGGGACAGAGCCGAAGATCCGATAGGCCGGCGCGATCACCAGCGGGTAGACGACGCCGTACGCCCCGTGATGCACGTCCCGGATGAGGAAGCTGCCTGTCTGGGCGAAGTTCTTGGCGAGCTCGGAGTAGATGAGCTCGTCCACCATGATCCAGGGCGCGACCACCCGGCGTGAGAGGCCGTACCGGAAGACGGCAGAAAGTACGACGAGGCCGACGAGCCAGACCCAGATCGGGACGCGTGCGAGCCGTCCGGGCCGTGGCGGCGGGACCTCCTCCGGACGCCCGTTGCGCGCGAGGCCGAGCTCGTCGAGGCGCCCGGCGAGCTCACCGGCGAACTGCGTGCCCGCTTCGATGCCGATCTCGGCCGCTGCCTGTGCCACTTCGGCGACAACCGTGTCGGCCACGACGCCCGCGCCGGCAGCCTCCTCGAGCGCCGCGGCATAGTCCTCGGCAACACGCCCGAGGTCATGCTCGCGCCGCACGTACTCGCGCGCAGCATCGCTCATCGCGCGCTGAGTCACTTCGCTTGAGGCAAGAAGCTCGAGCGCCGTCGCGAGTGCGGGTAGCTCGTCTTCGTCCACGGAGACCTTCAGCGCGACTTCGTCCGGAAGCTCGGCAAACCAGCCGAGGTCGCTGACGACGAGCGGGCGCCCGAGCGAGAGCGCACGGATGGCGCTGCCGGACGTCTCTCCCATCGTCGGTGCCCGGAGCGAGATGCACGCGTCACAGGCGGCCATCAGCGACCACAGCCGCTCTTCCTCGACGTAGCCGATGCGCTCGACGCCGTCGCTGACGAGGTGATCGGCGTCGAACCCCGGCGAAGCGGGCCCGACCAGCAGGAGCCTCGCGTTCGGATGACGCTCCCGGACGAGGCCGAACGCTTCCACGAGCTGAGGAATGCGCTTGCTTGCGTTCAGGTGTCCAAAGCAACCGAAGAGCGGCCGGCCCTTCACAGCTGCGACTTCGATCTGTGGCGGCGGCCACGCGGGGTGCTGTACGTGCCAGAGAGGACCCCGGTAGCCGGTGTCGCGCACCCGCTCCTCGACGTAATGCGAGTGGACAATGATGCCGGTCGCCGCCGCGAGTACCTCCCCAGCGAGCGGGAACTCGTGCGGGCGGGTCTCCCAGGGCGGTGGCACGCGGCCGTCGAGGACGCCGTGCGCGAGCAGCCGGCCGGGGATGCCCGCATCACGCTCCATGGCAGCGAGGTACGCGTGGCCGTCCTTGCGTCCGATCGTCAACCCGGCGACGAGGTGATGAAGAACGAAGTCGTGCAGCACGACGACGCCCGGACGACGGCGCAGTGCGTCGACGATCCAGCCGTGTGCTTCAGGATCGTTGCCGACGTGGTAGAGGGCGACATCCGCCGCGACCGGTCGGGTGCGTCCGCGGCGCACAACGTCGATGTCCACGAGCCGTTTCAGCGCCGGGAGCAGCAGTGCCGAGTAGTCGGCGATGCCCGACCGCTCAGGCGGCAACGGCGAGTAATAAGCAACTCTCACGGAGCGAGCAGCCGCGCGATCGTCTCGTCCCACGAGACCCGGCGCGCGATCTCTTTGCCGGCCCGCCCCCACGCCTTGGCATCGTCGACGTGCTCGCGAAGCCACGAGCATGCTTCGGCCAGCGCTGCTGGCCGCGGCTCGCAGACGAGCCCGGTGCGACGGTCGGCCACGACTTCAAGCGGCCCGCCCGCGTCGGTCGTCGTCACGACCGGCTTCTCGGCGAGGAAAGCTTCGTACGGGACCATCCCGAAGTCCTCGTCCACCGGCGCGTAGTAGACAGCAAGGCAGCGGGCGTAGAGCCCGGCCAGCTCCTCCTCGCCGACGCGACCGGTGAAGCGCGCGCGGCCGTCGAGCCCGTGGCGGCGGGCGACCTCCTCGAGCCGGTCGCGATCCGGCCCGTCGCCGACGATGACACACCGCAGCGTCTCGTCCGCGGCGAGTGCGTCCAGGAGCAGCTCATGGCGCTTCGCGCGGTCAAGACGGCCGACGGAGAGGACGAAGTCGTCGTAGCTCTCCGTGCGGTATGGCAGCTCCTGCGGTGGGTGCGGCATGACCTCGGCGTCGATCCCGGTCGAGCGTTGCAACCGCTCGGCGACGTTGCGCGAGGTGGCGAAGACCTTCTGCGCCTCCCCCAGCGCAATGCGGTCAAGGCGGTGCACGGCGCGTCGCGCGGCGCGCTCCTCCCCGGTCTCGCCGAACTGCCCGAGCTCGGTCCGGTCAAGCTCGTACGCCTGGCGAAACTGGTGCAACACCCAGACGACCTTGTTGGGGTGACGCACGGCGTACGAGGGAAACTTCGTCGCGATCACGAGCTCGATCGCCCGCCCGTCCGACTCGCTCAGATCGAGCAACCGCCAGAGGAACGCCTGGCTGAGCACGCGTTCGCCCGGGTACCACTTGTACGGCACGGTGACGAGGTCGGCCTCGTGCCCGCGCGCGCGGAGCTCGGACACGAGGTCGTCCGAGAAGATCTCGGCACCGCCGCGCGCGAACGGAACCTGCGGCGCGCAGACCGCGATCCTCATGTTCTTTCCTTTACAGGTACACGCCCGAGTAACCGGGTCCCGCCACACCCGCCCACCGACAGCCTAGGACGGAACCTGCCATGTGTCTGAGCCCCGACCGTGATGCGTCCGGGACTATCCATCCACAGGCGTCCGCGCGAGGAGTGCATAGTCGAGCGGCGCGAACAACAGCTCGTTCAACCGGCGCACGTTGGCGGCGATCACGGGGTCGGGCGGCTCGGTAAGACGGTCGGCCGGCTCGTTGAGGAACCGAATCGCGGTCTGCGCGAATCCCGCCTGGCGTGCAAGCAGCTCGAGCGTCTCCGGCACGAGCGGCTGCGCGTGGGTCAGGTCGGCGAAGTAGTTGCGCAGCGCGATCGGGGAGAGCGGATTGATCGTCTCGGCAACCAGCACGCCGCCGCCGCGCAGCTTGGCCGCGGCAAGCTCGAGCGCGCGAACAAGCGTGTGCGCAGGCAAGTGTTCGACCACCTGGCCCATGAAGATCCCTCCCAGCGAGCGATCGGGCAGCCCGTCGAGATATTCGACGAGATCGGCTTGCTCGACGTCGAGACCCTCGCCCCGGGCGTAGCCGACCATGTCGGAGTCGGCATCGATACCGCGCGCCTCGATCCCTGCGCTCCCGAGAAGAGTCAGCAGCTCGCCGCGCCCGCAGCCGACGTCGAGCACCGGTGCTGCCTCTCTGAAGTCCTCCAGGTAGGGCCGCTGCCGCTCGCGGACCGCCTCGACGCTCCCGCGCATGCGGCTTTCGAAGGCGAAGTAGTCCGGCACTGCGGCGGCGGCCGGCTGCGCAGCGACTGTGATCGCAGCAGCAGCCGGGCCTCCCATAGGCCCGCGGCGCTCGAGCCGCGCGAGTCGCTCCTCGAGCTCCCGCACGAGGCGCTCCGCCTGCTCACGCCCCGCCACGGCGGCGTCGGCCCGCTCCGAGAGCGAATCCACGAGCTTGAGCATGGAGTCGTTGAAGACCCGCTGGTCGGCGGCGAGCGGCTCGACGTACCAGCGCATCAGCTTGCGCAGAACGCGCTTGACGAATCCCTTGGGCCCTCCGCGGGCCTCCCTTTCGGCGGTAACTGGCCAGAAACGCTCTGCGAGCGCCCGCGCAGCCGCAAACTCGGCGCCGCGCGCATCTCCTGCTGGGGCGCCCCGGCGAAGCTCCTCGCGGAGTCGCTCGAAGAGCACGGCGACGTCGATCTCCTCGGAGGAGGAAATGCCTGCAGGCGCCGGGTTTTTCGCCTCGGGCCCGGACATCCAGGAGATTGTACGGGGTGCGCCTGTCAGTGGAGGGCGCGCACGTAGTGCCACGCCTCCGTCAAACCGAGCTGGCGGAGCGCGACGAGGATGAGCGCGTAGAGCGCGAGCCCTGCCGCTGCGGCCGGCACCGCGCTCAGCACAAGCGCTGCGCCTCCGAACGCGAGCGCGGTCGCAGCGCCCACGACCAGGGACAGCCGACCGAGCCCGACGAAGGAGAGGACGAGCATGCGTGGGGCCAGCGAGGCCATGAGACCGAACACGAGCAGGAGCGTCGAGACGCCGAGAGCGACAGTTACACCGGTCAGTCCCCACCACGCTCGCGCCTCGATCGAGATCGGAATGTCCACGGCCACCGCGGCAAGTGCGAGCGGGATCAGCAGGCGCGTCCTGTGCATCACGAATATGAGCGGGTAGGTGATGGAGAAGGCAGCGTTCGCCACCATCCACGGCGACAGGTAGACGACGAGGCGCCCGAGCTCATCCCCGACGTCGCCTGAGTACGCATCGCCGAGCACCGCGGTGACGACCCGCCCGCCAACGAGCGCGACGAGCCCGGCTGCGGCGCCGACGAGCGCGAGCGAAACCCACGCAGAGTGGACGACGTGCTCGGCCGCGCTCTCCGCGTCCACGCCGCGCCGGGTCAGAGTCGCCGCCGAGATGAGCGAGAGCGAGAACGCGGTCGCGCTGACGAAAGTCCCGGCGAGCAAATACGCGTAGGAGAGGCTGCTCACGTTCCCCTCACCGGTTCCGGCGGCGAACCGGAGCGCGATCACGTACAGCCCCTGGACCGCCAGCGGCACGGCGGCGCCGTATAGCAGCCGCCACAGCCGGTGTCCCATCTGCAAGCGAATCCCCCCCTCCCGCGGCCAGCGGCTTCCCCGGACGAGGAGCGCGGCACCAGGAAGGGCGATCGCGATCGCGCCGTTCAGCGTCAGCCCCCAGGCGAGCGAGACGAGACCGTGCGAGTCCGCAGCCAGGACGAAGAGGACGAGGCCGCCGAAGCCACCGAGCGCGAAGCCCGCTGCGGCGACGAGGTAGCTGTCGCGCGCGGCCAGCGCACTGGCGGCGAGTGCGGCGAGAAGCTGCGCGAAAGCCGCCGGGATGAGCCACGGCAGTGCATCTCCCGCAACTTTCGCCGACTCCTCTGGAAGGCGACCGGTGATCAACTCGCCCCAGAAGTCCGGGAAGGCCGCCGCCAGCGCCGTAGCGGGAACCGCCACGGCCAGAAAAGACACCAGGTACCCGCGGAACTCCGGCCCGAGGCGACCCTCTGCCTCCGCCCGCGTGAAATCCGGAACGACGACCATTCGGAACGCCTGTGCGCCGAGGACGAGCACGAGGTAGACGCCGTAGGCGGCCAGGAAGCCGTCCGTCCTCACGTTGCGGCCGAACTTGTGCGCCAGAAACGCACCGGCAACGGCCGCCACCAGAGCCAGCATCACGTAGGAGAGTCCTGTGAACGTCCCGCTTCGGACCGCGCTCCGGCCGCGCGTCGGGCTACCCTTCACCTGCTCGTCGGCGGGCATCGCTGCATGAAATCAGACCGACACGACTCCACCTGGACGGACGAGGCCGTCGCCGACCTGCGACGGGAATTCGGCGAGCCGTTCAGCGGCAGGACGTGCCTCGTGACGGGAGCCGACGGCTTCATGGGCTCGCATCTGACCGAGGCACTCGTAGAGCTCGACGCGAACGTCCACGCCTTCGTCCGCGCGACTTCCAGCGGTGCACTGAACAACATCGGGCATCTGCGACAGCGGCTCCGCGTGAAGTTCGCGGACCTCACGGACAAGACCTCCGTCGACTACCTCGTGAAGGAGCTGCTGGACGCGCCCGACAAACCCTACGTCTTTCACCTCGGCGCGCAGGCGCACGTCGGAGAGTCCTGGCATCGGCCGTACGAGACCGTGATGGCAAACACGGTCGGGACGATGAACCTCCTCCAGTCGGTTGTGGACAACGGGCTCGAGCTGGAGAAGTTCGACACGGCCGGCACCTCTGAGGAATACGGAAACGTGCACGAAGCTGTCACGCACCATCACTCCTTCGACGAGGAGGGAGGCTTGATCCTCCACGAGCGCTCGCCGATCAACCCGAAGTCCATCTACGCCACGTCGAAGGTCGCCGCAGACTTCCTGACGATGAACTACCACGACGCGTTCGGCGTGCCGGGTGTCGTGACGCGGATGTTCAACAACTACGGTCCGCGCCAGAACCCGCGCTACGTCACAGGAACGATCATCACGCAAGCGCTCACCCGGGAGACCGTGGAGCTCGGACAGCTCGAGCCCTTGCGCGACTTCTGCTTTTGCACCGACGGGGTGCGCGGACACCTGACCGTGGCCGCACGCGGGATTCCCGGTGACCTCTACGTCTACGGCCAGGGGAGGAACATCTCGATGCGCGACTGGGCCGACCTCATTCTCCGGGTCGGGCGCGAGCAGGGGCACTGGGAAGCGCGCGAGATCGTCACGACTCCGGAACGCTTTCGCCCCGGAGCCAGCGAGGTCATGGCGCTACGCGTCGGTTACGAGAAGCTGAACCGGGAGACCGGCTGGGAGCCGCACGTCTCGTGGGAGGATGGAGTCGCACGCACGATCGCGTGGTACGCCGAGAACCGCGCGCGGTGGATCGGCCGCGTGGACTGGCTGACACCCGCGCAGGCCCCGGCATGAAGGTGCTCGTCACAGGTGGGGGTGGATTCCTCGGTTCGCATCTGGTGGACCGCCTTCAAGCCGACGGTCACGACGTCCTCGCCGCGCGGCGCGCCGACTACGACCTCACGCGAGAGGAAGACGCGACCCGCCTTTTCGACGACGCGCGGCCCGAGCTCGTTTTCCACCTCGCGGCCGAGGTGGGCGGGATCGGGGCAAACCGCGCGAATCCGGGCCGCTACTGGTACGCCAACACGGTCATGGGCGCGCACGTGCTCGAGCAGGCGCGCCGCTCGAACGTCCAGAAGGTGGTGCTGGCCGGCACGGTGTGCGCGTACCCGAAGTTCGCGCCGATCCCCTTCCGCGAAGACGACCTCTGGCTCGGCTTCCCCGAGGAGACGAACGCGCCGTACGGCGTCGCCAAGAAATCTGTCCTCGTGGGTGCGCAGGGATACCGCGAGCAGTACGGCCTGAACTCGATCTTCCTCCTCCCCGCAAATCTCTACGGGCCGCGGGACAACTTTCACGAGACGAATGCTCACGTGATCGCGGACCTGATCAGAAAGATGGCCGGCGGAGACGACGAGGTCGTGCTCTGGGGTGACGGCTCGCCGACGCGTGAGTTCCTCTACGTCGAGGACTGCGTCGACGGCTTCGTGCTTGCCGCCGAGCGCTACGACGGGGCGGAGCCCGTCAACCTCGGTGCAGGCAAGGAGATCTCGATCCGCGAGCTCGCCGAGCTGATCGCGGACGTCGTCGGGTTCAACGGACAGATTGTCTGGGACAGCTCGATGCCAAACGGCCAGCCGCGCAGAAGCGTCGATCCGACGCGGGCGCGCGAGCTGTTCGGGTTCGAGGCACGAACACCGCTGCGCGAAGGCCTCGAGCGGACCGTCGCCTGGTACCGCGAGCACGCCGCGACAGCCGCCGGCGCGCAGGCGTGAGCTCGGAGGCGGCGGCCGCGCCGGCTGTACTCGCCGGCGCGGCGGCACGAGTGCGACGCGTGCTCAACGCGCTCCTCGCCGTCCGCACCGCCTACGTCCTGGGCGCGTTCGTCGTCGCTCAGTGGATCGCCGTGCTCTTGCTGGCGCTGACGGTGCGCCACAACGGCTGGCTCTACTACGCCGGCGGCGATCAGATCTGGCACTACTCGGGGGCGTACCTACTGGGCCACGGCCAGCTTCCGCCGACGCTGGTGGGTTACGGCTGGTCGATCCTGCTGCTGCCGATCGCGCCCTTCGCGGGGCCGAATCTCGTCTCGGCGCTCCCGGCGATCGTGCTGCTCAACACGCTCGTCCTGCTGCCGGTCGCGCTGCTATGCATGTACGGGATCGCAGCGAGGATTGCCGGGCGCCTCTTCGGCTACTGGGCCGTGGCGCTCTGGATCGCGATCCCCTACCTCGGGATCGTCTTCCTGGAGCCGGGCTATCACCAGAAGTACACCGAGCTGACGCTCCCGCAACTCGTCGGGCTGACGTCCGTTCCAGACTTCCCCTCGGTTGTCGCGCTGCTCGTCGGCGCGTACTTCTGCCTGCGTGCACTGGACTCCCCGAACTGGTACCCCGCCGTCGCGGCCGGACTGGCGACCGGCTACTCGATCGCGATCAAACCCTCGAATTCGATCTTCCTCGTCGCACCCGTGCTGACGCTGCTCGTGCTCCGGTGGCGTGCGCTGCTCCCGTTCGGTCTTGCGCTTGCTCCGGCACTGCTGACCCTCGCGGTCTGGAAGTACCGCGGGCTCGGGGAGCTCGCGGCAGCTCCCACGGAGACGGTCCGGCTCGCGGGGGCAACCGATCTCCTGCACCGCATCCACGACACCGGCAAGCTGAACAGCTGGGAGCATCTGCACCAGGTTCTGCTTGCGCTCCGCGAGCATTTCTGGATCTCGCGTGTGATGGAGTGGCTCCCGCTCGCAGGAATCGTGGCGCTCCTTGCACGCTCACGAAGAGGCTTACTCTTGATCGGGAGCTGGTTCGTCGTCTACCTGCTGGCAAAAGGCACGTACATCCCCGCCTCGATCGAGGACGCCAGCTTCTGGCGGATCCTGATGCCTGCGTTCCCTGCCTACGTCCTGCTCAGCGCATCCGTCGTGCTCCTGGTCCCGCGGTCGCGCGCGCTACCAGACGGAGGAGCCGTTCCATTCGCAGGCAGAAAACTCACCGTCGCGCTCGGCGCGGCCACGGCGGCCTTCGTCGTCGCCCCGCTCGCGGTCGTCGCAGCAGTTCCGCCGCTGCACGACGGCGGACGCAAGGCGGTTCGACTGGACGACAACCTCGTGCCCGTTTCCACCGCGATCGCGCCGCACGCTACGGTCGACGGCAACGCTGTTCGGCTCTCCTGGCGACCGCGCACCAGCGGTTCAACGGGAGTCTTCTACCGCATCCTCCGCGCGAGCGGGAACAACGGCGCCGCCGCCTGCGGCGGCCGGCAGAAGAATTCCGCCGACGACTGCCGCCTCTACATGGAGGCCGTCGGGGCGGCATCCGGGACTTCGTCTGTCGACCGACCCGGCTCGGGAACGTGGTCTTACCGGATCGGGGTGTCTGCGAACTGGCTCGACGATCCCCGCTACGGCGACGTCTATGTCGTGAGCAACCCGGTGACGGTCACCGTGCGCTAGCTCCCTCCCGCAGCTGCTGCTCCAGCAGCGCGAGCCGCTGCGCGAGGATCGTGTTCTGGTCGGAGAGGCGCGAGATCACGGTCGAGTAGTGCAAGAGGACGATCAGAATGAAGAGCGCACCGACGGCGCCGAGGATCGCGGGTGGGTAGGTCTCGACTCCGAACCAGCCCGCGATCGTATTCAGCCCGTCCCGCCACAAGGACAGCGCCAACAGCACGGTGCCCGTTAACAGCCACAGCAGCGCATAGCGCTCCCGCAGGCGGCGCGACCGGATCAGCTCGAAGACCACGACGAGCAGCAGGAACGATGCGATCGCAGAGGCAATTGATACGGGCAAAGGGGTCATCGATGTTCCTCCTCGAAGGGTACGGCGTAACGGCGGAAAAGGCCGACGAAGATCGCGAGCAGGACCTTCGTCATGTAGTAGATCGAGCGGAGAGCGGTGATGGAGGACTCGCCGCCACCGCGCTCGCGCATCTCGACAGGAACCTCCTGTAGACGCAGCTTGTGCTTCACGCACATCACGGTCGCCTCGACCTCGGGATAGTCGTGCGGATAATCGGCGGCGAAGAGCGCGATGCCCTTGCGGTTGACGGCTCGAAACCCCGAGGTCGTATCGGTGACCTTCTGGCGCACGACCGCCGAGACGACCCACGCGAAGACGCGGATGCCGAGCCGCCGGAGGAACGACGAGCGGTACACGCCGGCGCCGGCGAACCGAGAGCCGACGCAGAGGTCGGCCGTCCCGGCAAGGATCGGGGCCAGGATTGCCGGGAGCTGGCTCGGATCGTGCTGGCCGTCGCCGTCGATCTGCACCGCAACGTCGTAGCCGCGCTCGAAGGCGAACCTGTAGCCGGTCTGGACGGCGCCGCCGATCCCGAGGTTGAACGGGAGCCGGAGGACGTGGGCGCCGCGGTCGGCCGCCATTCCCGCGGTACGGTCGGTCGAGCCGTCGTCGACCACCACGATGTCGAAGCCAGGATCGAAGTCTCGGATCTCGCCGATCACGCGGCCGACCGTCTCCTCCTCGTTCAGCGCGGGAACGATCGCGATGCGCTCGAGCTCGGTGAGCTGCGCGAGCACGGAGTCGCGCGGCGGCGCGGGGACGGCTGCCAGCTCAGCCACGCGCCGCAACCCGGGTCGTGACGCCGACGAGATCCAGAATCTGCCGGGCACGGTGGGCGTAGGTGTGCTCGTCGAGCACGCGCTCGCGCGCGCGCCTGCCCATGTCCTCGGCCGCGCCGGGATCGTCGAGCAGCTCCCGATACACGGCGAGCGCTTCGTCGGCCGACGAGACGACACGGAGCTCGGATCCCGGCTCGAACCAGCGCTCGATCCCCTCGTGGGGGTTGGAGACGATCGCTGCCCCCGACGCGGCGAGCTCGAACGGGCGGCAGGTCGACGAGGCGTACACCGTCGCATGCGAGCGACGCGTGATGTTGAGGTTGACGCGGGCACGCGAGATCGTCTGCGCGAAGACGTTGAAAGGCACGTCGCCAATCAGGCGCGCGTTGCCGACGTCTCCGTGGAAGTCACCCCCGCCGAGCACGAAGTCGATCTCGGGATCGCGTCGGCTTGGCTCGCCGACAAGCGCCTGCATCCACTCGCGCCGGAACTTGTCGCCGTAGCCGTAGAAGAACACGTCGTACTCCTTCTCCGCCCCGACCGGTTGGAACAGCTCCGGGTCCGCTGCCCAGAACACAGCTTCCGCGCGCCGGGCGCCAAGCTCGCGCAAACGCTCGAGCCCGCCCTCGGAATTCGAGAGGACGATGTCGTACTCCGACGGGTCGGCGCCGTGGTAGTAGTTGAACCCGGTGTCCATGCCGCCGAACTCCGGCAGGCTCATCGGGACGTCGCCGTCGTAGAACACGACCGGGACGTCGAAGCGCTCGCGCAGACGCGTCGGGATGCCGCGGAAGTGCGCCATCGGGACGGTGAAGACGATCACCGCGGCCACATCGCGCTCGCGTTCGAGGATGCGCTCGAGGTGGCGTTGCCAGCGCGGCGTCACGTACCGCCAGATCGCCCCGCGGGTGAGCTTGTCGGCGACGGTGTCCTCGGGATTGTCTTCGGCGCGGCGAAGGAGCGTGTCGCCCTTGAGCCGGGCGGCAAGCCCACGCGCGCCGGCGAAGAGCTCGGCTTCGCGATAGAGCGGGTTCGGCGCGGTCCTCCACCACGGCGACTCGACCGCACGCCCTCGGTATGGCGTGACGATCAGGTCGGCACCGACCTCGTAGAGCCCTTTCCAGATCTGCCACCAGGCAGGCGTACACCCGTAGCGAAAGTCGAGGTCCGTCGCGGATGCGATGGCGAGGATC
>WNGF01001484.1_pt1 | contig 67106 bp, 69 predicted proteins | sample 5400641 | NCBI WGS metagenome assembly WNGF01 (sample SAMN13153371, study PRJNA577476) | soil metagenome | isolation source: 80 cm soil or saprolite under grassland replicate 2 | place: USA:California | collected 2016-06-15
TCGAGACGGCCGAAACCGGGCATCTCGTCTTCGGCACGCTGCACACCACCACGGCCGCGTCGACCGTGGACCGCATCATCGATCAGTTTCCCGCGGATCGTCAGGCGCAGATCCGGGTAATGCTATCGGAATCGCTGAAGGGCGTGATTTCGCAGACGCTGTGCAAGAAGACCGGTGGGGGTCGGGTGGCGGCACGCGAGATCCTGCTCACCACCCCGGCCATCTCGAACTTGATTCGCGAGGGCAAGACGTTCCAGATTCCCTCGATCATTCAGACCAGCAAGAAGCTGGGGATGCTGACGCTGAACGACGCGCTGCTCGAGCTCGTCGAGAAGAAAGCGATCGAGCCCGACGAGGCCTACATGCGCTCGGTCGAGAAGTCCGGGCTCGCCGCGTCCCTGAAGGCCAAGGGGTTCAAGCTCACACTTATGCCGGAGGTCTGATTATGAGCCGTCTCAACCCGCTTCGCCTGATCGTTCCCGCGGCCCTCGTGGTCGTGGCGGCGTGCCAGGACACCATCACGCCGACGGCGCCGGTCGCCGCTCGCGTCACACCCAGCGCGTACGCGCCACAGCAGGTCCAACGCTGGTTTGACCTGATGGCGCGCGAGGGGCTGGCGCTGCCCGGAACCGTCCTCGCCGATTACGATGAGACGACCAACCGGGTGGTCGTCGGCGTCGAGCATGCGGCCGCGGCGGCCAGCGTGCGCGCCCTCGCCGCGCGTCTCGGTGTGCCGGCGGCGGCACTCGTCGTGCGCGAGATGGAGCCGATCCGTTTCGCGACGACGCTGCGCGACCGGGTCGATCCGCGCGTCGGCGGAATCCAGATCCACTTCGGGAATTTCCTCTGCTCGATGGGCTTCAACGCTAAGGACGCTGGGCAGGCGTCGTTCGTCACTGCGTCGCACTGCACGAATAGGCAGGGAGGCGTGGAGGGCACGGTCTATTATCAGCCGCTGCAAAGCGTGGACGGCGTCTCGATTGGCACGGAAGTCGAAGATCCGCCCTACGTGCGCAACATCGCGGGCTGCCCGCGCGGCAAAAAGTGCCGCCACAGCGATGCGTCGCGCGCGGCGTACAACCCGGGGATCAACTCCGCGCTCGGGCAAATCGCCCAGACCGATGCGGCCGGCCCAAACACCGGCTCGCTCGTCCTCAGCACCAACGGATCCATCACCCTCACGGGTGCGGACCTGCGTGATCAGTTCTCGATCCGCGAGACGATCAACAAGGTCGGCCGCACGACCGGCTGGACGCAGGGCCAGGTGACCATGACGTGCGTGACGGTCAACGTCTCGGGCACGAATATCAGCCAGATCTGCCAGACGATCGTCGAAAACTCGGTCCAGATCGTCGGGGCCGGAGACAGCGGCTCCCCCGTGTACACGTCGGCCAACGCATTGGCCGGCATTCTGTGGGGCGGCAACTCGTCCGGGACGATGCTGGTGTTCAGCCCGCTCAAGAACATCGAGGACGAGCTCGGGTCCCTGCAAGTCACGCCGTGACCGGTTACGCGGCCCTCTCTGCTCTGCTTGTGATCGGGGGACCGGACGTGCCCGCCGCGGGTGTCTCGCCACTCGAGTTTACGATCTCGGCCCCGACGCGTGCGCGCGTCGGGGCGAGTGTTCCCATCGCGCTGCGACTCCACAATGCGTCCGACCGGCCGACCGAGGCGCACTTTCTCGGCCGGACGATCGTGTTCGACATCGTGGTCGCGCGCGACGATGGGGCAATTGTGTGGCGCCGGCTGGAAAAAGGCGTGGGCCCCACCATTCTCCAGATCCGCACCCTCAAGCCCGGTGAGACGATGCAGTGGCATGACAACTGGCTGCCTCGCGAACCGGGTCACTATCGCGCCCACGGGATCCTGCCGTCCGACGCGCCCGAGCCGCTGCGGACCCCATGGGTGAACTTCAGCGTCAGCCTTTGATCGTTTTCGTCGCGTCGTCCCACGTCACCGTCGTGCGCCGGAAGTACGCCTCGTTCGCCATGTGACACGCCAGCGCGGCGTTGTGCCCGAACACCACGTCCTCGACGACCGGTTTCCGGGTGCGCACGGCCTCGAAGAAATTCCACAGGTGCGGCTGCGTGTCATCGAAGTCGGGACTCGTGAACGTCACCGTCTCCGATAGCTGGAGCGGCTGGCCGACCTTCGGATCGTTGTCCTTGTGCCATTGTGCTTGGTAGGCGTCCCGCAGCGCGCGCGGATAGCTGCCGGTGTAATAACTCGGCCAGTTGTCCTTGCCGCTCTGCGGGGAGAACGTCAGGGTATTCCCCGACACCTCGAGCACCCCCTTCGATCCCTGGATGCGATACTGCTCGGGCATTTCCGTGCCGAGATTCAGCCGCATGTACACGGGCAGATCGGTGTCGCCGTAGTAGTACATCGTCGCGTGCACGTCGGGCATGTTGCGCCCATCCTTCCAGCGCCGGATCCCGCCCACCGCGGCCGCCTGCTTCGGCGGCTCGTTGATGCCGAGCATGAACTGCATGCCGCTGATCAGGTGGACGAGCAGATCGCCTGCGACACCGGTGCCGTATTCCTTCCAGCAGCGCCAGCGCGCAAAGATGTTCGGATCGAGCGGGCGCTTGGGTACGTCGTTCTGCCAGGTATCCCAGTCGAGCGTGCGCAGCGACAGATCGGGCGGCGGCGGATACTCCCACGCGCCCGTCGGATCGTTGCGGCCGAGCCATCCCTCCACGAGCGTCAAGTCGCCCAGCATGCCCTGCGCGATCATCTCCTTGGCCTTGGCGCAGATCTGCGAGCTGACCCGCTGCGAGCCGACCTGTAGGATCCGGCCGCTCTTTTTGACGGCGTCCACCATCGCCACACCGTCGGCCGCGGTGTGCGACATCGGCTTCTCGATATAGATGTCCTTCCCCGCACTCACCGCTTCCACGACCATGCGGCGGTGCCAGTGATCGGGCACGGCGGCGACGATGCAATCGATGTTTTTGTCGTCGAGCAGCCGTCGATACTCACGTGTGGTGGGGAGGTCGGGCCGGGTGATCTCCTTGGCCAACGTATGGCGGCCGTCGTACAGGTCCGCCGCGGCGGCGCACGTCACGCCGGGCAGCTGGCTGGCCGTACCCAGCAGCCCGGAGCCCTGCATGCCCACGCCCACCATCCCGAAGCGGACGGTGTCGCTGGGCGCGACGACGCGGAACTTGAAGGGCGCGAGTGAGACGCCGGCAGCGACGGCACTCGCTTCGAGAAATTCACGGCGGGACCAGGTGGAGGGTGGACGATTCGTCATGGGGGCGCTCCCTGATTATCGGTTGAGCGCCAATTATGCAGGCATCTCAACACAGTTGTCGAGCAGGCTTTACCGCGCCGGATAAGTCCCGAGGACGCGCACGCCGAAGGCAAACGTGCGGAGCTCCTCGATCGCGTCACCGACAGTGCCTTGCCCGGCGTCGATGACGTCGAGATAGAACAGATACTCCCAGGGACGGCCCGGCAGCGGGCGCGATTCGATCTTGCTGAGATCCAGCCCACGAGCCGCGAACACCCCGAGCGCCCGATGCAACGACCCGGGTGTGTTTGCCAGCGCGAGGATCAGCGACGTCTTGTTCGAGTCCGTCTGCCGGCGCGCGGCCGGCTCACGGGCGATCACCAGAAACCGCGTGTAGTTCTCGGCGTGATCCTCCAACCCCTCGGCGAGCACTTCGGCGCCGTACAACTCCGCCGCCAGCTTCGACGCGATCGCCGCGTCTGACCCGCCGCGGCCGGCCATGAGATCGCGGACGCTGCCGGCGGTATCGTACGCCGGAACCGCAACGACGCCGGGATGCGTCAGGAAAAAATGCCGGCACTGCGCGAGGGCCACCGGGTGCGACGCGACGCGATGAATGGCGTCGAGCGCGGTGCGCGGCGGCGCGATCAGACAGTGGCGGATGCGCAATTCGGTTTCGGCGACCACGTGCAGCTCGTGCGCGCTCAAAAGGTCGTAGTTCTCGTGCACCGAACCGGCAAGCGTGTTTTCGATCGGCACGACCCCGCGCGATGCATCACCCGTTTCGACGGCTCGGAACAGGTCGACGAACGTGGTGCACGGCACGAGCTGCAGCCCAGGGCCATGCGTCTCGATCGCCGCGGCGTGGCTGAACGATCCGGCTTCGCCTTGGATCGCGACGGCGTCAGGCATCGGTCACCGCACCCTGGCTGCTGCTCGAGACGAGCCGCGCATACTTTGCCAGCACTCCGGACGTGTAGCGCGGCGCGGGCGCGGTCCACGCGGCGCGCCGCTTCGCCAGCTCGCGGTCGGGGAGGTTGATCTTCAGCTCGCGGTGGTCGGCGTCGATTGTGATGGAATCGTTTTCCTGCACCAGCGCGATCGGCCCACCGAGTGCCGCTTCCGGCGCCACGTGTCCAACGACGAGCCCGTGCGTTCCGCCGGAGAACCGGCCGTCGGTGATCAGCCCGACGGAATCGCCGAGGCCTGCCCCGATCAGCGCCGCCGTCGGAGCCAGCATCTCGCGCATCCCGGGGCCACCCTTGGGGCCCTCATGGCGGATGACCACGACGTCGCCGCCGTGAATCGCTCCGGCCAGGATCGCGGCGAGACACGCCTCTTCCGAATCGAAGACCCGCGCCGGACCGGTGATCTCGTGATTGCCGTGCCCGCTGACTTTGGCGACTGCGCCTTCGGGTGCCAGGTTGCCCCGCAGGATCACGATGTGCCCAGACGGCGCGAGCGGCTGGTCCCACGGGCGGATCACATCCTGATCGGGTGAGGGACGCGGGGAAACCCCCTTCAGCACGTCGGCGACGGTGCGGCCATCGATCGTGAGCGCATCGCCATGCAGCACGCCGTTCGCGAGCAGGATGCTCATGACCTGGGGAATCCCGCCCGCCCGATGCAAGTCGGTCGTGACGTAGCGCCCCGACGGTTTGAGGTCGCACAGCACCGGGACGCGTTGGCGCATCGCTTCGAAGTCGTCGAGTGCGAGCTGTACGCCCGCGGCTCGTGCGATTGCCAAAAGGTGGAGCACCGCGTTGGTGGAGCCACCGATCGCCATGACCACCGCAATCGCGTTCTCGAACGCCTTCCTCGTCAGGATGCTGCGCGGCAGTCGCCGCGCATGCACCGCCTGGTACAGCACCTCGGCGGCGCGCGCGGCGTTATCGGCCGTCTCCTGATCCTCGGCGGCCATGGTCGACGAGTACGGGAGGCTCATCCCCATCGCCTCGATCGCCGCCGACATCGTGTTCGCGGTGAACATGCCGCCGCACGATCCCGCGCCCGGACAGGCGCGGCGCTCGATCTCGAGCAGCTCACCCTCCGGCATGCGCCCCGCTCCGGCGGCCCCCACCGCTTCGAACACGCTCACCACCGTGAGGTCGCGTCCCGCGTGATGCCCCGGCTTGATCGTCCCGCCGTAGACGAAGATCGCGGGGATATCGAGCCGCGCGATCGCGATCATCGCGCCGGGCATGTTCTTGTCGCAGCCGCCGACCGCGAGCAGCCCGTCCATGCGCTGCGCGCCGCACGCCGTCTCGATCGAATCGGCGATCACCTCGCGCGACACCAGGGAGTAGCGCATTCCTTCCGTGCCCATCGAAATGCCGTCGCTGACGGTGATCGTCCCGAAGGTCTGAGGCATCGCGCCCGCCTGCCGCAGCGCCTGTTCGGCGCGGCGCGCGAGCCGGTCGAGCCCGGCGTTGCACGGCGTGATGGTGCTGTGGGCGCTCGCAATCCCGACGATCGGCTTCGCGAAGTCGCCGTCCTTGAACCCCACCGCGCGCAGCATCGCGCGGTTGGGCGCGCGCTCGAGCCCCTCGGTCACCGCCCGGCTGCGGAAATTGTCGCTCACGAAAGCCCCTCGAGCGCCTCGGCCAGAATGAATTCCGCGATGCGGGCGCCCATTTCCGCCGTCCCGATCCACGATTCGCCCGGCAGGGCGAGATCACGCGTGCGCGCACCGGCGTCGAGGGCGGCCGCAACCGCGTCGTCCACGGCAGCGGCCGCCTCCGGAACCCGCAAGCCATGACGCAACAGCATGGCCGCGGTGGAAATCGCCCCGATGGGGTTCGCCACGTCGCGGCCCGCGAGCGGCGGCGCCGAGCCGTGCACCGGCTCGAACAACCCGGGCCCCGGGGGGGGACCGAGCGACGCCGAGGGGAGCAGACCGAGTGAGCCGGCGAGGACCGCCGCTTCATCGCTGAGGATGTCGCCGAACATGTTTTCCGTCAGGATCACATCCAGTGATGCCGGATCGGTGACCAGCCGCATCGCGGCGGTGTCGACGTAGGAATGCTCGAGCCGGACGTCCGGGTAGTCGCGCGCGACCTGCGTGACGGTCTCCCGCCACAGCTGGGACACTTCGAGGACGTTCGCCTTGTCCACCGATGTGACGAGCCGCCGGCGGCCCCTCGCGGCGTCGAACGCGACGCGCGCGACGCGCTCGATCTCGGCGGCGGTATACGCCAGCGTGTTGACCGCGCTCTTCCCGTTACGCCCTCGCGGCTCTCCATAGTAGAGCCCGCCCGTCAGCTCGCGCACGACGAGCAGATCGACGCCGCGCAACCGGTCGGCTTTGAGCGGCGAGCAGCCCAGCAGCGCCGGATGAACGGCCACCGGCCGCAGGTTGGCATACACTTTCAGCAGCTTGCGCAGCGCGAGCAGGCCGGTCTCGGGGCGCAGCTCGCGAGGCGCACCATCGAGCGCGGGATCTCCTACCGCGCCGAGCAGCACGGCATCGCTGTGCGTAACGGCGGCGCGCGTCACGGGTGGCAGCGGATCGTTGGCCGCTGCGACGGCCGCCGCACCCACGGGGAAGGTCGTGAACGTGAAGCGAAGGTCGAACTGTTCGCCGACCGCCTCGAGCGCGCGCACGGCCTGCGCGGTCACTTCCGGCCCGATCCCGTCGCCCGGCAGCACCGCTATCGAGTACGTCTTCATGGATGGCTCCGCTCGTACGCCGCGATGCTCGGCTCCTCGAGCAGGGTACGCCCGATTTCGTCGAGACCGCGCAGCAACAGCTCGCGGCCGTAGGCGTCAGCACTGAACGAAGTGGAGAACCCCTGGTCATCCGTCACGCGTAGCTCGGCGAGATCAACGACGAGCTCGTAATTGCCGCGCGCCGCATTCCGCATCAGGATGTCGACCTCGTTCCCCGCCAACCGGACCGGCAGGACGCCGTTGCGGTAACAATTGGCTGAGAAGATGTCGGCGAACGACGGCGCGATGATGGCGCGGAATCCGTACTGCGCGAGCGCCCACACGGCGTGTTCGCGCGAGGACCCGCAACCGAAGTTCGGGCCCGTCAACAGAATCGTCGCGTCCTGCGCAGCGGGACGATTCAGCTCGAAGTCCGGGTTCGCGCGCCAATCGAAGAAGAGGCTCGCCGCGAATCCGGTGCGGTCGACGCCTTTCAGGAACTGCTTGGGGACAATCTGGTCGGTATCGACGTTGGCGCGCGGCAACGCCGCAACTTTGCCCCGGTGGCGCACGAACGGTGTCACCATGCCCGGACGTCCACGAGCCGACCCTCGATCGCGGCAGCCGCCGCCATGACGGGACTCATGAGATGCGTCCGCCCCCCGCGGCCCTGCCGGCCTTCAAAGTTGCGATTCGACGTCGCGGCGCAGCGCTCGCCGGCGCCCAGCACGTCGGCGTTCATGCCGAGGCACATCGAGCAACCCGCGTTGCGCCACTCGAATCCCGCTTCGCGAAACACGCGATCCAGTCCCTCCTGCTCCGCCTGCGCTTTGACGCGCTGCGACCCGGGCACCACCAGCGCGCGCACCCGCGACGCGACGTGCCGGCCGCGCACCACGTTGGCGGCCGCACGCAGGTCCTCGATCCGCGCGTTGGTGCACGATCCGAGAAAGACTCGATCGATCGGAATGCCTTCGAGCCGCGTACCGGGGACGAGACCCATGTATTCGAGCGCGCGCTGCGCGGCCTCGCGCTCGCTTTCCGGCAGCTTCGCGGGATCGGGGACACGCCCGCCGATATCGGCGACCATCCCGGGCGTCGTTCCCCAGGTCACCTGGGGGCCGACTTGGGAGGCGTCGAGCTGCACCTGCGTGTCGTAGCGCGCGCCCGGGTCGGAGCGCAGCGCCCGCCAGCGCTCGACCGCGCTCTTCCATGACTGACCGGTTGGGGCGCGCGGCCGACCTTTCAGATAGGCGAACGTGACCTCGTCGGGGGCGATCATTCCGGCGCGCGCGCCCGCTTCGATCGACATGTTGCACACCGTCATCCGCTCCTCCATCGAGAGTGCGCGGATCGCATCGCCGGTGTACTCGATCACGTGACCCGCGGCGCCGGCCGTGCCGATCCTGCCGATCAGCGCGAGAATCAAATCCTTCGCCGATACACCCGGCGCCCGGCTGCCGCTGATGCGGGCTTCGAGGTTCTTCGGCTTGGAGAGGACGATGCATTGCGTCGCCAGCACGTGCTCGACTTCGCTCGTGCCGATCCCCAGCGCGAATGCACCGAACGCGCCGTGCGTCGAGGTATGGGAGTCGCCGCAGACGATCACCATGCCGGGCTGCGTCGCGCCCAGCTCGGGGCCGATGACGTGCACGATCCCCTGCCCCGGCGACGTCAGGTCGAACAGCTCGACGCCGAAATCGCGCGCGTTCGTGCCGAGGGCGTCGATCTGCACCGCCGCCACCGAATCGCCGATGGGCAGCGTGCGCTCGCCCGTGGGGACGTTGTGATCGACCGTCGCCAGCGTGCGCTCGGGACGACGCACGCGACGACCTTCGCGCCGCAGGCCGGCGAACGCCTGCGGCGACGTCACCTCGTGGACCAGGTGCAAATCGACGTAGAGGAGCGCCACGCCGTCTGCGAGCTGCTTCACGACGTGCGCATCCCACACGCGATCGAACAGCGTGGTCACGCCCGAGCGGGCTCCCGCTCCGACGGCTTGGGGGCCGGCGCGCCTTTGGCCTTCGCGCGCTTCCCCTCCTCGGTCCACGGCATCATCGCCCGCAGCCGCGCGCCGACTTGCTCGATCGGATGCTGTTGTGCGGCCCGACGGAGCTCGTTGAACCGCGGCGAGCCTGCTCGTGCTTCCGCGATCCATTCCTTGGCGAATGCGCCACTGCGGATGTCCGCGAGCAGGCGCTTCATCTCTTCGCGCACGGCGGGGCTGATGACGCGCTCCCCTCGGGTCAGATCACCGTATTCGGCGGTGTTGCTGATCGAATGCCGCATGAATCCGAGGCCGCCGCGATAGATGAGGTCGACGATCAGCTTCAGCTCGTGGAGACACTCGAAATAGGCCATCTCCGGCGCGTAGCCCGCCTCCGTCAACGTCTCGAACCCCGCCTGGATGAGCGCGGTAACGCCGCCGCACAGCACCGCCTGCTCGCCGAACAGATCGGTCTCGGTCTCCTCGGCGAACGTCGTGCCGATGACGCCGGCGCGAGAGCAGCCGATCCCCGTCGCGTACGCCAGCGCATTGGGCAACGCCTTGCCGCTGGCGTCCTGATGCACGGCGACCAGCCCCGGCACGCCGCGTCCCGCCTGGTACTCGCTGCGGACGAGATGCCCCGGCGACTTGGGGGCGATCATCGACACGTCTACGGCCGGCGGCGGCACGATTTCGCCGAAGTGAATGTTGAAGCCATGCGCGAACATCAGGGTCTTGCCGGCGCCAAGGGCCGGGGCGACGGCAGTCTCATAGACCGTGCGCTGCTCCTGGTCGGGCACGAGCATCATGATCACCTCTCCCGCGCGCGCCGCGTCGGCGACGGGCCGCACCTCCAGGCCGTCCGCCACCGCCTGTTTCCAGGAGGCGCCGTTCGGCCGCAACCCGACGATGACGCGCGCACCGCTGTCGCGCAGGTTTTGCGCGTGCGCATGCCCCTGACTGCCGTATCCGATGACGGCGTACACGCGATCGCGCAACCGCGCGCGATCGGTGTCCGCCTCGTAGTAAACCCGCACCGATGAGCTCATAGCGTCTCCAGAAGAAGAAGCTTCGTTCCCCCTCTCCGGAACGGAGAGGGGGCCAGGGGGTGAGGACGTAGCCTTGCGGACGCCGACCACATTCTGAATTAGCAACAAGAGGCTCTGCACCGTCGCGTCATCTGCATCGATCTCACACGACATCCGCCAGACGCCCGGCGGGCCGTTCGAATCGACCGAAAGGCCGCGGATCGGCAGGTTCCGGCGCCTGAGCACGCCGCACGCGCGCGCGAGCGTGAGGAGCTCGCTGCTCATCAACACGGTCACGCGGTGTGCCACGGTCATACCGGTGCCGCCTCGAGCGGTTCGGACAGCGATCCGCCCGGCACGATCATCGGGAAGACGTTGGCTTCCTGCTCGATCACCAGCTCGACCAGCGCCGGCCCGCGCGCTTCATTCGCTTCGCGCAGCACATCGCTCACCTCGGCAGCGTGCTTGACGCGCCACCCGGGAATCCCGTATGCGGCGGCCAGCTTTACGTAATCCGGACTCCAGATCGGCGTGTTCGAGTACCGCCCACCGTGGAAGAACTGCTGCCACTGCCGCACCATGCCGAGGTAGCCGTTGTTGAAGACCGCGAGCTTCACCTCGAGCCCTTCCTGAATCATCGTCGCGATCTCGGCCATGTTCATCTGGAATCCACCGTCGCCGGAGATGGCCCAGACCGACTCATCAGGGCGCGCGAGGTGCACGCCCATTGCCGCTGGTACGGCAAACCCCATCGCGCCGAGACCGCCCGACGTGATGTGCGTGTTCGGCCGCTGGAAGGGATAGCGCTGCGCCACCCACATCTGATGCTGCCCCACGTCCGACACGATCGTGCATTCCCCGCCCGTTACCTCGGCGAGCGTCGAGAGGATCACTTCGGGCGACAGCCCGCCGGCGAACGCCTCCACGTGAGGCCGCATCAGCGCGGCGATCTCTTTGCGCCACGGCAGGCAGTTGCGGGGCGCGACCACGGCCAGCAACCGCTCCACGACCCCGCGCGCGTCGCCGAGGAGTCCTACGGCAACCGGGACATTGCGGCCGATCGCGGCGGCATCGATGTCGATGTGCACGATTTTCGCGCGGGGCGCGAACGTGGCCGTATTGCCGGTCACGCGATCGTCGAACCGCATCCCCACTCCGACGATCAGGTCCGCGGCCTGGATCGCCTTGTTGATGTGCACTTCGCCGTGCATCCCCGGCATGCCGAGGTGCAGCTCGTGCGCCTGGGGGAATGCGCTGATGCCGAGCAGCGTCGTGATCACCGGCATCCCGGTGCGCTCGGCGAGCTCGCGCACCGGGGCGTAGGCGCCGCTCACGATCACGCCATGACCGACCATCAGCAACGGCCGCTCCGCCTGCGCAATCAGCTGCGCCACCTCGCGCAGCGTCGCGTCGGCCGGCGGCTCCGGGCTGGCGGCGTGTCCGCCACTGCGGCGCGACGGGTGCGGGCGTGTCCGGTACTCCGCCTTTTGATTCTGGACATCCTTCGGCACATCTACGAGCACCGGGCCGGGACGGCCTTCCAGCGCGATGGCCATCGCATCGCGCACGTCGTCGGCCAGCTCTTCGACGTCGCGCACCAGCACGTTGTGCTTCGTGACCGGCATCGTCACGCCGACGACGTCGGTTTCCTGGAACGCGTCCCGTCCCAGCATCGGCCGGCCGACCTGGCCGGTGATCGCGAGGACCGGGGAGCCATCCATGTGGGCGGTGGCGAGCCCCGTGACGAGATTGGTCGCGCCTGGTCCCGACGTCGCGACGCACACGCCGACGCGACCGCTCGCGCGCGCGTACCCGTCGGCGGCGTGGGCGGCGGCCTGTTCGTGGCGCACGAGGACGTGGCGCAGCGTTTTTTCGTGGCCGTGCAGCGCGTCGTAAAACGGCATGATGGCGCCGCCGGGATAGCCGAACATCACGTCGACCCCGGCGTCTACCAGTGTGCACCGCAGGATCTGCGCGCCAGTCAGGAGCTCGGTCATGGCCTACACTCCCCAGAAGTAGCTGCTGCTCAGGGCCGCGGTCTCGAGCCCGTCGGCGTGATCCGCCTTGTTCAGCGCGTGCACCAAGGCGCGCGCGCCCGCTTCGACGATGTCGGTGGAGGCACCATGCCCGCTGAGCGACTTGCCGTCGATGCGCACCTGCAGCACCACCCGGCCCAGACTGTCGCGTCCCGGGGTGACCGATTGCACCGAGAGATCGAGCACCTCGATGGTGCGGCCGACGGCCTCACCGATGGCGGCGAACGCCGCGGCGATCGGTCCGTTGCCGGTCGCGGTGGCTGCGCGATCGCGCATGCCGGGTCCGGCCATGCGCACCTCCGCCATGGCGGTCTCGGTGCCGCACGTCACCCGCAGGTAGGTGACGTTGTACACCTCGGGCGCGCGGTGGAATCCGTCGTGCAGCAGGGTGAGCAGGTCTTCATCGAGGATCTGGCGCTTTTTGTCCGCGAGCGCCGTGAACGCCTGGTACAGCTGGTCCAGCGTCGTGGCGTCGGGCTCGTAGCCCAGCTCGCGATAGCGGCGCTCCAGCGCGTGGCGGCCGGAATGTTTGCCGAGCACGATGCTCGATCCGCCGGCGCCGACCGTTTCGGGCGCGATGATCTCGTAGGTGAGCCCGTTCTGGAGCACACCGTGCTGGTGAATCCCCGCTTCATGCGCGAACGCATTGCGCCCGACGATCGCCTTGTTGGGCTGCGGGAAGACGCCGATCTCGTGCGACAAGAGGCGGCTGGTGCGGACGATCTCCCGGGGGTTTACGTGGCAGCGGAACACGATAACCTGCGGCCGCGTGCGTCCCGCCATGACGATCTCCTCGAGCGCCGCGTTACCCGCCCGCTCCCCGATGCCGTTCACCGTGCACTCGACCTGACCGGCACCGGCCTCGATCGCGGCCAGGGAATTGGCGACGGCGAGCCCGAGGTCATCGTGGCAATGGGCGCTGAGCACGACTGTGGCGCTTTCGGGCACACGCTCGCGGACCGTCCGAAACAGCGCGCCGTATTCCGCCGGCGTGGTGTACCCGACGGTGTCCGGCAGGTTGATCGTCGTCGCACCTTCGGCGATCGCGACCGCGACGACGCGGCACAGGAAGTCCAGGTCGCTGCGCGTGGCGTCCTCCGCCGAGAACTCCACGTCCGAGGTGTGCTGGCGGGCGCGGCGCACCGCGCTGCGGACGCGTTCCAGGCAGGTCGCGCGGTCGATGCGCAGCTTCTGCTCGAGATGCAGATCGGAGGTGGCGATGAAGACGTGGATGCGCTTGCGCTGCGCCGGCTGCAGCGCTTCGGCCGCGAGGTCGATGTCGCGGTCGTGACAGCGCGCCAGTGCGGCGATGATCGGGCGGTGGACGGCGTCGGCGACTTGCTGGACGCCGCGCAGATCGCCTTGCGAGGCGGCGGGGAAGCCGGCTTCGATGACGTCCACGCCGAGCGCATCGAGTTGCCGGGCCAGGCGCAGTTTGGCTTCCGGTGTCATCGCATTGCCGGGTGCCTGTTCGCCGTCGCGCAACGTGGTATCGAAGATGATGACATCCTTAGCCATGGCTTCCCCCTTACCGCGGTGAAAAAAAAGACCGCGAACCTGTTTAGGTCCGCGGCGCCGGTGCTACTGCGTTCTGCTGTTAAGCGATTACCAGATCGTTACCTCGCGCGCCTCGGACCCTCCCCTGAGCAGTCGAAGGCTCAGGAGTCCAAGGACCAGGAGAAGCAGCGCGAGCGACATTGAGGTTAATCTCCACCCTTAAAGCCGCCTGTCAAGAGTGCTGAAGGGCGGTGGAGGACGGTGGAGGTTGGTGAAGGTTTTTCTGTACTCATGGCCCGGTAAAGCCGCCAGGTCAGAAAGCGTGCTCGATTGTGCCTTTCATTCAGATCTCGCCACACTCGCGCGTCGAGCAGACCCACTTCTTTTGCAAATCGCAACGAGTAGCCGACTTCGGTTAACGACGAGAGAGCGATGTCGAGAAACCGCCGAAACTCCTTGCGCCCCTTCCGCGCCGATCCTTCGACGATGTTGACCGCGGCGGAAAACGCCGCCCGCCTGATCTGAGATGTGAGACCATAGCGCTCGTCCGAAGGGAATGCTTTAGTCGCCTTATAGACCGCGATTGCCACCTCGTGACACTCGCGCCACGCGTGCAATCGCTCATACGGGGGAGCCACAACTGGAAGGTTATAACACCGTGGGGGATGTGCCGTATCATTTGGCGATGGAACGGCGCGTTCTATTGCACCACCTCCACCAACCTCCACCGCCCTTCACCGCCCTTGACAACCTGTCTTTCCAGAGCCACCGGTCGGATTTGAACCGACGACCGCTCGATTACGAATCGAGAGCTCTACCACTGAGCTACGGTGGCGTGAGACCAAACCTAGCGACGTGCGACCCTCTCCGGTACTCGGGGGGGGACGGCTGGCGGCAGAACCAACCCTGACGACTCCGTCCCGTGCGCACCGCCGCTCGGTCGACCGCTAACCCGTCGCCAGTAGCCGCTCCACGGTCCGCTTCAAGGCGGGCAAGTCTTCCCGGACAGATCGCCATATGAGGTCGGAGTCCACGGTTGCGTACCCGTGAATCAGGATGTTCCGCAGGCCAATGATTTGCTCAACGTCAGCCACCTGTTGAGCCAGCGCCGGCGCAGCCCTGGTGAGCTGCCTTAGGGCCTCCCCAATGATGGCGACTTGTCGCTCCACCGCCGACTGCAGCAGTTCATCTCCGATAAAGGCGTCGCGTGTTTGACCATGAAGGAACCGCTCGATCTTGTTGGCCGCGTTGAGGACGTCCCAGAGGAATGCGCGCGTATCACGCTGCATACAGCGTCGTACGATCGCGCTCCATATTCGCCCGCACGTAAGGATTCGCAACAGCCGCCGGCATGATCAGGTCCACCGGCCTCCCAAAGAGCGTCTCCAATTCCTTCTTAAGGCCGAAATAGCTGTCCAGTGCGCGCAGGCCGTCGGCCGGACCAAACTCGACCAAAAAATCAATATCACTCTTGGCTCGATCGAAATCGCTGCGCGCGGCTGACCCCACGAGGTCAAGGCGACGCACCTGGAAGCGCCGGCACAGCTCCGCGATGCGAGCGCGGTGCTCTTCGGTGATCTGGTACATGGAAACAATAGTCGTGGGTGGAGGGCGAAACTGCAAGCAAACGCCTCCGGTTCGTGGTGCCAATGGTGGTGCCAAACATTTCGTCGGCCTCCGCCGCAGGCCGCCGCATACGTCGGCGCGCACCGCTGAAACGCAACGGCCAGCGCTGACTGGCGCTGGCCGTGCTCGATTACGAATCGAGAGCTCTACCACTGAGCTACGGTGGCGTGGTTGTGTTGCAACGACTTGCTGCAAGCTCCGATGCCATGGTGCCAGAACTGGTGTCGTGCGCGTCTGGCTAGAACCAAACTTAGTGGTGCGCCGATTGATCCGGTATCCCGCCCAACCCGCTTAGCCTAGGTCGCGAGATTGGGCCGATTCGCGCGTAGCCATGCTCGGACATCGTCGATCAGACGCTTCGCCTCTTTCGCGCAGGTCTCCGCGGATCCGTCATCAATATCCTCGCCTGTGTAGTCCACGATGTTACGCTTACGTCGAAGGCTGTCGAGGACGGTGACCCGGGCGGCCGGGAGATCGATCGTGAGCGATAGCGCCTGCACGACGGTCATGTGATGTCCGGGGCGATTCGTATCTGGCCGATAGCCGTGCGCCATCATCGCGGCCAGGGCCGCCTGCATGATCGCCTTGTACGCGGCATCAAATCGGGTTTCGGCACTGATCTCGCGCACCCGAGCGTCGGTGAGATTCCGCTGCGCGGCGGCGAGTAGCTGCTGAATCTCCACCGCGCTAGGCGGATGCTCCTTGAGCTGACCGATCTTCAACAAGTTCTACAAGCTCACGGGCGTCCCCAATGAGAAAGATCTTTGGTTCTCGCAAGACCCGGGAGACGAAACGATCGCCGCTGCGGGACTTCGATCGGAACGCGGCCCGAGTCATTACTACGGGATTGACCTCACGCCGGAGATCTTCACGCGCCAGGGTCAACGCCTGTACAACTTGGGTAAACGACGCCGCACCAATGACCATGATATCCACGTCGCTCACCCCGCGCTCCTTGCCCTGAGCGACGGATCCAAACACGAAGGCCATCCGAATTCGGCTCGCGAGCCGAGTCAACGCTTGGCGCAGCACGTCGGCCAGTCCCGCGGTCTTGCGAAAAACCGCTGCCAAATCCTCGAAGATCGGGCACGCCCGGTCAGCTTGGTAGCGAACTTGGTTCCCTGCTCTAGCCCGGACCAGCAGTCCAGCGTCCGTGAGGAGTTTCAGCTCGCGGTGCAGCGAGCCTGCCGGCGTCCCCGTCAGCCGAGCGATTTCGCGCACATAAAACGTCTCCTCGGGCCGCAACAGCAAGAGCGCGAGGATTCGGCGGCGATAGGCCCCGAACAGCACCTCCACGAGTTGTGGTGCGCGTGGGGGCCGCCGGCTGATTGTTCTCAACATGAGAACTATCGTAGCTATCTTGAGAACATTCCGCAATCGCCGAGCGTGGTGCCAGCCGTGGTGCCAAACGCATCGTCGCCCACCGTCGCAGGCAGTCGCACTTGTGACCGCGCACCACTGAAACACAACGACCAGCGCTGGCAGGCGCTGGCGGTCTAGGATTACGAATCGAGAGCTCTACCACTGAGCTACGGTGGCGAAGGCACAAAACGTCACTTGACCCAAGATGTCCGGCATGCATAGGTTGCTCCCGGAGGTCGTCATGTTCGGTTCTTGTCGTCGTTTCCTCCGAAATCCATCCTCGATCGGTAAGCCTTCCTATGCCTGCGACACTGGGCCTCTGAGTGCAGGAGGAACAGCAATGCGACTGATAGCCGCAACGTGCGTGATGGGGATGTTGGCTGCGTGTGCGAGATCAGATGATCCATCCGAACCTACTGCCGCAGCGTCTACTGCCCCCCAAGCAGCAGTGGAGAGAGCCGGGCACGGTCGGCTCAGATCCGATATTGACACGTCGGCTTTGCAACGCCTCCTCGCCGCCGTTCCCTATAGTAGCCGCGAACTGGTTCGCACGAGTTTCGAGCTGGTCCCGGGCGAGATGCGTGATCTCAGCTTCCGCGATCGAGCGCAGGATGAGCTTGCCGCGGCGGTTTACAAGCAAAGCGATGGGCGCACTCAAGGACAGTCTCAGCGATCCGCCGATGCCGAGCGTCGTCTGAATCTTTGGAGTCGTCCCGTGCTCCTCGCCCTTGCCACTGATACGAAACTTGTGCCGAAGGACGGCGTCCTCGTTTTAAGATCCGGCAAGTGGGACTACGATGCTGTTCTGTTGGGTCAAGATGCGGCCAACACCGAGGGTTTGGACGCTGCGCTACGCGCTGTCTACACGATCCGGGTCCATGATGGATTGCGACCGCGATCTAACCGCATCGGAAAGCTTCAACTGCGCTCAAGCTTCTTCTCACAGGGACGACAAGACAGCAACAAGCTTCCGCGCTCGTGGAGCACGTATTTGGAGGCCAAGTTGGGCGCGGCGCAAGATGCTGGGATTCGCGTAGTTCCCGGTCTGGGGCCGTTCAAAGCCGTGGATTTTGTAGTCGTCAATCGCTGATCACGCCGCGATGGCAGACCGCGAGCGAAAGCGACTCTTTCGATTGTCCCCTCGTATGCGGGGCGAGTTGCGCACCGATATTGACCTCGAGGCGTTAGAGCAGCTGGTCGGCTTGCTGCCCCCCGAATCCCGAGACCTCGTTCTTCGCGCGTTTTTGGCTCGGCCCAGCCCCGATGCAGCACCAGGCAAATTCCACCGCGCCGAGTGGGCTGGAAGGAGCGCCGCCAGCATCGGCTATGACATCTCGTTTCGCGACCCGAAACTCCAGCGGTTGCTGAAACGGGTGACCGACCCTATAGGGCGCCCGAATGTCGTGGTGTTGGAAAGAACTCGGCAATTCAACTCCACCGATCGTCGATTTCTCGAGGAGCCGTTTGGGCTGGCTCTGGTCGGTGACCTTGGTGAGCAAGATGCAGGAGCACTTGTTGTTCGCCGCACACTCACAGAGCCGCATGACGTGATCCTGCTATCGGAGGCGCATCTCGATGCACGCTGGTTCGACGGTGCGATAAAGCGCTTGCTCATCGAACGTCGTGAAAATGGCCTTCGGCCCGAACGAGACTATAAAGTCACGATCCCTGATAAGCAGCTGGCACAACGGCTGCCGGCTGCGTGGGAGGGGTACGTCCTTCAGATGCTGGAGCGAGTTCGCGCGTCCATTCCACGACAACTAGGCGAACTCGGCATGGTCCGCTTCACCGAGGTTCGGCTGATGTAGAGGAGCAAGGAATCGGCCGAACAGGCGAGTGATGGCAGAACTGGGGGTAAGATGCGCCACCTGAAGACCAATTTGATCATCGCTCTGGCGTACGCGACGCTCTTCAACGTCGCGGGTTCGCCCCGCGCGTCTGCTCAAGAAATATTGCCGAGGGTATGTCCCAGTCTTCTCGGGCCGCGTCCGATCGTTATTGACGGGATCGTTTTCAGCGGAGTCACGTTTATCGAAGAGTACCCAACCGCAGCCAACGGCGGGTACTACACCACTAGCCCGCCCGATCCGATTTCTGACGACGGACGATGGGTCTGGATGGACGCGGCGGTCTCGCTGCTTTGCTACGACTACTACTATCCCAACGGCATAATCCAACACGTGTACCAGGTTATCGAGACGTATGGGCCGCTGATTCCGACTTCTTCCGGTGGTGGAGGAAGTGGCTGTGACTACCAGATCATTCCCGATCCGGATACCTGTCCTGGTGATGGGAGTGGTAGCGGAGGCGGTGGAGGTGGCGGAGGTGGTGGCGGCGGAACCGGTGGCGGAGGCGGCACGGATTGGTGTCAGGCACTGCAACTCAGCCCCGGTTGTTACGACGTCTACATCGATGATGTCTACTCAGGCACGATCTGTTGTTAAATAATTTCGCTCCACCTTGTGCGCCCCTAAGCGGGGCGATCGGAGCAGGTCTAGTGGTAAATTATCATGGTGTCACGCCGGCTCTGCACCTCACCCATGACTTGGGTATGGCGCTCGATTTCGCCCTGCAGGATTTCTGGTCGCTGTACGCGGTGACTCGCGCCGATAACATCCCCGCAACGGCACTTGGCAGGACCTGCTGGTCTTAGGCGGCGACCAAGTGCGCGGCCGCCCTGTTTGCTGATGGCACGCAAGCAAACAGCGTGATTCGCAGTGTCTTGGTCGGCGGCACAGGCAATGCTCAGAACCCATATCCCAACATGCACTTGGTGCTGAGCTGCAAGCCGCTGCGCAGGCGCTGCGCGGTCAGATTCAACCGGATCTCAACTTTGAGGAAGGAGAGGTGACCATGTTTGTCATGGACATGCCGGATCTGCCGCCGCAGTACGCCCAGGTGATGATCGTGCAGGCGGGCGCGGCAAAGCAGGGCACCGCCGCCAAGGTCGATCGCACCATCGGTGTTTGTAGTTTGGTTCAGAATCCGATGCGAGAAGCGGCCTTTAATGAGATAGGGCCGATGGGGGCAGCGCGGATATATTTTCGAAGCGTCGAGGGTCGCGAAGTCGTCGGTCCTGGAATGGTTACGGTGTTAAGCAATCCTCAACACGGAACTTTGAAGCCGAATCCCGATGCCCCAGGGGGCTATTTGTATTTGCCAAAACCGGGCTACTTCGGCCCGGATCGCGCGAGTTTCCTGGTCGAGATGGGCGGCAAGAAAATAAGGACGGAGTATTTCTTCAAGGTGCTTGACGGTGTGGCGGACGGTGATTATCAGGACAAAAAGTTTTGTCCGAACGGAAAGCGCTGGAAAATCTCCCTTTCCTCCGATCTCGACACCGACCCGCTCGCGTCGCAGGACCCGGCGCAGTGGGGCTCTTTCTTCACGGGCGTGGTCCCCAATGCCAATTTGAGCATCGCCGACCTTGCACCGATGATCGTAGCTCAGGCGTCGCAAGCACAAATAAGCAATGCGGAGACCGAACGCATCATTGGCGTGTGCCAACTGATCCAGAATCCTCCGATTCCGCCTCTGACGGCCGTCAACGCCATGAGCCCGGTTCGATCAGTCAGCATCTACTACAGGCGATTCGAGCACCGCGAGTTAGGACTCGACGGGAAAGTTGGCGTCCTGAAGGGTCCAGAGCACGGAGAATTGAAAGAGGAATGGGGTGGCAATTATCGCTATAACCCAGCGCCCAGCTATTATGGCCCGGACGGCGCCACGTTGTTGGTGGAGATCGGTGGCCGCAAGGTTAAGGTGGTGTATTTCTTCAAGGTGCAACCTGGTCCTCCCGGCGGAACGGAAGGATACGACCCTTACAGGGATAAGCAAAATTGCCCGAACGGAGAGATGTGGAAGATCTCCCTCAGCCCCGACGACCCGAATGCCGGCCTGTTCACATTTGAGCGTCCGACGGCCGCTCTAGCTGGCTCTGTCACGGCTAGCTTGGCGATCGCCGACCTCGCAGGGGGCGCGGTCGGCGAGGGCTTCCATGGTTCATTCTTACAAGACGAGGCAACGATGTTTGTCATGGACATTCCCGATCTACCGACACAGCACTTCCAAGTGATGCTTGTGCAAGTACCGGATGTGCCGCCGCAATACGCTCCAGCAGTAATCGCGCAAGCGTCCCAACCGCAAAAAGGCAGTGCCAGCTCGGATCCGACCATCGGTATCTGTCATCTGATCGAGAATCCGCCGGTCCCGCCCGGCTCGGCGGTAAACGGCCTGGGTCCAGTGACCGAGGTGTGGGGTTATCTCAAGAAACAGAAGCGCTTTACGCGGCAGCAGTTGACCGCGGACATGTATAACGCCGCGAAGGTGAGCATCCCGGAGCGACCGAAGCATGGTCGACTCGAGGATATGGGGGCGGGCGATTACTACTATCATCCGACACCCGGCTATTCCGGTCCCGACCAAGCCACGTTTGTGGTGGAGATGGGCGGCCTCAAGGTCAAGGTGCTCTATTTCTTTAACGTGCTCCCGAGCGTCGGCGGCGGCGGAGCCGAAGGGTATGACCCCCACGACGACAAGAAAAATTGTCCGCAGGGCAAAGGGAGAGTATGGAATATCTCCCTCGGCGAACGGTCCGAAGGGAAGCGCCATCCGCTCCTCGCGCCGGCAAACTGGAGCGCGGTCTGAACCTTCGTTGCGCAAGCGCGCGGCTCTTGATCGCCACATCGGCGAGTGTAAGTGGGACACCAGCAGCCTTCGCAGCTCCTACGCGAACTTCTGCAATGCGAACAGCACGCGCGAGGAAGTGGTTCTCAATTTCGGCGTCAACAAAACCTGGGAACGCGGCCCGCAGGAAAGCCTGGAAATTGAACTCAATCACCGCATCGTGCTGAGTCCGTTTGCCGCAAAGCGCCTGACCGAGCTATTGAACAAGCTCATCCAGGAGTACGAGAGCCGGTATGGGGCGTTGCCGGAGAAGTGACCGGGCTTCATGCGTCGCCGGGGCAACGAAGTAGTGCCTCCGGCATTATTTCCTCATTGATCGGGAAGGAGCTGTGCGACGATCGCTAGCACCTATGGGGCCCGCGAAATCCTTCTTCCGACTTTTCGTCCTGTGCACGTTGGGCCTCATGTTGTTGTGGGCACCGAGTCACGCTCAGCAGCGGGTCGGCAAGAGTTTTATGGTGCGTGTGGATTCTAATATAGTAGCGACGGACGGATCGCCCACGATACATGGCGCGTCGGCGTGACCACTGCCCACACAACCACGCGGTCCGGTTCGGTCGCAGGATCGCCGAACACCACGAAGCGACCGACCTCGCGGTAGTAGCTCAGCACGACCTCCCCCTTCACCTGAGCGAGCGTGCTGTCGAGTACCGCGCGCCGCCGTTCGGGTGTCCGATCGAGCTCGCTGCGCTTCCGCGGTATCTCGGCGTCAGCCCGCGCGGCCTGGTCTAGAAATACCTGAGTCTCTGCCTGCCTCTGGAGGTCTTGCACCTCTCCTGACGCTCGTGAAACGATCATTCCGACGAGGATCCAGACTCCCACGCCTACGCCAGTCCACTTTATCCGCTCAGCGAACGATCCATTCATCCGGGCGAAAGTGATCAGCAGGAGGTACACGAGCACCGCCATCACGACGATCCACAGGATCAGCAAGCCTGCCAGATCGCTGCTCGGGCCCGCCCCGGCACCGCCCAGTCCCAAGCCACCGAGCGCATACACGACGAACAATGCCACGACGAGTACACCAGCGAGCAGCGACCGCGGATTTCGCTTCGCCAGCAAGCCGACGGGAACTGCCGCGAGTACCAGCGCGGTAACCCAGATCCAGACGACTTTCATAAGATCGTGTTGCGCGCCGCCTCGGCTGGCGCTTAGGCGAGCCGGCGACGCGCCAGCAGCGCGAAACCCAGGAAGTAGGCTCTGAGGGAGCGCGTGGCGCCCGCCGGCGAGTCGGCCTCGAAGAACAGCCGACAGAATTCCTCCCGCGCGCGGAGAATCTCCCGGCGACGGTGCCCACGCCAGCGCTCATCCCCGGCCGTCAGGTCGAACAGCTCCAAGGCTCGCGTGAGTGCCTTGTCAAACCGATCGGTTCGACGCGCCTCCCACGCGGTGATCGTCCGCTCGACCTCGCTCCCCACGTTCGCCAACTGCTCGGCAAGCGTGAGGGCGCTCCAGCGGCCAGTGGCGAGTGCCTCGTGTCCTGTCATGTCTGCCCTAACCCTCCACCAGCGCCGTGACGACCTGACGAATGCGACCCTGCAGTAGGGGATCTTCGACATTTCGCGACCGGTTCCCCTGCGAGGGACGCACGTTGATCATCGAATCGAACTCGATCCACGCCTCTCCCTGCTCGGCAGGATACAGATTAACGCCCCATAGGTTCGCCTGCGCCGAGCCGTCCTCGATCAACGCCGCTTCCTCGTCGGAATGCAGCTCGCCGCCAATGGCCATCACACGGCGTTCCACGTCGACGACGGCCTTGACCATATCGCCGAACTGTGCCTCGGCAAGTGAGGAAAGGCGCGCGCGGCTGATCGGACGGCGAATGATCTCGATCGTCATCGCCCCAATACTCCGTGGTGCTCCGCGAAACGGCAACTGACTCCAGGACTGCCCAAGCCCCCTCATCCCGTTTATCCTTCCCGCTGGCGCACGGCAACGCGCGCCCCAGGCTGGGAGTGGTCCGGCATTCCGCGGCGGACCCAAGGCGTTACCCAATCGGCCCCCCAGCCTCGGCACCATAACAATGGGAGTTGTGTCAGATGGGCGCCTCCACAGCAACGATGGTCACTCAGGATCTCATCGCCGAGATCGACGAGCTACGCCGCGCACGCCGCGCCGCCATTCTCGCGCATAATTACCAACGTCCCGAAATCCAGGACCTGGCCGACGTCGTCGCCGATTCGCTCCAGATGGCGCGCCGCGCGACCGAGCTCGATGCCCCGATCCTCGTGATTTGCGGCGTGCATTTCATGGCAGAAACGGCCGCGATCGCGAATCCCGACAAACGGATCCTGATTCCCGACCCCACAGCGGGGTGCTCGCTCGCCGCCACGGTCCAGGCCGCCGACGTGCGCGCCTGGCGCGCCACGCACCCGGACGGCGTTGTCGTCGCCTACGTGAACACGGCTGCCGCCGTCAAAGCCGAAGCGGATTATTGCTGCACCTCGGGAAATGCCGTCGCCGTAATCAAGACACTGCCACCGCACGTCCCCGTGCTGTTCCTCCCCGACGTCTTCCTCGGCAACTACCTGCGCAAGGTCACCGGTCGCCAGCTCGACGTCTGGCTCGGCGAGTGTCACGTGCACGCGGGGCTGACGCGTGAAACGCTCGAAGAGCGCCGCGCCGACTACCCCGACGCTGAATTCCTGGTGCACCCCGAGTGCGGCTGCGTGTCGAGCGCAATGTACTACGCCGAGACCGAGGGCGACGTCGCCGCGGGCCGCACGCACATCGTCTCGACCGAGCAGATGATGCGCCGCGCCCGCGTCTCACCGGCTCGGCGCTTCGTCGTGGCGACGGAGACCGGCGTGCTCCACCGCCTGCGCCGCGAGAACCCTGGCAAGGAATTCGTGGCGGCGCGCGAGTCCGCTGAATGCCGCTACATGAAGCAGATCACGCTGGAAAACCTGCGGGACGCGCTGCGCGACGTGAAATACGAGGTGACGGTCCCGCCCACCGTGGCGGCACGCGCGCGTCGCGCGATCGACCGGATGCTCGCCATTGGCTGACGCGTTCGGCTTGGTCGAAGTGCAGCGCGCACTCGCCGAGGATCGCGCGCGCGAGGACGTCACGACGCGCCTGCTGGGTCGCAGCGCGCATCACGCCGCTCAGGCGCGTTTCGAAGCCGAAGGCCGTTTTGTCGTTGCCGGCGTGCCGATCCTGGCAACCGTTTTCCGGGAGCTTGACCGCGCCGCGGTTGTGGAACCCGAGATCGGGGAGGGTTCGTGGACCGAGGCGGGAACGACGCTTGCGACGGTCCGCGCGTCCGTGCAGGCGTTACTCGCCGGCGAACGCGTGGCGCTGAATTTCCTGCAGCGGCTGTCGGGCATCGCGACGCTGACGCGGCGTGCCGTGGATGCCGTCAAGGGCACGACCGCCAGGATCACACATACACGCAAGACTACGCCGGGCCTTCGTACGCTCGAGCTATATGCAGTCGGTGTTGGCGGCGCCGTAGAGAACCGCGCGTCGCTGGCCGACGCCGTGCTCTGGAAGGACAACCATTGGGCGCTGCTCAACGGGCGCTCGCTGCGCGACGCCCTGGGCGCCGCCCCCCGCCCCCCCGACACTCCCGTCATTGTCGAAGTGGAATCCGACGAACAACTCGAGACGGCACTGTCCGCCGGCGTCACCCATCTCCTGGTGGACAACCAGTCCCCGGCGCGTGTAGCCGCCTGGGCCGCTCGCGCGGGACCCACGGTCACGATCCAGGCCTCCGGCGGCATCACACCCGACACCGCGCGCGCCTACGCGGAGGCCGGCGCCTCGCTGATCGCCATCGGTGCCCTCACCCATTCGGCGCCCGCCGCGCCGATCCGCTGCGAGATCAGAAAATCGCCATCAGCTGAACTTCAAGCTCCGTGCCGGTAAACACGGCAGGCTCGGACTTGTAGATCCCATCGACCAGCAGGCGGATGCCCTCACCGCGCGACAGCACGTTGATGCCGACGGTCGTGTACGTGAGGAAACTCTGGGATGTGGTAGCGCCCGTGGTACGCCGGTCACGGAGGTGCTCCCACTTGAGCACTGGTTGAAGCCACGGCCGAATCCGGTAGGCGGCGAGCGCGTATCCCCCGCTGGCATCGACTGTGGTCGTGCCGTTGAACGGTCCCCGGCGCGCCAGGAACTCGCCTTCGAACAGCGCGCCGTGATCAATCCAGCGTGCGTCAAAGCCCCAGCGGTGATCGCGTCCTTGTGCCAAGTACTTCGTTGCCACGCCTAAACGAGGGAGGACGAATACCGTGACGCGTCCGATCGCCATTTCTCGCCCGTCTGAATTCGTCAGCTTGTTCGAGCCTTCGCCGTTGACCACCGCCCCGGTGATCGTCACCAGGTGACCGACCGCGAGCTGGCCCAAGAGCCCGATATCACGCCGCGTGGTGTGGCGATCGATCGGCTGGGAGCGATTGGCAGTCGAGAGCAGGGAAAACGGCGTGAGGAATTCGAGGGCGAACGGTGTGCGGAACTGGCCGACAATGAGCGCGGGGTGTAAGGCGTGCGCGCCGTCAGTGGTGAGCGTGGCCGGCGGTACAAGCTGGATATAGGCATCGGTGAGAAGGATCGCGGGGACTGTGTCGGCGCGTGCGAGCCCCGTCGCGGCAAAATCGGCCTGGACTCGGAGCGCGGCGAACGGCGCGGGCAGCACCTGGGCTGTCAGGCGCGCGCGGTTGATGATGGCTGTGAGCGTGTCGCGCCGCAGCGTCTCCCGGGCGCTGACGTACCCGCTGAGCCGCAGCTCGCGCGTCAGCGTGCGCATGTCGAGCACAGGTGACGGCGCCAACGGGTACTGCGCGCCAACCGCCTGCACGACGACGAGGATGAGAGTGGGCGTCACCAGCGATCCGCCTTCCCGGCATCCGGTACGAAGAGCGCCTGGCCGAATCGCGTCCTGCCAAATTCCCCGATCAACCGCTGCGTGGCTGTATCTACCATGAAATCAGCGAACGCCCGGCCGCCGGCAACGTTGATGCGGGGCGCGTTTCTCGGATTGGGCTCGAGCACGTGGTAGACGTTGTAGAGCTCGGGGTCACCCTGGACCAGCGGGACGAGCTCGACCTTGCTCTTCCACGCGAGGTAGGTGCCGATGTCCGTCAGCGTGTAAGCCCGCTTCTCGCTCGCCATCTGGAGTGTCGCACCCATTCCCTGGCCCGATTCGATATACCACGCTTCGCCCTGCGGCTGCCCTCGGCCGGCCTTATGCCACAGCATCTGCTCGCGGATTTCGGTGCCAGAGTTATCCCCGCGCGACACGAACAGGGCGCGACGCTGCGCGAGCCGCACCAACGCGGCCGCGGCATCCTGCATGCCGCGCAGCCCCGCGGGATCCGATGCCGGGCCGACGATGAGGAACTCGTTGTGCATCACGAGCAGCCGGCGCACGAAGTAGCCCGAGTCGACCAGCACGCGCTCCGCTTCCGGCGCGTGCACCAGCACGACGTCCGCATCCCCGCGCCGTCCCATTGCCAGCGACTGCCCGGTTCCGACAGCGATCAGTCTGACGCGGTATCCGGTGTGCGCTTCGAAGATCGGCAACAGGGAATCGAGAAGACCTGTATCGCGAGTCGAAGTGGTGCTCGCCAGAACCACGTCGCGCGACTGCGACGTGACGCGCAGGCCCGGCAGGAGGCACAACCAGAGGAGCGCCGTCTTGGAGGGACGCATGGAGTGACGCAGAAGGTACGGTTGAACGCCTCAGAACGTAAATTGCCGCAGGCGCCGGCCCCTTCCCTCGACGACCAGCGCCCCGAGATAGCCTGCCGCAGGTTGGAGGGTGTACAGCGACCAGCGCTCGGAGTCGGTTGGCGTCTCAGCAAGGATGGCGAGACCCTCGCCCCGAGCTTTCACGTACGCCTCCTTGTTTGTCCAACAGCTGAAAAATGCCTGGGCGTAGAGGTGGCGCGGCAGCCTGTTGAGACGGTCAGCTTCAGCCGCGGAGAAAAAGCACCGCGCGATATCGGCCCAATGGGACTGCTCCCGGATCCATTCGACATCCACGCCAATCTCCGCATCCGCGGCGATCGCGATGAGGGCGAGCCCGGCGGAGTGAGAGAGGTTGAACTTGAGCCGGCCGAGTTCCGGACTCAACTCGGGCTTGCCGAACGCGTTATACACGAAGCGCACGGCGCCGGGAGCAATCCCGAGATAGCGCCCCAGCAGCTCACGCAGGACTCCGTGCGCGACCACAAAGCGTCCCCGGTCGCGCTCGAATCGCAGACGCGCGCTCCGGTTCCTTTCGTCACTCGCGAGGGTCGCGTAGAGGGCGGCGGACGTTTCCGGCGGAACGTCCAGACGGACGCACCAACTATGCACTTCGTCGGCCTTCACGAGCCGGTGACGACGGTGAGCAACGCCAAATCGATCACGATGAGCCCCCTGGTGCTTATCGGTGCGCACGCCGACACCGGCACATAGCGGATTAGGGCAGATCAAGCGTCATGCCACGGCGCAGAAGCATGTGATGCGCGGGCGCAACAGCGTCGCACTCCTGAAGGCTAGAACGTGATCTGGACCAGCGGTGTTAGCTCGCGCTGCATGTTCCGGATGCTGACCTGCGCGGCGAGCTTCTCGGCCACACCGAGGTATGCCTGGGCGAAGGGGGACGTCCGGTCGAGTACGATCGGCCGCCCGGCGTCGGAACTGGTTCGAATCTCGGTGGCGAGGGGGATCTCACCCAGAAACGGCACCCCCAGCCGCTCGGCGGCGCGGCGTGCGCCGCCTGACCCGAACACCTCATCGCGCGCCCCGCAGCTCGGGCAGACGTACGACGCCATGTTCTCGACGATGCCGAGCACGGGCGTGTTCAGCTGATTGAACATCGCGATCGCTTTCTGCGCGACTTTGAGGGCCACGTCCTGGGGCGTCGACACGACCACAGCGCCGGTCAGGGGAATCGCTTGGCACAGCGTGAGCTGCACGTCTCCTGTTCCGGGTGGCAGGTCCACAATCAGATAGTCCAGCTCGCCCCACAGCACGTTGCCGAGGAAGTGCTGCACTGTCTTGTGGAGCATCGGCCCGCGCCAGATGATGGCGTCGTCCTCGCGCAGGAAGAATCCCATCGAGATGATCTTGACGCCGTACTGCTCGGCCGGCACCGTGCCCTCGACCCTCGGCTTGGGCAGCGTGTGCGCGTTCATCAGAGTGGGGATCGTCGGCCCGTACACGTCCGCATCCATGATCCCGACGCTCGCACCGGTGCCGGCGAGCGCGAGGGCCAGATTGGCGGAGACGGTGGACTTTCCGACGCCGCCTTTGCCGCTCGCGACCGGGATCACATTCTTCACGGAGGGGATGAGCCGCTCCTTGATCGGCCCGGCCGATCCCCGGACTCGCGCGGTCATCGTCACGTCCACCCCGCCAACGCCGGGGAGAGCCGCGACGGCCTCCCGTGCCTGCTGCCGCATGCGCTCGCGCACAGGGCAGGCAGGCGTCGTGAGCTCGATGGTGAACCCGACCGTGCCGTCCGAGAGCCGGACGTCCTTCACGAACCCCAGCGACACGATGTCGCGGCCCAGATCGGGATCCGTGACGACCCGCAGGGCTTCCAATACCTGGCCTTCGGTGACCGGCGTATCAACTCCCCGGTTTCTTCGCCAGGTCCACGGGCGGGTTGTAAATGATCCGGTAGGGACTATCGTCGCCCCTCAAGACCTTCACCGGTTCGGAGGCGGCGAGCTGCTGCCATCCCCCCGCCGGTGGCTTTGACCCGCCGCATCCCGCCGCGAGCACGAGCGCGGCAACCACCAGCATTCCACGCATAGGCTCTCCTTTCAGTCAGGGGGTGAGGTCGCGACTCGCGTCATCCGACGGCGCGCCTTGGGCCAGCCAATCCCCAAACGACCCGGCACTCAGCGCCAGGCGCCACTCCTCGAAAATCGACAGTGCCATCGCGCGCATGCCGCCCTCCGCCGGTCCCGCGGCCGCGCATTGCTCGAGCAGCCACGCCTCGAACTCATCCGGGTCTGGATCGGCGGCGACGGCGCGGTCGAGCAGATCGCGCTTGATGGCGAGCCCGATCGCATCGGGCGTCGTGTCCCGCTTGCGACGCTTGCGCCGGCCTTCGGAGGCTTCGAGGGCAGCGAGCAGGTCGCGGCACACCTCGCCAGGTCGTGGAGGTGTCATGCCTCCACGAGCCTCATTTCCAAGTCAAAGCCCGGTCGCTCGGGACGGTGGTAGCCTCGGTCGAGGGCCGCGACGTCCAGGGCGACGGTCGCCACGTCGTCCAACAGCACGCCCCACCAGGGCAGCTCGCTCACAGTAGGCTCGGCTTTCACATATCCCTTACACGTGTCGCACACCTCGACCTTGCGGGTGGTCTCCCCATCCTCGGGCGCGAGGTATCCCAGATTCTCGTGATTCGTTTCCGCACAGAAGGGGCAGCGCAGCCACGGTACTTCCCAACCGATGCCGCAGCGCCCGCACCTGAGCCAGCGCTTCCGCTCGAGGCCGCGGAACTCCGCGAGCGTGGGCCAGGCGCCGCACAGCGGGCAATAGCCTTCCCACCAGGCCGATGATACCTCGCTGCCGATCGCCCGGGCACATCCCCGGAGCAGCGGCACGGCCGCGACCTGCGCCACGACGCGCAGCAGGGACGGATCGCCGGTCGCGAGCGCATCGATGCGCGCGTCATCCTGACGGATCGCGGCCTCCAGCAGATCGACTGCGTCGAGGCGGTGAGCTGCGCCATCGAGCCCGGCGAGCTGCGCGAGATGGCGGACGAAGCGACTCGCGGAGCGGCGGTGGACGCTTACCTCGGCGCCGTGCAGGAGCGGCGCGCGGACGGGGGGGGGGCGGCCGTCCACACGAGCCGGCACCACGGCATCCCAGGTCGTGGCGTCCCGGCTTTCGACCAGAGCCGCCTCGACCAACGCCAGCCACGTTTCGGATTCAGGATTTTTCTGCCGAACGTCCGCCAGCCGCTGCGCCTGGTCGGGGGCTAGGTGCCGGCGCCGGGCAAGGGGCCAGAGCATTTCACCTTTGGGGTCCGGCAGGGCGTCTTATAGTAGATCTTCGCGCCCGCATGGACCTGCACCACCGCGCCGTGATTGCCCGGATCGGCGCCGGGTCCGCCGCCACGCGCCCGTGCCGCTTCGGGGCTCGTCGCGCAGGCAGCCACGCCGACGGCCAGCAGCGGGACCAACCAAGGCGTCTTCACCGCGCTGATCCCGACGCCACATGCTGGAACTCGATCGAGTTGGAGGCGAGGAGCACGACCACGCGCAACAGGAACCCGCCGACGAGCACCATGACCGCCGGGTTGCGCAGCGCGCCGGCGCCGGCCGGCTTGAAGTGCAGTCGCAGCGGCCACAGGATCCCAGCGCCGACCACACCGACGACGAGCAGAACCCCCCAGATGCTCAGCCATGCCTTGGCGACGGAACCCAGCGACACGAAGAACACGATCAAGAGCAGCAGCTCGACGACGAGCGCCTGGGTGTCGAACGACGACAACCAACGCAGCGAGCTCTGCGCGGCGCCGCGCCCGGGGGCGAACAGCGCCAGCGCCGCCGCGCCCGTGGACGCGCCGGACGCGAGGAACAGCGCGCCGAGCCAGGGGCTGTCGGCCCAGATCGGGCGGTTCGTGACCGAGAGGAGGACGCCGGTGTAGCCGGCCACGAAGAACCCGAGGAGCCCCCCCACGGCCGCGACCAGTCTGGAGAACACTGCGCCGCTCTTGTCACTGTACCACGAAACGAACGCGCACGCGCCGAACAACAGAATCGCCCACGCTCCGAACGAAATCGGCGACCAGCTCTTGAACATCAGGCTCGGGAAGTGCTCCGATTGGAAGATCATGTGCCAGAAGCGGAGCGAACGGCCCAGGTCGAGCGTCAAGAGGAGCCCTGAGAGCACGGCGCCCCAGAACGCCAGGGCGTAGCCGGTGCGGATCACCGGCCGGTCTTCCGGCCGCCCGAACCACTCGAGCACCGCGGCGAGGAAGTAGGCGCCGCCCGCGACGCCACCGACGAAGAAGTAGGGGATGATGTACCACGTCCAGTGCGGCGACGCTGTGACGAACGTGTCGGACATTAGTTCTGACTCCCTCCCGTTCCGGCCCCGATCTCATCCACGCGCCGCTTGCGCAGACCGACGAGCGCCAGCAGGCCGAGCACTGCGCCGCCGGCGGCCGAGAACGCGCCGCTCGCCTTCAGGTTCCGGCTCGGTAGCTTCGGGTCTTTCGGCAGACCGTAGACCTCCGGCTCATCCACGAGGAGGTAGAACGAGTTGAGACCACCGAGCGGTCCTTTCGGGTCGTCGCCGTACAACCGGGCGCGCTGCTCGCCCTGGGCCTTGAGCTGCACGAGGCGCTTGTTCGCCCGCTCGCGCAGCTCGGTGATCGGCCCGAACTGGATCGAATCGGTGGGGCAGGCTTTGGCGCAGGCCGGCTCCAGCCCCACCTGCATCCGGTCGTAGCAAAGCGTGCATTTCTGCGCCGTTCCCGCGGCCGGGTTCATGTCGATCACGCCGAACGGGCAAGCGGCGATGCAGGCGCGGCAGCCGTTGCACACATCCGACTGGATCACCACGGTGTCGAACTCGGTGCGAATGATCGCGCCGGTGGGACAGACCTCGAGGCAACCCGCCTGCACGCAATGCTTGCACACGTCGCTCATCATCAGCCAGGTGAAGAAACCCATGGGCTCGGCGGCAAGAGGGAGGGCGGTCATATCAAGCCCTTTCCACGTTGCAGACGAACGCCTTGCCCTCATGGATCGACACGTTCGGGTCGCCCACCCAGGATGTCAGGTCGTTGACGACCGCACCGGTGGACAGTCCCGCCCACCCCCAGTGCCAGGGCATCCCGACGTGGTGGATTTGCTTTCCGGCGACGTTCATCACGCCGATGCGGTCGGTGACTAGTGCCTTGGCGCGGATGTGACCGCGCGGGCTCGAGATCACGACCCAGTCCAGATTGCGGATGCCCTTCTCCTGGGCGAGGGCCTTGCCGATTTCGATGAACAGCTCGGGCTGCAGCTCGGCGAGCCAGGGGAGCCAGCGGCTCATGGCGCCGGCGAGGTACATCTCCGTGAGCCGGTACGTCGTGATGACGTGCGGGTACTTCGGGTCGCCGACACTCGCCAGCGGGTTCCAGGCTTTGCCGGCCGACCAGACCTTGTGGACCGGACTCATCTGATGTTTGGGATACAGCACATTTTGCACGGGCGACTCGTGCGGCTCGTAATGCGTGGGCAGCGGGCCGTCCAACAATCCCGTGGGCACAAACAGCCATCCCCTGCCGTCGCCACGCATGATGAAGGCGTCGGTGCCCGACAAGGCGTCGAGCGCGATGCGCTCGCTCCACGGATTGCCGCGCAGGTCGGCCGACGCGCGGTTGTACATCACGCGCCGGTTGGCGGGCCATGCCCAGCCCCACTTGAGGTGGGCGCCGGGCACGCCCGGTGGATCAGGCTCGCGCCGCGCCGTCATGTTCTGATCGGGCGCCGGATAGCACCCGCAGTAGATCCACGAGGCGCACGTCGTCGAGCCGTCGTCCTTGAGCGCGGCGAAGCCCGGCAGGTGCTGGTGCGGGTCGGCCGTCATGTAGCCGTTGATCTCGCGCAGGACCTTCAGGGCGTCGGGCTCTCCCGGATAGATCGGCTTCACGCCAGGGTCCGGATCGAACTCCCAGAGCAGGTTGTTCCATCCCTGGTCCCTGGGGACGGTGCTGCCGGCGTACGCCTTCTTCAGGCGCTTCGCGAGGTTGTGGTAGAACCAGGTGTCGGTGCGGCAGTCTCCCGGCGCGTCGACCGCTTTGGAGTGCCACTGCAGCATGCGCTGCGTGTTGGTGAAGCTGCCGTCGTACTCCGCGATCTGCGTCGACGGGAAGAAGAAGATCTCGGTCTTGATGTCGCCGACGTGGACCCGGCCGTCCTTCACCTCCGGCGCCTGGTACCAATAATTCGCGGTTTCGGTGAGCCAGTTGTCCTTGACGACGAGCCAGTCGAGCTGGCGGAGGGCAAGACGCGTGGCGTTGCCGTTCAACGAGGTGGCCGGATTCTGCCCGACGCAACACATCCCCTTGACCTTGCCTTCGGCCATGGCGGCGAACGTCGCGATGTGGGAGTGATCCCCCAGAATCTTGGGATGCCAGTCGTAGCCGAAGTCGTTGTCCGCCGTCGCGGCGGCGCCGTACATCGACTTCAGGTACGAGACGAGGAATTTGGGCGTGTTGCCGTAGTAGCTGGTCGGCGTCGTCTCGGCCGCCATATACGCGCGCAGCGACTCGTGAGGGCGCAGCGCCGAGGGCGCGTTCATGTAACCGTGAATGCTGTGGTACAGCGTCGGGACGTCGGTCGAGCCCTGGATCGCCGCGTGACCGCGCAGCGCCATGACGCCGGCGCCCGGGCGGCCGACGTTGCCGAGGAGCAGCTGTAGCAGCGCGCAACAGCTGATCATCTGCACACCGTACGTGTGCTGGGTCCACGCCACCGCGTACGCGAACGCGCTGGTGCGGTCGCGCCCCGAGTTTGCGAGCAGCGTTTCGGCGACCTGGATGAACTTGTCTTTGGGCGAGCCGCACACTTGCTCGACCATCTCCGGCGTGTAGCGGCTGAAGTGCCGCTTCAGAATCTGGAAGACGCAGTGCGGGTTCTGCAGCGTCGGGTCCCTGTGGGCCGGGCCCGGCTTCAGCGAGCGCACCAAATCGTCGAACGGCGGCCCCGCGCGCCGCGCGATCAGGTCTTCCGTCTTGGGACCGGGTGGTTTGGGGTCGCGCTCGTACTGCCACGACGCGTTGTCGTAGCGTCCCTGGAAACCGTTGTATGGCCAGGCCGGGGGCTCGCTGAACGAGCCGAGTCCGGAAAAGACACCTTCCAGCTCTTCGGTGTCCTTGAAGTTCTTGTTGATGATCGTCGCCGCATTGGTGTAGTTGACCACGAACTCCCTGAAGAAGGGCTCCGTGTTCCAGCGCCTGCTGTTGACCACGTAATTGATGAGCCCGCCCAGGAACGCGATGTCGGAGCCCGCGCGGATCGGCACATGCAGGTCGGCGACGGCGCTGGTGCGGGTGAAGCGTGGGTCGACGTGAATGAGCTTCGCGCCGTTCAGTTTGGCTTTCATGGGCCAGCGGAACGCCACGGGGTGGCACTCCGCCATGTTGGAGCCCATGATCACGAAGCAGTCGGTGTGCTCCAGGTTGCGCGGATACAACGTCGCCGCGCCACGACCGAGCCGTGTCCCCAGACCGGGGACGCTAGAGCTGTGTCATATCCTGGCCTGGTTCTCGATGGCGACAATCCCGAGGCCGCGCCAGAACTTTTGGCAGACGTGGTTGAACTCGCTGTCGAGCGTCGCGCCGCCGAGCGCGAACAGCGCCGGCGTCATGTTCACCGTTTTCCCGTTGGGCAGCTTCTCGATGAACGTGTCGTCGCGCGTCTTTTTGACCAGCTCGGCGACGCGGTCCATCGCCCACTCAAGCTCGACGACCTCCCAGCCGCTCGCACCGGGCTTGCGATGCAGGACTTTCGTCTGGCGATTCGGATTGACGTGGAGCTGGTAAATGGCCGCGCCCTTGGGGCAGAGCGTGCCTTCGTTGTGGGGACTGCGCGGATCGCCTTCGATATTGACGATGCGGCCGTCCTTCACCTGGACCAGCGTCGCGCACCCGACCGAGCAGAACGGACAGATGCTCGGCACCGACTTCGCGTCCCGGATGCGCAGCTCCTGCGCCTCGGCCCGTGCCGGCGCGAGCGTCACGCCGAGGCCGACGAGCCCCCCGATTGCCGTGCCGGCGCCCGCGCCGGCGGTCACTCGCAAGAAATCGCGTCGACTGACCTGCATACGGCCCCCCCGCCCCCTAGAAATCGAACCGCGTGCTGAGCAGGACCTGGTTGCCCGACAGAATATCTCCGCTGCCGAGCTTGACTTCGTTGTGCAGCCACTCGACGCCCACCGAGTACGGGCCCGCCGGCTTAAAGCGGATCATCGGGGTGAACGTCCAACTGCTAAAGCGGCGTGCTGCGACCGGAATCGTCGTCGCCGCGTTAGACTCTGTTACCGCGGTGGCTGGGAGGTTAGCCAGCTCAGTTGAGTCCGGCCGGTCGGTGCCGTAGAAGCCCCACACGCTCCATTTGGTGTTCAAGGCGTAGCCGGCCTGGAGCCAGGCGCCCCATCCCTTGAAGTCCCCAAACTGGACGATCTGGGCAATGTGGTGCGCCATCCCCGAGCCGATATACGCATTGCCTTGAAGCGTCAGATCGCCCCGCGTCGTGTTGGCGCCCAGCTCGACCATGTAGCTGCTGATGTTGGGGTTGACCTTGTTATCGACGTGGCCTACCAGGTACGCGCTCCACTTTGGAGTGCTGTAGTCGAAGCGCCCTTCGACCTGCGGCCCTGCACGCTCACCTGCGCTGATTGATGTGTCCGTGCCGGCATCGTTGCTCCAGGAGCCGCTGAGCAGAGCCAGCTGGACCCGCGTCGTCGTTCGCGCCGTCGGCGCGCTGAGCGTCTTCATGAACCTCACCTGGGTGAACCGCCAGCCGACGAATCCGCCCGACCCGTGTCCCAAGGGGAACGCGATGTGAGATGTCGAAACGGGGATGTTGCCCAGCAATAAATCCCAGTCCTGGCCGATGCGGAGCGTGGCGCGGCCGTTGGTGAGGTCGGCGTACGCGAGGCGCAGCCGGGGCTGTGGTTGCTCGTCAGCGAACGCACCCGCACCGGCGAACGTGCCGAAGAAGTCCAACTCCGCGGTGGCGTTGCCGCGCCACCCCTTGGTGACCTCGGGACCGGCGAGCGCCACGCTGAGGCGCGTGTTGCGCGCGTCCCCGCCGTGTATCCACTTTGCGAGCTCGAGGCTCACGTAGTTCGCCTTTTGCCCGGTGCCGAGCGCAAAGTCGGCATCTTGAGCGAAGAACGTGGCGTTCACGATGCCGTGAAGCGTGACGTTGATGCCCTGGGTCGTCTTGACGTCTTGTGCGAATGTGGTGGCGGGGAGTACGACAACTGCGGCGAGCCAACAAAGGAGTCTCGAACGCATTGCGACCTCCTCTAGCAGCAGGTCCAGGACGCGATTCGGTACCGCTGGTGCCGCTTCCACATTGGCATGGTGGACGCGCGGGCGTCAAGGGCGGAGAACGTGGCTCGCCCGCAACACTAACACGCCCCCGCCGGGCCGACGATCCCACTCGAGTCAGATGGCGCGGCGGGGGGCGACTCGTCTCATCAGCCCCTGGCGGGCGCGCGCACGTCGGACGGCTGCCAGATGCTGATCTTCCGGGTCTCCGGCATCAGGAACAGGCTGAGCAGGAACGCCACGGCCGGCACCGCGATAGGATAAACCAGTGCATGGCCGGCGAAGCGGAAGTGGACTTCGACGACGATCGGGTGACGGCCGCACACCTCATCGGCGCGGTGCAGCAGGCGGGTACGGCGCGAAGCTCGCGGGATAGCGGTTCAGTAGAATGGACGGCGCGACACACGGCCACTATGTTGCTCGCGTCCAAGAGTCATCGCGGAGGACTCGTTCGATGTCCGTCGACGCACGCCCGGATCAGGTCATGCGGTTCCCCGAGCGCTGGCTGGCCGTATTACGGATCGCGGTCGGCGTCTGGTTTCTCAAGGCGCTCTGGACCAAGTTGAGTATCACGCTCGCCTGGGGCGCGCTCCCGGTCCCCACGGCGTCGGACCGGTGGATCCAGACCATGCCCACGCTGGTGGCGCGGTACGCCGACGGCAACCCGGTGGGATTCTTCCGCGAGTTCCTTCAGAACGCCGTGATCCCACACAGCGTGCTGTTCGCGCACCTCACCGCGTTCGGGGAAGTGGCCGTCGGGCTCGGATTGGTGTGCGGCTTCCTCACGTCGCTCGCGGCGGCGGTCGGGCTCGTGCTCGTCGTGAATTACGGCCTCGCCACGCAGTGGATGACCCCGAACCAGCAAGGGTTCCACCTCCTGCTCACGGTCTGCATGGTGGCATTCCTTGCCGGGCGTGCAGGGCGCCAGTGGGGTCTGGACGGCTGGCTCCGCGTCAACCGCCCGGCGTCCCTCTGGGCGCGGCTACCGCTGGGATGAGGGGACCGGAGGAGCGGGCGGCACGTACAGCACGTCGTACGGCTTCTCCCCCACCGCCACGGTGGCGATCACCTGGCGCCGGCGGATGTCGATGACCGTGACCGTGTTGCTGCCGCCGTCGGCGGTGTAGAGCCGCCCGCCGTCGGGGGAGAGGGCGATGCCCCACGGGCGCTTGCCGACCGCGATGCTGTCGACCACCGTGTTCGTCGTCGCGTCGATGAATACCACCCGCGCGCCGCGGCCCTCCGCCACGTAGACCCGCTTGTCGTCGGGCGAGATCACCACGCCGACCGGTTTCATGTCGCCGACCGCGATGGTCGCGATCACGCTGTCCCGCGCTACGGCGATCACGGAGACCACGCCACCGGTTTCGGCCGACACGTAGGCTCGCGCGCCGTCCGACGTGAACGCCACCCAGCGGGGGCGCGCGCCGACGGGGAGGCGGCCGATCTCTTTGCCGGCTCGCCCGTCGATCACGGTGACGTTGTGGTCGGTTTCCGCCGTCACGTAGAGCTTGCGTCCGTCCGGCGACACGGCGATGCCCTCCGGTTCGACGCCCACCGGCACGGAGAAGATGACCCGCCCGCCGTCGACGGCGACCGCGGTGGCCATGTTGGTCTTCTCGTTGGACACGTACAGCGTCCGTCCGTCGGGGCTCACGACGACCTGCTCCGGGTCGATGCCCACCGGGATCGTGCCCACCATTTCGCGCCGAGCGACGTCGATCACGCCCACGGCGTCATCCTCGCCCAGCGCGACGTACGCGCGCCGACCGTCGGGGCTGAGGCGCAGCCCGCGGGGCCGCCGCCCGACGGGGATGGTGTCGACGACGGCGTTGGTGCGCGTCGAGATGACCGCGATGCTGTTGCGGCGCTCGTTGCTGGCGTAGACCACCGGTTCCCGGCGCGGCGCCGGCTCGGCGCCCGTCAGCGCCTGGTCCAGGTGCAGTGCCTGGTCGAGTCCACGGATCTTGTCGCGGCCCCGGATCGAGCGGAGGATGGCCCCGGCGAGATCGGCCCCGGTCAGGTCGGCGCCCGTCAGGTCGGCCCCGGTGAGGTCCGCGCGCGTCAGCTTGGTCTTGCGCAGATTCGCGTCGCGCAAATCGGCTGCGGTGAAATCCGCGCCGGTCGCGTCGGTGCGCATCAGTCCCATCGGCTGGTTGCCGGGATCGGCGCCGAAGTTGGCGTGCGCCAGGGTGGCGCGACGCAAGCTGGCGCCGCCCAGCGCCGCAATCAGCCGCACGCGGGTCAGATCCGCGCCGTCCAGGTTCGCGGCCGTCAGGAGGGTTGCGTAGAGGCTGGCGTCGCGCAGGATCGCGCGGCTCAGGTCGATGCGTCGCATCCAGGCCACGTCCAGGACGGTGCCCGTGAAATTCGCCTCCGTGGCCACGGCGTCGTCGAGCTGGACGGCGAACATTCTCGCCCCGGCGAAATTCGTCCGGACCAGCCGGCAGTGCGACAGGTTGGCCCGTTTGAAATCGACGCCGCCCAAATCGAGCCCGGAGAGATCGCGGCCGGAGAAGTCCGCGGGCGCCTCCTCAGTGGCGCGGGCGAGGGCCGCCAGCACTTGCTCCTGGGTGAGCCGCGCGCCCGGATAAGCGAGCGGCGCCCCGGCGGGCTGCTCTGGGACGGCGTCCATCATCTGGGTCGAGTCGCTGGCGATGAGCCGGCGCGCCATGGCGCGCATGCCCGGGGGAAGGAGGTCGGCGATCTTTCCCTTGAGCTCGAATTCCTCGTAGGACCGGACCCGCCCTGCCCGGACGTCCACCATCGTGGCGGACAGATACCAGATGAGATTGCTGATCTTGCTCACCCGCCCGGTGACGATCCGCTCGACGTCCAGCGCCCTGCCGAGCCGGACCATGCACGCCACGTCGACGCAATCACGGGCGGTGAGCCCGGTGGCCTGGCGTGCGGCGGCGACCTGCGCCTGGCTGGCGGTCGTGTACCGGCCGCTCTCCGCCAGCGCGGAGGCGAGCCAGGCTTCGACGCTCCTGCCGCTCGTCGCGAGCACCGCGCGCATGGCGTCCACATCGGGGCGCCCGCTCGCATCGATGGTCACGAATTCCACGACCGCGAGCGTCGTGGCGGGCGTCCTGTCTTGAGCGCGTGCCGACGCGCTCCCTGCGCTTCCCAAGGCAGCGAGGAGCAGCTGACCGGTCAGCCTCGCCGGCATCCGGTCACTTCTCCGTCGCCCGATGCGGCCTTCCCGCAGCGAGACGGCCGTCGCTCCGCGCCTTGATGTAGGCGTACAGCTGTTCGATCTGCTGGTCGTTCAGGAGCGCCTTCCACGCGGGCATGCCCTTGGCCGGCCGCCCATCGCGCGCGGTTACCATGAACACGTCGTGCGTGACGCTGCCTTGCGAGGAGAGCGAATGCCGGAGATCGGGCGCGAGCTGGCCGCCGAACGCGTCCACGCCGTGGCAGCGGTAGCAATAGACGTGGAACCACTTCCATCCCTGGTACTCGTCCTCCGTCACGAGGAGGTTGTCGCGCGTCGTGTCCTGTGCCTGGCTCGCCACCGCGGGCACGCTCACCGTTCGTGTGCCGTCGTGCTGCGCATCCCGCGGCCCTCCCGCCGCCACGCTCATCGGTACGTTGTAGTCGAGCAGGATGGCGAGGATCTCGTCGTGCCGCCGTTCGAGCAGCGAGTCGATCTGCGCTCCGAACGCCTTGTTCGACCGCCGCACAGCCATCGCGATGTCGAATGCGAAGGGCATCCCCGACGCCGCGTCCGAATCCGGCAGCGCGACGAGGGTGAGCGGCACGGGTTGCCGCTTCGCGTAATAGCCGGCCAGCGGACCCCACACGATGGCCACGTCGACGGTGCCGTTCGCGACGGCGTTGATGATGTCGTTCGGGCGGTCGGCCGACTGGGTGTAGAACGTGTGGAAGCCGACGAGGTTTCCCACGACCCCCCGCACGCTCATGGCGTGGGCGGGCGGCGTGTTGGTGTAGTCATAGCCGATGAGGTTCACGCCGATCTTCAGGTGTCTCAGGACCGTGTCGTCCAAGGAGCGGAGGCCGAAGTTTCGGTCCTGCCGGTAGACGAAGTAGTAGGTGGAACGGTAGTACGGCTTGGTCGTCAGTACCGGGTCGAAGCCCTTGGGGACGCCGACGATCAGATCGCACAGCCCCGCCCGGATCGTGTTCCGGACGAAGCCGCGGCGGTTCGGCCACCACACGTTGACCAGCGAATCGCCAAGGTCGTTGGCGACGAGCTGCGCGATCTTGTTCTCGAAGCCCTCCTGCCGCTCGTTTGAGAAGGGGAGGTCGTCCGGGTCAGCACAGACGCGAAGCACGCGCTGCTGCGGCATCCCGGCGCTCACCACGACCGCGATCGACATCGCGAGGAGGAGGAATCCGGCAACCTTCGCACGTGGGCCGACCATCGTGCTCCCTGGCGCGCGGCGCCGGCGTATGGCGAATGACGGTGACCAGCAGAGTACACCCGGTGCCGGACGCTGTTCGCTCCGACACCGGGTGACCTTCCGTGCTGCATGCGACAGACTGCTGTCGTGCGCTCCAGCGTTAGGGCAGTGCGAACACCGTCAGCACGCCACCCTGCGTGCTAAAGCTCGACACGTCGCCGAACGCGCCGAGCGCGCCCAGCCCCGCGGTGGGATCTTCCGGCCCGATCCCGGCCGCGACACCAATGCCCGCCCAGCCGCCGATCCCGGAGAGGATGGCGACGTACTGCTTGCCGTCCGGCCCCGTGTACGTCATCGGGTTGCCGATGATGCCCGACGGCGTCTTGAACCTCCAGAGTTCCGCGCCGGTCCTGGCATCAACCGCCTTGAGCCAGCCTTCCATCGTACCATAGAAGACCACGCCGCCCGCCGTCGCCAGCGCACCGCCGTAGGCCGCGAGGTTTTCCTTGATCTCCCACTTCACCGTGCCGGTCGTCGGGTCCCAGGCGATGAAACGACCGCGGTTGCCGCCGGGGCCCGGGAACATCCGCACGATCGCGCCGACGTACGGCTGACCGGCCGAGTACTTCACCTCGACGCCCTCGTAGTCCATGCAGATGTGATTCGCCGGGACGTAGAAGAAGCCGGTTTGCGGCGAGTAGGCAGCCGGCTGCTGGTCCTTGAAGCCGATCGCGGCCGGGCAGATCCCCGCGGTGTTGTGCGCGGCCGTCGTCCCGTATTTTGGATTCCTGACCGGCACGCCCGTCGTCAGGTCGATGCTGGTGGCCCAGTTGACCGGGCCAAACGGCTGGGCGACGAGCACCTTGCCGGTGACGCGGTCCAGCGTGTAGCCGAAGCCGTTACGGTCGAAGTGTGCCAGCGCCTTCACCGGCCTGCCGCCGATCGTAGTGTTGAAGAGCACCATTTCGTTGACGCCGTCGTAGTCCCATTCGTCATGCGGCGTCATCTGGTAGACCCACTTCACCTGACCATTGTCCGGGTTACGGGCCCAGATGCTCATCGACCACTTGTTGTCGCCAGGACGCTGATCGGGGTTCCAGGTGCCCGGGTTGCCCGACCCGTAATAGAAGAGGTTCAGCTCGGGATCGTAGGAGTACCAGCCCCAGGTGGTCCCGCCGCCGCGCCTCCACTCATCGCCCTGCCAAGTCGAGACGCCCAGGTCTCTGCCCCGGTGGGACGCATAGTTGGGGTTGGCGTCACCGCTGATCAACACTTCGTTGTCCGGCCCCGTGCTGTAGCCCCGCCAAAGCTCCCGCCCGGTGTTCACGTCGTAGGCGGTCACGCGGCCGCGGACTCCGAACTCACCGCCCGAGATTCCCGCGATCACGATGTCCTTGATCACGATCGGGGCGTTGGTCATCGTCGAGCCCTGCCGGTAATCGGCGTTGGGAACGCGCCACAGCTGCCGGCCGGTCTTCGCATCAAGCGCGAGCAGGTCGCCCGCGAGCAGCTCGATGAACAGCTTGCCGCTCGAATGGTAGGCCAGGCCGCGGTTCACGAGATCGCAGCAGGCGATCGGGATGGCTTCCGCGGGCTGCTCGGGTGTGTGCTGCCAGATGATCGGGGCGCCCGGTTTGGTGAGATCGAGCGCGTAGACCTTGTTGGGGAAGGAGCTGTGGACGTACATCACGTTGTTGATGACCAACGGATTGCCTTCGTGCCCACGGAGAGTGCCGGTCGAGAACGACCAGGCCACCTTCAGGTTCCGCACATTCGCCGTGGTAATCTGGTTGAGCGGGCTGAATCGCTGCAGGTCGTACGTTCGACCCGCCATGGTCCATTCGCCGCTCGGCCCCTGGGCGCCGACTGAGCCTGCCACGAGGATTAGAAGACTCGCAGCGACTCCACCGGTTGAGAGTTTGAAACGGTTCATAGCTGACCTCGGGTTACAGATGAATGGGGTCACACTTCGCCTGTTCGCGCTAGCCACCTGTGGTGGGAAGTCTGAAGGAGGGGGGCGCGCCAGCCAACAAGTCTCTGTCATCGCCCCATGAGTTTCCTCTCTCGGGATGCGGGTCAGAGGGTTGGAGATACTCCGCGTTTCCGGGGCTGTCAATCAGGCCCAAGGGCGGTAGTGGCTTCGGCGTCGGGGGGTGCACCCCGCGCGATCCGGGCCCCTGCTGCGGAGAACCCGCCTTCGAACACGACGCCGCCGGGCCCAAGTATTGACCGTGCCTGGGCGGCCAGCTCGCGCGCCGCCCCCGCATCTGGGGCGAGCCCGTAAACAGCGGGGCCCCAAGAGCTTTGTCCCACCCCCGCGGCACCCGAGTCACGCAGCCGCCGCACGAGCTCCGCGGTTTCGCCCGGCGCGAACGGACCGCCCTGGACCGCCGCAAACCACCCTCCGGTGAGGCGTTGCACCTCTGCCAGCGCGGCACCAAAGGATGGCAGGTCGGCGTCGGCAAGCGCGGGAAGTAGCTGCATCAGGACGAGATGCGCCACGCGTTCGACCTCCCGTCGCTCCGGGGGGGCCAAGCGCGCGAAGGCGGCCGCCTCTTGCTCGCCGGACAGCCCCCGCGCACCCCGCGGCACCGCGATCACGCAGCGCCAGGCGGCCGGCATCCGGAGGTGCGCGAGGAGGGGTGCGAGGTGATCACCATCGTCCCGCCGGCCGCCTTCGAGCACGAAGCCGCCGTGGGCGAACGTCCAGGTCCCGATGGCTGAGCGGCGCGCCCGCCCTACCGCGCGGGCGAGCGCCGTCACCTCGGTCGACAAGCCGTGGAGCTCGGCCAGCGCGCGGGCCACAGCCAGCGCGAGCTGGGTCCCGGAGCCGAGGCCGGCGTGGGCGGGAATAACGCGATGCAGTCGGAGCCGGGCGCCGAGCGATCGCCCGTGGAACGCCGCGCAGCGCCGCGCGAACTCGAGTGCGCGGTCGGCATCGGGACCCTCGGCGTAAAGGGCGGGGGCGAACGTCGCCTCGAGGAGCAGCGACGGGGCCGGCGCGGCGGCACCGATGCCGCCGAACCGCCGGCCGAGGTCGCCGCGCAGATCGAGCATCCCGAAGTGGAGGCGCGCGGGCGCTTCGACGAAGACGACGTCACTCACGGTGTGGCGGGCCGGGGCGCCGTCTCGACGTAGGCCGTCAGGATCGCCATCGCCTCGCGCTCCCTTGGGCCGGCGGTCTTGTCGATGATCACTTGCAGCCGGGCGAACTCGTCGCGGATCTGCGCGGGCGGGAGCAAATGGGTCCGCGTGGCGAGGATTGCCGCCTCGAGCACGGCGTGGCGTGCGCGGTTGAAGCCGAGGAAGTCCCGGCGGGTGCCGCGATGCGCCACCCGCGTGACGACGCGCGCGCGCGGCGGCGTGGCGTCGATCGTGTGCACTGCGACCTCGCGCCAGAAGCAGGCGGCCTCGAGCACCACGCCCCGCACCGCCGTCGCGGGAACCGCCGGAAACTGGACGTCCGCGATCGCCCCGCGGGCGAATAGCATCACATCATCGGTCAGGTTGACCACCGCAGCCCCGGTGGCTTGGAGGTTCTGGAACGTCGTGGTCTCGAGGAACGGCTTGATCACGATCTCGTCCTCGCCCCACTCGACCCCCATCGGCGCGAAGTTGACGCGGCCGCTGCCGTCCATGGTGGTGAGAATCGATTCGATGATCACGCGTGAGGCTCAGTGCACCAGATGGACGGGCGGCGGCACGAATCCCTCGGCGGGCGGCGCCGGACGCGCCTGATCGGCCCGCGACGGCAGGTCCGCCACGCGCGAGCGGCCCCCGCCGAGAAAGCGGTCGAGCAGCCAGTAGCCGTAGTCGGTCAGCACCGACTCGGGGTGGAACTGGAGGCCGATTACGGGGTGGCGGATGTGCTCGACGCCCATGATCTCGCCGTCCTCGGCCCTGGCCGTGACGCGGAGCTCCGCAGGCACCGTATCCCGGGCGATCACGAGCGAGTGGTAGCGGGCGGCGCGCAGCGGGTTCGGCAGCCCGGCGAAGAGGCCGCGGCCGTCGTGCTGAATCCGGGAGGCTTTGCCGTGCATCGGCGCCCGGGCAGGCACGATCGCCGCTCCATACGCGGCGCCGATGCACTGATGGCCCAGGCAGACGCCGAGGATCGGGATCGTCGCGCCGAGGCGGCGCACCACGTCGGTCGAGACACCCGCCTCCGCGGGGGAGCAGGGGCCGGGCGAAATGACGATGTGCGTCGGCGCGAGCGCCGCGATCGCATCCACCGTCACTGAGTCGTGACGCACGACGAGCGGCGTCTCCCCCAACTCGCGCACGTAGCGCGCCAGGTTGTAAACGAAGGAGTCGTAGTTGTCGATCAGCAGGATCACAGTGTCATCGCATCGGGGTGAGGCGCGCTGGCGAGCGCCGCCACAAGGCCCTGCCCTTTGTGGAGCGTCTCCCAGTACTCCTGCTCGGGATCCGAGTCGGCCACGATCCCGCCGCCCACCTGAAAATACACATCGTCGCCGAGTATCAGATAGGTGCGGATCGCGATGCTGGTGTCGAGCGCGCCCGTGCGGGATAAGTACCCGATCGATCCGCAATACACGGCGCGCTGCGTGGGCTCGAGCTCGGCGATAATCTGCATGGCCCGGATCTTCGGAGCACCCGTGATGGAGCCCCCCGGAAATGCGGCGCGCAGCAGGTCCACGACGTCATGCTCGGGCGCGAGCTCTCCGACGACCGTGGAGACGAGATGGTGGACCGTGGCGTAGTGCTCCAACGTGAACAGCTCGGGCGCGCGGACCGTGCCCGGCACACATACGCGCGAGAGATCGTTGCGCAGCAGGTCGACGATCATCACGTTTTCCGCGCGATCCTTCTCGCTCTCCGTGAGTGCCAAACCCAGGGCCGCGTCGTGCTCGGGGCTCACACCCCGCGGCCGCGTGCCCTTGATCGGGCGGGCCTCGACCCCGCGGCCCTCGTGCACCCGCAGGAAGCGCTCCGGAGATGAGCTCGCCACGATCGTGTCGCCGCCGTCGAAATACGCGGCGAACGGCGCGGGGTTGAGCTGTCGCAGCCGGCGATAAAGCGCGAGCGGCGGCTCGGCGAGCTTGACCTCGAGGCGCTGCGAGAGATTCGCCTGGAACAGGTCGCCCGCGTGGATGTACTCCACCAGCCGCGCTACGGCACGGAGGTAACCGTCGCGCGTGAAGTTCGAGCGAAGGCCGATCTCCGCCGCCGCCGGCGTGTCGGTCACGGGATAGGAGGGCGCGCGCTCCCGGGCGCTGCGGCCCGACGGTCCGACCGTGCGACCCGGCGCGGCTCCTTGCCCCCTCAGCCGCCCCTTCACCCACTCGAGCCGGGCCGCGGCGCGACGCGCGCCGTCCCGGTCCGGCAGCCCCGTCGAGATGATCCACGCGCGCCCCGCCTGGTGGTCCCACGCGATGACCCAGTCATACAGCCCGAGCAGCACGTCCGGCACGGCAAGATCGTCATAGCGCGGGCGCGGAATCCGCTCGAGGCCGGCGCCCCAGTCGTAGCCGATGTATCCCGCCGCGCCGCCCTGAAACGCCGGCAGCTCGGGTATTGGAGCGACGGCGCAGGGCGCGAGTAGCTCGCGCACGATATCGAGCGGGTCGGCCGCCACACGTGACCACGCCTCGCCGCTAAGCCGGTTCGCGCGTTCAGTCCGACCATTCTTGCTCCGCACCACCACCGCCGGATCGGCCGTGAGGAACGAATACCGGCCCAGTCGCTCCGGACTCGCGGCGCTGTCGAGCAAGAGAACATAGGGGAGGTCAGCGAAGCGGACGCAGCTGTCGAACGGGTCGGGAACCGCCGTGAGCTCTTCGACCAGCGGGGGCTGTTGGCTCACCGGCCGCCCTTCGCGCCCGAGCGCCGTCGCTTGGAGCGCTGCGTCAGCTTCACGTGCCGAGGCGGCTGCTCGGTCGGCGTCAGATATCCCCACTGCAGCTGCCCCTCTTGCCGGTAGGTCTTCCCGAGCGTGATCGCGATCTGCGCCTTCATCAGCTCGCGCCCCAGATAGAAGGCGTGCGTCGCCTCATCCACGTCGAGCTGGGCGAACAGCTCGTCGATGTCCGTGCCGCGGACGAAGATTGTGTTGTTGAGGATCGTGATCGTGGCGCCGTCGGTGAAGATGCGGAAGTTCGGGTCCGTCACGGCGCGCTGCAGCGTACGGAGCTCGTCTTCACGGTAGGACAAGACCTCGGGATCTTTCAGCGTGACGAGCCGGTCGTCCACGTTCTTGGGAAGCGTCTTCTGCGTTACGGCGTAGTGCATCAGGCGCCGGGCGATGTCCACCTCGCGTACCGCACCCCGCGCCCACGGGATCACCTCCGTCGTGAGCACGGCGCGCACGCCCAGCTCCTGGCACATGGCGAGGAGCAGCGCATTCACGCCGGGCGAATCGGCGGCGGTGAGTTCGGTGATGTTGCCGATGCCCATGAACAGCGGCGCACCCGGATAGCGCCGGTGCGCGTCGGCGAAACGCTCCAGCGACGCCATGAATCCGAAGCCAATTGGCTCGATGATGGGATCGATGAGATACGGCACGCCGCAGCGCTCGAGCTCGTCGAGCGTCGGAGCGAGCGTCTCGAGTCCCATCCCGAAGTCGGGGATGGCGACCACGCGTGCGTTCGTTCCCGCGAGCGCACGCGCGACCTCACGATTCGAGCCGTTCACGCTGAGCACGAGCTCCGCGCCGGCGGCGACCGCCGTGCGGATTTCTCCGGGATCGAACGAATCGACGCTCACGCGCATCCCGGCCTCCACCAGCTCACGCATCACGCTGCCGAGGTCCGGGAAGTCACGTCCCGGCGTACACCCGATGTCGATCACGTCGGCGCCGCCCGAGTGGTAATAGTCCGCTTCGCGTCGGATCGCCTCGCGCGTGAGCCGCGGCGCGTTGTTGATCTCGGCGATGATCTCGATGTCGAAGGCGCCGTAGTCGCCCGCCGGCTGGGGGCGGCCGAAGTACCACGGGATCTGGCGCAGGTCCTTGGGGCCCTTCTCGACCCGCACGCCGGCCTTGTCGGCGATCACCCCGGGATCACCTTCGCACAGGCCGGGGATGAGGACCAGGTCCGTGTCGGCCGGGACTTCGAGGAATCGCGCGATCCACGGCGTCGTCATCAGCGCGGCCACCGTGATCTTCAGGACGGCGACCTCGCAGGCGAAGGCCGGCGCCATCTCGGCGAGTGTTCTCCGCAGGGCGGGCTCGGCGAGCCGCCCCGTGACGAACAGCACGCGTCGCAGCGTGGAGGAGGGAGCGGGGGAACCCGCGGTCACCGAGGATCGCCGGAGCGCACGAACTTGTTCGGCGTGCCCACGAGCGCCCCGCCCTGCGGCCGCCACAGCACGGTGGCTTCGATCTGGCGCGCGAGCTCGAAGTCCTTGTCCGTGATGCCGCCGGCCGCGTGGTTCTGGAGCTTCACGATCACCCGCGCCCAGGTCACGGCCAGGTCCGGGTGGTGGTTGGCGGCTTCGGCCACGTAGCCGATCGCGCCCACCAGCATCAGGGTGATCGGCCACCCGTCGGTCTTGTAGGTGCGCCGGATCCAGCCGTCCTCGTACCACCAGCCGGGGAGGTCTCTCAACTTTTCCTGGATCTGCGCTTCGTCGTAGGTCGGGTCTTTCTTCGTCGGCATGACACCTCCTTCGCGAGGCGCTACATCACCCCGCCGCCATTGATCATGAGCATCTGCCCCGTGATATAGGCCGCAGCGTCCGAGGCAAGGAAGACGGCGGCGTGCGCCACGTCGTCCGGCGTGCCCCACCGCTCGAGCGGCACGGACGCCCCGATGCGCGCCTTCTGATCCGGATCGAGGCTCGCGCCATACGCGGTCTCAATCCATCCGGGCCCGAGCACGTTCACGCGAATCTCCGGGGCCACGGTGCGCGCCAGCGCACGCGAGAAACTGTACACGCCGCCCTTGGCAGCGCAGAAGAGCTGCGCGTATTCACCCTTCAGGCCGCCCGCGACGGCGTGATCCCAAGCCATGTTGAGAATTACGCCGCTGCCACCCTGCACGCGCATCAGCTCCACCGCGGCCCACGACGCGAGCACGGTGCCGCGGAGATCCACCGACAGCAACAGGTCGAGTTTTTGGATCGGGGGGAGTCGGCGCGCCTCGCCGGTGAGGATGTCGGCGCCGGCGCTGTTCACCCAGACGTCCACCCGACCGAGGGCGTCCCGGGCGGCGGGACCCAGTGTCGCCACTTCTTCGGGGCGGCTGATGTCGACGCGCATGCTATGCGCGCGCCGGCCGAGAGCGCGAACCGCCGCCGCCACGTCTTCGGCCTGCTGCGCGTGCGAGCGGTAGGTCAGCGCGACGTCCGCCCCGGCCTGGGCGCACGCGAGCGTGATGGCGCGGCCGATGCCCCGCGACGCGCCGGTGACGAGAACGGCTTTTCCCTCGAGCGACAGGAGAGTGGCGCGAGCAGTGGGCAACCGTCGTTCTCCCGGCGCGGCGTTTTGACATCCCCAACCCCGATCCGTAACCTATCAGCAGTTTCCTGAGCGCGACAAGGGAGGACGGCGTGATGCGCCTCTTGGTGAGCGTGCGCGACGTGCGCGACGCGCGGGCCGCAGTCCGCGGCGGCGCGGACATCGTGGATGCGAAGGACCCGCGTCGCGGCGCGCTCGGACCAGTCACGCCGCGAATCCTGGCCTGCATCCGCTCCGCCGTCCCGTCCGCCATCCCCGTGAGCGCGGCGCTGGGCGACGCCGCAGCCGAGCGGGCGGTGCCGCGCGGCGCGGCCTACGTGAAGGTGGGGCTGCGGGACGTGGGAGGCGCGAGGCGCGCGCGTTCGTTGGTTCATCGGGTCGTGCAGCGAGCGATCGAGGCCGGCGCGGAGCTCGTGCTCGTTGCCTATGCCGACTGCGCCCGAGCCCGGAGCCTGCCGCCGCTCGCGGTCGTGGAGATCGCCGCTGCCGGAGGTGCGCGCGGTGTCCTGCTCGATACGGCGTTCAAGAACCGCGGCAGCCTGTTCGAGCTCCTCGACGTCGCGCGGGTCGCGCAATGGCTTGCCGCGGCGCACGGGGTCGGGCTATTCACCGCGCTGGCGGGGAGTTTGAGCGAGCCGGGCCTGCGCACCGCTCTCGCGCTGGGGGCGGACATCGTCGGCGTGCGCGGCGCTGCCTGCGATGGCGGTCGCATGGGCCGCGTGTCGGTGTCGCGCGTGCGGGCGCTCTCAGCGCTCGTGGCTGCGGCCGTCGCGTAGCGCACGGTCGAGCGCCGTCAGATCCTCCGGGGCGACGACCTGACACTCCACGCCGGGCGGCAACGCGCGGGCGAAATAAGGGTCCGAGAGCGTCACGGGATCGCCTGCGACGGGCTTCAAGAGGATCAAGCGCGCGGCGCCCATGGCGCCGGCGAGCCACGCCGCAATGCTGTCGCTCGTCACGTCCCAAGAATGCGGCAACGGGTCCGCGACCCGGAGCCATTGGTAGGGGGCGAGGACCGGGATCCGGCCCGCGGCCAGCGCCATCGGGATGTCTCGGTGCCGCTCCACCAGCGCCGCACCCCGGATACGCGACGCAAGCGCGTGCGCATATTGGTCCATGCCGAGGATCGCCATCCAGTGTGCGGTGTCAGCGGCGATCTGGAGGTCATGAGAGCGTTCGCGCACGACCTCGGCGAACGGTCCTCCCCCGGGCACGACGAGGAACGGCCGGCCGCCACCGCAGGCCGCGAGCGCTCCCGCCACGCGCTCGAAGGCGTCGCCCCGGCCCAGGAGCCCGCCGCCGACCTTCACCACGGCATAGACCACGCTCGCCTGCTGCGTCACACCGCGGACAGCTCCGCCGAGGCGCAGAGCAACGCCACGGCTGCGGCCGGCGCGTGCCGCGCCGCTGGCCCCAGGAGGTCCGCCAGAGAGGCAACATCAAGCCCGGCGCGGCACGCGGCACGGACCGCGATAAACTCGCCGAGTCCCGTAACCACAGCCAGCCGGAGAGCCGGGTGGTGGGAGCGCACCGCGTCCACGGCGGCGGCGACGCGGTCGGCCTGCGCGTCCGCGACCCGGGCGGCGATCGCGTCGATCGCGGCGTCGTCCAACATGTCCCGGTCGGCGCAGACGACGCGGGCGAGCCGCTCCGCTGCGTACTCGCGCGTCGCAGGCCGGCCGTCCGGGGTGGGACAGGTGTAGTCCTCCGCCGCGATCGCCCCGAGCCACAAATGCACGTCCGCCGCGATCGCGAATCCTTCGGCTGAAACGCCCGTGGGGTGGCTGGCGAGCTCGACCACCGGCGTGATCGCCTCGACGGGTGTGCGCAGCACGCCGGTATAGACGAGCTCTCGCTCCCGCAGCCGCTCGGGGTCCGTGCGGCCGCGCGCGACGACTGCGCCACCCACGATGGGGATGACGTCCGTGGTCGTGGAGCCGATGTCCACGAGCACGCAGTCGGGGTGCGCGCGGGCCACGAGGCGCGCCGTCGCCGCCCAGTTGGCCGCGGCGACAGAAAGCGGCTCGCGACGCGCGACGTCGCTGGAGACAAAACGCCCGTCCACGGTGTAGACACGGACGCAGGCGCCCGGGAACGCGGTGCCCACGGCGTCGAGCAGGAACGCCACGCCGTCACGCTTGGTGCGAAACACCTGCGAGAGCTCGGCGGTCATCGTCACGGCGTGAACGTCCGCGGCCTGGGCTGCCACAGCGCCGGCGAGCTCGCGGAGCAACGGCGCGAGCGCGGCGCGATCCCGCTCGATGGCGAACGGGCGCACGCCGGTCGCGACCACGTCGCTCTCCACGACGCGCGCGACCTTCGTGTTCACTCCACCGATGTCCCACCCGACGATCGATCTGATCACAACTACGTCATCCGAACGATTCGCGATAAGTCGCGGATTGCCCGAATGTCTCCTCGATCTCGATCTCGATTGCGCGCAGGTGCACGGCGCCGGAGGCCGCGAGCTCCTGCCGCACACGCCCGGCAAGGTACTGCGCCAGCATCTCGACGGTCGTGTTGGGAATGGGGAGCAGCGCGCAGTCGATCTTCGGGAACCGGTAGCGTGGCCGGCCCTGGTAGTCTACCGTCACGGCGTCGTCCTGCTCGGAAATCTGGAGGTGAGGGTTTTGGAGCGGCAGCAACACCTTGTGGTCAATCTCGTCCGTCAGCCGCTTCATCAGGCGCTTGAGCTCGACGAAGTCGAACACGTATTGGGCTTCGGGATCGAGCTCGCCCTCGATGACGACCCGCGGGCGGTAGTTGTGCCCGTGCAGCGTCTCGCAGCGGTGACCGGGGAAGGTGATGAAATGGGCGGAGGCGAACAAGATGTTGTCCTTCGTCACCGTGACCCTGAACTCGCTACGGCTGGCCATGCGCAGCTCCTTCCGCACCGCCGCGGCGCCAGCCATCCTCGAGCAGCGCGACAAAGAGCGCCGCCGCGGTGAGATCGGCGGTGGCGCCGGGATTCCGCGTGTTCCGGGGGTCGCGCAGGTCGCCGTCCAGTGCGGCGATGGCGTCTCGCCCGGCAGGTGTGCGCACCCCACCGCGCTCCAGCACGATGCGCGCGCGGCCCTGCACATCGGCGGCCACTGCGGCCCCGAGCTTGCGCGCGATGTGCGTGTCGGGCGCAGCGGCGAGCAACGTCAGATACGTCTCAAGCGTCGCATCGCTCCAGCCTAGCCCGGCGGCACGCGCGCGTCGCAGCGCGGGATGGCCGACCTCGAAGGTCGTCGCGAAGTCCGTGAGGTATTCGCGCGCGATCGCGTCCCGCTCCGCCGCCAGCGCCATGGCGTCACGCAACGTGACCGTGGGCTCGCAGGCGACGTCCTGCTCGACCGTCCGGCCCAATCCCCCGGGCGATGCGAGCCGGATGGCGGCGTACGCCTCGCGCGCATCGAGCACCGTGGTCGTGGCGAGCACGGGTGCAAGGCGGGTGCGGAGCGGCTCCCCCCCGGGCTGGAGCGCGGCGCGGGCGAGCGGGGCGAAGAGCAGCACGATGCCGAGGTTCGTGTTGGCCGGCACCGCACGCCGCGTGGCGGCTACGGCCGCGCGGATCGTCGCGCCGAGCGGCCGTTCCCCCGCGGCGCCGATGGCGGGACCGATTGCGATCGCGCTGGCGAGGTAGTCTTCGTACCGGGCGTCGTGGAAGCCCGCGGTCGGTGTGACGTTGCCAGGCTTGGGGGCGCTCGCCTCGAGCAGGCAGGCGAGCTGCGCGGCGGCGGTCACCTCCTCAGGGTCGAGACCGGCCCTCACGAGCGCGCCAGGCGCCCGAGGAGGTGCTCGACGATCGCTGCCGCGACGTCGACGGAAGTGGCTTCCTGCAGGCCGCGCCATCCCGGAATTCCGTTCACCTCGAGGACGTAGACCGTACCGTCACGCGCGGGGAGTAGATCCACGCCCGCGTACTCGGCCCCGACCGCCGCGGCGGCGCGGAGCGCTAGCGTCGACCACCCGGCATCGAGCGTCACCGCCTGCGCCCGGCCCCCCCGCGCCAAGTTGGTGCGCCAGCCACACGCGCGGCGTTCGATCGCGCCGATCACCCGCCCCCCAACCACGAACGCGCGCACGTCGTGGCCATCGTGCTCGATCGCGCGCTGAATGTAATACACGCCGCGGATCGCCTCTAGCGCGCGGAAGACGCGGAAGGCTACGTCCTCGTCGCTCACCCGGACCATCCCCAGCCCCATGGAGCCGAACAGCGGCTTCACGATCACATCGCCGAGTCTGCGAAACGCCGCGATGGCCTCCTCGACGCCCTCGCAGACGACCGTTTCCGGCACCCGCAGTCCGGCCTGCTCGAGCAGCGCCGTCGTCCAGAATTTGTCCACCGTGCGCTCGATGGTCCGGGGCGAGTTGACCACCGGCAGCCCACGGTCCTCCAGCCGGTGCAGCGCGTCCACGCGGAAGACGATCTGCTCGAGCGACCCGGCGGGAATGATGCGCGCGAGGACGGCGGCGCAGGCATCCAGTCGCTCGGCGCCACTCCGCAGCTCGGAGTCGGCTCCGCCCAGCCACGCGACGAGTCCCCCGTAGGAAAGCACGACCCCCTCGTGCCCCCGCTCCGCGAGCGCCCGGCACAGCTCGTCGCCGTGCCAGCCTTGCCGCGCGCTGAGAATCGCGATGCGCACGCCGGACCCTCAGCCCGCGCGCAGCGAAGCGCGCAGCACGTCGGGATTCAGGCGCCCGGCGTGATGCGTTGTGCCGCTCGAGGCGCTCGTGATCCACACCTCCGCGGGGCTGAACAGTAGGGGATCGATCTTGTAGAAGTCGCCGTTGTAGCGTTTGAAGATCTCGGCGAACGGTGTGCCGTAGTCGCGCGATGCGGACGCCGGGATCTGCGGCACGAGCGCGGCAAGCTCAGAGTCGTCGGCCTGTACGGTGTAGTGAGCCTGTCCACCGTAGAGAATGCAGTCGTTCGTGCGGCCGATGGCGCGCAGATCATTCTTCGCCACCGGCGGCATGGGTGCCGTTCCGATGCCGCCGAGAATCTTCGTTAGGTCGAATCCGAGCGTGTCCATCTTGTGGAGTCCCGTCTCAAGGATGCGTGCCGCGATCTGTACGCCCCCCGCGACGCTCGCCGTAGGCGCGACGACGAAGGTGAGCCGGGCGGGCTCAAGCCCAGCTTTCTGTCCTACCCAAGCCGCCACCTCGTCCGTTGGCGGGGTGCGGGTCTCGAGCACCAGGACACCGCGCATCGCCCGCTCTTCGTAGCCCAACTTGGCGAACAGCTCCCGCTCCACGCGCGCGTGCGCCCGCAGCGGGCCCGACCCCATGGCCATGTACTTGTCAACCTGGATCGCCCAGCCCGCGTACTGCGACGCCATGCAGCTCACCGTCGCGTGGTCCGTCCAGACCTGGACCCCGGGCCAGGTCTCGCCGGCGATGGCGAGCGGCGCATACGTCACGCGGCCGAGCCCGCCCATGCAAATCTCAGCCAGGGCGAGGCCGGCGCCGAAGCCACCAGGAACGGCAATGCCGGCGTCGATCACTCGGGCCCCGTTCCCGAGCGTGCGTGCCGCCACGCGTAGCTCATCGGCTTGGGCCACCATGCGGTCGGCCATCGCCCAGGCGCGCTCGTTCAAGCTCCCGCCCATTCGAGGATCTCCCCTTTGCCGAGTTCGGCGAGGTCGCCGCTGTAGCGGTGATAGCGGCCCCCGACCTGAGCATCGGTGACGGGCAGCCCGTGGCGGGTCGCGAGATAGCGGAGCAGCAGACGAATGTGCGGCGGCCGGTAGGTGCAGGCGTAGCGGAACGAGGCCGGGCGCGCAATCGCACCGAAGCTGACGATCGACCCCCGCTTGATCCACCGTCCGGTTCCCGGGCCGGCCGCTCCGAATATCACTACGGTGCCGGCGATCATACCGCGTCCCGTCCCCTGCCCCGCGTCGCCGGTTACCGCGATCAGTCCCCGTCGCATCCGGGCGCCGGTCTCGGCTCCGGCGTCGCCGCGGATGACGATCACCCCGCCCGTCATACCGCGCGCCGCGCCGGGCGGCGCGCCGCCTGCGTTGTCGCCCGCGGTGCCGCGGATCTCGATCACGCCACCTGCCATGGCAACGCCCGCATCGCGCCCGGCGGCCCCCTCGATCACGAGCTCCCCGCTCGCCATGCCCGCCCCCAGCCCGACGGCCCGGGCACAGTCGCCCTGCACGAGCACGCGGTCTGAGCGCTCGCCGGTCCCGGTGAAGAAATCGCCCAGTGCCGCCGGCCGTCCGCCGTACCACACAGGCAGCCCGGCGATCGCGCGCGCGCCGAGCGGCGGGAAGCGATCGGGCACGATCGCGTCCGCCTCGAGCCGGTGCTCGAGTGGCGCGCGCAGCGTGAGGATCACCTGGTCGCTCATGCCGGAGCAGCAGCGCCCATGATGCGGCGCAGCGGGAAGTGATGGGGGCCGAGCTTGCCCCCGTAGTTGCCCGCCGAGATGGCGCGCACGCCGGGGCGGCAGGCCGCCCGGATCCCGGCGCGCATCGCGGCCTCGATCGACGGCACGTCCAGACCGTCGAGCACGATTTCCAACACGCTGTTCACGCCGTCGGGAAGCTCGCTCGCCGTGATCGCGCGAAGCGTGGGACTGAACGCGTCGTTCGTCGTGGCGATCATCTTGGCGTAGCGCTTCGAGCCGACCTTGGTGCCGCTGCGCGCCACGCCGCCCGGGAACGGGAGGATTACGCCCGGGTGCTGGCTCATAGCTGCCACGGCTGCCTCCGCCGCGGCCAGCGCACTGTCCGCGTCCTCGGCGAGGATGAGAAAGTTGCCTCCGCCCACGCCTTTCTGCATCCCAAACGTCTCGGCCACAAGGAATTCGCCTTCCATCACCGGGATGCGCCAGTAGCGCTGGGTGCCGATGACCTTGCTCGCCTGGAATCCATCGCCGAACACGCGCAACGCCTTCCCGACACGCAGCCGGTCAGGCGCGTCCGGCAACCCGTCGAAGCAGGCCGTGGTGGGACAGGTGAGCACAGTCTGCCCGAGGCGCTCGATCAGGCGCTGGGGCAGGCTGTCCTTGTCCATCGTCAAGAGCAATACGCTGACGCCTGGGCGCCCGTCCAACGTTTCGCCCTCCGAGAGCTCGCGCTCGATCCCCGCCTCGCACTTGCAGCCGATCACGGATGTCGCGAAGCCGGTCATCGTGGTGCCCGCTTGGCGCGCCCAGCGCGCGTTCTTGCCTGTGATGACGACGCGTGCGGCACGCATCGTGAACGCCTCCGCGAACGTATCCGCGATCGTCACCCCGTCGATCTGCACGTCACACACTCCCCGCGCAGGGATAGTTCTCGAACGAGACGCTGGCGTTCTGGTCGAAGTAGCGCTTGAGATCCCGCAGGACCGCGACGTCGTACTCGGGGTGCGTGGCCAGACGGCGGCCCGCCGGTGCCCGGCGGAGGTGCCCTTCCTCGACCACCAGCGCGCCCGCCTTGAGCACGTAGCGCGGCGTGGCGAACATCGTCGCCGCGTCTCCTGCTTGCGCGTAGATCGTCACATCCGCATCCGCCCCGGGTCCCAGATGACCTTTCGCGGTGAGACCGAGCAACCGCGCGGGTCCGGCACGAGTGATGATGGCAATCTCGTTCAGCGTATACTCGCGAGCGAGGCCGTCGGCGAGCGCGCTGCCCTTCAGCAGCTTGGCGTTCACGCGTTTGAGCTGCTCATCCCGGTAGGCGCGATCCATCAGCAGCCGGATCAGCGCGGGATATGATAGAAAGGAGCCGCCGTTCGGATGGTCGGTCGAGAGCACGACGCGCCAGGGGTCCGTCGCGAGCAGAAACAGCTCCAGCCCCACCGCCCACTGCAGCGAGGCCACGGCGCCTTTCTCCCGGTAGCTGTAGGGCACGATACCGCAGCCTGTCTCGAGCTCCACGTCCACGTTGACCCACTTCCGACCGCTGCTCGCATGGAGCAGGTATCCCACCGGGGGGTCGGCCGTCACCGTGGTCGCGGGGCCAAACATCACCTGGCCTACGTCCACACTCACCTCGGCGTGGGCGTTGACGTACTCGATCACGTCTTTCGCGCGCGATCGCCAGCCGGTGTCGCGACCGCCGCCATAGCTGTGGAACTGGAGGTGCGTGAAATGGGCGCGCCGACCTGCGAGCGTCTGCATCGTTTCGAGGGTCGTCGCGGCGTTCCCCGGTTGGCCTAGGGAGTTGCAGTGGATGTGCACGGGATGCGGCAGCCCGAGCTCGTTACCCGCGTCCGTCAGCGTCTCGAGGATCCGGCGGGGCGTTACCGCCGACGAGCCGACCGGGTCGTCGAGTCCGGTGACGTTGCGCGGCGGTGCTCCGCGCTTCCACAGCTCCACACCGCCCGGGTTGACGATCTTGATCGCGTACGCTCCGGCTGCGCGCAGCACCCAGGCGGCGTAGTCCCGCGCGCGCGACTGCTCGCCGGCCGCAATCTGCCGGAACAGGTACTCGTCGTTGCCCAACAGTGCGAAGAGCCCGGCATCGATGATTGGCGTGTCATCGAGCTCCGCGTGCGCGTGGCGCGCGGAGAGCGGCGCTACCGCTGCTTCCATCGCGGTCGTATAGCCCAACCCGGCGTAGCGATAGCCCGTGGCGAACGTGCTGGGGATGGTGCCCCCGGTCCCCGAGCGCCCGGTCGCCTCACCTCCCCCGTCCGGGTCGTCGAGCCGCGGCGCGGGCACCGGATCCGCCGCGTGCTCCTCCGGCTGCAGCCGGCGCCCGTGGTTCACGCTCGATCCCGCGATGTGCGAGTGGATGTCCACGCCGCCCGGCATCACGATCATGCCGCCCGCATCCAATCGCGGTGCACCGGCTGGCAGTTTGGCGACGACCTTCCCGTCTTCGATGCAAACGTCGCGGACGACGCCGGCGACTCCGTTCGCGGGATCGTACACCGTGCCGCCCGTAATCCGCAGACGTTGCGGCTTCGTCATGGGGACGCGAGCCTCGTGGCGAGGTCGCGCACCACGACCGCCGCGGCTGGGGGGCCTGCGACCGAAGGGCGCAGCGGCAGGGGAACGTCGTCCATGCGGAACGCCATCCCCCCCTCGTGGATCCCGGCCACACCCGTGTCCACGGCCACGGCCGGTTTGAACGCCGCGGCACTGGCATAGGGACCGATCGCGACCGTCGGTACGCTCGCGAGGCCGCGCGCCGTGGACTCCGGCACCGAACCGGGTGCGCCGATCACGAGTGTCGCATCGATCTCCCGGCGGGCAAGGAGCGCGGAGGCGCCGTCGTGTGGGCGATAGGCGGGGTAGCCGCGGCCGAAGTCCACGGCATACGGGAACCCGGTCTGCCAGGTGACCACGGCGTCCGCCCCGGAGCGGTTGCCGCCGGCGCGCAGCGTCGAGAGCGCGCACCGAGTCGGGCCGTTCAGCGCCTGCGCCAGCGCGATGAGCCCTTCGGCGCGGTCGGCGTCGACCGGAGTTCCGTCGGGCTCCGCGTCGTGCACGAGCGCCACGTATTGCGCCTGCATCATCCGGCGCGCGAGCGCGACGGCAGGGCGGAGAGCAGGTACGTCCGGCGGCGCATGGCCCCGCACGATGGCTCGCATCACGCCGAGCGCGTCAACTTCGGCGTCCGCTGAGATGCCGACGCGCGCGTCGGCGTCCTCCGCCCCGCGGTGATCCCCGACGTCCACGGCGACGACCGTGCGGCTCTGGCGCCCGCCCGGCGCGACGGCATAACGACTGGCGTAGCGCGGATAGCGCTCGGCGGGGTCGACGCCCCAGAACACCACGAGGTCCGCACGCTGGCGGAGTTCGCCCAGCGTCGCGGCGGCCCGTCCGCGGCGCTGAGCCGCGAGCACGGCCGCCGCGATCTCAGACGTGGCGCTGTCGAGCACGGCGCGCCACCGATCGGCGATGCCTACCGCCGCCCGCTGCGTTTCGCACGAAAGCTCCGCGGCGAGGTAGACGAGCGGCCGGCGCGCCTGAGTGAGGATCGTTGTGGCTTGGGTGAGGGCTGCCTCCAGCGAGACGGAGTGCCCCTCGACGCACGCCTGCTGCGGCACCGTTCCGTCGCCGAACCAGGCCCGCCCGAGCGCGCACGCATTGCGGGCCTCGACGATGCGGTTCTGCCGCACGACCGGCGTGATGTCGTCGCAGGCGCAGCCGCAGCCGAGGCAGGTGGCGTGCTCGATGACCTGCTCGACGCTCACGCGCTCCTCGCGCAGGGGCCGTGGGCCTCGAGCTCGGCGTACAGCACGGCGGCGCGGCGCCCGAGCGCCGCGCGACACTCGACCGCGTCGCGCCCGGCAGCGAAGATCGTGCAGATCGGCTGCCCGCGCCGGCAGCGCTGGCCCGGCGCCGAGATATCGCGCACGCTGTCGTCCTCGAGCCACGGGCGCGTATCTCTGAAGACGAGGTCGCCGCAGGCGTAGAGGATCGCCTTGCCGATGGCGCTCGTCGCGCGTCGTGCCGTGGCGAGGTCGAACGCGGGCAGGAGTCCCGCGCAGGCGCGCACATGGATGTCGAAGATCGAGAGACCGTACGCGCGCTCGACGAGCTCCATGGCGGCAGTGTAGCGCGGATTCACTTCGATCGGATAGGGAGTGCCGCGGCGCGCGATGAAATCGATCCCATTCACGCCCACCAAGCCGAACTCCCGCGTGATCGCTTCTGCGAGCGCGATGGCGCGGGAACAGAGTCGCTCATCGTCAGCGAACACGCCGTCGCCCCTCCCCACCAAGATGCTGCCGCTGTACCGGAATCCCGCCGCCCCGAAGGCGCGCTCGCCGGCGAGCAACCGGGAGAGGCCGAGCGGGACGGCGCGGCGGCCATCGGCCGCGAAGACGATCGAGCCGGCGACGCCGGCAATCCGCTCTTGGAAATAGGGGTGGCGCGGCGCGCGCCGGCCGGGGCGCCAGGCCACGACGCCCGAGCCGCCCCCCGACGCCCGCGGTTTGGCGAGCCACGAGCAGCCCCCCCCGGAGCGCGGCGCGGCGGCACGCACCGCGGGCGTGGCCAGGCCGTGCCGCGCGAGCGTGGCGGCGACAAGGAGCGGGTCGCGCACCCGCTCGAGCACCTCCGGCGGGTTGCCCCAGAGCGCCCGCCCCGCGGCGAGGGCCCGCACGGCGCGCGGGTGGTTCTCGAAACTCGCGACGTACACGACGCCCTCGGCTCGGACACCCTGCGCCGCGCGCACCGCGGCGCCGGCCGAGGCGCGGCCGCGCGCGTCGCGCGCGAGCCGCACCTCCGCGACGCGGCGCAGGTCGAGATCCCCGAAGCCGTCAACGGCGAGCACGCGGTACCCGGCCCGCACCGCCGATTCGGCCAGCGCGCGCGCTGAGACCCCGGCGATCAGCACGCGGCGGGGGGGGGGGGCGGGGGCCATCAGGCGCGCACTCCACCCAGGCGCGCGCGCGCCCGCGCGGCGGTGATGAAGTAGAGGTGATCAAGTGCCGTGCCGCGCGCCGCGCGGATCCCCAGCAACTCGACCAGCGCCCGGTGTTTCCCGCCGGCCAAGCCATCCGCGATCAGCGCGGCACCCTGCGCCCCCTCTTTAGCGACCGCGGCGAATCCCTCGAGCAGGAACGTCGGGGCGACCCGGTCAAGGCGCCGACGGATCGCGTGTTCCACCGCCTCGACGTGCGCCAGCCGTCCCGAGAGCACGAACTCCGTGGGCAACGGAAGAACCGACGTCGCGAGCGCCGTCGCTGCCTTCGTCGCGCCCTCCACGAACGCCTCCCACGCGATCCGTTCCCGCGGGGTGGCAGGTTGCGCGAAGCGCTCGAGGGATGCCGTTTCGCCCTCCCATCCAGCGACGGTGGCCGCGCCGCCATCGAACAGCATCGCCTTCGAGATCGTGCCGGCGAGAAAGGCGACCTCTCCGTCCAGCGCGCCGGCCGCGCGAAACCCGAGCGGCCCCGACGTCCCGCCAAACCCGTCCACGATCTGCCCGCGCTCCACCGCCACCGCCGCGGTGAACGCTCCGCCCAGCTCGAGCAGTACGAGCGAGACCGAGTCAAACGGGCGGCCGGTGCGCCGTGCCTGCGCGTCGATCGCGAGAGCAGTCGCGCAGACCTTGTCCGCCGTACCCATGTCGACACGGTTCACCTTGCGATGGGCGGGGACCGACGGGAGATGGATCACTCCCGGCGTGAACACCACCGGCAACCCCGAGCGCGCGAGCGCCCGGGCGAGCACCCGCAGACCGCCGATGCCGCCGGGCTCTCCTTCCGCGGCGAGAAACGCCAGCCGGAGGTCCTCGTCGGTCGCCTGCGCGGCAGGTGTGACGGACAGCCCGTACCCCGACGGGCCGGAGATCAGGTCCAGCGGGCCGGCGTCCCGCAGCAGTGCGATGACGGCCGCCGGATCGGCCAGTGCCTCGGCGGTGGGGAACGAGCGGTCGAGGAAGACGCGGCCGTCCTCCAGACCGCAGAAGTCGATCGTCACGGTCCCGGGATCGATGCCGATGACGCGGGGCATCGGCGCTACGACTTCCGCGCGATCAACTCCCGCGCGACGTCGGCGATCATCTCGGCGTCCAGCACGAGGTCGTTCCGCTCAAACAGGCGCGCGATGCACGCCTTATGCAGCTTCATCTTCAGATTGCCAATGGCGAGCGCCCCGAAGCAGATAACACCGTCTTTCACCACGCCATCGTCCATCACGTCGATGCCCTCAACGCCGAGCGGAGGAACGGCGTTCACATCCGCGATGACCTTCAAGCCCGGACGGTTCGCCCACGCCTGTTTCGGCACGAGCATCACGCCCGCGGGGCCCGCGTTGAGCACCAGCACCGCGTCTTTGCACGCGCGAACGGCCTCACCCGCATCCAGCATCGTCACGGTGCGCACCGTCCCGCCGAACCGCTTGACCACGAGATCACGCGCCCGCTCGCCCGCCTCGGCCTTGCGGGACGTCATGATCACCTCCGCCCCCGCTCTGGCGAACAAGCCCGCCGCCCGGATCCCCACGGGTCCCGTCCCGGCGACGATCAGCACCCGCTGACCGCGAACGTCGCCTGCCGCTTGCACCATCTTCGCCACCGCCGCGACGGCCGTCGTGTTCGACCCGTTGCTGTCGAGCATCAGCGACACGGTGAAAGGGCCGAAGAATGCCCGGCGGGCGGCCGCGAGCAGTTGCTCGCCCGCCCTCATGTCCGCGCCGCCGATGAAGACGGCGGTGTGTTTCAAGTCCTTGGGCCCGCGAGTGAAGATGCAACCGTGGATCAGGTCGCGGACATCGGTCTCGGTGACGCCGCCGTAGCTCAGTACGCCGTCAGCGCCGGCGTCGACGGCGACGACCCGGTCGAACACGCTCGGGAGCCGGGAGGTGTCGAGCTGCACCAAGAGCTTACGCATCGGCAGGCGAGGGGAGGAAGATCCCTCCCTTCGCCTGCGGGTCGAGTCAGGCGTCCGCGCCGCCGGCGAAGGGGTGTTTCGCGCTCTTGGCGTCCCTGATGACCTGATCGACCTTGGGCTGTCCCTTCAGCGCGCGCTCGATCGATTCCTTAGTTGCCTGATAGTTGTACTTGAAGATCTTGTTGTTGTCTTTCGCTTCCCAGTGAATGAAGACGCCGACGAGGAGGCAGTAGTCGTCAGCCCGCTCGCGCGGGATGACGCCGGAGGCGACCGAATCCACCACCGCGCGGGCAACCGCCGCCTGCGCCGGACCGAACATCTGCACGGCCTGGCCGGCGTTCTTGATCGTGACCTTGTTGAAGAGGACGGTGTCCGGCTTGGCCGGCAGGTTGGGCGCGACGACCGCCAGCAGCGTGGTGAAACCGTCCTTGTTGTTCGACAGCGCCGTGCAGAAGGCGTGTCCGGCCGGCCCGCCCTTCGAGCCGATGATCAAATCGACGTGCGCGACTTCATTCCCCTCGCCCACCAGCGATTCGCCGATGAAGAAATCCGCGGCCATGGCGTCCTCTCGATCTGAAAGTGGTTGACGCAAGCATCGTCGACTGAGTTACCAATGCGGAGTTGGAGCAGCGTGGCGGTATTCGCGGAACCACGCAGTCCCTGAGAAGAGGGTAGCTCGCGCTGGACCGTATTGATGGAGGGCTAACCTGCCCGCCCTCTGGAGGGGTGTCAAGGAGCCTCAGAAATGGCGGATTGCGGCGAGTTTTCAGGGCGGGGTGACGCGCGTCACGGCAGTACCCCCACAATCCCTAGATTTCCCAACGAGTTACGGGCCGTGCGCCTGGGCACGCGTCTTGCTTTTGTGAAGGACGGAGGAGCACACCAACGGCAGGTATCGTGTCTGCCTGGTGATGCTGCAGGACATGGAAGCTCGCATCCGCTGGTTGACGAGGTCCGTGCTTCGCCGAGTGGCGATCGCGACGGTTGTGACTACCCTGACGACGGGGGGTCACAGCTCCGCCCCCGCAGCCGCGTCGCGCCCGATCGTCAACACGCTGGTGCTCTCCGATCAGGCTCGGCGGCTCCTCATGCTGCAGCATCGCTCGTTGCGCACCGAGTTCATGGGCTGCATGATCGGCGAAATCCGAGGAGGCACCGTGGTTGTCGACCGCATTGCGCCGGCTGACGTCGAGCCCTCGCACTCTACGGCCACCTGGGTGTCGCCGCACAAGTCGTGCGAGGACGCGGGATGGACCGGCACCGTGGGCATAGTCCATACCCATCCCGCCGGCGAGCGTTGCTGGTATTTCTTCCCCTCGACGCGTGTCGCGAGCTCAGACGGCGAGTCCTTCGCGCGCTCACCCTACGACGTGGACGCGATCATGTGCGGTGACTACGTGGTGTGGGTGGGCCGCACCCTATTCGAGCAACGCATCGTGTTCGTGCGTCGGCCGCAGATGACGGGGTCGATCCTGGACGGTCACATGATGGTGGGCCACAAGTCGTAAGGCCCGACAGCCTAGTAGGCACCGCGCATCACGTGCGTCGGCTCGATATAGACGACCGAGGCCGGGAGCGATCCCGGCCTCTTCGTTTGCGGCGTGCCTGCGCGGGCTTAGAAGAACAGCATGAACCCGCCGGACACATCCGTCCGGTTCGGGAGGCCGCCGAGCACCGCCTGCGCGCCTGACAGGTCGTTCCTCTCGCGCGTGACCTCGCCGACCAGCTTCAGCGACTTCGTCCATTGGTGGTAAACGCCCCCCGTCCAGGAGGACACTTCCCCGATCGACGCATCGGTGCCGTCGCCCGATGTGGTCCCCTTCAGGCGGCTGATGCCGTAGCTCAGACCAAACGTGGTCTTGCGGGACTTGTAGGTAGCCTGCGCGTAACCGCCGTCGGACGGACGCTCCGAGGCGTCGCCCGCCAACTCGTCTCCGAAAAACGCCAGCGCCGTGCCGGTGCCCTTGGCGGTGTAAGCGGCCACCACGACCGTGAGATCCGAGAAACTCCCCCGGACCCCGGCCGTCACACCGGTGCCGTTCACGCTGGCACCCGCAGCGTCTTCGGCCTTCTGCCACTGGCCTCCCACCCACACCAGCCACTTGCTGCTGCCGGTCGAGCGGTTCCACGTGACCTCGGCCTCCAGACGCGGAAGCTGGGTCTCCGCGAAGAGCGCGGTTGTTGGGTCTCCCGCAGTAGCGTCGCCCATCACCGCGGGCTGGAACGCGCCGACGCTAAACTGGACCGGATTTTTCGCGGGGGAGCTGAAGGTGATCTGAGCGTTGAAGTTGGGGTAGATGTAGCCGTAGCCGATCCGGCCCAGCGTGGTGCCGCCGCCCTGCGGACCCCCCACCGCGCCCACGCCGAACAGCGTCATGTCGTTCAGGATGTTCTGGCGCTGATACAGCCCGAGTTCGCGGCCGGCCAGGATCTGGCTCCCACCCTTGAACCCGATGGTCAGGAACACCTGGCGGAGGTCGATTTGCGTACCGAATTGGTCGTGGGCGCCGTTAGCGTTTTGAATCTGGTTGCCGAAGCCGACGTGCACGCCCAGATCCAGGCTCCCTTCCTTGCCCGTCGCCGCGAAGGTCGCGAAGGCCGGCAGCAACCCGGTCCGAACGGAGCTGTTGGAGGGACCGTTCTCGTCGGACGTGAATACCCAGAACACGTTGACATTCCCCGCGAACGTGAACTTCCACCCGTTGCCCATCTGCATCGTCAGTCCCTGTGCCTGCGCCATGCGGGGGACGACGAGTGCCGCAGCGAACAGCAACAGCGATAGACGCTTCATTTGCACATCCCTCCTCTAGGAGTTGACCTGCCTCTGAAGGCGTCCCTACTCATCCTTGCCCTTCAACCGCCGTTGATGTCCCGGAGCGCCAGGTACAGCGGCGTGGGGACATGATTGGCCCACCAGTAGAACTCGTCGAGCTGCGTCGCGTACACCATCTGCCCGAACGGGAAACGCAAGCCGGCTACACGGTAAGGCGAGTCTACCGTTCGGCGCAAGCCAGCCGTGCCTCATACTCACCTCCCTTTGAAGGACGGTCAGCGACCCGCTCCCAGCGTGAATCCCAGGTACAGGTTGCGGCCGGGGGCGGGTTCGTAGTAGCGCCCCGGCGCGCCCCCGATGGGGGCCGCGTTGATCACCACCGACCCGACGTACTTGTTGTTGAAGACGTTGTTCAGCGCGACGAAGGGAGCCACGCGCACCCGCCCGACGCTCCCCTGCCACCCCAGCCGCACGTTCGTCACGCCCCACCCGTCCACGGGCACTGCGGCAGCCAGGGTGTCGTCCACGCCGACGCCCGAGGAGTACACGAAGTCCACGTCCGCCCACCCGCCGCGCGCGAACGCCGGCTGCGCCCGCAGCCCCAGGCGCAGGGCGTGCTTGGGGATCCCCGGCAGGGCCTGGCCCTTCAGGTTGCGGCCAATCCGGATCTCATAGTCCGTGTACTCGAAAGCGGAGTACGTCCAGCTGGAGATCAACTCGAGTCCCCGCGCGACGCCCACCGCGCCGCCGATCTCAAGGCCGCGATGCCGGGCGCTGCCGGCGTTTCGGAAGTAGCGCCGCCCCGGGAACAACGAGTCCGGCACCTCGAACGAGATCAACTCGTCGCGAACGTCGGCCTGGAACAGCGCGACGCTCCAGTTGGCGCGGCCGTCCACGATGCCGCGCGCCCCGATCTCGAAGTTCGTCGCGGTCTGAGGCTCGAGGTCGGGGTTGAACCCGCCCGCCCCCGTCGGCCGGTTCGCCAGTTCCGTCGTGGTGGGCGTCTCGAACGACGTGCCGACGTTGCCGTACGCCGTGAAGGCCGGCGTCGGACTCACGGTCAGGCCGACGGTCCCGCTCACCGCGTCCATCAGCCGGCGTCCCGAGTCGTCCGTGCCGTCGCTCGTGTGCCGGTCCTCGACCCCGAAGCTCACGCGATCGTAGCGCAGCCCCGCCGTGAGGCTCACCTTCCCCGTGACGTCGAACACGCCTTGGACGAAGGGACCCAGTTCGGTCACGGTTTCAAACTGGTCCAGAATCAGCGTGTCACGCGTGTTGTCGGGAGTCGTGAGCGCCGCCGTGGGAACCGCGTAGCTGTAGTTCTGCCGATCGTCGCGCTGCCACTGGACATCCACGCCGGCGGTCATCAGGGCGCGGCGGCTGCCGACGCGCAGGGGGCGCGTGGCGCTGGCACGCACGCCGTAGGCGCGGCGGTCGATCGTGATGTAGGCCTGCGGGAGGGGGTTCGTGAGGTCGCGGGTCAGGCCGAACAGAGTCAACGCCAGGTCTCCGCCGTCCGCCGCAGCGCGCTTCAGCGTCACACCGCCCTGCACTTGGCTCACGTCCTTCCCGGCGTCGCGGAGCAGGTTTTCGCGCGCAGCTCGCCCAGCGTCAGGGTCCCGGGATTGTTCGCCACCGGCTGGTCGCCCACGTCGGCCATCACCGAGAGCGACCAGCCCGAGGGCACCGGGAGCCAGAGGCGGGCGTTGAGGTTCCTGAGGTCCGCCTCGGTATGATCGCGCTCTCCCTCGTAGTCCAGCCGCGAGACCGTGACGAGCGCGCTGCCGTTCCCGACCGGGAAGCGCGAGTTCGTCTGCCACTTGCTCCAGTTGCGCCGGTTGTCCCGATCGAACGCCCCAGCTGTGACGCGGAACTCCTGGCCGAGAGAATGGGGCGCCACGGGCGTGGTGGAGATGCTGACCACCCCGCCCGACGCGTTGCCGAACAGGGCGGAAGACGAGCCGCGCAACACCTCGATGCGATCCGCCTCCCCGAACTCCACGTTCGTGAGCTGCCCCTGGCCGTCGGGCAGGGTCTGCGGAATGCCGTCGAGCAGCACCTTGACGCCCCGCACCGCGAACGCCGACCGGGCGCCAAACCCGCGGATCGAGAGTCGCTGGTCGACCGAGAAGTTGTAGCGGTTGGCGACGTAGA